>WNFB01004117.1_pt1 | contig 12920 bp, 10 predicted proteins | sample 5400501 | NCBI WGS metagenome assembly WNFB01 (sample SAMN13153341, study PRJNA577476) | soil metagenome | isolation source: 200 cm saprolite under Douglas fir tree site 2 hole 1 | place: USA:California | collected 2015-04-18
TGAACGAATCACCATAGAGATCGGCTCGACCGTCTATGTAAACGCGGTACTCGGGATACAGCTTCCAGATGAAATAGCCACCCCAATTGTAGTGATTCAGGAGCGGACCCGGCGGCCGCTCTCTGGATAGAAAGGAGACCGCCGCCGCGGGAAACTCATGGGCTTCGGTTTCGGCTTGCCGATCCACCACGAATCGCACCCGAGCCACGGTGAAGGTGGCAAAAGCCGCCAGCACGACGGCATTTACCACCATTCTGCGGGAAGTCGTTGAGGTTGTTCGAATCCCGGACCATTGCGCAGCGCCACGTTCCTCCAGCCAGGCCTGTACTAGCCCGCTGAGGATGGGCGCCGCCACTAGCACAAAAATAGGTATGTGGCGCACTGAACGGAGTGCCGCGCCCATCGTCACCAACAGCAAAACAAGTTCTCGAGGACGCACGCGCCGCGGCGAGAGCGTTAGGGCAGCCATGATGGTCAGCAGCATCAGCAGCAGCGGGAGGTACTTTGCTTCATGGAAGTCGGGCGAAAACCACTCGTTGATGTAGCTCTGCATGGCTCGGGAACGCAGAGTCTCCAGCGGGTACCAATATATTCGCGCCCCGTTCGGATTCAGCGGGACCACCGCGAGGCAGATACCGAGAGCCAGAGCCAATTTCCTCAGGCGGGGCGCCGTTTGCGACCATGCTTCAAAACCAAATGCCGCATCCAGCACGCCACCGGCCAGAAACAGGGCCAGGAGCACAATACCCATGGCGTATCCCGCATGAAGATTCACCCAAAGCAGTATTAACGGCGGCGTCCACCACAGATAGGTGGGGTGCTGGTCAGAGCGTTCGAGGATCACGAGAAAGATGCTGGCCAGCAACAGGGAAATCATTTGTGGGCGCACGCCCCATGAAGGGGCTGAGGCCAAGGCGCCCCACACGATAACGACCGCAGCTACATAAGGGCGTCCCGGTGAGCGCCGGAAGACGAGTAAAAGAGAGGCTGCGATGATCGCGCCGAACACCACCACCAATCCGCCCCAACCCGCCACCCGAGACAAACTGTAGATTAGAACGTCAGAGAGCCACTCATGATTCACCCAGGGCTGGCCAAATCGAGTGAATGAGTAAGGATCACTGTGAATCATGCCGCGGTTTTGAACGATCAGCTGGCCCGTGCGCAGATGCCACCAGACGTCAGGGTCGGCCACGCCGCGCACGCCCATCGCGAACAGACCCAGCCCCAGAATGACCACAAAAACTCGGCGCGTCTCCAGGAATGCATTCACGTTGAGCACGGATCATACCTTGGCCCGGCCAGGATATAGAATCTGCTGGTCCTATTTCTCCACAACGACGGGTGTGGCGGGCAGTCTTGGCAAATCACAGAGATGTGATGCGGGAGGGCATGGCTTCAGCCATGCCGTTACCTTGCCTCAGGGAGCGGGGCTTTAGCCCTAACACCATGGCTCAGCGAATGAAAACACATGGCTTCCGGGCGCTACTTACCCTCTTCCTGGCAGGCATGCTATCGCTTCACGTGCTAATTGCCTGGAACGCCACGGACTTAATACGCAAGGGATACCCCGATTTCACCATTTTCTACGCAGCAGGAAAAATCGTGCGTCAGGGGCTCGGAACGCAGCTCTACAACGAGCAGACACAATTTCGTATTCAGCAGGAGTTTGCCGCGGGAGTCAGTATCCGGCAGGGGCCGTTGCCGTACAATCATCCGCCCTTTGAGGCACTCATCTTCGTCCCGTTTACCCGGCTTCCGTATTTTGCGGCCTACTTGCTTTGGGATCTGGTCAATCTTCTGATTTTGCTCGCGCTGCCGTTTCTGCTCCGGCCACATCTCCCCGTGCTGCAACCAATTCCTGCCGTGGGCTGGTTATTTGTTTCGCTGGCGTTCTTTCCTGTGTTTATTGCTTTGTTGCAGGGTCAGGACGTCATTCTTCTTCTCCTGCTGTTCACGCTGGCCTTTGTTTCCCTCAAAAGGAACGCTGACCTCGGCGCCGGCTGTTGGCTCGGACTCGGGCTGTTCCGTTTTCACCTCGTTCTGCCCCTTCTGCTGATCCTTTTGTTGCACAAGCGGCGCAAGGCGATCCTGGGCTTTCTCTTGGTCGCCTTGGCACTAGGAGTGATTTCGATTGCGGTAGTGGGCTGGAAGGAAACCTTGAATTACCCGGGCTACGTCTGGCACCTGGAACAGACCATGGGGCACCGCAGAACTGTTGTTCCCATCCTAATGCCGAACCTGCGTGGACTGCTGGATACTCTGCTTATCCCGAGCACCTCCACCGTGTTCCGCGACATTTTCAGCTTACTGGTCTCGATGGTTCTGTTGTTCTTCACGGCGTCCAGGTGGAAGGCCGCCAGCTCCGCCGGGTTCGATCTGGGATTTTGCTTGTGCGTGATTGTGACTGTACTCGTCAGTTATCACGCCTTCGCCTACGACCTGAGCCTCCTGATCCTGCCTATTGCGCTGATCGCGAATCACGTTCCGGAAAGCAACCCGAGTCGCGGCTGGAGCAGGATCGCCTTGTTTGCGCCCTTATTTCTCGTATTCTTCACTCCGCTTCAGATGTTTCTCTACCTTCGCGACGGCCACTACAACCTGATGGCCCTCGTATTGTTGTTCTGGGTATGGGGACTCGCGCGGGAGATCTCGCGGCTGCCACTCCTCCTTCCACGGAGGCCGAGTGCGTAACGCCTGCATGAGAACTAGGTAACGCCGCCGCCCCGGCCGGCTAGTCGTGAGGGCATCTTGCCCTCATCATCTCTGGATGCTCGTCTTTCGACGCAGTTGTGTTTCTCTCCCACGCTCGCGCCAGCACCACTCCCAGCATCGGCAGGTAGATGAACACCACCATCCATCTCCCCACCTCCGTATAACTGTGCGGGATGTGATACCAACGCCAGATTCCGGCCCCCCAACTGAAAAAAACTGTCAGGAGAATCGCCCGCCGCGTTTTCGGAATCAGCCAGAGAATGAACGTATCGAAAAACCAACGCTGTGGCATCGCCGCGGCCAAGAACAGCAACCATGCATCCCGGTCACGATAACGCCACACCGTGAGCGCGAGCAGAGGTCCCGGCAAAACCAGTAGCGGGATGAAGTGCTCGTAGTAACCGAGCTGCCCGGCCCAGAGCAGCGGCCAACGCGGCATCACGGCCAGGCTCAACAGCAGGAGGACGACACACGCCAGAACTCCACGCCGGCTGAGATGAGTCAGTGCTACCGGCAACCCAATCTGCGGTTTGGCCAGAGTCGCCGGAAGCAGAAGAGGGAAGAGTGCACTGGCCATAATCAGGGGCGACCACTGGGCCGTCAAAATTCCCGCCCAGTAGGGATACGCCAGCAGCACGAGCAGACGACCATAGCTGTGGCGCGTCAGGCCGAAGGCCAGCAGCCCTGAACTGATGCCATAGAAGAGACCGCCCGCGATCTCCGGAGGCAGCCACACGAACGGCAGACCGAAAAACGTAGCGGTGAGCGGATACTGCTCCAGAGGAGTGTCATACGGATTCTTCCCGGCCAGCAAATGCTGCGCCGAGCGGATAGTCCAACTGAAATCCGCGGCCCCTTGATGAAAGTGCGCCAGCAAAAACCAGCAGAACGCCCCGCTCGCCACCCCGATCGCCGCCGAGATGAGGATTCGCAACCGCATGGGAAGGTTCGCCCGCACAAGTTGTAACATGGAGCGATTTTGTTTCCACCAGACTATTGTTAAGGAACCCCAAACTCGGGCTGCTGCTCGCGCTCCTTCTGGCCGGGAGCATGTGGTTCTACGTGCAGCGGGTGCTGATCCCGTTTCAGAAAGCGGATGCGGCGGCTCATGGCCGCCCCCGCGGGAATCTCTCCGATCTGTATCCCCGCTGGCTGGGTGCGAGGGAGTTACTGCTCCATCATCGCGATCCCTATAGCCCCGAGTTCACCCGTGAAATTCAGACCGGGTACTACGGCCGTCCTCTGGTTCGCACCCGCCCCGAGGATCCGAAAGACCAGCAGAGTTTTGCCTATCCGGTCTACGTCGTGTTTCTGCTTGCTCCGACCATCACCTTGCCGTTTTCTGCGGTGCAAGTCGGGTTTCGATGGTTTCTAGTGATTCTTACCGCCGCCACGGTTCCACTCTGGTTACGCGCGCTGCGCTGGCGTCCATCGGCAGCCACAACCGGAATTCTGGTAGTCCTTTCGATCGGCAGTTTTCCCGCGCTGCAGGGAATCAAGCTCCAGCAGTTGAGCCTGGTGGTAAGCGGATTGATCGCAGGAGGCACTGCCCTGCTGGCCGCTGATCATCTCCTGCTTGCAGGTGTTCTACTGGCCCTCACCACCATTAAGCCTCAGCTCGCTTTTCCTCTCACGGCATGGCTGGTTCTCTGGGCGCTCAGCGACTGGCGCCGTCGCCGTCCTTTCATTTGGGGATTTGGTATGACCGCGGCGGCTCTCCTCGCCGGGGCTGAGTACATATTGCCGGGATGGATCGGGCGCTTTCGCGAGGCCGTTGCCGCCTATCGGCAATACACGGGAGGTGCGGGCTCGTTGCTCGATGTGCTGGTCACGCCTGGTTGGGGAATAGTGCTGACCGTATTGCTCTTGCTTGCGCTGGCTGCCGTGGGCTGGCGAATGCGCCGTGAACCGGCGGACACTCCAGCTTTCGTTTTCGCTGCATCCCTTGTTTTGGCCGTCACGGTCGTGATCGTCCCCATGGTTGCCCCCTACAATCAGTTACTCCTGCTGCCCGGTGTCTTCTTGCTGGTTCGCGACTGGGAAATCTTATGGACGAAAGACCGTCTGACGCGTGCCGCCTGTGTAATTGCGGGTGCGCTTATTTTCTGGCCCTGGCTGGCGGCCATGGTTCTGACTGTGGCTTCCATGGTTGCACCCGCCGCTTCCGTCCAGCGAGCCTGGGCGGTGCCGCTGTGGACGAGCCTCGGCATTCCTCTCGTGATGTTGCCGCTTCTCGGCTCCCTATTGGCTGCCAGCGTTCGCAGCCACCGCGAACACGGGGCCGAGTGCGGTCCAAATCCCCCCGCGCTTTCGCGGGGCGCCGGTCCAGGGGAGTGAGGCGCCTTTCCTCTGCAGGCTTGCATTGTCCCGCCACTGGCGTTAGGCTTCTCAAGCGCTTATGCTCCCGGAACATGTTCGGAGGATGCGATGAACCTCAAAATAGAGACGCGAGTAGCCGATGGAATCACGGTGGTTTCCTGCCACGGCCGGATTATTTTCGGAGAAGAAGCAAGCGCGTTACGCGAAACTCTGAAGCACCTGTTGAGTTCCACCCGGCAAATCGTGCTGAATCTTTCCGGTGTCAACTACATTGACAGCGGCGGCCTCGGGACCCTGGTCGGCGTTTACTCTTCGGCGCGCTCGGGCGGGGCCGACATCAAACTTGCCGGACTCGGCCCGCGCCTGCGCGACACGCTGGCCATTACCAAACTGGTTACGGTTTTTGAAGTTTACGATAGTGAGCAGCAGGCGATTGCCGCTTTCCGCCGCGGGGCCGCCTGAGTCCGTGGGTCAGCCGCTCCCGGCAAGACGGTAATCTTCCGGACACCGGCGGTGAAAGAAGTTGCTCAGCCCCTTCCCGCCGATGCCGAATCCTGTCATTATTCTCCTAACGCAAGGAGCGTGGGCAGCGCCACATGGCTCTTCAAACCATTACCGGCCCCTCATCGTCACCCGGCTCGGGAATATTTCCCATGCTTGTATTCGTGCAGGGTAACGAGCAGCGCAACATGAACCTCGACCACACGCCCTTCACGGTGGGGCGGAAGGTCGATAAAGACCTGGTCATCGCCGACCCGCGGGTCTCCCGCGACCACGCCATCATCGCTTCGGAAAACGGGCAGTTTTACGTGCTTGACCAGGGCAGCAAGCACGGAACCTTCGTCAACGGCGAGCGCATCCAGCGCAAGGTTTTGGAGCGGAATGATCGCCTGGAGTTCGGCGTCCGCGATGTAGCCTACATTATCTTTCATCCCCAGCACGCAACTTCCAACACCGCGCGCGAGTTTTTGAGCCAGATTTCCGGGATGCACATCTCCAGCGAAACCAACGATCTGGAAAAACTCACGCTCTTCCTGGAAGCGGCGCGCAAGCTAAATACCACCGGCGTCCTGGACGAGATCCTGGTGACCCTGCTGGACGCGACCCTGAAGCTCACCCGTGCCGAGCGTGGTTACGTCTTCATGAAGTCCGAAGATGGCAACCTGCGCCTGGCCGCCGGCCGCAATTCCAAGGGCGAGCCTCTACTCGACGATAAGACGATCTCCCACTCCATTCTCGATGACGCGCTGAAAGCCAACTCCGAGTTTGTGCTCACCGACACCAGCCAGTCGCTCGACTTGGCGGGCCGGCAGAGCATCGTTGCCTATGATCTCCGCACCGTGATTTGCATCCCCTTGCGCAAGCCGCAAGTACAGGCCACTCGCGACCCCGACGCTACCGGGTCGAGCGGCGAGGTCATGGGCGCGCTTTATGTGGATTCGCGTTTTGCCTCGCGCGACATTTCAAGCGTGAGCAACGATATTCTGCACGTCATCGCGATCGAAGCCGCGTCTCTGATCGAGAATGCACGCCTGGTCCAGGCTGAAGAGGCGTCGCGCCGCTACCAGCAGCAGCTTGCCATCGCCGCTTCCATCCAGCAGCAGCTCATGGCGGTCACTATCCCCGAAGTCCCATTTGCAACGCTGAAAGGCAGAAATCTTTCCTGCAACGAAATCGGCGGGGATTTCTTCGATGCGGTCAATACCGAGGAAGGCCTGGCGGTGGTGCTGGCGGACGTCAGTGGCAAGGGAGTCTCGGCCGCTCTGCTGGCTTCCACGCTCCAGGGTATGATCTACTCCCAGCTCACCGCCCGCATGCCGCTGCCCGAGATCGTGGCCGCCGCCAACCGGTTCTTTACCCACAAGCATATCGGGGAAAAATACGCGACTTTGATCATCGCCCGCATCCGCCGCGATGGTGAGCTGGAATACGTCAACTGCGGCCACATTCCTCCGTTGTTGGTTTGCAATCATGAGGTGATCCGGCCGGCTCACGGCAACTTGCCGGTGGGCCTGCTGCCGGATGCGACTTACGAAAGTGACCGCTACAATTTGCACCCGGGCGATCGTCTGATCCTGGTCACCGATGGCGTGACCGAAGCCGAAAATGCCCGCGGAGACTTTTTCGACAACGAGCGCCTGGAAGCCGTGGCCGGGAAAAGTGAAACGCTCGAAGATATCTTCTCCGCTGTTGCCAAATTCTGCGGCGGCAGTCCTCTGAACGACGATTGCACGGTCGTGGAACTGGTTTACACCGGCTAATCCTGCCTTCTTATCCGCTGGCGTCACCCTCGAAGCATGCCTCGGGGTTTGCCTTTAGCTTTCCTACCTTCCTGGAGGAAACGATTCGTAAGCCTAAGGCGCCTGGAAGTCCAGCGCGTAGACTTCCTGAGTCCCGGTGTCGCGCATCGCATTAGCGATCCGAAAATGTGCGAAGTGTTCCACGTGGAACATTTTGTACTGGCGATTTTGTACATCAAGTATGTATGTACACTAGAGCCTATATCTCTGCAAGCAAAGGAGTTACGGGTGCTTTGGGCTCGTCCTTCCTCACTCACCCAAGACATGGGGACTAACGATGAAGTCATGGATGTCGGCGGATCGAGAGCGGGAGTTCCCACCTTTGCAAAAAGCGCAAAGGTGGGGCAACCCCAGGTTTCTAGCTCGATGCGTTTACCGCTACGAAGGCGCGGCACCCGGTTGATTCCACGGACCACGTGGCGACAGGTGTCCCGGCTGTCCGACCGAGCAACGTACCACGGATTGGCGCGGTGCCCAAGCGCCGAGCGTTCTCTACTTATTTGGTGACTAGTGACTTGCTAAATCCGTTCGGACCTTTCAAATCCAGTCCAGATACACCGTTGGTCTTGCCGACGCTCTCAGATAAGAGGAGTTGGATATCTGGATTTTCAATGTACGGTGCTCCCGCTGTTATCTCGGCGACACCATCTTGGACCCAGACGTTTGTGATCCCCAATTGCTCCAGGGGAACCTGCTTCTTGCTGCTGGCCAAATCCTCGTAACGACTCAGGATTTCAGCACCGGCAAGTTTGTTATCCACTCGAAGCCACTCCCGACGGAGATTCACATTCGCATTCGCGGACCCAGCCTTCTTCTGGACTTCTGACCGAACCCTCCCAAGACTACTAGGATCAATATGCTTTCCTTGACTGGCAGCGCTGAGCAGATCCTGTGCCTGAGCCTGAGCGTCCTGAGGGTCAGGGGTGCCGGCGATCTTTTTCAGCGCCTCAACGAACGCCGGATTAGGCTCTGGTGGGGAAAAGACAGAGTGGAGAATGGGACCGCTTATGGCTAGAAGGAAAGCTAGCACCGGAACAGCAAACCAGGACTTGGAGCGCGGCAAAGCATCCCAGAACGGTCGGAAGGCATACGCCAGCCCGACTGGCTTTTCCGAGCGCCCCCTCGCTTCCGACAGAAATGCTTTCTTATACCGTTCGTAGAGACGAGCTTGAGTTTTCGCGAAGTTCAGCCGCTCGCTGCACTCCTGGCATTCTGCGAGATGTTCCGTCCTGGCGTCACCCCTCTCGTAGGCGAGCGACAGCACTTCTTCGTCGCTGAGGCACTCACCGGAGTAGCCGGCCTCGGCTGTAAGGTCCATAGAATCAAGAAGTTCCTTGAGTTGCTCTTTGAAGTTGCTGCTCATTTTTGTAGCCTCTAACCGTATTACCCCTCAGGTCACCCATTCCTTGCACTGCTACCCTAGAATTTTGCGCATCTCCTTCAGGCAGCGCTGCCACTGGGGGTAGATGGTGCCCAGCTTCGTTCCCTCGGCCGCTGCGATCTCCGCCAGCGTTCGCTGGTCCAGCATGTAAGCCTCCATTAGCCTTCGGCAACTGGGTGTAAGTACTTCCGACAGCTCGCGAATAACCCGCCGGTTTTCCGCCTGCTCAAGGGCTTTCGCTAAAGATTCGGGAGCTACGTCGGAAAACCTCAGCGCAACAAGTTCTCGCGCCGTCCGCCTTACCCGGGCACGCCTCTGAATCTTGTTCACCCGGTTCCGACAAGCTTTGAGCAGATAATTCTGCAAATGTGTAAAGGTGCTAATCTCACGCTGCAGACGGTCGAAGTGCCGCACGAACTCCATCAACACGTCGTGAACGACATCATCGGCCTCATCTGGAAACGCACTCCCGTACTGGCGCAACAGAGAGAAAGTAAACAGACGGAGCCGAGGAACGAGGCGGTCGTAAAGCTCTGCCCATAAGTCAGGATCCGAGGGCTTGAGGATTAGCTGTTCGAGGAGACGATCAACGGGAAACATGTAGGAGCTTTCGAAAGGCAAAACGCAGCAAGGTGTCCTCCACATCCTCCGCCGTGCCGGCAGTCACTGGTGTGCTTCGCAAGGCCCTCCTCAGTTCGGACCAGAAACTCTTCACCGACGCTTCAGTAGGAGAGAGTTTCGCCAATAGGAGTCCCTCGACAACATAATCATCGAACCGGACATGGCGTCTCCGCAATTCCAGCCAAAGCTCATCCGTTTGGTACATCTGCGCCGAATTGAATAGCACGACCTCGTCGAGCTTGCCCGGCCATTGACTGGTTCTGTATATCCAGGTCCCGAGCGCTATGAGAATCCACCCAACGGTCAAAAGGAAGGCAACTCCTACCAAGTACCAGTGGCCGAACAGGTCCGAGACGTCATTCGTGAGCTTGTACCACCAGTCCTTGGCCAACACGTGGTACGACGAACTGCTCGCGTCCGCGAAGTCTCGTACCTTGTATACCGGGTCTGCTGCCTGTACCTCAACGGTCGCCGGCAATAGAGCGCCCGGGGCTACTCGAAACTCCAGAAAGCAGCCCTCATCAGGTTTCAACGCCATAAGCATGGCTGGGTTGCCTTCCGCTGGTGGCAAGCCCAGTATGGTAGTCCCGGTCACACTGCGCCAGCGCTGCGATAGCTCACCTATTACGGCACTCACTTGTCTTTCCCAATCCTCCTGCGTCTGTTCCAGCTTGTCTTCAATCTGTCCGTGCTGCTTTAGAAAATTAGGCGGAATGAGCCCTGTCCTCTGGTGTCTGTCGCTCAACCGCATGTATGCGTCTGCTAGTCGTGAAATCGCATTCTCGTTCACGGCACTTCCGGCGGTGGCTCTTAGGCTTAGCAATACCTGCGAACGGAGGCGTCGTTCGCTCTCTTCTTTCCAACGGCGTAGGCCCCCAGAAACATGCCTGTCCGCGATCAAATCTACTAGCTTCGGGTCAGAGACTCCAAGAAACTCATCGACTCGAGGTTCGATAGCCGCAAACAATTGCCGAAACGACCACATCGGAGCATTAGAAAGGATTGGACGGAATGCGACGTCTTCCATGGTGCTCTGCCCAGAGGTAAGACGGACGAGAATTTGTTCTTCTGAATGGCTCTTGTTAACGATACCCACGCCGACGGAGGTCAGTCCCGAAGCTCGCTCTTCCCAGTATCGAACCCCGTATGGGGTGGTCAGCCAGCTGTAAAGGAGGGCGATCAGAGACAAGGGTCCCACGATTTGCAGGACTCGAACCACAACGCGCACTATCCGGACATAGAGTGGCACGGCGCAGAACCTCGCTCTGTGCGAATCTGTCCGGGGGAAGTTTGGTCACAAGGATACCACCGCTGTCAACCGCGATCAAACGACAGGTAGTGTCCTGAGACTGGGCGGGTGGCGCACCCTTCTCGGCGAGAAGTATACGACGGAAATCTTCGTCCCAAGTGGAAGTTGTAGGTGCCCTACCCTTTCGCGTTTTTTGCGAAAGGGCGGAGCCCCTTGGGGTGTACAAAGAATCTGATGCATCCCAATCACGTTGACCCGTACGCCGGGTTTTATGGGTTGGCGCTAGTACCAGACAGTTTTGACCTTGGACATGGTGCCGCCATATCACAGACCTATGCCCACTTCAAGGCACCGTTCATGATGGCATTCGCGCCTGCGCCACCCGGCAAACATCATCCTGGTCCGTGGAAAGCCGCGAAAGGCGGCATCTTCATTGACATCACCGCTGAACTTTTCTTACCAGCAACCACAAGCATCCCGCAGCTTGACAGGATGAACACGGTTTGGTGGATTGCTGCGCTGATGCGTCTCCATGCAACTAGTGCAATTTCTGTTCCCGTAATTTCATTTGAACGGTTTGCTTCGATTCCTGCGATAGAGCAAGAACCCCACTTGTGGCCAATGGAGATTCACACTCCCAGACTTTTCCCAGAAGGTTCAGACGCACGCAGCATGGATGTTCCTAAACTGGAATGGCTGCGTGATAACTGGTACGAGGCTGCTGCGTTGCTGAGCAAGGAAGATTTCAGTCTGGCTTTTCAAGCGGTTGATTCCAGTATTTGGAACCACAGCCCAGCTTTGGGGCTGGTTGCCGTTTGGGGTGCTCTTGAGCGCCTGTTCTCACCCTCCCATGTGGAATTGAGTTTCAGAATCTCCGCGAATATTGCTGCCTACTTAGAGCCGCCCGGAAGAGGGCGCTATACGTGCTTCAAGAAAATCAAAGGGCTGTATGACAGCCGCTCTAAGGCCGCGCACGGCAGCGGTGAGGCAGACCTAATGCCTTACGCTGAAACCTATGCGATTGCGAGACGTGTCCTCTTGAAAATGATTGAAGCTCGCCACGTGCCGGACAAGAAGGAATTGGAAGCCGGTTTATTTGGTGACCCGGTGGGCATTTCTCCCGGTCCTCCGTCAGAGCAATAGGGAACTACCGCCCCCGCGCCCCCCGACCCATCGCGCTCGCGCCGCGCCCCTGGCCGCAGGGGGTGTATCACTTTCCCCTTCGTATAGCTACCCCGTCAACGCATGTGGAGCCAAGCTACCGCCGACTCAGGGACCAGTATCGGCCCGCGGAAAATTCTGCGATCAAGTACTCAGCCGAAGGCCCAGCATTTTTCCATCAGTCCGTTCTCCACCTCGTATATCCTTTCCAGCCATGAACTTTACCCTGCTCGACTGGACGGCGATTGTCGCCTATCTCGGCATCACGCTGTTCTTGGGCCTTTACTTCCGCAGCCGGTCCGCCAAAAGCGTGGACGACTATTTCGTCTCTGGACGCAACGTGTCCTGGTGGCTGGCTGGCACCTCGATGGTGGCGACCACCTTTGCCGCCGATACGCCGCTGGTGGTTACCGGCCTGGTCTACACCCAGGGGATCGCCGGAAACTGGCTGTGGTGGGCCTTCCTGCTCTCCGGCATGATGACGGTCTTCCTGTTCGCGCGGCTGTGGCGCCGCTCCGGCCTGCTCACCGATGTGCAGTTTGCCGAGATGCGTTACTCCGGGAAACCGGCCGCCTTCTTGCGCGGCTTTCGCGCCGTTTATCTTGGCCTGCTGATGAATTGCCTGATCCTGGGCTGGGTGACCAAAGCCATGACCAGCATCGTGGCCGTCACTCTGGGAGTCAGCGATCGCAGCGCATTGGCCATCTGCGTTTTTTTCCTGATCCCGTTTACGGGGTTGTATGTGGCGTTAGGTGGTCTTTGGGGTGTGCTCTGGACCGACCTGTTCCAGTTCGCTCTGAAAATGGCGATCGTGATTGGAGTTGCGTGGTACGCGGTGTCCGCCGCCGGCGGAATGAACGCGCTACTCGCCAAGCTCGGAGAAATGCGCGCTGCCGCCGGGCCGGGCGCCGGCGACGCCACTTCATTTTTTCCCGACTTCTCCCGGCCCATGGCTCAGGAAGGCCTTTGGCTGCTGCCAGTGATGACCTTCGTGGTGAATATCGGATTGCAGTGGTGGGCGTTCTGGTATCCGGGAGCTGAACCCGGCGGCGGCGGCTATATCGCACAGCGCATCTTCAGCGCCAAAGACGAACGCAACGGCCTGCTTTCCGTTCTCTGGTTTAACATCGCGCACTACGCATTACGGCCCTGGCCTTGGATCCTCACGGCACTG
>WNFB01004119.1_pt1 | contig 12919 bp, 10 predicted proteins | sample 5400501 | NCBI WGS metagenome assembly WNFB01 (sample SAMN13153341, study PRJNA577476) | soil metagenome | isolation source: 200 cm saprolite under Douglas fir tree site 2 hole 1 | place: USA:California | collected 2015-04-18
CGGCCGCAGTAAGCTACGCCGACGATCCGTCGAGGAGGACCGATGGCACTCTCCGCCCGCTGGGCTGCGAAGGCGTCGTTCGCCGTGGCGGCCTGCTCTCTCAGCGCCGCCGCCGCGCCGGTCGAGGCGGTGTACTCGCTCGTGCGGAAGGAAAAGCCCGCGCTCATCGAGACGCTCCGCCAGCTCGTCGGGATCGAATCGGGCAGCCGCGACCGGGAAGGGTTGGACGCCATCGCCGCCGTCCTGAAGGACCGGCTCGCCGCCCTGGGTGGCAAGGTCGAGCTCGTCGAGGCCGGCGCCGACGCCGTGAGGCTCTTCGACACTCCGCCACGGACCGGCAAGGCCGTGGTCGCGCGGTTCCAGGGGACGGGAACGCGCAAGATCATGCTGCTCGCGCACATGGACACGGTCTACCCGCGCGGCACGCTCGCGAAGCGCCCGTTCCGGATCGAAGGGGCCCGCGCCTACGGACCCGGGGTTGCCGACGAGAAGGGCGGCGTGGCCGTCGTCCTTCACGCGCTGGCCGTCCTGAACGACCTCGGTTTCCGGGAGTACGGAACGCTGACGGTGCTGATCGACGGCGACGAGGAGCTCAGCACGCCCGGCGCTCGCGCCCTGATCACTCGCCTGGCAGCGCAGCACGATTTCGTATTCTCTTGCGAGCCCTCGCCGGCGCCCAGGGACGAGCTCGCCCTCGCGACCAGCGGGATCGCCGCCGCGACCATCGCGGTGCGCGGCCGGGCGGCGCATGCGGGGGTCAACCCCGAGGACGGCCGGAACGCGCTGCTCGAGTTGGCGCACCAGCTGCTGCAGACGCGAGACCTCGGCGACGCGTCGCGCGGGATCAAGTTCAACTGGACGATCGCGAGCGCGGGCACCACTCGAAACGTGATTCCCGACATGGCGACCGCCAGCGCCGACGTTCGCGTCCGTCGCGTCGCCGACTTCGATACGGTCGAGCAGGCGTTCCGCGCAGCCGTCGCGAAGGGCCACCTCGTCCCGGACACCAAGGTGGAGGCCACGTTCGAGCGCCGCCGCCCGCCGCTCGAGGTGACCGAGCGATCGCGAGCGCTCGCCAAGCGGGCACAGGCGATCTATGCCGAGCTGGGGAAGCAGCTAGGCGTGGACGAGTCCAGCAAGGGCGCCGGCACCGACGCGGCCTTCGCCGCGCTGTCGGGCAAGCCGGTCGTCCTGGAGAACTTCGGGCTGATGGGATTCGGTTACCACTCGCCGGACGCGGAGTACGTCGAATTGGATTCGATCGAGCCGAGGCTCTACCTGCTGGCGAGGTTGACCATGGACTCGTCACGGGAATGAGGCGGGCGACTCCCCGGACCCGACTCGCCCCGGGGCGGGACGCGGCGCGTCAGGCCAGCTCGGCCAGAACTGCGCGGAGCGCGGCCTTCTCTCTCGCCGGCGAGAGCCTGGGGCGCGCCGCAAGGCAGCGGCGGCGCAGCTCGGAGAGGAAATGCCGGTCGGTCTCGACGCGCCGCAGGAGCCGGGCGAGCGCCCGCGTGTCGCCGAAGGGGAAGAGCCCGGGATAGTCGGCGCCGAGGATGGCGCGCATGGCGGGGATGCGAGAGGCGAGCACCGGAGTGCCTGCCGCCACGGCCTCGGAGAGGACGTTCGCTCCTCCTTCCATCTCGGAGGTGATGCACAGCACCCGGGCGCGGGCGATCAGGCGCCGCGCCTTCCACCCCGGCAGCTCGCCCAGCCAGAGGTAGCGCGAATTGGAGCGCATCTCCGCCAGCGCCTCCCTGCGCATCTGCTGGGAGAGCGCGGCGCCGGCGTGCACCACCCGAACGCGCGACCCGGCGTCCAGCCCGCGCGCAGCCTGCGCGGTGCGCAGCGGATCCTTCTCGGGGCGCAGGTGCGCGACGACCAGCACCTCGAACCACCGCCGCAGCGGCGGCAGCCGGCGCATCGCGGGCGCCGACTGGGGAACCACGTGGACCTTCGGCCGCAGCCGGGGAGCCAGCTCGGCGGCGCCCCCGTCGTGTAGCACCACCAGCCGGTCGGCCAGCTCGAGCGAGCGCCGGGCGGAGGCGTCCGTGTGGACGTCGCGGTAGAGGTCCGTGCCGGTCAGCGCAACGACCACCTTCGTTCCGGGCCGCAGCTCGCGCGAGCTGCGCACGGCTTCGGCGGACTTGCGCGCGTGCAGCGCGAAGAGGACGTCGGCCGGGGGAACCGGGCCAGGCTGCACGATGAAGGCGTGGTGGCCCAGCTCGCGGAGCATCCTCCGCCAGCGCAGCGCCGTGATGCGGTTGCCGAGCCGCGACCCCGGCGGCGCAGGGCAGACGAGTGCGACGCGCACGGCGGGGGAGAGTATGCTCGCCGCCGTGTCCGATCCACTCGCGGCCGAGCTTCGCGACGCGCGCGCCCGCACGCTCCTCCTCGTCCGGGACCTGGACGAAGGTCAGTGGATGGGCCCCCGCCTGCCGATCGTGAACCCGCTGCTCTGGGAGGTCGGCCACCTCGGCTGGTTCCAGGAATTCTGGACGCTGCGCCACGCGCGGGGCCGCCCGTCCCTGCTGCCGGACGGCGACGCGCTCTACGATTCGGCGACGGTAGCGCACGACACCCGCTGGGACCTGCCCCTCCTCACCCGGCCCGCCGTGCTCGCCTACCTCGAGCGGGTCCTCGGCGCCGCGCTGGAAGCGCTGGGGACCGCGCCCGATCGCCTCGCCTACTTCCACCGGCTCGCGCTCTTCCACGAGGACATGCACGACGAGGCGTTCACCTACACCCGCCAGACGCTCGGCTACCCTGCCCCGGCCTTCGCCACCGGGCGCCCCGCTCCGGGAGGCGGACCGCTGCCGGGAGACGTCGAGGTGCCGGGCGGGCGTTTCCTGCTGGGGGCGACGCCCGACGAGCCGTTCGTCTTCGACAACGAGAAGTGGGCCCACCCGGTGGAGGTGGCGCCCTTCCGCATCGCCCGCGCGCCGGTGACTAATGAGCAGTTCGCCGCCTTCGTCGAGGACGGCGGGTACCGCCAGGAGCGGCACTGGAGCGCGGCCGGCTGGCGCTGGCGGTCGGAGACCGGCGCCAGGCACCCGGTGTACTGGCACCCCGCGGCCGGAGGGCGCTGGCTGGTCCGCCGTTTCGCGGAGCTGTCGCCGCTCGCCGCGCACCAGCCGGTCATCCACGTCTGCTGGTTCGAAGCGGACGCTTATTGCCGCTGGGCGGGGCGGCGGCTCCCCACCGAAGCGGAGTGGGAGCTCGCGGCCGCCACGCCTCACAAGCGCCGGTTCCCGTGGGGAGACGATCCGCCGGACGAGGCGCGGGCCAACCTGGATGGCCGCGCGGGTGGACCCGTCGAGGTCGGCTGCCACCCCGCGGGCGACAGCGCGGTCGGCTGCCGGCAGATGATCGGCAACGTCTGGGAGTGGACCGCGAGCGACTTCCAGCCCTACCCCGGGTTCGTCGCGGACCCTTACAAGGAGTACTCGTTGCCCTGGTTCGCGACTCTGCACAAGGTCCTGCGCGGGGGCTGCTGGGCCACCCGCGGGCGCCTGCTCCGGAACACCTGGCGGAACTTCTATCCGCCGGATCGGCGCGACGTGCTGGCGGGCTTCCGCACCTGCGCCGGGGTCACGGGGCCGGCTTGAGCGAGGAGAATCGACATGAAGCTCGACGTGATCGTCGTCGGGAGCGGGCAGGCGGGAATTCCGCTGGCTGCCCGGCTCGCGCGCGCCGGCAAGCGGGTCCTGCTCGCCGAGCGCGCCGAGATCGGTGGAACCTGCGTCAACACGGGCTGCACGCCCACCAAGACCATGATCGCCAGCGCGCGCGCGGCGCACGTCGCGCGCACCGCCGCCCGGCTGGGAGTGCGAGCGGGGCCGGTGGAGGTCGACCTGCCCGCGGTCGTCGACCGCAAGGACGCGATCGTCCGCAGGTGGCGCGAGGGGGCGGAGAAACGGCTCCGCGAGGGCGGCGAGAGGCTCACCCTGGTGCGCGGCCAGGCCCGCTTCACAGGCGAGCGGCGCATCGAGGTGGCCGGCGACACACACACCGCGGACATCGTGGTCCTCGACGTGGGGGCCCGGCCCGCCGCGCCGCCGCTCGAGGGTCTCGAGCGCGTGCCCTGGCTCAGCTACGAGACGGTCATGCAGCTGCGCGAGCTGCCTTCACATCTAATAGTGCTGGGCGGCGGCTACATCGGCTGCGAGTTCGGCCAGATGTTCCGCCGCTTCGGCGCGCAGGTCACCATCGTCGACGTGGTCCCTCACCTGCTCAGCCGCGAGGACCCGGAGATCTCATCGGCGCTGGAGGCCGTGTTCCGCGACGAGGGCATCGGCCTCGAGCTGGGCGCCGGAGCGGAAAGGGTCTCCGGTCAGGCGGGCCGCATCGCGCTGCGACTCTCGGGTGGGAAGGAGCTGCGCGGCTCCCACTTGCTGATCGCGACCGGCCGGAGGCCGAACACCGACGATCTCGGATGCGACGCCGGCGGCATCGCGCTCGACCCGAAGGGCTTCATCGTGGCCGACGACGAGTACCGCACCAGCGCTCCCGGGACCTACGCGGTCGGCGACGTGATCGGCCAGCCCCAGTTCACGCACACGGCCTGGGACGATCACCGGATCCTGTTCGACCTGCTGCTCGGCCGCTCGCGGCGCGGGCGCCAGGGCCGCCACATCCCGTACACGGCCTTCACCGATCCCCAGGTGGCGGGCGTGGGCCTCACCGAGCGCGAAGCGCGAGAGAGAGGCATCCAGTACGAGGTGGCGACGATGCGGTTTGCGGAGGTCGCGCGCGCCGTCGAGGTCGACGAGAAGGCCGGCGTCATGAAGGTGCTCCTCGATCCGAAGACCGAGCGGGTGCTCGGCGCGGCCATCGTCGGCTCCGAGGCCGGCGAGCTGATCCACATCTTCGTCACCTTGATGCAGTCCGGGGCGCCTGCCCGCGCCATCGTCGAGGCGGAATTCGTCCACCCCACCTTCGCCGAAGGCGTGCAGTCGCTGGTGATGAAGCTCCAGCGTTTCGCGCTCTCCTGAATCAAATCGCCCGGCCTACAGCGCGGCACCTTTCCACACGAGCGAGCAGGAACGGGGCGCGGCACCGCAGGGCCACGCGCCCACAAGGTCGCTTCGTTCGGCGTGGCCACGCACTCCCCCTCTCGCAGTACGGTGCCCGCGCGGCGAGATCGCGTGTCTCATTTGGACATGACCGGGAGTGAGATCGAAAACGATGTGCGAAACGGTGCTGATCACGGGTGTGGGAGGACCGGCCGGGAGGGCCGGCGCGAGCTATTTTGCAAACAAGGGTTACCGCGTCGTCGGCACCGACGTGCGGGAGGTGGCATCCCCCGCGACCGACTTCCGGTTCGTTCCCGCCGCCCGCGACCCGCGCTTCGTCGCCGTGCTCCTCGCGATGGCCGTGCGGGAGAAGGCGGCGCTGGTCGTCTCCACGGTGACGGAGGAGTTGCCCGTCGTCGCCCGCATGCGGACGGCGCTCCGCGAGCGCGGCATCGCCTTCTGCATCTCGGACCCGTCGGGCGTGGACGTGGCGAACGACAAGCTGCGGACCGCGGAAGATCTCGATCGCGCCGGCGTGGCGGTGCCGGCCACCTTCTCCTCCGCCACGCCCCACGAGGAGCTGGCGGAGGCGCTGGGCTTCCCGCTCCTTTCGAAGCCCCGCTTCGGACGCGGCGGCCGCGGGGTGGTCGTCCACCACGGCGCGGATGACCTGGCGTGCGCCAGCCCCGAGGAGGTCGTCTGGCAGGAGTTCCTGTCCGGCGAGGAGTACGACTTGAACCTCTTCGTCGAGAGGGACGGCAGCGTGCCGGCCGCGGTCGTGCTGCGCAAGACGGGTCTCAAGGACGGCCTGGTCGGAAACGCGCTCGGCGTCGAGCGGGTGGAGCGCCCGGACGTCGCCGGTCTCGGCGTGCGCGCCGCGCGGTCCCTTGGACTCGAGGGACCCATCGACATGGACATCCGGCTCTCCGCCGACGGAAGCCCCGCCGTGCTGGAGGTGAACGCGAGGCTCGGCGCCAACGTGCTGTCGGCGAGCGAAGTGCTCGACGCTCTCGACGAAGCCTGGAGGAACGGACGATGCGCTTGAATTCCGCACTGCTGGCCTGCACCCTGGTTTCTCCCGCCTTCGCGGCTCCTCAGCCGCGCGAGGCCGCCCGTGCGCGGAGCGTTTCCGCGCGGGCGGCCGAGCCTGCCCCTGCGCTGGACGTCCTGGTGGTCAATCAGATCCGCGCCCGCGCGGACGCTTTGCGCAAGCAAGGGGAGTACGAGGCAGCCCTGGAGGCCTACCGATCGGAGATGAGCCTCACCGGCGAGACGGCCGACGGCTGGAAGCACGTCGGCTGGACCCAGAAGGCGCTGCGCCGGTTCGCGGACGCGGAGGCTTCGCTCCAGAGGGCGACGGAGCTCGACCCGAGCGATCGGGAGGCGCAGGACGACCTGGAGAGCTTGCACCTGTCTCGCGGCATGCGGCTGGACGCCCGCATGGGCGGGAGCGAGCCCGGCACCTCGAAGAACGCGTTCGAAGGCGAGCTGGTCTACGGCGGCTTCAACCGGCTGGAGCTGCACGCCGGCGGGAGCTGGACCGACAACATCTTCTACGACGCGGTCAAGGGATACGCGAACGCCTACTGGTTCTACTCGCGCGACTCGTACGTGAAGGCCGACTTCACCTTCCGCCGCTACAACTACACAGGCGTGAACCGGCCAACGCCCGACTCGAACGCCTATGACAAGGTGCCGCGCGGCACGGTCGAGGTCTCGCACTGGTTCGACCAGAGGGTGCGCGTGGGCCTCGAGTACCAGCTCTTCGCGCCGGACTTCTTCTACGACCGCTCGACGCGCATCCTGAACCACAAGGTGACCGGCGAGGTGGAAGCGCGGCTCGGCGGCGGGTTCGCCGCCGGGATCACAGCCTCGCTGCTGCGCGATCCCGATCCAGCCGCGACGCTCATTCTGGGCCGCCCCGTCCCGGGAGCCCCGGCAGGCACCGTCTGCCTGGGCGCCGGACAGCCCGATTGCGCCGCCGCCACCAGCGTCACATTCCGCAACGAGTTCCTCGTCGGCGGCAGCCTCTCGTACGAGGCGGATGCCTGGGGCGCCGGGGTGAAGTACATCCCCAACCGCGACCTCGACTCCGGGTTCGACTGGTCGATCATCTCCAGCCTGGACCTCCGGCCGATCGACCGGCTCTCGTTCAACTTCCAGTGGGTCTTCGATCGCTACTCCACCAGCGCCGGCCCCGCCTTTGCCGGGCAGAACGGCAACATCTGGTGGGCCACCGTCCGTTACCAGCTCACCCGCCCCCTCGCGCTGGGCGCGGGCGTGAAATGGGTGTCGAACCCCAGCGCCGCGGACGTCACCACCACCTCCACCCGCAACGACCCGACGTTCCTCTTCAACGTCGAGTACCGCACCGTCCTCTTCTAGCTCCGATGCGGACGCCCCTCGGCCACTCGATCGCGCCGCTCGCGCTGGCTGCCGCCGCAGCGGCGCCGGCGATCGCGCTCGCTCCTCCGGCCCAGGTGCTGCAGCCGCGCGCGATCGTGCGGATAGACGAGGCGCCCGGTACGAAGGACGGTGTCGAGGGCCTGCGGCGCGATGCCCGGTCCAAGGCCGCGGCGCGCAGGTTCGGAGACGCCATTCGCGACTACGAACGCCTCCTGGCGCTCGCCCCCGGCGACTCCGATGCGCTCGCCCATCTGGCCCAGCTCGAGGCCTGGAGCGGCAACTACGACAAGGCAATCGTCCTCTACCGGGACGCCATCGCCCTGCGTCCGATGGACCTGGGCCTCGAGAGCGACCTCGCCGACGTGCTCGCCTGGACGAATCGGCTCGAGGAAGCGGAGCGGCTCTACGAGCAGGTGCTCTCGCACGACGCCCACCACCACGAGGCGATGAAGGGACTCGCGCGGGCGCGGCTCCTGCGCGGTGACCCGGCCTCGGCCGCCGCGGTCATCGACCGCGCGCTCGGGCTCTATCCGAAAGACGTGGATCTGCACGTCGAGCGCGCGCGCATGCTCTCGCAGAAGGGGCAGCTCGACGAGGCCATCCAGGCCCTGCAGAGGGCAGACCAGCTCGCGCCTTCCGACGCGGACGTGCTCCGGCATCTGGGGGAGACCTACCAGCAGAAGCAGGACTGGCCGAACGCCCTGGAGACCTGGCTCCGCGTCGCGCAGCTCGTTCCCGACGCCCCCGAGAGCCACGTGGCGCTGGGGCGCGTCTACCTGGCCCTGGGCAAGCTCTCGCTGGCGCGGGAGCATGCCGCCCTGGCGGTGCGGATGCGCCCGACCAGCGCGGACGCCAACCAGCTTGTGAGCGAGCTGGACCGCGAGACCAGGCTGGTCCCGGTGCGGACGGCGATCGACTGGCTCGAGCTCCTCGCCTACGTCGCCCTCTTGCCGGCCATGCTGCTGCTCGCGCGCCGGTGGCGGCGCTCGCTCCGGCGGCAACCGGCGGCGTGGACGTTCGCCATGTACGTGGTGCCCGGTTTCCTGGTCCTCGGCATCCTCACCCACTCGCTCAAGGGCATGCCGTGGGGCTGGTTCGATGCGCGGGTGTTCGAGGCGGTCAGCGACGTGGTGCTCTTCCTCGGCCTGGGGGTCGGGTTCGTGACGGCGCTCCGGCTGGAACCCAGGATTCCCGAGTTCGCGGGAGAGGTGGTGCTGGCGTTGGGCGCGCACCCGGACGACATCGAGCTCGGCTGCGGCGGGTTGCTCGTGAAGCTCAAGGCGAGCGGCGCCCGGGTGTACGGCCTCACCCTCACCCAGGGTGAGAAAGGCACCGATCGTCAGGGGCAGCGGGAGCTGGAGACGAAGAAGGCGGCCGAGTTCCTCGGACTGGACGGGTACTGGATCCTCGACTTCCCCGACACTGGGTTGCAGGAGAAGATCTCCCTGCTCAAGCAGGTCATCGAGTCCAGGATCAAAGAGCTGGGCGCCACGATGGTGCTGACGCACGCCGACGTCGACGTGCACGGAGACCACCGCGCCGTGTTCGCAGCGACGCGCGAGGCGGCGCGCTCGGTGCGCACGGTCCTGTGCTACGAGGACGTCTCGACCACCGACCAGTTCACTCCCAACTTTTACGTCGACATCACGCACTACATCGACGACCACCTCAGGGCCTGCGCCTTCCACCGCACGCAGGACCACCGGACCTACATGGACCCGCAGGTCATCCAGGGACGCGCTGCCCACCGCGGGATGCAGATCGGCGTGCACTTCGCCATGGCGTTCCGGACGCTGAACATGGTCCGCTGACGACATGGACCTGCTGCGCGCGCTCTTCTGGTCCTTCGGTCTCGTGGTCTTCCTGCTCGGGATCCAGGGAGTGGTCTACCTCCCCCTCACCATCGCGTACGAGGTCTGGAAGAGGCGCGCGCTCCGTCGCCTCCCGCCCTTCAGCGGCCGCGTCACCGTCGTCGTGCCGGCGTTCAACGAGGAGCGGACCATCCGCGTCGCGGTGGAGACCCTCCTCGAATCGGAGTACCCGCACCTGGAAGTCATCGTGGTGGACGACGGCTCGCAAGACGGGACCGCCGACCGGATCCGCGACCTGCACGAGCAGGGCCGCATCCGGCTCATCCGGCAGCAGAACGCGGGCAAGGCCGGAGCGCTCAACACCGGCGTCGCCGCCGCCACCGGTGAGGTGGTGCTCTATACCGACGCCGACAGCCTCTTCTTGCGCGACACCGTTGCCAAGACGGTGCGCTGGTTCGCCGATCCCACCATCGACGCCGTCGGCGGGAACGACACGCCGCTCCGGGCCCGCACGGGCCTGCAGAAGCTGCTCGCGATCACCACCCACATCGGGACGGGCTATGTGCGGCGCGCGCTTTCGATCGTCGGCTGCCTGCCCATCATCTCCGGCAACCTGGGCGCCGTCCGGCGCCGCGTGCTCGAGGAGATCGGCGGCTTCCGGCCGCTCTGGGGCGAAGATCTGGAGATCACCTGGCGGCTGCACGAGCGCCGCAAACGGATCGTGTTCGACCCCGAGCCGGCCGTGCTCGCCGATTGCCCCGCCACTTTCGGGGCCCTCTGGAAGCAGAGGGTCCGCTGGATGCGCAGTTACCTCAAGGTTGCCAGGCTCCATCGCCGCCTCTTCTTCCGCCGCGGCGCCTGGCCGTTCTCCTGGTACCTGCCGGTCAACTTCGCGAACATGGCCCTGGTGCCGCTGCTCCAGGTCGGCTTGCTCCTGGGTCTGCCGCTGGCCGTGACGCGAGGCTGGCTGCCCATCGACGGACCGTGGGAGGTCGCGAGCTGGCTGGGTCTGTCCTTCTTCTTCGCCGTGGCGATCTACGGGATCGTGCTGGACCGCGACTTCGGCGATCTGCTCTACCTTCCCTGGGGCGCGCTGATCGTCCCGGTCTCGTACTTCTACAACGCAGTTACCGTCTACTCCTGGTGGAAAGAGATGCGAAGGGCCGAGGAGAAGTGGGAGAAGATCGGTCGGCTGGGTCCCGCGCCCGAGGTGCGGCGCCAGTGGGCATTCGCCGCCTCGCTCCTGGCGGTGGCGATCGCGGCGGGCGTGACCACGTGGACCTGGATGATGCGGCACAGATCGGACGCGCCTCCGCCTGCCGCGCCCCTGCAGCTCGCCGGCGACGAGTCCGCCAGGCCCGCTTTCCACCTCTCGCTCTCCACGCACTTCGACGCCTGGCCCGACTGGCGCGACGCCACCCGCAAGGTCCTCGACCGGCCGCTGATCGCGATGGGCGAGATGATCGGCATCGGCGCCGGCCGCACCGAGTGGACGTACTTCCGCTGGGCGGGACACGAGGACCGCTGGTCGAACCACCAGAAGGGCGAGCCCAAGGACCTTCTCCTCACCGCCTCCCAGGAGCTGCACGACAAGGGGTTCAAGGCCGCGGCCTTCATCGACCTGTACGCGCCGAAGTGGATCCAGACGCACGCGGGCACCGGCGCCGTCCAGGCCGACGGTGCCGCGCACCCGGAGCAGGTCAGCCTCACCGAGCTGGCCGAAGGGAAGTTCGGCGAGCTGGTGCTCGAGATGGTCGAGTACATCGCGGCGAACTACCCGGTCGACGCGGTCGACGTCACCGAAGCGGCGTACCGCCACACCTCCTTCGCAGCCGTGGATCTCGCCTCGTACCGGAAGGCGACCGGCCGCGCCGCCTGGCCGCGAGACTGGCGCGGGCGCGTGGACGTCGACGACCCGAGCATCTGGGAGTGGAAGAGCTCGTTGATGGAGAAGTTCGTCCAGCGCGCCGCCGCGGCGGCGCACCGGCACGGCAAGCCGCTTTACCTGGACGTGGCGGCGAGCTGGAAGGACCTGCGCCGCGACGGCAAGGACCACGGTCAGGACTACACGCGCCTCCAGCGGCTCGCGGACCGGCTGGTGGTCTGGAACTACTACGCGCTGGAGGGCTTGCCGCCCTCTGCTTCGCGCGATCTGGCGGCGCGGCTGGCGGCGACCCTGGAGCCGGGCCGCTGGATCCTTTCGCTCGGCCTGTGGGGGCGCAACGGCAAGCCCATCCCGCCGGACGATCTGGCCGCCGCGCTCGCCGCCTCGCTCGACGGTGGCGCACGCCACATCTGGATCACGCCCAACGACCAGATCAGCGACGCGCACTGGAACGCCATCCTCCGTACCTGGATGGTCCCGGTGAAACCGGCACCCGCGGCCACGACGTCGGCGGCGGTCCCCTAGATCGTCAGAACGTGGCGGTGATCGTCGCCGCCCCGGGCGCGCCGGACTGTCCCGCGAGCGTGACCGTCGCAGTGCCATGGAGGAAATAGGCGGTCTGCCCGTTGGCGGACACGCCGTTGACGCTCGTCAACACGACCGAGAAGGTCCCGACGCTTCCGGCCTTGCTCTGCGTGTAGAGCGCGCCAGTCGCGGTGTGCAGCTGGCCGGCCGCGGCGGTGACTTCGGCGCCGGTGGCGGTGTACGTACGCACGCTCGGCGCCGACGGCAGGGTCATCGCGAACTGCGCGTCCTGCACGTTCGCCAGGGCGCCGGTCATCGCGATGCTCACGGCGTTGCCGGTCGACGGCGCAAACGCGCCGGCGGCGAAGCAAGACACAGACTGTTGCGCTCCTCCGTTCACGGAGATGTTCATGCTGCAGTTCTGCGACAGATCGACGCTCGACCCGCACGCGGCGGCAGCAACAGCAGCAGCCGCGAGGGCACTCACCAGCACTCTGTTCATCGGTTCCCCCAATGCGAGCGCTGACGCTCCCCGCTCGCCGACGCCGATGAGTCTATCCGGAGCGACCGCGCAGGAAAGAAATCATCGCAAGCCGCTTTCGTGCAGAGGCGTTCGCGCCAATCCGTCGAGGTGATCGAACTTTAGCGATCCTTTCCACCAGGGCGCCGTTCCGGCACACTTCCCCACAAGGGAGGGGATATGGCAGCCAAGGCGACTGGCAAGACCGGCGCGACGAAGACCGCCCGGCGGGCGAAGAAGGGCGGCTCGAAGAAACCGGCCGCGAAGCGGGCTGAGGCACGGCCGGCAGGCGACACCGTCGTCCAGCAGCTCGAGCAGAAGCTGCGGGAGGCCGAGGCGCGCGCCCAGCAATTCGAACGGGACGCGCGCGAGATGCAAGCGCGCGCGCAGCAGCTGGAGCGAGAGCTGCGAGCCGCTCAGGAGCGGTCGAAGCCGGCTGCTGGAAGCGGGAGCGCGGTGGCCATCCTCGTCGACGGCGTGACCAAGCTGCGCTGCCCGCGGTGCTCGGGCGCCATGACCGAGTACCAGCACCAGGTGGTCCGTGCCGATCGCTGCGACAGCTGCCACGGCATCTTCTTCGACAATGGAGAGCTCGAGCAGGTGGTGGACAAGGCGATGGCGGACCGCGACGGCGAGAAGCACGGCGGCTGGTTCGTGTCGCTGTTTGGCCGGCGCGAGAAGTCCACCTAGAGGCGACGCCCGCTACCAGCCAGCGATGGCTTCCTCGAACAGGTGGGCGAGGTCCGCCTCGTCCGCC
>WNFB01004120.1_pt1 | contig 12919 bp, 12 predicted proteins | sample 5400501 | NCBI WGS metagenome assembly WNFB01 (sample SAMN13153341, study PRJNA577476) | soil metagenome | isolation source: 200 cm saprolite under Douglas fir tree site 2 hole 1 | place: USA:California | collected 2015-04-18
CGCCACTCTCGCAGAGAATCTGGAGAGACACCCCTGTGTTGTACTGTATGACTGTCCTTCCCGTCAAGCCGAACGGTTCCCCGCTTCACAACACGAAGTCCTGTTCGTACACGCGGTAGGGGGTCGTCGTCATCCCTAACCGAGTGTACGCCTCCTGCGCCGCCTCATTCTCCTTCTCCACATAGAGACGCAGGCCGCACACGTCACCGCGTGCACGGGCGTCTCTCAGGACATGCGCGTGGAGGGCGCGGTACACGCCGCGGCCCCGAACTGAAGGCTCGACGTACACGCTCTGGATCCACCAGAACACGCCGTTTCTCCAATCGCTCCACTCATAGGTGACAAACAATTGGCCGACGACGACCGATTCTGTTTCGGCCACCAGATAATACCCGCGCGCGCTTGACTCCAGGACCGCGCGGGTCCCCTTCCGCAGCCGCTCCATATCGAGAGTGCGGCCCTCGGTCTCCTTCGCGATGGCGGCGTTGAACCGCACCAGCATGTCAAGATCACCCATGGCAGCGGGGCGGACCTTCACGTCAAGCGGAGAAGCGGTATGGGGAGTGGGCGGCATCGGGTTCCTTAAGGCTTCGGGCCGGCAGCGCCGGCTGCCGGGACGACTTTGAATTTGGCAAGCTTCAACAGGCTCATCTCCGTCACGTTCTCATAATGGATTTCGACCCGGTAGTTCCCGACGGAGAATCCGCCGGTCGGCCGCTTCATGACAAAATACCCTCCCATGTCTTCATTCTCGAATTGGACCTTGTCGGTGTGAAGCAGGGTTCCGACCGGTTTTCCGCCGGGGTCCTCCAGGATGAACCGCCCGACAAGCCGGAAAATGTCGAAGGCCGACTGCAGGAACTCGATGACCACGTAGATTTCAGGGGCGTCTGAGGGAAAGGTCTCAGTTGCCCCGATGGCCTTGATGTTGTGAAAGCCCGTGCGGCTGTCGTCGATCTCGAACCCGCGGGCGGTGACGACTTTCCTGAACAGCCCATGAGGCTGGGTCCCGCTTTTGTCCGCTCCAACAGGATTGACCAGCGGGACCGTGATCGGAGCGTTCGGCGACTCAGCCAACGCGACGAGTGGGACATCGAGGAGCGACACCACCGTCAAAACAGCCAGGCCCTTCCTCATCATCGCGATACCGGCCCCTGCGCGGCATCCGGCGCAGGGGAACCGTTGCGGGCAGCCATGAGTTCGCGGTCGATATGCTGCCGGAGCGCCTCCAAGGTCTGAAAACCGGACAGATAGCGTCCATTGATGAAGTACGTCGGGGTGCCGCTCAGACCCAAGTTTTGAGCATCCGCCAAATCCTTGCCGACCGCGGCCTTGGGACGATTGCTGCCGAGGCAGGCCGAAAACACGGCAGTGTTCAAGTGCAGCTGCTTTGCCAACGGCACATAGTCCGACGGCTTGAGATCGGGCGCTTGCGCGAAGAGCGCATCGTGGTAGGCCCAGAACTGCCCTTGCTCATGGGCACAGTGGGCCGCTTCCGCCGCCGACTGCGCCTGCGGATGCGAGGCGAGGGGGAAATCGCGGTAGATGAACCGGACCTGTTCGGGATAGAGCTCGCGCAACTGGCGCAGGACCGGCAGACTCTCCTTGCACACCGGACATTCGAAGTCCGCAAACTCGATGATGGTGACTGGCGCCGTCGGCGGCCCCCACCCCGGATCATCGCCGATGGGGACCGTCACGACCGGCGGATCGGGCGGCTGGAGCGACACCGACACGCTCGCCTCGCGCGCGAGCCGCGCCACTAGTTCCTGCAGCGCGCGCCCGGCGCGCTCGCGCCCCAGAGCATTCCGCGCCTCCTGCCGGGCGCGATCCTCTTCGGGCGGCAGGTTGGCTCGATCCTCCCGGACCCGTGTCTCAATGTCCTCTTGTGTGATCGTCGCAATCCGGCCCTGGATCTCCGCCGCGACATAGGCCGACACCGACAGTCCCCGCTCCGCCGCCGCGCGCGCCAGGAGGCGTTCCACAATCGTCTGGTCCAGCCGCCGCTTCGTCAGGCGATACTTCTCCATCTCGAGCTCGTACAGTGGCAGCCGGAGCGCCTGTTCGATCTCAGCCAGGGTAATCGGCGTGCCCCCGACCGTCGCCACGACCGACGAGTCAGCGCGAAGGGGGAGCGGCAGCAGACAGGCTGCCGCGGCAACGACGCCCAGCGTCGCGAATCGCAGACCGATGAGGCGGTTCGTCTTCATGAAGACCCTGCAAACGATGATACTAAGCTTCTTCCGTCGGGCGCAACCCTCGGACAGCCGTGGGCAAAGCCCGCCTCGCAACTGGCATCGCCGGTTTCAGAATCGGTCGAGGATTTCTTTCTTCTTCTGGCGGTATTCTTCTTCTGTAATCAGGTCCAGCTCCCGCAGGCGTTTGAGCGTTCGCAGGTGCTCTTCCACAGTCGCAAGTGGAATCCTGGATGATTCCGGCGCTGGGGACAATTTTTCCGCGGCCGCTCCCGGCGGTGGTGTAACTGACGGGGGAGTGGGCCCCGCCGCGGGCGCAGCCACATTCGCCTTGACGTTCAGCAGGGCCTGATACTCGATCGCGATCTCCGGCCCTGCGTTGCGCAGCCCCGAGAGCATCCCTTTCTCCTGCACCACGGTGTGGTAGTCTCCCTGAACCACCTCATAGAAGGGCGCGGACACAGAACGCAGCGGCTCATTCCACAGCTGCTCGCGGACACTGGGCTTGGTCACGCTGTGCCGGTAATTGGCCAGGATGAGATGCAGGCGCGCGCCCACCACGAACAGCCCGCCGGTCGTGACTTCATTCACTCCGGATGGAAGCACTCGACTCAGGCCGAACACCACCAGTTGCTCCGGGGCGGTCTTGGCAAACGTCTCGCTCACCGTCCTGCTGAGGTAGGCAATCTCCTCGGGTGCAAACGCCTCGGTCGGCGGCTCCTTGGCTGGCGTGAAAATGAAGCTGTCTTTGCGGCTTTGGATCCGGACGCTGGACAGGATGCGCGCCCACTCGGCAGGGCTCAAGCGCAAAGGATGCGAGAACCGCGCCACGCCCTCCGGACGCCGATCCCCCGAATGGGCTTCCACGCGGACGAATCGCTCCTGACTTTCCTGAAGAGAGCGAACACTCCGGTCCGCCAGAGTCGGCCCGGAGCAGGCTTGACCGAACAGGGCGAGGACCCCCGCCGAGAGCAGCAGACGCGACAGGATCTTCAACTCATGATCTTCATCAGAGCATCCACGACTTTGGGATCGTAGAGCCCTTTGCCGACTCCCCGGCCGATTTCGTCCAGCGCGACATGGCGCTCCCAGGGGTCCCGGTAGGGTCGCCACGAAATCATAGCGTCATAGGCATCGGCCACCGCCACGATCCGCGATCCGAAGGGAATCTCTTCTTTCTTAATACCATCGGGATAGCCCGTGCCGTTACAGTTTTCATGGCTGTGATAGACGATCTTGACCATATTCTCGTTGTCATACCCCATCTTCCGCAAGGTTCTGACCCCTTCCGCTGGATGCGTTTTCACGATGTCCATCTCCCAGGAGCTGAGGCTTCCCATGCGGTTCAAGAGGTGATGGGGGATGATCTCCTTGCCGATGTCCGCCAGAAACCCGGCCTGCAGGATATCCATTTTCTCCGTATCCGGCAGCCCGAAATAGTTGGCCATGGCGTAGGCGAAGATGGCCACCATCTTGGAATGGCCGATGCTGCCGTCCAGGGCCTCCACAGGCAACGTCACATCGGACGGGATCTGGAGAAGTTTGAGGACATACCGGTATTCCTGGGAAAATTTCTGGGCGACCTTGTTCGGGTCTTCGAAGGGGTCCTTGATGCCTATGACCTCGTAGGCTTCAATACGCTGCCGCCGGCCCCGAATGTTGATCTTCTCCATCTCCCGAATTTTGATGCCCGCCTCGGCATAGGCCAGCTTGAACTTTGTCTCGCCGGGGTCTATCTGCAGAGCTCGCTCGAAATACTGCAGGGCCTCGACCGGCTCGTTGAGCTCGAAATGAATTTGACCGATGTGGAAGTAATTGAGAGGGTTGCCGGGGTCGGCTGCGACCTGTTCATGCAGCCCCTCCAGGTGCCGCTCCTTCTCGGTCTCCGGAATATCCTTGGCGGGCAGGTCGCGCTTTTTGCGCGCGTCGATGAACCGGCTGACGGTCTCGTAGGTGTACCGGTCGATCAGAACCTTGCCCGGAGTGCAGGCCTTCTGCAGTCGGGCGGAGATGTTGACCACATCGCCGATGGCGGTATAGGACAGACGCTTGTTGCCGACGAGGCCCGTGATGGTCGATCCCGAGCACACCCCGATGCGCATTTCCCACGGATAATTCATTTGGGCGACTTTGTCCTGCATCTTGATCGCCGCCAGCACGGACAGGAGGCGGTAGGTTTCGTAATCCAGCGGCGCCCCGAATTCGCACATGATGCCGTCGCCCATGTACCGGTCAATGTGACCGCGATAGGCGAGCAGGATGGGCTCCATGTCGCCGAGGTAACGATTCAGATCGCGGATCACGATTTCGGGCGGGTTCTGCTCGGAATGGGTGGTAAAACCGACGAGATCGGAGAACAGGATGCTCACGCTGCGCTTTTCGTTCCGCAGCCGCCCTTCGATGAGCAGCTTGACCACGGAAGAATCCATGGTGGAATAGAGCGCTTCTTCCACCTTGGATTTCAAGGATTCGATCGACTGCTTGGACTTTTCCAGCTCCTCGGTCCGTTCTTGCACCTTGACCTCCAGGTTTTCCGCGTAGTCCTTCAACGAGGCGTTGGCGCGGTTGACCTCTTCGGTCCGCTCCTTGACCTTGGCTTCTAGGTTTTCGCTGTAGTCCTTCAACGAGGCATTGGCGCGGTTGAGCTCTTCCTGATGGTGCTGGAGTTCCTGGTTCAGGTATTGCAGCTTCTCGGCGTTGGCCGACAGCGTGAGGTTAGCGTGGTGGAGACGTTCCTGTTCCAGCTGCAACTGCTGGTTCAGCCGTTTCGCGGTTTCCACCTCGATGACCAGCTTTTCATGGAGCCCGCCGACGACCGCGCCGGCAAGAATGAGAAAGCTCCCCCAGGTCAGGATCTGAATGTAGAGACCAATTTCGGTCGAATCGGTTAAAAATGCCTCGGGACGAGCGGAAACCATGAACACCGTCGCGGCGAATACTGCAATCGCCCCAAGCACCGCGTTGCGCCGGCCCAGGTAGTACCCTCCCCAAATGATGGGCAGGAAGTAGAAGTTCAGAAAAGTGACTTTGACTTTGTCGGGGATGATCCAATTGATCACGACGAGCGACAGCATCGTGATGATGACAAACGTCGTATCAGGATTCTGAAGAAGATAAGTTTTGAGTCTGGCAGTTAGCGAGGCTGGTCGCGCTGGTGAGGTCAGCGTATCGGTGCTCGCTGGAGGGACGGATTTGAGCGGGGCTGTCCGAACTGTCGAATCGGTTGTGTTCATTTCCTATAAGAAACCGCCAGCATACGACACTCTCCGGCCTCTCCTACCTATCCCATTGAGCCTGGCTTGTCAAGATTATGGAAGGCGCCTGCGGAGTCAAAGGCTAGTCGCTAGACGCTTTTGCGACGCTCGTGGCCGTTCCTCGCATTCTCAGGATGTGCCAGTCAAAGTTCGCCATCACGAGCAGCACGGGGAACTGGAGCAGGTTGCCTTCAGAGAACGGCTCGTACCGGCCGTACAACGCGTACCAGATCATCCCGTACATGGCGCAGATACCAACCGACAACGCAAAATATAGGTTCATCGAAGGCGCCACGACGGCTATCGGGATAAGCAGCACCAGAGTGATGTACAAGCCGGGCTCGGCAAATCCCACCATGTAGAAAACGTTGGCGCAGAGGATGGTATTACCCACAATCAGGCCCCATACGACCGAACGTGTCCTCCACATGTCATGAGGCATGGCCATTACAAGCATGCCAATGGCCAGCAGTCCCACGACGACGAGCTCCAGGGACTCCACGGTGTATACACTGTGCGGGCTGAAGAGAAGCTGATAGCTTAGGGCAATCGTGACGAGAGTTTGGAGAATCGTAAAGCTGAACTCGGTGTCGATGGTGCGCGGCTCGGGGGGCATCATAGCCGTGTCTTCCAGTGTTGTGCCGACGCGGACCGGTCAAAAACGACGCCAGGGTAGATCAAACCCACGTACGTGTCAAGCCGTACAGAAACGGGGAAGCACGCACAAGCGAGGTTTGGTGGGCCGTGCAGGGATCGAACCTGCGGCCCGCTGATTAAGAGTCAGCTGCTCTACCAACTGAGCTAACGGCCCACCAGGAAGGATGCATGATTAGGGTGGCGGTTGGTGCGCCTGACAGGATTTGAACCTGTGGCCCTCAGCTCCGGAGGCTGATGCTCTATCCACTGAGCTACAGGCGCGTCCGCCAAGCCAGGGCGAGAGGCACCTTACCACACTGTTTCGGGATGTGTCTAGGTTATCGGCGGGGAGGGCGGCGGGGGCGCTTGAGGCTCAGGTTCGTCGTCTGCCGGCGGTAATTCGAAGAGCAGCTCCCCTTCCTCATCATAGAAGCCCTGTCCGTCGATCTGGACCATCCCGTCGCAGTTTTCCTGGAAGAACTGGAGGATCCAGCCGTTGAAATCGTATCCCTCCTCCGTGATGTCGTTCTTATCCAGAATGTCGGCAATGTAGAACCGGCAGCCTCGCAACTGATCCGCCACGCGCCAGTTGTCGATCTCGCGGTGCGCCTCCACGAAGTTGAGCAGGCCCTCGATATCCTGCTTGAAGATGTCGTCCTGGGCGCCGCCTTTGCGGACGCAGGTCACCAGAATCGGTTTTTTGTCCTTCGCGTACCCGATCTCCATCCCCACCCAGTTCCAACTGTTCAAAAGCTTGTCGGTCACCTCCGGCGGGATGATCGGCGTCGCCCCCCGCGCCTTCAGGTACTCGATGAGCAAGCTCAGCGGCGGCGGCTCTTTACGCAGGCAAAACACTCGCGTGAAGAACTGCTTCGGCTCTTTTTGCTGGGAGCCGGTAATGGTAATGACGGGAATTTCAGCCATGCGCGCAGTCTATCGTACCGGTTCGTTTCAATTCAAGGTCATGACCGGATGCCCTTACGCCAAGGTATAATAATGCACCTGAGGAAGGAGACCCCGGCAATGGGCGTCGCCACAGAGGCTGACATCCGACGGCACGCCGAGCGGCTGTACGAGGCCGCCGTAGTCACCGTGCCGCGTCTGTTCGACCGCAAGTGGTGGACCGGCCGGCTGCTGGAGTGGGCCATTCGCGACGACGATTTCAAGATCCGGCTCTTTCGCTTTATTGACGTCCTCCCCACCCTCAAGACTCCCGCGCAGATCAAGCGGCTGGTGGACGAATACTTCGGCCAGGACGCCGGTCCGCGGGACATCTCCGGCGGGCGATCGCTCATGCGCTGGGGGATGCGGACGCTCTCGTCCGCCGGCTTCGGCGCCGGCGTGACGGCCGACATCATTTACAACCAGACGATCCAGATGGCCAACCAGTTCATCGTGGGCGCCGGCATGAAGGAGGCTCTGCCGGCTGTGGTCGCTCTCTGGAATCGCGGTATCGCGCATTCGCTGGATCTGCTGGGAGAAGCCACGGTCTGCGAGCCAGAAGCCGAAGCCTATGCGGCCCGCTACCTGGAGGCGATTACGGCGCTGGCGGATGCGGCCCGAGAGTGGCGTCCAATGCCGACGCTGGAAGCTGACCATTGGGGCCCTCTCCCTCGGGCTCAAGTGTCCATCAAGCTGTCGGCGCTGTATTCACAGTTCGATCCGATCGACCCAGAGGGATGCTACACCGGCGTCGCGAGCCGGTTGCGTCCGTTGTTGAGAGCCACCATGCCACGCCACGTCGCCGTCACCTTCGACATGGAACACTACGAGTGGAAAGATCTGACGCTGGGGATCGTCCGGCGCTTGCTGATGGAAGACGAGTTTCGCGCGTATGCCCATGCCAGCCTCGCGTTTCAAGCCTATCTCAAGGACACCGACCGAGACGTCCGGGAGTTGATCGCCTGGGCCAAGACGCGCGGCAGTCCGGTGGGGATCCGCCTGGTCAAGGGCGCCTATTGGGACTACGAGACCATCGTGCACTGCCAGCGTGGATGGCCCATCCCGGTGTTTGCCCGCAAGGACGACACCGACGCCTGTTACGAACGGCTGACTGCGCTCCTCCTGGAACAGAGCGGGGTCATCCGACCGGCCTTCGGCACGCACAATTTACGAAGCGTCGCGATGACGTTGGCCGAAGCCGACCGACGGGGACTGCCCGCGCAGGCGGTGGAACTCCAAATGCTGTACGGCATGGCAGAGCCGCTCCAGGCCGCCGTCGTGGACGCAGGGTACCGCCTGCGAGTTTACGTGCCAGTCGGGGATCTGCTCCCCGGCATGGCCTATTTGGTGAGACGCCTGTTGGAGAACACGGCCAACGAATCAATCTTACGGCGCCAGTTTCTGGGCAACCAGACCCTCGACGACCTGCTGAAGCCGCCCGCTACCGATGTCGCCCTTCGCCACGCTCAGGACGAGCAGAAAGAAACGCCGCGCGAACAGGAGTTTTCCAACGAGCCCCACACGGACTTCGCCAAGGCCGAAGCCCGTCAGCGGATGCAGTCCGCGCTGAAGGTGATGAAGGGCCGCCTCGGCCGTCGGATCGACTTGGCGTTCCCCCCTCCACCCAGCGTGACCAGGACGGCGCTCACATCACGGAATCCGGCTCGGCCCGACGAAGTCGTCGGCACCGTGAGCGCCGCCGCTCCCGAGGATGTGGAGGAGGCTGTCTCGCGTGCCCGTGCGAGCGGCCGATCCTGGGCGGCAACGCCCGCGTCGGAGCGGATGGCTGTCTTGGGGACGGCCGCGAATCTCCTCCGCCGGCGCCGGTTCGAGCTGGCCGCGCTGGAGGTGTTCGAAGTAGGCAAGGGTTGGCGCGACGCGGACGCCGACGTCGCCGAGGCCATCGACTTCCTCGAATACTACCGCCGTGAGCTGCGCCATCTCGCAGAGCCCCTGCGGCTCGGGCGGGAACCCGGGGAGACCAATCACCTCCTCTACCGGCCTCGCGGTGTCGCGGCTGTGCTGTCTCCCTGGAATTTCCCTCTGGCGATCCCGACCGGCATGGTGGCAGCAGCGCTGGTCACCGGCAACCCCGTGGTGTTCAAGCCCTCGGAACGAGCCCCGGTCACCGGCTATGCGCTGGTGGACGCCTTCCGGGAGGCCGGTTTGCCGGAAGGCGTCCTCCAGTTTTTGCCCGGCGACCCTGAAGTGGGACGCCGTCTCGTCGCCCACCCCGACGTTCCCGTCATCGCGTTCACCGGCTCCAAGACCGTCGGTCTTCAGATCATCGCCGAGGCCACGCGCGTGCGCCCGGGTCAGCGGGAGGTGAAGAAAGTCATCGCGGAGATGGGGGGCAAGAACGCGATCATCGTGGACGACACCGCCGACCTTGATGAGGCGGTCGCCGGAGTCACGGCGTCCTTTCTAGGCTATCAGGGTCAGAAATGCTCCGCTTGCTCGCGCGTCATCGCACTGGACGCCATCCACGACCTTTTCGTGGAACGGCTGGTGGAAGCGGCCCGAAGTGTGCGGCTGGGACCACCGGAGGATCCGAGCACGGGGCTCGGACCGCTGATTGATGAACGGGCAGTGCAGAAAGTGCTCGCGTACCTCGATCTGGCCAAGCAGGAAGGGACGCCGGCCATGTTGCCCGACCTTGAGCACCGGTCTGGGCCGAACTTCGTCGGGCCGGCGATCTTCACCGGCATCAGGCCCGAGCACCGGCTGGCACGCGAAGAGGTCTTCGGACCGGTGCTCGCGGTCATGCGGGCACGGGACTTCGACGAGGCCCTGGGGCTCGTCAACGCCACTGAGTATGCGCTGACCGGCGGCCTCTATTCACGAAGCCCCCGCCACATCGCCAGGGCGCGCGAGGAATTCCTGGTCGGCAATCTGTACATCAATCGCGGGATCACCGGCGCGCTGGTGGGCCGCCAGCCGTTCGGCGGCGGCCGGCTCTCAGGGATCGGAGCGAAGGCGGGAGGCCCGGACTACCTGCTCCAGTTCGTCACGGGCATTGTCATCTCGGAGAACACTTTGCGGCGCGGGTTCTCCCCCGCCTCTTCTTGATTCAAAGGCCACGTCCCGCTATGCTCCCGCCATGAGATTATTGGCGCTGCTTCTCGTCTGCCTCCTCGTTACCGCCTGCGCCACAGCCCCGACCTATGATGAGACCTGGTCTCTCGACTCGCCGGTCTTCGACGAAGAGGCGGTGCTGGGACAGGCCGGCCTGCTCTCGTCGCAGAAGGATACCTACTTCACATCCATCTGGACCCTGGGAGGCGACGCGCTGCGCCGTCGCCAGGAATATCACTTGCGGACACAGCATGAGTTGTGGGTCCGACGGCAGGTGGAGTTGAAGAAGATGACCGTCGAAGAGGCGCACGCCCGGATTCGGGACTACGCCCCCTCAAAAGAATTCTGAGTCAGCACGAAAAAAAATATTGCGTGTGGAAAATACTGTGCTATAGTGCGCTTCAACACAGACAGGAACTCGGACAACCGTCACAGCAACTAGGAGGTGCCCCGTATCGATGAACGCATTAGCCAACGCTGAAGGTGCGATCTTGCCAACCATGGCCCCAACTCCCGCACCGGTAGGCTCGCCAGACGAGCTGATCGAGGAGGGGAAAGCTTGGGGCCTCTCCACTATAGTAGATCTTCAGGACTGTAGGCCGGAAGCCATCCGGGACCACGCACACATCAAGGCCTACGTCATCGCGCTCTGCAACCTGATCGGGATGAAACGCTACGGGGACTGCCAAATCGTCCATTTCGGAGAAGGACGAGTGGCGGGTTACTCGATGATCCAGCTCATCGAGACGTCCCTGATCAGCGGACACTTCGCTAACGACACCAACCGGGCCTATCTCGATATTTTCAGCTGCAAAGGCTATGACCCGGCGGTGGTGGAAGAGTTCTCCAGAAAGTTTTTCGAAGCGCGGAGTAGCACGCTTTCCGTCACCCTGCGGTACTGATCGAGGCGGAGCCGGGGCCGGCTCCACTTCGCTAGACCGGCAGGGAGTTCACGACATCGATGAGTTGCCTGAGGCCGCCGGCGCTCCGCCGGTGGTAGGGCACGATCAGCCTGGGAAGCGCCAGCAGGTCTGGCTCGTCCGCCTCCTCCGGCAGGGCGGCCCCTTGCTCGATCTTGCCGTCCGGGCAGAGATGGGCGAAGCGCACGTTCAGCTCGTCCACCTGGGCCGGCGTCAAGGGACGCAAGAGCCGCAGCACTAGCCGGTCTTTCACGAACCGGCTGGAGCGATAGGTCCGGTAGAACCCATCGATTTCCGCCACGGCGGCCTCGGCCGAATCCACGATCCGGAAGAGCCCCAAGTCTTCCGGCGAGATCAGCTTCGGCGCCAGCATCTCCTCCCGGACAAACTGCTCCCACCGCTTCCAATAGACCCCGCCCGGCAAATCCACCAGAACAACGGGATGAGGATTGTTTTTACCGGTCTGAAGCAGCGTGAGAATCTCGAAGGTCTCGTCATGCGTTCCCATACCTCCGGGAAACATAACGCTGGCGTGGGATTCGCGGGCGAAAAAGAGCTTTCGCGTAAAAAAGTATTTGAAGTGGATAAGCTTGGGATCGTTCACGATCGCCGGATTCGGCTCCTGCTCGAAGGGGAGTAGGATGTTCACGCCGAAGCTGTGCTCCCGTTCGGCTCCCTCGTTCACCGCCCGCATGATCCCCTCACCCGCGCCCGTGATGACCATGTACTCGCGCGCGGCCAGGAGCCGGCCGAATCGGCGCGCCAGATCGCAGAGAGGGTGGTCCGCGGCGATCCGCGCGGAGCCGAAAACGGCGACCTTGCGTCGGTGCCGGTAGGGCCTGAAGGCCCGGAATGCATAGCGCATTTCCTTGAGGCTGCGCTGGACGATCTTAAGGTCCAGCATCTCCAGCCGGTTTTCGTTCAACCGGAGGACCGATCCGAGAAGATCTTTCAGCAGCGCAGCTTGCGGATCCGTTTCGGGCAACGCCAGCAACGCCTCGACTTGCTGACGCAACTGGTCGTCTGGAACGGGCAGCTTGTTGGCCATCTCTTGGCCCTTCAGCGTCGGCCCCTTACTTTTTGGGCTTGAGCGTTCGGTCCACGACGACCAGGTCACCCAGTAATCGGGACAGTGCCTCGCCTAACGCTTCACTGTTCAACCGCTCCAAGTCGGGCAGGTCGAAAAAGACCGCGGTTCTTGACCCGCTGCCCGCCACCGTCGTGCGGGCCGTACTGGCGTCGGCTGCGTTGGACACCTTGATCACCAGCCGGTTCTGGGACTTCATCTCGGTGCGGAAAAACCGTCCCACTGCCTCATTCCAATAGGATTCGATCTGTCCCGCCAGGACGACATCGGCCGAACCCGCCGGCACCGTCTCCCCGGCCTTTGCGATGGAGACCTGAAAACCCGCGCGCGTTAAATACTCCGCAACGAACCGCGTGATCTGATCCGCCGCGGATCCCTGCGCGGGAACCAGGATGTCCACGGTTGTTTCCACATAATGTTGGTATCGTCCGATCGAGGTTTTATCGGTCCGCACATCCTCAAAAGGGACCACCGCGACCCGTAACGCCTGCTGTACCTTCGCAGGCGCCGGCACTGAGTCCATATCGAATGACATCGTAAGAGTCTGCCCTGATCCGCCGCACCCCGCGACCGCAAAAGCCAGCAGCACCGCCGCCATCGACCACACGCTGTGTCTCACCCTAGCACCTCTTTGCATGTTCATGGCTGCTCACCTCGCGCGCCGAAACGCGCTCCAGCATGCATACGAGCTTAGCTTATCAACGAACAACGGCGCAAGCGCCGGAACTGCGGGACAGGCCAGGACACGGAAGCAGCCTGCGGCTCACGATCAGCCGGAGGGGGGAAAGGTGACGTCGCCCCCTACGCGGG
>WNFB01004121.1_pt1 | contig 12919 bp, 13 predicted proteins | sample 5400501 | NCBI WGS metagenome assembly WNFB01 (sample SAMN13153341, study PRJNA577476) | soil metagenome | isolation source: 200 cm saprolite under Douglas fir tree site 2 hole 1 | place: USA:California | collected 2015-04-18
GCGTGGTGTGCAGGTGATCAGCGAATTGGAGTTGGCCTCGCAGTTCTTCCGGAGCCCACTCCTTGCAATCACTGGTACCAACGGTAAAAGCACGACTGTGACCCTAATCGGCAAGTTTCTCGCCGAGAGCGACAAGCGGGCGTTTGTCGGTGGAAACTTGGGCACCGCCTTGAGCGAAGCGGCGGTGGAAGACCTTCGCGCCAGCCAGTCAGGGAAGCCGAGCCCGTATGACTATCTCGTCGTGGAGGTCTCCAGTTTCCAACTGGAAACGATCAATCGATTCCATCCCTGGATCGCTGCCCTGCTCAACGTGACGGTCGATCACCAGGATCGTTATGAGTCGCTGGATGAATATCTCGCGGCTAAACAGCGGATCTTCGAGAACCAAACCGCGTCCGATTTCGCCCTGTTTAACCTTGACGATGACCGTGTGGCCGCTCTGCGACAGCGGGTCCGTGCGAAACGCCTGGGGTTTACGGGCAGGTCTACCATCAGCGCCGATTTGTATGCTGGGACCTACCTCGAAGGTGATGTGATTGTGACGACGGTTACCGGGGTACGGCAGGAGGTTTGTCATCGAAGCGAGATTCGCATCATCGGCAACCACAATGTGGAGAACGTCATGGCGGCCGCGACCTATGCCGTGCTGTGCGGCTGTCCTCTCGACGCGATTCGTCGTGTCCTCGCGACGTTTCCCGGACTCGAACATGCCCTTGAAATCGTCCGCGAGCGTCGGGGGGTCCGATTTGTGAACGATTCGAAGGGTACGAATGTCGATGCCACGCTCAAAGCGCTGGAGAGTATCGATCAACCGATTTGGCTCATCGCCGGCGGACGGGATAAGGGCGGCGATTTTTCTCGACTCGCACAGGCGGTCGGCCGGCGTGTCACGCGGGTGATTCTGATCGGAGAGGCGGCGCCGCTGCTGCGACGGGCTTGGGAGTGTGTCGCTACGATGACCGAGGCGGGCACCCTGCGGGAGGCCGTGGATCTTGCGGCGCAGGGGGCATCGCCGGGTGACGTTGTGTTGTTGTCTCCGGCCTGTGCCAGCTTCGACATGTTTGCGGACTATCAAGACCGTGGTCGTCAATTTAAGGCATTGGTTCATGCTTTACCAGCCTGACGTGCAAGGCGAGGGAGGGGCGGTTCTGAGCAATGGCCTATCGATCAGCGGGGACTCTGACCCTTCCATGGTCCCAGACCAGCCAACGATCGGGCACGCAACGGGTGGCGGCGGACCACACGCTCTTGGCGATCACCATGACCCTGGCGTTGGTGGGACTCGTCATGGTGTTCAGCGCGAGCGCCATCGTGGCGGGCAACCGGTTTCAGGATTCTGGGTTTTTTCTGAAGCGGCAGATCGCCTGGCTCGCGTTCGGGTTTCTATTGATGCATCTCACCTCGCGTATCGATTACACGTTCTGGAAGAAGCTCTCCATTCCGATGTTGGCGTGCATGTTGCTGCTGCTCGTCATGGTGCTGGTGCCGTCGCTCGGTGTGGCGGCCAAGGGGGCTCGGCGATGGTTGCGGTTGGGGCTCATCTCGGTTCAGCCGGCGGAAATGGCCAAGCTCGTAGCGGTCATCTATATGGCGGCGTATCTGACCAAAAAAGGGGGCAAGATCACGGTGTTTCGCGATGGTCTGCTGCCGGCTCTGATCGTGATCGGACTGCTGAGCGGACTGGTGCTGCTGGAGCCGGATCTTGGGACGGTTGTGGTGCTCGGACTGGTGACGGTCGGGATGTGTTTTCTCGCTGGGGCTCGCATCTCCCATCTCTTGGCCTTAGGCCTCTGCGCGATTCCGGTCGTGCTGGTGCTGGTCCTTGGTTCCAGTTATCGACGCCAACGGCTCATAACGTTTCTTGCTCCATGGAAGGATGCGTCGGACGCCGGGTTCCAAATCACGCAATCCTTCTTGGCCTTCGGCAGTGGCGGTCTGTTCGGGGTGGGATTGGGCGAGGGCAAACAGAAGCTCTACTTTCTCCCGGAAGCGCATACGGATTTTGTCCTGGCGCTGGTCGGCGAAGAACTCGGGCTCATCGGGACCGCCACCGTGATCCTGCTGTTTGCATTTTTTGTCTGGCGGGGGTTTCAGATCGCCGCGCGTGCGCGGGTGCCGTTTGGCCGTTATCTGGGCATAGGTATTACCTTGTTGATCGGCGGCCAGGCGCTGGTGAATGCAGCGGTGGTGACTGGGCTTTTGCCGACGAAAGGGCTCACCTTACCGTTCATCAGCTACGGAGGGTCGTCGCTGGTGGTAAGTCTGATCGGCGTGGGAATCTTGCTCAGTATTTCCCGCGACAGGCATGCCGGCGGGTCTCGAGGTGGACGTGGTGGGTCGGATCACGAATGACGATCATCATAGCAGCAGGAGGAACCGGTGGCCATCTCTATCCGGCTGTGGCGTTGGCGCGAGAGTTTCTCCGGCGCGACCCCGCGACCAAGGTGCTCTTCGTAGGGACGGCGCGTGGACTTGAGTCGAACGTGCTTGCCCACGAGGGATTCGACCTGGCTTTGATCAGTGCCAAGCCGGTGATGGGCAAGGGGCTGTTCGGGGCGGTGACAGGCTTGGGTGCTATGCCGGTCAGTTTGCGGCAGTGCCTGCGGATACTGCGAACGAGACGGGCGGATCTGGTCATCGGAGTCGGCGGGTATACGAGTCCGATGATGATTCTTGCTGCAGCATTGGCCGGGGTGACGCGCGTGATTCTTGAGCCGAATGCGAATCCCGGCATGGCGAACAAGGCGGTGGGGCCGTTCGCTCAACGCGTCTTTCTCGCATTCGAGTCGGCGGCGGACTCGTTCAATCGTTCCAAGGTACGCGTGGTGGGGACCCCGATTCGCCAGGCGTTTCTGGAAGGTATTGAACAGAATCGGGAGCAGTCAGGGTCGCCACATCTGCTGATTTTCGGGGGGAGCCAAGGGGCTAAGGCGATGAACGCAGCGGTGATGGAAGGATTACCCGATCTGATGACGCAGCTGCCACATCTCACAGTGACCCATCAGACCGGCGAGTCCGACCATGTGCGGGTGGTCGAGGCCTATCGTCGCGCCGGCATCGAGTCGCAAGTCATGCCGTTTCTCTATGACATGCCTGTGGCACTACGGGAGGCGGATCTGGTCGTGGCGAGAGCTGGCGCCATGACGGTGGCGGAACTCACGGCGTGCGGAAAGCCGGCCATCCTCATTCCGCTGCCGTCCGCCATCTACGACCACCAGACGCGGAATGCCAAGGTGATGGAAGCAGCCGGGGCCGCCGTGGTGCTCCCGCAATCTGTGCTCACAGGCCCCCTGTTGGTCCGCACGGTGGCGAGCATTCTCAGGGACCCGGAGCGATTGCGGGTGATGAGCGAGGCCAGTCTATCTCTGCGGCGAATCGATGCGGCCGAGGTAATCGTCCGCGAATGCTACGCACTTATGGGGGGTGATCATGATGTTAACCGTTCTGTCGGAGCGGCAGGAGTCTAATGGTGTTGGGCAACGCGGACAGGGATCACAGTCGTATCCACCGGTTGGTGGAGTAAGGCGCGCGCCGATGTTTCGCAAGACGCAACAGATTCACTTAGTCGGAATCGGGGGATCGGGGATGAGCGGTATTGCCGAGGTGCTGTTGACAATGGGGTACAAAGTGACGGGCTCGGACCTGCAGGCCTCCGATACGACGCGGAGATTGGAAGAACTCGGCGGGCGCATCTTTGTCGGCCATCAGGAATCGAATGTGGGGGAGGCCCAAGTGGTGGTCATCTCCTCCGCCGTATCGCTGCAGAATCCTGAAGTGATGGTGGCGAAGGCGAAGCAGATTCCCGTGATTCCTCGGGCAGAGATGTTGGCGGAACTGATGCGACTGAAATTCGGGGTCGCCATTGCCGGCGCTCACGGAAAGACCACGACGACGTCTATGGTGGCCAACGTGCTGGCGCAGGGCGGGTTGGATCCGACTATGGTGATCGGGGGGAAAGTGAATGCGCTAGGGAGTCATGCCCGCCTTGGTCGAGGTGATCTCCTCGTGGCGGAAGCCGATGAGAGCGACGGGTCGTTTCTCCGTCTGTCTCCGACCATCGTCGCAGTCACGAATCTCGACCGGGAACATCTCGATCATTACGGCAGCATGGAGCGCATCAACGAGTGCTTCCTCGAGTTTATCAATAAGGTGCCGTTCTATGGGTTGGCCGTGTTGTGTGCGGACAATGATCGGCTCAGGGCGCTCTTCCCGAACATCGTGAAGCGCTATCAGACCTACGGGCTCAGTGAACGTGAGGGAGTCACGCCGGACTTCATTGCGACAGAGATTAGCTTGAACCAATGGGGCGGCGAGTTTCGGGCGCAGTACCGTGGGCGCAATTTGGGCCCGTTCCGCCTGGCGGTGCCCGGTCGACATAATGTCTCCAACGCGCTCGTGGCGATTGCGATCGGGATCGAATTGGATGTGCCGGTGGACCTCATCAGAAAAGCGCTGGCGGCCTATACCGGGGTAGAGCGCCGCTTTCATCTGCGAGGGGAAGCCAATGGGATCATGGTCGTGGATGATTACGGGCATCATCCGACCGAGATCAAAGCCACCCTGGCTGCAGCGAAGCAAGGCTGGGGGGGCCGGCGACTGGTGGTGCTGTTTCAGCCGCATCGCTATACCAGGACGCGAGATTTGCTGGAAGATTTTGCAAAGGCGTTCGACCAATCGGACCTGCTGTTCTTGACGGAAATCTATGCGGCAGGTGAGCCGCCGATTCCCGGGGTATCCGGAGCCAAGTTGGCCGACATTGTTCATGCGGCCGGCCATCCGTCTGTGACCTTTGTTGAGCAGAAGGACACGTTGGTGGATCAGGTGCTGCCCCATCTGAAATCGGGGGATCTCGTCATCACATTAGGGGCGGGGGATATTTGGAAGACGGGGCTTGGATTGTTGGCCCGACTGACCCCCACCGCATGATGACATGAAGCGGAGAGGTCGGCGTGTCACGACAGCAGCGAGAGTCCATACGCGATTTACGCAGGCAGATGTGCGGGCTGCGGTGGCAGGTCTCCGGGGATCCGCGTCCTTCCAGGCTCCGTTGCGAGAGTACACCTCGTTCAAGATCGGAGGGCCGGCGGATGTCCTGGTTGAGCCTGCTGATATTGAGGATGTCTGTCTGGTGGTCCAGCGCGCGCGCGCACGCAAGATTCCGTTGTTCGTCCTGGGTGGGACGAATCTGCTCATCCGGGATGGGGGGATCCGCGGCATGGTGATCAGTCTGGTGCGGTTGCGGGGGATCAAGGAAGAACCGGGGTCCGTCCTCTATGCCGAAGGGGGGGGCGGGATGCCGACATTGATCGGGTATGCCATCCGCCACTCCCTTGCGGGATTGGAATGGGCGGCAGGAATTCCCGGGACTGTGGCCGGCTGTGTAGTGATGAACGCCGGGACGAAGCTCGGAGAAATGAAGGATTCGGTCAAGGCCGTTCGTATGGTGAATATGAACGGCCAAGTCGTGGACCTGGAGGCAGCCCAGATCAGGTTCGAGTATCGACGGGCCTTGCTGCCACGCGGCATCGTCGTGGGGGTATGGCTTCAATTGAAGCAAGGGGTCCGATCGGAGATTGAGCGAGTGGTCAAAGACTACCTCCACTATCGACGGGATACGCAACCGCTCACGATGCCGAGCGCTGGTTGTGTATTCAAGAATCCGCCGAACGATTCTGCCGGCCGACTGATCGAGGCGGTTGGCCTCAAAGGTGCACGCGTCGGCGATGCGGAAGTATCGATGAAGCATGCCAACTTCATGGTGAATCGGGGGCAGGCGCGCGCAACGGACGTGATGGCGCTGATTGGGAAGGTCCGCAACGCTATTCGCCGTCGGGCGGGTGTGCGGTTAGATCTTGAACTCAAAATCGTAGGAAAGACGTAGTGGTATGAGCGAGCCGCATCTGAAAGAGAGACCCCTTCTGACCCGCGCCCGCATCGGGGTGCTGATGGGTGGGCAATCGGTCGAGCGCGATGTGTCGCTCCGGACAGGCGCCGCGGTGCATCGATCTCTGGTCCGTCGTGGATACAACGCGGTGGCCATTGATGTCGGACCGACGCTCTCTCAGGATTTGCACGACCAGAAGATCGGCCTGGTGTTTCTCGCGTTGCACGGACCAGGTGGTGAAGATGGCGCGATTCAAGGGTTCCTGGAGACCCTGGGAATTCCCTACACCGGATCCGGCATCCAGGCCAGTGCGATCGGCATGCATAAAGTGACTACGAAAACGCTCTTGGCTTCAGCGCGTATTCCTGTGCCGGCCGGCACAGTCGTAAAGCGCGGGGAGAAGGTCTCACGCGCCACGGTGATGCGGGCGGCGAAAGCGCGCTGGCCCGTCGTGGTGAAGCCTGCGTCGCAAGGGTCCACGATCGGCGTCACCATTGTGCGGAAGCCGGCGCAATGGCGTGACGCCCTGGCCTTGGCCCATCGCTACGACGTGGATGCGATGGTCGAGGCCTACATTCCGGGGCATGAGGTCACGGTGTCGATCATTGGGAGGCACCATTCTGCTCCATTGGTGCTCCCTGCCGTGGAAATTGTTGCGCCGGGCGGCTTTTACGATTTTGCGGCGAAGTATGAAAAGGGGAAAACGCAGTATCTCTGTCCTGCGCCCTTGGCCGCGGCGGTGACCCTGCAGATTCGGACGTTGGCGCTGCGCACCTATGAGGTGCTGGGTTGTGAAGGTGCGGCCCGGGTCGATTTCCGTATCACCCCGCGTGGCCGTCCTGTTGTGTTGGAGATTAATACGGTGCCGGGCATGACCGAAACAAGTTTGCTGCCGATGGCGGCGGCGCGGGCCGAGATTGACTATGACGAGCTGACCGAGCGGATTCTCGAGTCCGCACTCGTTCGCGCGGCCCGCCTCGACCATCCGTCAGGGAAAGGGAGCAAGCCATGAAGGTGCTTTTGCGGAAGCGAGCGGTGCCTGCAATCGGCCCTCGGCTGAACCACTGGAAGGGCGCACGTGCCAGTCAGATCTCGGATCAGCGCCAACAGGCGCGTCGGGAGAGACTTGTCTCGGGTGGACGACGAACGCTGCGCGTGGGGCAATGGATTGTCGGTCTTGCGGCGTTGGCTTGGGGGCTGACCATGGTCACGCGAGAGATGGGACCGGTTCTTCAGGGCTGGCTGGAAATCCGCGAGGTAGAGGTTGAGGGTATTCACCATGTGACGAAGCCGGAAGTGCTGGAGCGGCTCGTCTTGAAGCCCGGGATGGGGCTCCATCAAGTGAGCACATCGTTTCTTGCCGAGCGAGTGCGGACGCATGCCTGGATCAAGGAGGCGACGGTCGAACGCAGGCCACCGCATCTGCTGCATGTCACCGTATTGGAACGCACGCCGGCGGCCATTATTCGGACGGGCGCGGACCATTGGTTGAGCGATGAGAACGGATACCTCCTTGCCAAGTTGGACAGGCAGGATGCCCAGACGCTGCCATTGTTGATCGGGCTGGATCTTCAGTCCCTTCAGCGCGGTGAGGCAGGCGTCCGCAACGCGGTTCAGTCCGGGGTCGTGCTGGCCAAGCTCATCGCCAATACCCTCGACGGGCGGGTTGAAGTCGATCTCACGAATTCCTCGAATGTGGTGGCGTCAGCCAATGGGGTGCGGTTCCAGTTTGGTGACGATTCCCTGGTTGATCAGTGGGAGCGGTTCCGGAACGTGAATCCGTCATTCAAAACTGCCTCAGACGATGATCGGAAGCGCACGGTGAGCGAGATTGATCTGCGTTACGACAACCGTGTCATTGTGCGAGAAAGGGTGTGAGGGCTGTGCCGAAGCGTGATCAGATTCTTGTGGGGTTGGACATCGGGACCACGAAGATCTGTGCCATAGTTTCGGAAGTCACCGATGAGGGGGCGCTCAACATCATCGGGGTCGGATCCAGCCCGTCGCGAGGGCTCCGCAAAGGCGTCGTGGTCGATATCGAGAGTACCGTGGAATCGATCAAGAAGGCAGTCGAGGAAGCCGAGCTGATGGCGGCGGTCCAGATCAATTCCGTCTATACCGGCATTGCCGGCAGCCACATCTCCGCGGAGAACTGCAAGGGGGTCGTGGCGCTTAAAAAGGCAGAAGTCACACGGGAAGACATCCAACGTGCGATCGAGAGCGCGCGGACTCTGGCGGTCATCCCCCATGAACGACGGATTCTTCATGTGCTGCCTCGTGAATTCATGGTGGACGGGCAAGAGGGGGTTCGGGAGCCGTTGGGTCTGTCCGGCAACCGCCTCGAAGTCAACGTGCATGTGATTACCGGCGCCGTGACTTCAGCGCAGAACATCATCAAGTGTGTGAATCGCGCGGGGCTTGATGTCGTGGATATGGTGCTGCAACCCTTGGCTTCCAGTGAGGCCGTCCTCAGCCAGGAAGAGCGAGATCTGGGGGTCGTCATGGTCGACCTCGGTGGTGGGACGACCGACCTTGCGATCTTCCTTGATGGGAGTATTCGGCACTCTGCGGTCTTGCCGATCGGTGGGCAGAACCTGACGAAGGATCTCGCAATCGGGTTGCTGACCTCTCAGACCGAAGCCGAGAAGATCAAACTGCAGCGCGGGATCGCCCGAACAGGATTGGTGCAGGGCCATGAAGCGGTGGAGGTTCCGTCGGTTGGGGATCGTCCCGCACGGACGTTTTCGCGCCGTGACATTGCCGAGATTCTCGAGCCGCGGGTCGAAGAAATATTCGAGCTGGTTCGTCGGGAAATTACGCGCGCCGGCTATGAGGGCATGCTGGGGGCAGGGGCGGTGATTACAGGCGGAACGTCGTTGTTGGAAGGGATGCCTGATGCGGCAGAGCAGGTCTTAAATCTTCCGGTTCGCCGTGGCGCGCCCAGTGGGATCGGAGGGCTTCGCGACATCGTCAGTAATCCCATGCATGCCACGGGTGTCGGCCTGCTGCTCCATGCCCGGCACCATGTTGAAGAGATGGCCATGGCTGGTCTGCGCAACGGACGGCCGTTGCATAAGGTATTCGATCGTATGAAGTCCTGGATGTTCGAGTTCTTTTAACCATTGCGCGAAGCGGACGGCCGTCACGCGGAATCTATTAAGGGAGGTGTCCAGATGTTTTCATTTGAAGAGGATGTCGTGTCCCCCGTTCGAATCAAAGTGATCGGTGTCGGTGGCGCCGGGTGCAACGCCCTTAACACCATGATCACGTCCGGATTGACGCGGGTCGATTTCATCGCGGCGAATACCGACCTGCAGGCGTTGGATCGGTCGCGGGCGTCGTATAAGGTTCAACTGGGCCCTGAGCGGACCAGAGGGCTCGGCGCCGGGGCGAAGCCGGAAGTCGGAAAAGACTCGGCATTAGAAAGCAAAGATCAGATTCGGGAGTGTCTTGAAGGTGCCGACATGGTGTTCGTGACTGCGGGGATGGGCGGTGGAACCGGGACGGGTGCCGCGCCGATCGTGGCGAGCATCGCGCGCGAACTCGGTATCTTGACGGTCGGGGTCGTGACGAAGCCTTTTTCATACGAAGGTCATCGCCGGATGGTTTATGCGGATGAAGGGATTCGCGATCTCCGTCGCCATGTGGATACCTTGCTCGTGATCCCGAATCAGCGATTGCTCGGCATCGTTGACAAAGCGACGCCGCTGCTCGAAGCCTTCAAAGTGGCCGATGACGTTCTCCGACAGGCCATTCAAGGGATTGCGGATGTGATCACGACCACCGGCCATGTGAACGTGGATTTTGCCGATGTCCGCACTGTGATGTCGCATACGGGTCGCGCCGTGATGGGGATGGGCGTGGCGCGTGGGACAAATCGAGCGATTGAAGCGGCGCAAAAGGCGATTTGCAGTCCGTTGTTGGAGGAAGGCAGTGTCGAGGGCGCGCGAGGTGTGTTGTTGAATATCACCGGCGGGCCTAACATGTCGTTGCACGAAATCGAGGAAGCGGCCACGATTGTTCAACAGACAGCCGATCCTGAAGCCAATATCATTGTCGGACAGGTGATCAACCCCGATATGGGCGACGACTTGGTCGTGACGGTGATTGCCACCGGGTTTGAGCGGGAGGACCAGCCTGCTCCGATTCCCGTGGCTGCGGCTCGGGCTTCCCGCACCGGGCAACAGACGATGACCGGCGCCGGCCAAACGATAGGAGAACGATCGTATGCGGAGCGGCCCTTCAAAGATCTCGACCGTCCGACCTACTTGCGGCGGATGGGAGATGGAAGAGAATCGATGGAGCGAACTGCGGCGGTCACTGATGATGAGTGGGATGTGCCCACCTTCTTGCGCAAGCAGGTCGACTGAGCCGACAGGTCTGTAGGGATGAGTATTCTCAGCGGAGTATGGCCATGAGTGCAGCGGTCATCACGGTTCCTGCCTTTGCCTCCGCGCGCGACGGCGTCCGACATTTCTTCGGGACGCGTAGTCATGCAGACTCGCTCGCACTCGATGTAGGAGTGCCCGCTCGTCAGTCTGGGGCGCAGGGGCGTGGTTGGCTGCTGTCCGTCAAGCAAGTGCATGGGACCGATGCCTTGGTTGTGGATCGTCCACTCACCGAATCGGATCAGTTCCCCGGCGGGTGGGACGCGCTGGTGACCGATCAACCCGGCGTGACGGTGGCGGTGCGCACAGCGGATTGTGTCCCCGTGCTCGTACATGACCCACGTCGGCGTGTCGTGGCGGCGATTCATGCCGGTTGGCGGGGCGCTGTCGCCGGGATTGTTTCGAAGACCCTCACGCTGATGGCGACCAGATTCGGGTCAGCGCGGTCGGATCTGCGAGTCAGTATTGGACCATCGGTCGGTTCCTGCTGCTATGAAGTAGACGATCCGGTACTTGACCAGCTCCGAATGGGATTGCCTGATTGGGAGTCGGTTGTGCATGACTATCAGGGGCACAAAGCTCGGCTGGATCTCAAGGCCCTTATCCGTCGGCAAGTGGAAGGAGAGGGTGTGTCCGCACCCTCTGTTTCATCGGTGAATCTCTGTACGGTCTGCCATGATCAGCTCTTTTATTCCTATCGGCGGGAAGGCCGCGTGAACGGGACGATGATCAGCGGGATTACCCTGCTCTCTCACCGATAGGAGCTGGTCCGGGTGTGCGCGCTGACATTTGCCCGGCGGTTTCGGTACAATACTTCCAAGCTTCCGAGAGATGGCGCTTCAGCTGTGGCTGATCAGGTGAGATGTATCTGCGGGCGGTGGTTCAATTGGGGAGGATATTCGGTTCGTTTTCGAGGAGATCCGGTATGCGACTCGCAATCTGGATGGCTGGAGGGGCGTGAGCGCCTCGTCTCGTGGGGGTCTTCGACCTGATCCATTTGGTTGATAGTCTCGAACGGGCAGAGGAGATAGACCGACGGGCCAAGAAGTGGGGGTGACCCGAGCGGTGTTGTTGGAAGTGAATCTCGAAGTGGCGGCGACGAAGGTCGGGTTTCTTCCGGATGAGCTTGATGGAGGGATGCCGAGCTTGGGGGCCTTGCCCCATGCGGTGGTGAATGAGCTCATGGCGATTCCACCTCCTACCAGCGATCTGGAACAGGCTCGTCCCTCTTCGTAGTCTGCGTGAGTTGGCGCTGCGCCTCTCACGCCAACCGATCAGTACCATCTCTTTGAAGGAGCTCCCGATGGGTCTGTCGAACGATTATCACGTTGCTGTCGAAGAGGGGGCTAGGATGGTGCGGCTCAGCACGGCTATTTTGGGAGCGCGGTGTGCCTAGTCCAACGATCACGAGCAAGATCGCGTTCATCGGAGGTGGCCAGATGGCTGAGGCCATGATCGGCGGTCTCCTCTCAGGACAGGTGTGTTCTGCTGAATCGATATGGGCCACGGATCCCGTTGCCGAGCGCCGCGATCGTTTGAAAAGTCAGTTCGGCATTCGAGTTGGTCCCTCCAACCGTGAGGCTGTCGTCTGGGCTGACGTGGTCGTCTTGGCGGTGAAACCTCAGATGCTTCCTGCTGTGCTCAGTGAGCTTGGCCCGATCCTGGCCCATGCCCTTGTGATTTCTATTGTGGCGGGGGTGACGATTCGGACAATCGCGGAACAGATTGCCGGGGCGATGAGGGTCGTTCGTGCGATGCCGAATATTCCGGCATTGGTCCGGGAGGGTATGACCGCTCTTGCCCTGGGCAGCGCGGTATCTGAAGATGACAGTCGCCTGGCTCGAACGGTATTCGAAGTGGTCGGTCGAGTGGTGCTGGTTGAGGAACGATTGATGGATGCCGTGACCGGACTGAGCGGCAGCGGGCCGGCCTATGTATTTCAGGCCATTGAAGCGCTGGCGGACGGGGGGGTTATGATGGGCTTGCCGCGGCAGACCGCCGAACTTCTTGCCGCCCAGACGGTGCTCGGCGCGGCTCGCTTGGTGCTGGAATCAGGGGTGCATCCCGCTCAATTGAAAGATCGGGTGGCGTCTCCTGGAGGCACGACCATCGCCGGGCTTCATCAGCTCGAACAAGGGGGATTCCGTGCCGCGCTGATGGCGGCGGTCGAAGCGGCCACCACACGATCGAAGGAGTTGGGGCGCTGATGTTTGTCGCAGGCAATGCTCTTTCGGCGGTGGCGACCATCCTTGACTATGTGCTATGGCTCTATATGTGGGTGATCATTGCTCGTGCCTTGATCTCGTGGGTCAACCCGGATCCATGGAATCCAATCGTGCAATTTCTCAATCGTGCGACCGAACCCGTCTTGGTACCGATTCGTCGATGGATCGGGTGGCGGATGGGGATGGATTTGTCGCCGATCATCGCGATACTGATCATTACCTTCCTGCAAATCGCGGTTGTGCAATCACTCAAGGAATTGGCCATGAGGATGAACTGAGATGACCATGGGGGATACCATGAGAATTACACCGCTCGATATCCAGCAAATGGTGTTCAAGGTCAGCTTTCGCGGGTACGACAAGGAAGAGGTCAACCGCTTCCTCGAGGAACTGGCACAGACGGTCGAAGCGTTGAATCGAGA
>WNFB01004124.1_pt1 | contig 12915 bp, 10 predicted proteins | sample 5400501 | NCBI WGS metagenome assembly WNFB01 (sample SAMN13153341, study PRJNA577476) | soil metagenome | isolation source: 200 cm saprolite under Douglas fir tree site 2 hole 1 | place: USA:California | collected 2015-04-18
CCAATTCGCGCGATGTCCTGGAAAGCGCCAAAGCCTGGAATGGCGCAAAGATGATGCCGGCAATGCATCCCGAGGATTGTTGGGGCTTGCGGCGCGGCCGAATCTACTCCTCCGGTGAGAGCGAGATCAATTTCCCCTGCGCGCACATCGATGTCGCTGAACCGAGCGAATATTGTTGCATTCCAATTTTGGCCCATGGCGAGACAATCGGCCTGCTTCATTTAGAATTTTACGATCGAGCGTTGGGCGGCGAGAAGCCTCACAAAGAAGAGATCGCTGAGCAGCGTCGATTAGGTCTTGTTTGCGCGGAACAGATCAGTCTCGCCATCGCCAATGTCAAATTGCGCGACCAGTTGCGCGAGCAGTCGATCCGCGACCCCCTGACCGCACTTTTCAACCGTCGATATATGCTGGAGACCTGCAACCGAGAGTTTTCAAGGGCGAGGCGGACCAGACAAGCCGTCGGCTTGGTATCCATCGACGTCGATCACTTTAAAAAATTCAACGACAACCATGGACATGATGCCGGTGATACGGTGTTGCGTGCCGTCGGCGACTGCCTGCAGACCACCTTCCGCAACGAGGATGTTCCGTGCCGGTTCGGCGGCGAGGAATTCGTTGTCATTCTGCCCGGAGCGACCCTTGAGACAGCGGCACGCAGAGCCGAGGAATTGCGGCACAAGGTCGAGTGGCTCGTCGTTCGGCATGCCGACGGAAATCTTCCGAAAATTACCGTCTCGATCGGCGTGGCGGCATTCCCTGACGCCGGCGATAACCCACAATTGGTAATGAAAGCTGCGGATGAAGCGATGTACCGGGCAAAAGAAGGCGGCCGAAACCGGGTCGAATTGTCGACGCCGAGCGCGGGACGGCGCGATTTTGGGGCGGAACTCCCTGTCACCCCGCCGCAACCGGCTGACGGGCTCGCCGCTGCCGACAGCGATACTAGAAAGCCGTCCGAGCACCTGGCCGCGGCGGCCGACGGGTAGCGCTGCGCTGCGGCCTAATTTCGGACGGCGAGAGGCGGGAAAACCAGTGTTCGCGCTTGCCCGCCCCGAGGGCTGGGCGACCACGCCCGCACGTCACGGATAAACCAGCCGGCTCCTCGCGCTGGCACACGGCAGCAAGGCCGCCCAGGACTATGACATCACGAGCGGCTTGTGAACGGGGACGAGGGGTTCTGGCATGCCGGTTCTGAGCAGTCTCGCGAACTGCTCGGGAGGGATCGCCGCGGTAAAATAGTATCCTTGCGCCTCGTCACATTCGTTGGCCTGAAGAAATTCCAGTTCTTCCAGCGTTGACACACCCTCGGCGATGACGCGCAGCTTGAGATTGCGAGCCATGCTGATCACGGCGGTGACAATCGCCGAATCCTCGCCCGCACCGCATATCTGCCGGACGAACGACTGGTCGATTTTGAGGGCATCGACAGGAAATTTTCGCAGATAGCTCAAGCTCGAATAACCCGTACCGAAATCATCGATCGCCACCTGAACCCCTCTTTCCCTGAGAGCCTGGAGAATGGCGGCCGTCGACTCGACACGCGTCATAAGGACACTTTCGGTCAACTCCAGTTCGAGCGATTTCGGATCCAGACCCGTTTCGCGGAGGATTGCGAACACGCTTTCCAGAAAGTTCTCGTCGCGAAATTCCACCGCGGAGACATTTACGGCCACCGTCACTGCGGGCAGGCCCGCACCCACCCAGGCTCGGGCTTGCTGGCAGGCTTCGCGAAGGACCCAGGCACCGATCGGCAGAATGAGACCGCAGTCTTCCGCCACGGGAATGAATTCCGCCGGAGAGACCACTCCTCGAGTGGGGTGCGTCCAGCGTAACAGTGCTTCAGCCCCGCTGATCGCTCCCGTCCTCAGGTTGATCTTCGGCTGGTAGTGCAGCTCGAATTCGCCCCGCTCCAAGGCACGGCGCAGACCCATCTCGATGGATTGCCGCTCAACCGCCCGGACGTTCATCGCCGGCATGAAAAACTGATAACCGTGGCGCCCATTTTCCTTTGCCTGGTACATCGCGGTGTCCGCGTTCTTGATCAACGTCTCCGAATCCAGACCGTCATCGGGATAGATGCTCACACCAATGCTTGTCGTGATGTGAAGATCGTGCTTGTCGATGGAGTGGGGCTCCGCCAGCGCCTGCAGCATCCTTTGCGCCATAACGACGGCATCTTCCGGTCGTTGCACTTCTGCAAGTAGTGCAACGAACTCGTCGCCGCCCTGCCGGCTTACGGTGTCCGAGCCGCGTACGCACGCTACCAAGCGCTTGGCAACGGATTGAAGAAGTTTGTCGCCGATCTGATGTCCCAGGGAATCATTGATGTGCTTGAAGCCGTCCAAATCCAAAAACAGCACCGCGACCTTATTCCCGTGCCGCTTTGCCATGGCGATTGCCTGGCTGATTTTCTGGCTCAGCAGCATTCGATTGGACAAGCCGGTCAGAAAGTCGTGCTCGGCCGTATGGGTGATCGCCAGCGTCGTTGCGCGGGCCGTTCTCGCGTCTCGGAAAATCCGGTGGATCAGATAGGCGGCGAGCCCAATCAGCAGCAGTGTAGCACCGAGCGCCATCGCAACGATCATCGCGGCGAGCGAACGCCAACCGGCAAGTTCCTGATCTAGATCCAGGCCGACATTGACGACGAGCGGATAACTGCCGACGCGGCCATAGGTAACGATCCGGGTGATGCCGTCGATCACGCTGGTCCGCACAAACCACCCGTCGGCATTCTCCTCGACGACGGCCGGCCGCGGCCCTCCGGAAATCGATTTGCCGATGCTATCGGTCCCATCCGGACTGTCGGTGCTGAAGCGCGCACGAATGACATTATCGAGCCCAGACAGCGTCATGACGCCATGCGGCCCGAGATTAATCGCTTTGTGGAGTGTCGTCAGGGTGCCGGGCGAGATCAGGACGACAAGGACGCCGAGAAAGGTCCCGTCCTCGGCCTCGACGCGGCGTGAAATCGGCAGGGCGGGGAGCCCTGAAAGTCGCGTGATGATGCTTTGGCCAACCGCCAAGCCGTGAAATCCTCCGTCCAGATGGATGCGGAAGTGACTGCGGTCGCTCAGGTCGATCGAGCGGGGATGGGGTTCAATTGTCGTCTGGCTGAGCATTCCATCGGGGTCGATGATACTGGCCTGCGCAGTTCCGAGCGAAACCAGCACGCGCTCCTGGCCCCAAGCGTAGAGGTCGAAGCTGCCGCGTTCGCGCCGCATCTTCTCCGCGATCAGGTCCATTTCACCGTCGACCCCACGCAGGATATGAGCGACCTCCTCTCGGAACGCGATCATCAGGTTGCGGGCCTGCAAACTGGCGGCGTCGAGCGCGGCTTGCCGCGCGGTAACGACCGAGAAGCCGACCAGTACCCACATCGCAACAATCAGAATGCTGATGACGACGGTGCTGGCCCGGATAGTCCGGACGCTGGATTGTGGGGCCGTGGCCAAAGCCGTCGATGACAACGGGTTTTCTTTCAGGGGCTTGGATCGGCTTAGCTGGCTCGGCTCAGCCCTGGGACGGTGGTTAAGGGCCGGCGCAGATTGCAGCCCGACCAGTCTGAGAAATATCACCGTTATCCGTGTGCTACAAGGTGTTATACTACTTAAGAGAGTATTTTAAGTTTCTGTCAACAGATTCCGCTAGCGATACGGGACAGCCGACTCCCGGCCGAGGCCGGGACCCATCCCGATAGGGTGTTTCCCGCCAACGAGGCTCGGCGGCCTTCACCTAAATTGGACCGGCGTTCGCGCCTGCCGGCGGGGGGGGGTGGCGACCAAGCCCGGACGTTATGGATAAACCAGCCGCTTCAGCGCCCGATGGGTTAGCAGGAGGTATCGGATGATGATCGGCGGTGTGCGATTGGTGACGTAGAGACGGGCGATCAACCGGCGGCGCTGCTCGTCAGATATGTTGACAAACCGCAACGCGGACGCGTTGCCGAAAGACCAGATCGTCTCTATTTCCAGCGTCTCGCCCTCGGTTCGCAGCCGCCAGCGACCCCGCGGCACGTCGTAATCGATCCTGGCGCCGAGCAGCGACATGTCGACAACTCGGCAACCAATCTCCTCACCGCTTTCGGAGATAAGCACTCCCGACGCCGAGATCTCGAAGCGCTCCTCGCTGCGACGATAGGGCAGCTCCATTGCCGCGACGCAGGCGATCGCCAAATGCAGGGCAAAAATGATCGCCCAGATGCTGTTCGTCACGATTTCGCCGACGTCGCGCGCATAGCTGTCGAGCGCCATCGTCTTTCCCATTCCCATGACCAGGAGCAGGAACGCGCAGAGCAGCGGTGTCATGACGGCCCAGTTGATCCGTCCGGCAACCGCCAATTTGCCCTTGGGCGTTACCTCGACGAACCGCAAGGCCGGCCGGCCGAATGGCTTCAGCAGAGTGCTGAGCACAACCGGCGCCAACGTGCAAGACTGAAAGAGGTTGATTGCCGGTGACATGATCGGCAGCCAGGTTCCCCGCCCGAGCCACAGCAGGGTATGCGCATAGACCAGCGTGATCAGGAATGTGGCCGGCAGGCTGTGCTCGGGAGATATGCCGAAAAATGGGCTGAGGTCGCAGTACCACGGGATCAGCGCCATCGCGATAAAATAGATCGGGTTGATGAACCCGAGAAGCCAATGGAGCGGCAGGAACCACAGGCGTTCCCGCCAGCGCCGCATCCGCGGACCGAGCGGCCCGTCGCGCCGAAACAGGGTCTGCACGCCCCCGACGCACCAGCGCTTGCGCTGCTCCAGAAAGGCCCAGCTGCTCTCCGGCGCCAAGCCCCAGCTCAACTGCTCGTTGAGATAGGCGGTGCGGTATCCCTTGGCGAGCATCGCGATCGAGGTGACGTTGTCCTCGGTCGCGTGGCCACTCACGATCCCGCCGATCGCCTCGATCGCCTCGCGCCGCAGGACCGCCGCAGATCCACAGTAGAACGCCACTCCCCATGCGTCCCGGCAGGGCATGATGTGGCTGAAGAAAAACCGCTGCTCGTCCGACATGGCCTTCTGGAGGAGCAGATTGTTCTGGAAGTGGTCGGCGTTGAAGAAGGCTTGCGGAGTTTGCACGATGCCGATTTCCGGTTCTGCGAAAAAGCCCAGCGTGCGCCACAGAAAGTTTCGGTAGGGGACGAAATCCGCGTCGAACACCGCGATGAACGGCGCCTCGGTTCGGGCCAACGCATAGTTGTGATTGCCGGCCTTTTTGTGGGTGTTGTCGGGTCGAGCGATATAGTTGGCGCCGATTTGCTCACAGAAGGACCTCAGCCACTGCCGTCTGCCGTCGTCGAGCACGTGCACCCTGAACTTGGGATAGTCGAGCGCCAACGCCCCGACGATCGACTTTTCCAGGACCTCGATCTCCTCGTTGTAGGTCGTGATGAAAACGTCGACTTCGGGGAGTGCATCGAGCATTGCGCCGCGCAGCGCCGCCTCATAGCGGGCGGCCTGTGGGCCGCGGTCGAGACTGCGGGAGACCAGCAGCAGGAAAGTCCAGAACTCCGCCACAAAGATCGTCTCGAAGACGAGGCACACGATCGTGAAAATGCGCTGCGCACCGCCGGCGGCGAGCCCGTCATCGGCTGTCGCGTAACGCCAGGCGATATAGGCGCCGGTGCCGAGCGCCGCGGCGGCGCACACGCCGGGGCGTCGCCAGGCGCCTGCCAAGTTCGTCACCGTCAGCAACACCCCGTAGGCAGCCGCCAGGATAGCGACGGCAAGAAACTGGTTGATCACTGGAAATAGACCTTGGCGCTCCGCCCGACATTGCAGGTCGTCCCCGGCATGACCGGCAAGGCGGCGGCATCGACGTCGATGATGAGCTGAGCCTCGGTGCCGTTGCGGCGGTTGATCACCGACAATTTGGGGCCGGCATCGAGCGACGCGCCCGGGCCGACAACGTCGCGGATCGAGCCGGGGAGCTCCGAGGCGCTTCCCTCCAGTGCCACCCGCACCCTGTCTCCCGGTCGAAGCGCCTCAAAAAAACGCTCGCGGGTGGTCGCTTCGATATAAACGTGTCGGCAGTCGATAAGCTGAAATAGCGGCGCCCCGCGGAGGATCTCGGTCCCCTCAGCGACGGTCGACCGCCAGACGACACCCTCGACCGGCGCAGCAAGCTCCTGCGCGGACATTCTGGCGTTGCGCGTCACCTCGGCACGGTGTTTCGCCTCGAACTCGGCGATTGTCGCGAGCATCGTGCGCTCGTCGTTATGGAGGCCCGCGAGCCGAATAGTGACCTCATCCAGACGCTGTCGCGAATAGGGTACGTCGGATGAATTGCTGTCGCCGAGGAACACGCCCCCCCGCGCCGAGGCGAGGTCCCGACGGATCTTGGCGAGCCGCGCCGCCGTCCGCGCTACCTCGGCGGCTGCCCGCTGATAGGCATAAGAGAGGCTGTCATAGGCCACGTGGGAAATCGTGCCTTGCTGGATCAGCACCCCGCCGCGCTTCAGCGCATCGCCCGCTTGGCTCTCGGAGAGGCGCGCCGATGCAAGCGCGGCCTCGTCCTCCTTCACCTCCTGCTCGAGGCGGTCGGCCAGGGCGGTCTGATATTCTCGGCCGCGCCGGGCAAGCGTCCCTCCAATTCCGCTGAGATCATCAATACTCGCGCGAAGGCCGGTGAGCTTCTCCCGAGCACCATCGAGCGATCGGCCAAGATCGACAACCGTGCGGTCGTCGACGCGGTCGTTGATTACCAGGGCCAGGGCTTGCCCGGCAGTGACCGCTTCGCCTTGTACGGCCGCGCCCTGATTGATCCTCCCGTCGATCTGCGAGACGATCGTGAGGAGGGGCGCATTGACCACGCCGGCGATGCTGACTTTGTTGAACGCATAAAGATAGATGTACCAGGCCGCCGAGCACACCAGCCCAACGCCGATCAGCAGTCTGAACAATCTGGCATTGACGAAAATACCCGGACGGATCCGCGGGCGCGCGGATTGCGGCCGCCCGATGATGCGCGGTGTTGTGCCGGCATCGACGCTCAATTCAGCCATGGGAAGTGCCTTCGCTAAATCTCAACCGTAGGGCGGAGCGACCCGGGATTCGGATTGGCTCCTCATCGTTGCGACCAAATGCGTACGGTCGCGAGCGATATTCCCGCTATTAGGGTTATTAACAGTGAATACAATCTTAAGCTGTTACGGCCTCGCGTCAGTCTGCGCTCTATTGCCGCGCAGGGTCGCGAGGCGGAGCTATGTCTCGTGCAGCGAGCGGGGGCTAGGCGCGATCAGGGTCAACGCGCGACGCCCATGCGCGCGATAGATCGCGAAGTCGCTATCGAGCGTACAAATCGGCAGCCCGGTGATCTCCGCCAATCGGACCAGGCAGGCATCGGCGAGCGACATCGGGACGTTGGCGTAGCGTTCCATCAGCGCGCGGATTGCTGCCAATTCGTCGCCGATCTGCAAGCCGACCTGCACGACGCCGCGCGTCACGGTTTCGAGTACATGCGTCGGCGACACGCGATTTCGCGCCGTGACGAAACACGCCTCCGTAATCACGGGCTCACAGGTGATGAAGGGCAGGTCGAGTGACGCGAAATGGTCGACCGCCCATTCATGATAGCGATCGGCCGACCACAGATAGGCGACTAGCGGACCAGTATCCAGCAGTGTCCCAGTCCTCATCTCCCGAAATCATCGAAGTACTTCGGATTCGTGGAAAGATCGGAAGGCCCATCCTTGTAGATCCCGCAGAGGTCCTTCAGCAAGTCGTGGGCCGAGGGTTTGGGTTTGGGGCGAGACAGATCCGGCTTTTCTTCACGAGGAGGCTGTTCAACCACGAGCCGTAGCCCCTCCTCGACGAGATCCTTGAGCTTGCGCCCACTCAGCGCGGCTTCCGATTTTGCGCGGCGAAACAATTCGTCGGGGATGTCGACCGTCGTTCTCATGCGCTACATCTAAGCAGCTTTATGCAAAGATGCAACCGTGTCCTACCACGCCGCGTCGAGCAGCTCGCGGACGACCGGCGGACCGTCGATCTTGCGCGGGTTGGTGTGGATCCAGCGGTCATGCATCGACAGCTCGGCGATGCGGTCGAGCTGTTCCGGCTTGACCCCGACATCGCGCAAACGCCCGGGCAGCCCGAGCCCGGCAATGAGGCCGGCGACCACATCGGCGGCTGGGGTGCCCGGCCGTCCCATCGCCTCGCTGACCAGGGCCTGCCGCTCGGCATTGACCGGCAGGTTGAAGCGCAGCAAATGGGGCAGCATCACGCACGAGGTGTAGCCGTGCGGGACATGCGCCGTGCCGCCCAGCACATGGCCGATGCCGTGGCTCGCCCCCTTGGGCACGCCGGTCTGCGAGCCGACCATCGACATCCAGGCACCGAGCTGGCAGTCGAGCCGCGCGTCGAGGTCGAGCGCGTCCGCCTTGACCCCCGACAGCCCGCGCCCGAGCAGTTTCAAGGCATGGTACGACGCGCCTTCCGAGAGCGGCTGGCACTGCGGCGAGCAGATATCCTCGACCGCGTGGTCGACGGCGCGGATGCCGGTCGACAGGAAAAGCCATTCCGGCGTGTGGAAGCTGGCGCGCGGGTCGAGCACCACAATCTTCGGCATCATCAACGGATGGCCAAAGCTCTCCTTGACCTGCCGCACCGTGTCGGTGCAGCCCGCCGAGGCGGTGTATTCACCGGCCGACAGCGTCGTCGGGATTGCAATTGTGCGAATGGCCGGCGGCTGTGCTTCTGGGCGCTGGATCTTGCCGTCGGCGCCGACCACGGCCCGGTAATCGTCGAGCTGCGCCGGATCGGTAATCCCGTTGGCGAGGCAGAAGGCGACCATTTTCGCCGCGTCGGTGACCGAGCCGCCGCCCAGCGTCGCCAACAGATCGGCGCCGGCGGCGCGTGCGGCGTTTGCCGCGTCGACGACGTCGCTGCGTGGGGTGTGCGCGCCGATCTTGGCATGCACCCCGGCGAGGCGGTTGCCGAGCGCGCGGCGCACCTCCCCGACCAGGTCGGTTTCGCGGTTGATCGTCCCGCTTGCCAGCAGAAACACCGAGTCGGCGCCGCTCGCCTCGACCTGCTCCTTCAGCGCCTCGGCAAAGGGGCGGCCGTAGATGACGCTGTCCATCGGCGGAAAACGGTAGACGCCGGTATGCATTGTGGCCTCCCCATGAAGGGCGCTTCGTGCGGGTGTTTTAGCACCACGCCGGGTGGATCGGCAGCCTCCCTGTTCGACCGATCATCGATCCGGCGTCAAATGCGCCCAGGCCGGTGTTTGTGCCAGTGAAGCTCGGCACCAACTGTTCGCACCGTTACCATCATGCCCCTCTCACGAAACCGCTCGCCTGCCGCATTGCGCTTTATTGTTGTTGCGACAGGCCTTTTTGCCGCCGCCGCTTCGCTGCGGCCCGCCAGCGCACAGAGCTTCGATTGCCGGGAGGCACGCTACCGGGACGAGTTGCTGATTTGCGAGCAACCCGCTCTGGCCCGGCTCGATCAGCAGCTGGCAACGCTCTATCGCCAGAAAATCGGCAACATCGCCAAGGAAAAGCAAGACGCGTTCCACCAGCATGAGACCCACTTCCTCAATGCGCGCCGCCAATGCCGCGACGATTCCCACTGCATCGAGCAGAGCTATCGCAACCGCATCAAGGAGCTCGAAGACCTGGTGTCAGCGGATGAGCAGGAGCGGTTGGACAGCGCCACAGCTTCGGCCAATCGACACTCGGAAAGCCCCGTCCGGCCACGTGACCGCCCGAGCACCCGGTCGGAGCGGCCGGTTGAACCGATCGGGAGCAGCAGCGCGACTGCGAACCCGACGGGGGCGGCGGAGCCGCAATTGACCGAGCCGGAAAAGCCGATGCGGCCGGCAGAGCGTCACGCCAAGCCCAGCCGCACGAGCGCCGCCGCTACTGAAGCGGCCCCGCAACCGCCGGCAACGCCGAGCGGCGCGACCGCTGAACCCACTGCGTCGAATCGGCAGGCCGCGAAAAGCGACGCCCCGGCAAAGCCCGCCATTCAATGGGTCGATCCGCCGCCGGCGCGCTGACGGATCTTGCCGGCGCAAGAGCGGCCCGGGTTCGGCGTCGCCTAGCGGGCGAGATAGCCGCCATCGACCGGCAGCGTGACGCCGGTGATGTAGCGCGCCATGTCCGAGGCGAGAAACACCGCCGGCTGCGCGATGTCCTCGGGCGTGCCGATCCGGCCCAATGGGATGCGCCCGGTGAAATTGGCCATGTATTCGGCATTCTGCCGCGCATCGGCGTTGAGCGGCGTCGCGGTAAAGCCGGGGCCGATCGCGTTGACCCGGATCCCCAGCGGTGACAATTCGAGCGCGAGAGCCTTGGTCAGCAGCCGCACGCCGCCCTTCGAGGTGGTGTAGGCGGCCGAATTCGGCAGCGCGACAAAGGATTGGATCGAGCCGATATTGATGATGGCGCCTTTGGTATCGCGCAGCTGACCCAAGAACGCGGTCACCATGTTGTAGGGACCATCGAGATTGACCGCCAGCGTGTCGTCCCAGTCGCGCCGCGTATTGGGGTCGGTGACCTGGCCGCGGCGAATGATGCCGGCATTGTTGACGAGGATCGAGACCCGCCCGATGTCGCGCCGAACCGTGGTGGCCAGCGCGTCACAGGAAGGCCGGTCGGTCACGTCGCAGGCGAGACCCACGGCATCGCCGCCGACCGCCTTGGCGACGCGCACCGCCGCGCCGACATTGATATCGACCGAGACGATCCGCGCACCGGCCCCAGCCATCGCCAGCGCAATGGCCTCGCCAATCCCCGATCCGGCGCCGGTGATCAGCGCGACACGGCCCTCGAGCAAGCCTGGCATGGAGCCCTCCGGTAAAATAAGGACCGCGGGCGTCTCGCCCGCAAGATGCGGCCGGGACGGCCGCGGTCCGAACACGGCCCCTCACCCTGCCCTCTCCCCGTTTACGGGGAGAGGGTTTCCACATTGCTACATCGCCTGCTGCTGCATTCGCCGGGCGCGGATCTTGGCAAGCGTCGGCGCCTTGGCTGCCTTGAGCGGATCGGGCGATGCCCCACTCGGACCCACCGTGTCCGGCAGGGTAGAGACCCAGGCATCGCCGCCCATGATGTAGTTGCGGTTGGTCTGCGCCGGGTTCCGATTGACCAGTGGCCGCGCATAGAGCGGATGCGTCATGCTGCGGATTTCGTGCTCGAGCGTGAACAGCACCTTGCCGGTGTCGAGGTCGACGATGTCCTCGAAGCGGTACTGGCAGCGATCGCTTTCCTCGGTGATCAGGTCGAGCTTTCTCAGCTTTTCGTGCGGCTTGCCGAAATCCTCGACGTAGACCTGCAGGTGATGGCCGTCGAACTCGGGCAGCTTCTTGTCGGTCTCGCGGAAGATCAACTCCTGATGGGGGCCAACCTTGATATGCGCGGCCTTGCCGTCGCCGTTCTTCTCGATGCACGTGATGGCGCCGAGCACCTTGCGATAGAAGCGCGCGATACCCTTGGCGGTCCCTTCCGGCACGGTGAACTCGACATACGGAATACCGAGATTGATCTTGCCGAAGCGCTCCTCATCGGGGCTGTAGAGGCGGATCTTGTTGCCCCACGGGCACATTGCCTCGACGTACTCGTTATGCTCCTTGAACTTGAACTTTGTCTCGGCGAGCTGCTTCTTGACTCCGGTCAGGCGGTCGAGGAGCGCCTCGCGGTCGGGCGAGACGACGCCGATATGGCCGCGGAACACCAAAGGCGGCCCGGACGGCAGGTGGAATTGGTTCTTACCGACATTGACCCACATGTTGTTGGTGCCGGGAAACAGGTAGGGGTCGCGGGTCAGACCCAGCCCCATCAGATAGAAATCGCTCGCCAGCCCCTGATCGGGGATCTCGACATTGACATGCTCGAGCCCGGTGACGTTGCCGAGGTTTTCGGCCTCGCGATCGAACGGGTTATTCATTGAGTCCTCCGACAATTTCCCAGCAGCCTGTCGCCTTGGTCGGGAATGCGACGGAAGCGCCGGCTGCATGCGCCTCCATCAGAACAGATTTTCGAACCTCTCGTCTACCGGAACGCGATACCCGTCAGCCAGCCGGTTGGTCTGGTTGGCCATGCCGACGACGGCGATCAGCTCGCCCAGCATCTCCGGGCTCATGCCGAGGCGCTTCGCCGTCGCGCCGTGCGAGGCGGTGCAGTAGGCGCAGCCATTGCTGATGCTGACCGCGAGATAGATCAGCTCCTTGGTCAGCGGGTCGAGCGCGCCCGGCGCCATCACCTCCTTGAGGCCCTGCCAGATGCGCCGCAAGGTCGGCGGATGGTTCGCCAGCGCCTTCCAGAAATTGTTGATCCAGTCGACCTTGCGGGTCGCGCGAATGTCGTCGAACATCGCGCGAACCTCTGCACTCGCCGCGCGCTCGTCGATCAGCGGGACTGTCGCCATCTTTACTTCGCAATTCCCAGGCGCCGGAACTCGCCGGCGAGCCGGCCGGTCAGAAACAGCCCGAGCATCCGAAGATCGCTGACCAGCGACCAGGCCGGATGCGCGAAGGTCTCGGGGCGGTTGTGTTCGAAAACGCCGTGGCCGAGCCAGGCCGGGCCATAGCCGACAAGCGGCGCGGCAACCAGCCATCGCCATTCGGCGCCGGACGCGGCGAGCACCAGACAGGCTACTGCCCCAAGCGTGCCGAGATAATGTAATGCGCGGGTGCGCGGGTCGGCATGGGCATTCAGGTACCGCGCCCAGAATTCGGTATAGGTCATCGCCATAAAGCAGGCGGCGAGGCGACCGGCCGCTTGTAATGCGCCGGGCGGCATCGTAAGTCAGCTTCCTGCAGCATTCCCAACCCCACTCCAACTCCCTGGGGGTTCACAGATGGGCTTCAACGTAGCGGTGGTCGGCGCGACGGGCAATGTCGGTCGCGAATTCCTGACCACCCTCGCCGAGCGCAATTTCCCGGTCGAGGATGTCGTCGCGCTTGCCTCGTCGCGAT
>WNFB01006985.1_pt1 | contig 12913 bp, 9 predicted proteins | sample 5400501 | NCBI WGS metagenome assembly WNFB01 (sample SAMN13153341, study PRJNA577476) | soil metagenome | isolation source: 200 cm saprolite under Douglas fir tree site 2 hole 1 | place: USA:California | collected 2015-04-18
CTCGCCAGCACTGTGTTGCGAAAGATCAGTGCCCCCAAACTCTTGCTCACCATCGCCCGAACCGCTTCAGCCATCGGCGCAAGTTCAGCAGGCGCCTCGACCGAAGGCATCTGCGCCAGCGAAATCACCCGCTCGCCGATATTCACGGCCAAATCACCCATACGTTCCAGGTCATTCGTGATCTTAAGTGTAGCCACAATTAGGCGGATGTCCTCCGCCGGCAGTTGGTTCAAGTGCAGCAGGTACACGGCGTGGTCGTCTATGACCATTTCCATGTCATTGATGTGCGGCTCCAGCATGAGAATCTCGTTGGCGAGTTGACTTGCCACCGGCTGATTTCGGCAGCACACGGCGTCGAGCGCGCGATTGACGGTGTCTTCCACCGTCCGTGCCATTGAGATCAGGCAGTTCATCAGCGCTGTCTGATAGGCGGCCTGTGGCGTTTCCACTTCTTTCGCCATGTCTTCCTCCCCTAGTTTCCGGACAACTGGATAAACAAGCGGTGGTTCGTAGTGGCTGTAACGCGAGTTCGGGAAGCGCCACCAAGATCCTCAGTGCGAGCGCCACACGCGCCGTCCAGTTTTCTCCTTACACATTTGAAATCTACTCGAGGGAAGTTACGTCGAGATGAAATGGGCATGAATTTTCTGTAACTCCCAACGGGCAAGGATTAACTAGCTTCGGTTAATTGGCCACGAAAAGCCTGATTGCTGTGACGAGCCGAACTGGAGGAAGACTAGGAAGAACACCAAGGCTTTGTGCGCCTCGCAAGTACCCTCGACTTCGGTACAAGGTTGCGTAAGGAACTCGGGGCCGAGCAGGAGCCGGTGCAGTGGTGATTCCGACGGGATGGTCATGTGGGAGAAGAGCTGCTGGTCTCCTGCTTGGCGGCCAACCGGCACTCGCCGGAAATGGTCTGGAACTGCCCAGTTATGGTCCGGCCTGCGACCAATCCACGCCGGGAGTAGTGAGAACTCCGGCCGGCTCCTCTTCTCGGCCGAAGATAGCCTGGGAGTACGGGGTGCGTTGATTCGTGGAAGGGGGTTCGGCTGCGCTTCGCACCCTGCTGAAGTGGATTCTGTAGCTGAACTCTTTCTCAAACCATTTGGCTTTGCGTCGCGCTTCCCAGAGATTCACTTCCGCCGTCGGATCGGCGTGCACCCGCAGTCGGACCGTCTTACGGCTGATTCTCACCTCGACTTGCTGCACCACCCGGGTACCCTCAGCGTCCAGTCCAACCGCGATGCGAAGAAGGGAGCTCAGTACCCGGACAATGCGGCGGTCGCGCGGGCCGAGTGAGGCGTAGAGCTTGTGGTGGGGCTCCGGTCCGGATTTGCTGTGGTAGCGAACCAGGCAGGCGACCAGCGTCTGCTGGGCGCCGGATAACCCCGGAATCTGCGCGTGCCGAATGAGGTATTCGCCGTGCTTGTGATGCGATTTGGTGCTGATCACCAGCCCGACGTCATGCAGCAGCGCAGCCAGCTCGAGCAGTAGGCGCAATTCGGCGGGCAAGCGGTGCACCGGTGCGAGCTGATCGAATAAAGATGCCGCCAGGTATCGCACATGCTCGGCATGTCTCTGCTCGCAATGTAACCTCTCCGTGAGGCGGCGCGCTTGCTCGAGTACCGCTTTCGCCTGATGCGCCCTGAGCTCAGCAGTACCAAAATGCTCCAGCGCGAGATCGCGCAAAATGCCTTCGCGCACTCCCACGCCGGGCACCACCAGTGTCGGGAGCTTGAACCAGTCGCCCAGGGTAGTAAAGACGATGGCGGCGATTCCCATCACCTCTGCCCGGTCCCTTCGCACTCCGAACGCCTTCATGCGGCCGGACACATCCAAGCGCAGGATTGCCCAGAGCCTCTCACGCAAGAGTTCCAGGTTCAGGGCATCCTTTCCGCACACGGGTGGCGCGGGGGCGAGGCGCGCCAAAGCCTCGGCATTGCCGCCGCAAGCCACGGCGAGCGCGGAGGAGAGATGCGGCGGGTTCGGCCAAATCGTGCGCAGCATTGAGAGAACGTGGTGCTGCAACACTTCCATCCGGTCTTCAGTGATGGGGCCGCTGATGCCGAAGGTTTCCATCAGGCGCACCGTCCCAACCGGCAGGGCCAGGCTGCGCTCAACGTCGTGGCCGCGCATGAGGCTGATTTCCAGACTTCCTCCGCCGAGATCCAGAATAAGCTCCGGCGACACTCCTTCCGGAAGCGAACCCAGCACGGCGGAACGCACCAAGCGAGCTTCCTCGGCGGCGCTGATGACCTCGAGTCGAATGCCGGTTTGGCGATAGATGCGCCGGATCAACGTGTCCCGGTTGACCGCCTCGCGAACAGCGCTGGTGGCCACGGCGCGGTATTCCCGGACGTCGTAGCGATCGAGCAGGAGGCGAAAATGACGAAAAGCCTGGACGGTACGCGCCAGAGTGAGCCGATCAAACCGCCGCTGGGTGAACACATAATGGCCCAGCCGAACTGGGCAACGCTGTGCGGAAATTTCGCGGATTTCCGTGGCGGAAGAGGCGCGGGCCACGACGGCCCGAATGGCATTCGAGCCGGCGTCAACAGCAAGCAGTCCGATGGGCGCCGCCAAGTCTAATACCACCCGCGAGCCCCGGCCGCGGCAGGTTTGAATCGGTGGCTGGAACTCCGGAGGTAGTCAGTGATCCGCACTCCGCCCCACTCGCAGCAAGTCTGAAGTTGCGTTGTACCCGACAGGATACCACTCGACGGTCGGCGATGGATCGATATTTGTGAAACCTTTGGGGCTTTTGGCACTCTCATCAAGGGTAGAATACTCCTCTACTTCCTGGAGGGTGTAAATCGCTGCTATAAACTATTGGGGCTACACAAGCCATGTGTGGTAAGAGCAATCGAAAATGATCCAGCTCATAAGACGCTACACGCACTGGCTGCACACGCGCTGGCCCGCCGGCACGGTGGAGAAACTGCCGGTCAGTGATGCAAATGGCTTGACCACCGTTCCCGGCGTGCGCATCGTGGGCGACCTCACTGGCATTCCGCTGCTGAAATTCTCATCTCACACCGGAGCGCGCGCTGTGCGCGCCATTCTGCAAGAACCTGATTTCCAGTCCGGCAAAGTTTCCGATCCGCAGGTGCTCGACCTGGCCATCATCGGAGGCGGCGTCTCGGGTATTTCAGCAGCTATCGAAGCCAAACAGGCTGGCCTGAATTTTCGCGTCTTTGAAGCCACACAGGCCTTTTCTACTGTGGTGAATTTCCCCAAGGCCAAGCCCATCTACACCTATCCAACGGAGATGAAGCTCGAGGGCGGACTGCAAGTTTCCGCAGATATCAAAGAGGCATTGCTCGAGGAAATGGAGCGGCAACGCGTGGCCGCGGGGATTGACCTGATGCCCGCGCGCATTGAGCGCATTGAGCGCAAGGGCGGACTGCTCCTGCTACACCACGGGGACAAGAAAACCGTCACGCGGGCGCGGCGCGTGATTGTGGCCATCGGGCGCAGTGGGAACCACCGCAAGCTGGGTTGCCCCGGCGAAGATCTCGATAAGGTTTACAACCGGCTATACGACCCCAAAGACTTCTACGGGAAAAACGCGCTTGTAGTGGGCGGAGGCGACTCGGCCCTGGAAACCGCCATCGCCCTGGCGGCCTGTGGCACCCACGTGACCCTTTCCTACCGGAAGAAAGAATTTGCGCGGCCCAAGTCGGAGAACGTCGAAAAGCTGAAAATGCTGCTGAAAAGTCCTGCAGCGACCGTAGCAATCGAAAGACCGATCTCGGAGCGCGTGACGACCTCCGCCAGTTCGTATATGCGAGGAGACAAGCCGCCCGGCTCCGTGCGTCTGGCGCTCGGCACCAACGTCGTGCGCATCGAACCGGATGCCGTGGTACAGAAAGATTCCGAGAACAAGGAAACTCGCATTCCCAACGATGTGGTTTTCACCATGCTGGGCCGCGAAGCTCCTCTGGAGTTTTTCCGGCGCTCGGGCCTCTCCATTCAAGGAGAGTGGAAACCGCAGATCTGGGCCAGTTTCCTCGCGTTTTTCGCGTTCTGCTCTTTTCTGTATGTCTGGAAGGCGAACAGCCATCTAAATCACCTCTTCCAGGCGCACAGGTGGTTCCCATTCAACGTGCCGGCCTGGCTGCAGAGTCTGGGCGGCAGCATCGCAGAACAGGCCGCGCGCCCTTCCACTCTGCTGGGCACCCTGGCAATTGATCTCATCCAGCCGGGCTTCTACTACGCATTCGGCTACACCCTCTGCATTCTGCTTTTCGGTTGGAGGAGGATCAAACGCCGCAAGACCCACTATGTGCGCGCGCAAACTCTTTCGCTGATGGCCGTGCAAACAATTCCCCTGTTCGTGCTTCCCTACTTGATTCTTCCGCTGATGGGCCACAACGGCTGGTTCGATTCCGGCGCGATGAAGTACATGGCCGACCACCTCTTCCCTGTTGTGAACTACGACCACGGGCGCGAATACTGGCGCGCTTTCGGCTTGATTTTGGCGTGGCCGCTGTTCATTTGGAATGTCTTCACTTCGCAACCGATGTGGTGGTGGCTGGGCATTTCCCTCGTGCAGACCTTCGTAATCATCCCGCTGATCATCTATCGCTGGGGTAAAGGCGCCTACTGCGGCTGGATCTGCTCCTGTGGTGGGCTGGCGGAAACGATGGGCGATACGCACCGCCAGAAGATGCCTCACGGTCCACTTTGGAACCGGGTGAACATGGTCGGGCAGGTCGTGCTGGCCGCCGCCTTTGTGCTGCTCGGTCTGCGCATCATCACCTGGGCTTGGCCGCAATCGCCGCTGGGCGTCAGGGCCGCAGGCTGGTATTACGGCCTGCTCAGCGGCTGGTCGCTCTTCGGCGTGGAGCTCAACTACTACCACTTCGTGGACATTTTCCTGGCAGGGATCATAGGCCTGGCTTGTTATTTCTGGTTGAGTGGGCGCGTGTGGTGCCGGTTCGCCTGCCCGTTGGCTGCGCTGATGCACATCTATGCGCGCTTCTCGAAATACCGTATCTTCGCCGACAAGAAGAAGTGTATCTCCTGCAATGTCTGCACGTCGGTGTGCCACCAGGGCATTGACGTGATGAACTTCGCCAATAAAGGCCTGCCGATGGAAGACCCGGAGTGCGTGCGCTGCTCGGCCTGCGTGCAGATGTGCCCCACGGGCACGCTCAGCTTCGGCCGCTTCGGTCGCGACGGCAGCATCCTCTACGACATCCTGCCCGCGTCGCCGGTGCAAATGCGCGAATCGCGCACCTAATCTACACCGAAAGCGTGGCTATCATGAGGGGCGACGCTTGAAGTTGCGCCGCGCCGGAAGAGGTAAGTTCTTCGATGAGCGCTCCCTACAGATTTCTATTGATCGTTTCAGGATTGTTGATTGGTCTTGCGATGGGCGGCACGGCCAACTCACAGACCGAGCAGGAAATCCGGTTGCCCATCGCGAAGGCTTACGGATTCCAATATGACGGACCAAAGACAGGTTGGACTACCTTGCTTGACAGCCCAGCAGGGGCAGTCGAGAATCAGTCCCGATGGAGCAATCGCTCAGCGGGAAGCTTGCGCCGATCGCCCTGCCGGACTCCGAAGGCCGGCAGATCCGACTCGGCTCTCTGTGGGCTGACAGTTCCGCGGTCCTCGTCTTTCTCCGGCACTACGGCTGAGTGTTCTGCCGCGAGCACGTCGCGCAGTTGCGCGAGCACGAGCAGGCATTCAGGGACAAGGGGGCAGGTCTGGCCGCCATTGGCCTCGGCGACCGGCTCTACGCCCGGCTCTTCCGCGAGGACACCGGCATCACCTTCCCGCTCCTAGTCGACGAGCGACGGGAGGCATATCGCGCGGCGGGCCTCCGAACCGCTTCCCTGCTCCATCTCCTCCGCCGCGACAACGCGACGGCCCGGAAGCGGGCGCGGGCTGCAGGCCACCACCAACACCGGTTTGGCAAGAATCCCTTCCAGCTCGGCGGAAGCTTCGTCTTCGGTCCCGGCAACGTTGACCGCTACGCCTACATCAGCGAGACCTTCGGCGACAACGCCTCTCCCGCCACACTTCTCATGGCACTCCCCTGATGCCGACGGTCGCCGCGAGCGACCGTCCTATAGCTGTGCGCGACGGGAAGCACCACCTGCCACCACTCACGAGCCGGATGCAGAAACTTGCGAACAAATTTGGGTAAGAATAACTGCAGGAAATCGAAAAAGGCCTGTGCTATCAGAATCCTGCCACAGAAAAGTAGGGCAAAAGGGATAGGGCTCAGTATCGATAACGCCGGCGTCAAGCTCACTGCCAAAGGAATTGGACAGCGACGCCCACGCAGCCGTCGGCAAGCTGTTCGATGCGTACCACCTCGCCGACTTCTGGCGGAAAGGGGGAAGTCACCATCAGCTTCATTCCTTTGTAATAGTGTTCGAGCGAGGTAATGAAGTAGAGTCCGCCGCTTGAGATGTTCACCGTGGTTTGCAATTCCTGTACATGCCCATACCTGGATTTCGGGCGGGCGCACTCCGGCTTTGAGGGTTTGATGCGAGCCCTGTTTCGCCGTTCGCCGGGAAGCGGCGTTAAGACGGCTGTTACAACCTCGGGAAGTCCCTCAAGTTCGGTCATGGGAGATGCACCTCGGCCTTTGTTCCGTATATGTGCGCAACATCCAGTGAGGTATCGGCTTCTACCCAAGCAGGCTACCAGGGGGGGTGAGGCGAAGTCTACTGCTCGGGGGGCCAGTTTGGGGACAGGGCGGCTAACTAACCAGCGGGGTTGGTTGTTGGCCTGCATGTTGGCCATATTCATCGCGTGGGTGGTCGGAGTACAGTTCGACATCAACACCGATGCGTACGCCGAGATCCAGGGGAACGTAGAGAACCGGCCTGAAGTCGCTAGGGATCACTCCAGACAAAAAAAGAACCGGAGCGCCCCGCTGAGGGGCCAAGGCGCTCCGGCTTTCCCTGCCCACCTCCGCAGTTAGTGGGCAAGAATCGTGCTACGCGGCGTGTTCGTCACCGCGCAGGAACTCGTACCGTTCGATTGCCACCACCACGCCGAACTTGCCTTCCTCTGTTGAATCGTTGCGCTGGATACGTCCCAAGCAACGCACACGCACTGGGCCTGCCAGGGTGATTTCGTGAGGCAGGGTCAGGAGGATTTCGACTGGGGAACCGTGCTTAACTTCTTTTGGCAGAAAGAAATAGACTCCGCGGGAGCTCACATCTTTCGAAACAGTTGCGGCTTCGCCAATCGCTGAGCCGCTGGTCCACCGGACGGTCAATGGCAGCTTGATTTGGAACCGCTGGGTCATACGGCGCTCTTGAATACCGGACAAGGGCAGACCTCCTCTATGACCCTCGCAGGATAAGCGGTGGAATGTGGCGCCTCAATAGGAGAACCGACTCATTCTGGGGCAGAAATGCTTGGTACGGCCGTACTAGAAGTGGACTCAGAAGCGGCTAAGCCGGGGGAATGAACCAAAATGGAATTCAGCGACTGTGCCCTCGCCTTGCTGCCCTTTTGCATCACGGCTTAAAAACCGATCCTTTTCCTTTGTCGATTCTGCCATTCCGAGCCGCCTTGGCGGGTGATCGAAGATTCCGGCCATGCCGGAAGGAACCCCTCAGAGAGATTCCTCGCCCCGACACACCATAGGGCCTCGGATGACACAGGGCGTGCGCAAGGGTTAGGCGCTCGGGGGAAGGGGCCACCGAGTTTAGCCGCAGGGGAGCGAGATAATGGTGCGAGACTCCCAAGCTGCACACCCAGATCGCCTGCTGCGCCCGGGCGGCAAAATGTGAGAGGCGGCTAGGTTTGGTCTATGAGGCGATGGTGGATGGCGTAGAGGGCCAGCTCGAGCCGGTCAGAAACGCCGAGCTTATCGAAAATGTTATGGAGATGGTTTTTGACGGTCTGTTCGCTGATGAAGAGCTTTTCCCCGATTTCCTTGTTCCGGTAGCCCTGAGCGACCAGTTGGACGATTTCCTTCTCGCGGTCGCTGAGCAGGGGCTTTTCGCGGCGCGGGCCGCTGTCGGAGGACTTGGCAAAGGCCTTCATCACCTCCGCGGTCATGCGGTTGTCGAGCCAGATCTCGCCGGCGTGCACCCGATAAATGCTCTTAACCAGCAGGTCGGTGGCCGACTGCTTCAGAACCACCCCGCGTGCGCCCAGACGCATGGCGCGGATGACGTCGCGGTCATCTTCGGCGGCAGTCAGAACAATGACGCGAGTTGGCAGCGAGTCGAAGTTGACTTCCTCTAGCACAGCCAAGCCATCCTTGTCCGGCATGCGCAGATCGAGCAACAAAATGTCAGGCTTGAGCTTGGCGAGCATCTTGATGCATTCGGTGCCGTTCGAGGCTTCGCCAACGATGGTGACGTCCTCATCGCCCTCCAGCAGGCGGCGGAGACCGTCGCGGAAGATGGCGTGGTCATCGGCGACCAGAATGCGGACGGGTTGTTTGGTTTTGGCCATTTCAACCGAGCGGCAGCTCTATGGTTAGCCGCGCCCCATGGCCGGGACTAGATTCCACTGTCAGGATTCCTCCGACGCCGCGAGTTCTCTCTTTGATCGAAATTGGCCCCAACCGCAAACGATCCAGTTCGTCTCCCGTGAATCGGCCCGCAAAACTAAACCCCTCGCCATTGTCGTCCACCACCAGGACAACCTGGCTGTCATCTTGCCATAGTTTTACCACGACGTGGGACGCGCGCGCATGCTTTTTTATGTTGTTGAGTGCTTCACGATAAATCTGGAAAAGTTCGCGGCAAATCCGGTCCGGCACCTGTAACTCGGCCGAATCGATCAGCAGGTCGAGCGCAAATCCTGCTTCGTCGCGAAAGCGTTCGGCGAAACCGCGCATGAGGTCCACCAAGTCGGCGCTCTGCACGCGCAGCGGCCGGAGGTCGCTTACCATCCGGCGCAGCTCCTCGGATTCATTGCGCACCGTCTGCTGCAAGCTGGTCAGGCCAGCAGCGGTTTGCTCCGGGGACGACAGCAGCTTACGGCGGAGCACGTCGAGCTGGATCTCCACGCTCAGCAGCGTTTGCAGAATCCCGTCATGAAGATCCCGGGAGATGCGGCCGCGCTCGGCATCGATCGCGCGGGCGCGCAGATGGCGCAGAAGGAAAAGGTTCTCCAGTGGCGGACCCATGTGGCGGACAATGCGTTCGAGCCAGCGCAGGTCTTCGGGTGAAAATTTGCGCCGGGCGTTGCCGAGCATTACGCGTCCAGTCGGCTGACCTGCGAAATCGAGGGTAACGGCGAGCAACGAACGCAGGTTGATCTCTTTGCGCGAGGGCCCCGGCAGGCGCGGCACCTCGGCCAATCGCCGGCCGTCGTGACGGTTCCAGCCGAATCCCTCCCCTGGCCCTTCCATCTCATTCCAGCACACGCTGAAATCGGGACGATCCAGCAAATAGCCATCGCCGCGGGTGAGAGGCAGGCTGTGCGGGCTGATGCGCCCGCTTTGCCCCGCCCGCACCTGCCAGACAAAGATGCGTTCGATATCCGCATCGCGGAACGTCAGCATCGCGTCTTCACAGGCAAATGCGCGCGCCAGTTCATCCAGAACTTGGCGCAAGGACTCCGCGAGTCCCTGGTCCACTTGCAATAAGCTTGTGAGCCGCGCCAGAAATCCATGTTCAGCGGCATGGCGCCGGTTCCGTTCACCCAGAAATGCCAGCCCCACACCGGCGGCAAATGTTCCGGTCGACAGCGCCACCCAAGAGAACACCACCGGCCAATGCACCGGACCGCGGATCGCCGTGCGCACCAGCAAGGCCAACGTCACTCCGCCCGCCAGCACCACCGCCCGGCGCAGCCCCCAGCGAATTCCGGCGGCGAAGGCCACGAACAAGTAGATAAACCAAAATGCCACCACCGAAGGGGTAAGCGTCAGGAAGGCTGCCAGCGCTGCGAGGTCCACAACCAACGGCAATTGGAGTTCGATCTTGCGGAGAAAATTCTGCACCAGTGCCAGCACCAGTGCGGCGCCGAGATAGACAGCCACAAACATCATGGAGCGGTGACTCTGCCCCGCTGGTTTCAGCTCGAGCAGGTCCACCAGTGCCAACACCATGAAAATGGGTCGGGCAAAAGTAATCTGGCGCTCGAGGTGGCGGCGCTCGGCAGCGTTAGGTTCCATGTTGCCCGCGAGGACTGGGCTTCATTCCGAGCCCTGTGCTTGTGCTCAAGGGAAGGCAGGAAGAAAATCGTCTGCGACGGTCCGTTAGTAGCTTCCGGAGATAAGCGCGAGATTCAGGCTTCGAAGCACTTGTCAGTCAAGCGCCTTAACCTAGCTGAGAGACACGATGAAACTCTTCCTCCCACATGCGTACATGCGCGTCACACCTTCCCGGAAGAAGGACACCATGTTATGATTTGAGTTTGGCGGTGAGCGTAGCTCAGCGGTAGAGCATCGGGCTGTGGACCCGAGGGCCGTGGGTTCAAATCCCATCGCTCACCCCAGCTATCCTCTTGAGTCTACTCCCCCTAAGCTAAGCCGCGGAAAAACTCCGTCAGACTGTCATTTTGAGGGGCCCGCCACGGCGGGCGACGAAGAATCTCAGAACTTTGCTTGCGCAGGGGGCGCACCCGCCATCGGGCTACCCACCGCACCCTTCGCGCGATCCGACTTGTCGATCCGGAGATCGGGCGATACCACTTGGCTTCTGCGCAGGCTTGACCCGACTCATGCCCGGGTGTAGAGTCCGCTCCGTTACCGTTAGCGGGATTCTGAACCAAGGAGGCGGTTATGCTTCGGAGAGTGTTTTTGGCCTTGGGTGTCGCCGTGCTGCTGGCGGCGCCCGTAGCAGTCCAAGCGCAGGGAGATTACCTCGACGTGTACACAGTCAAGGCAAAGCCAGAAAAAGTCGCGGAGTTTAACGCGATCGCGAAGAAGATAGTCGAAGCGAATCGGCGCTACAACGGCGACCGCTGGCTGGCTTCGGAGACGATGTATGGCGAGGGCGACACGTTTGTGTTCACGAGCTTCCGTCAGAGTTACGCGGATATCGATAAGGCCAGCGAGAACTTCATGAGTGCGCTCCATAAGGCGTACGGCAAGGACGCGGCCGAAAAAATACTGCACGACTGGGAGAACTGCCTGGCAGCATCGCGAACCGAATTGCGCCGCCGGCGTTTCGACCTGAGCCGGAAACCCCCTAAGGATGCGGCGGCCTACGCGCAATTGGTCGGCGGATCGCGAGTGTTGCGCACCACTGCGGTACGTGTGCGTCCTGGACACGTTCCCGATTTCGAGGCACTGCTGAAAGACGCCAAAGTCGCGGCTGAAAAACTTGAGAATACGCAGCCCCTGCTCGTTTCCCAGGCGGTTGAGGGAACCAAGGGCACTACTTTCTATATTTCGACCTTGCGGAGTTCGCTGGCCGGCTTCGACAACAACCCTACCATACGCGAAATTCTGGGCGAGGAAGGCTACAAGAAGTACCTGCAGGTGAACGCGGAGTCCGTGGAAAGCGCCGAGTCAGCACTCTACCGGTTCTCTCCCGAACTGAGCAATCCCCCGGAGGAGTTGGTTGCGGCGGCGCCCGACTTCTGGAACCCGAAACCTGCCGTGGCATTGGCCGGTGCACGCACTAAACCCAAAGCACCAGGAATGAAAGAGGCCACCGAGAAGCGGAAGCAGTAACGGGCAACCGAGCCTTAGTCTGAAACCGTCAGCCTGTCATTTTGAGCGCCCGGCACGCGGGCGACGACGAACGCTGCTCTGCTTCCGCGAAGACAGAGTAACACTCTCGCCCGCGGAGGCGCGTGTCTATTGACACCACCGCCAAACACTTTTCAGCACCCTGCGCAGGGGGAATAACAAGCGTGGCGCTTGGCTAAGGACGAGTGCCTCCGGGCCTATCATCCCTTAGAAAAATCGGTAGTGGGGGGTGCAGTGATGGCTTTTTCAACGATTTCGATGCCCACCTTGCGCAGGAATTCGTCGGGAGACTCTCCGCCAATCAAGACGAAGACGAAATGATTAGGGAGCTTCTTGGGTGTGCCATTGCAATCGAGCGTCAGTGAATCCTCGCGGATTTCGGCCACGTTGGTATTGCGAAACACCTGCAATTTCTTTTCCTTCTCAGCGGCTTCCAGGTTTTGCTGGTTGCGTTCCCGGGCACGCTTGAAGTTATCGCCTCGATAGCACAACGTCACCCGGTTTTTTCCGGAGCGGCTCAAGGCCAGAGCCGCCTCGATCGAGGAGTCTCCGCCGCCAACGACGAGCAGATCTTGGTCTTCGTAGGTGTCCGCCTCGATCAGGCGATAGGCAACCTTGGCCAAGTCCTCGCCCGGCGCGCCCAGTCGCCGAGGCGTTCCCCGGCGCCCCATGGCCATGACCACATATCGGGTGTGGTAGCGACCCTTGGGTGTCTCCACGAAGTAGCCAGTGCCGTTTTTTTGCACGCGTTGGACGCCCTCGTTGGTCCGCACTTTTACGCCCGTGTTTGAAATAATGGTTTCCCAAACTGTGAGCAGGGCCTCTTTGGTGCCGTCGGCAACGTAGAGGCTGCCGTACAAGGGGATTTCCAGAGGCTCGGCCATCAAAAATTTCTGCCGGGGATACTGGCGAATTGTTGAGGCCAACTCGCCCTGCTCGAGGGTGAGGTAACGCAGATCATACTGGTGCGCGGTAAGGGAAGCACTCAAACCGGCCGGGCCAGCCCCGACGATCACAACATCGTAGGTATCTGGATCAGGAGCGTCCGCCTTCGACGGTGTCTGACTAGCCGGAGTCGAGGGTGCGTGACCTTCCCCAGCCGAAGGTGCCTGACCTGCCGCGGTCGAAGGTGCTTGACCCGCCTTGTCCTGCTTCAGGCGCTCCCTCAGGTGATCCATGACGAGCTTGCCCTCATTGATGGCGGTTTTGATCAGGCCCATTCCCCCCAACTCGCCGACAATGAAGACTCCCGGAACGTTGGTCTCGAAATTCTCTTTG
>WNFB01004126.1_pt1 | contig 12911 bp, 8 predicted proteins | sample 5400501 | NCBI WGS metagenome assembly WNFB01 (sample SAMN13153341, study PRJNA577476) | soil metagenome | isolation source: 200 cm saprolite under Douglas fir tree site 2 hole 1 | place: USA:California | collected 2015-04-18
TGGGCGGCATCTTCCGCAACACCGCGGACCAGCGCGAGGCGGGTGTGCCGTACCTGAGCGGCGTTCCCGTGCTGGGCTGGCTCTTCAAGCGCATCCAGACCACCGATCACAAGGAGGAGCTGCTCGTCTTCGTCACGCCGCGCATCGTCGGCACGGGCACGGTGGCGCTGCCGTCCGCCGAGCGGCTGTGGCAGGAGCATCGGCAAGGCGGGTGAGATGCCGCTGCGGTTCTTCACCGCCGGGGAGTCGCACGGGCCCGGACTGACCGCCGTCATCGAGGGCTTCCCGGCGGGGGTGCCGATCGACGCCGGAGCCATCGACCGGGACCTGGCTCGCCGCATGCAAGGCTACGGCCGCGGCGGCCGCATGAAGATCGAGCAGGATCGGGTGGAGATCCGTGCCGGCGTGCGCTGGGGTGAGTCGCTCGGCTCGCCGATCGCGCTGTGGATCGAGAATCGGGACTGGCGCAACTGGGAGAAGAAGATGTCGCCGCGCGCCGAGGACCGAGATCCCACCCTGGCGGTCACGCGGCCGCGGCCCGGCCACGCGGACCTGGCCGGCGCGCTCAAGTACAACCACCGCGACGTACGCAACGTCCTCGAACGCGCGAGCGCGCGCGAGACCGCGGCGCGGGTGGCCGCGGGCGGCGTCGCCAAGTGCCTGCTCGCGCCGTTCGGCGTCCGCGTGCTCGGCTGGGTGGCGGAGATCGGCGGCATCGCCGCGCAGCACGGTGACCTCACGGCCGAGGAGATCTTCACGCGCGCCGAGCAGTCGCCGGTGCGGGTGGCCGACGCGGAGGCCGAGCGCCGCATCATGGCGCGCATCGACGAGTGCAAGGAGGCGGGCGACACCCTCGGCGGCGTGGTGGAGACAACCGCCGTCGGCCTGCCTCCCGGCCTCGGCAGCCATGCGCAGTGGGACCGGAAGCTCGACGGGCGCCTGGCGCACGCGCTCATGAGCGTGCAGGCCGCCAAGGGTGTCGAGATCGGCCTCGGCTTCGAGACCGCGCGCCGCCCCGGATCGCAGGTGCACGACGAGATCTACTTCGAGCAGGGGAGCAACCGATTCGTCCGCCGCACGAACAACGCGGGCGGCACCGAGGGCGGCATGTCGAGCGGCGAGCCGGTCGTGGTGCGCACGGCCTTCAAGCCGCTCTCCACGCTGATGAGCCCGCTCCATTCCGTCGACATCGACACCAAGGACGAGGCCAAGGCCGCCATCGAGCGCTCGGACGTGGTCGCCATCCCGGCGGCGGCGGTGATCGCCGAGGCGGTGGTGGCCTTCGTGGTCGCGGATGCCTTCCTGGAGAAGTTCGGCGGCGACTCGCTGGCCGAGATCCGCCGCAACCTGGACGGCTACCTCGAGCACGTGCGGAGCTTCTAGGGGTGCCGCAGGTGATCCTGACCGGCTTCATGGCCACCGGGAAGACGGAGGTCGGCCGCCGCCTGGCGCGCTGTCTCGGCCGCCCCTTCGTGGACACCGACGGCCTGATCGAGGCGGCCGCCCGCAAGCCCGTGGCCGACATCTTCGCCAGCGAGGGCGAGGCGCGCTTCCGCGAGCTCGAGCGCGCGGCGGTCGCCGAGGCTTGCCTGGTGCCCGAGGCGGTGGTCGCCACCGGCGGCGGCACGCTGCTCGACGCGGACAACCGGCGGCGGCTCGCGGCCGCGGGACCGATCGTCTGTCTCTCGGCCTCGGCCGAGGAGATCCTGCGCCGCGTGGGCGACCCCCGGACGCGACCGCTGCTCGCCAACGGCGACGCCGCGGGCGACCGCCTGGGGCGTATCCGCGAGCTGCTCGCCGCGCGCGCGCCGGCCTACGCGCTCGCGACGCACGAGGTCGACACCTCGGGCCTGAGCGTGGACCAGGTCGTGGAGCGCGTGCGCGCGCTCGTGGCGGGACGGTGAGGTGGTGGTGGGGCGTGGGGCGGAGGCGCGGGTGATCCGCGCGCCGGTGCGCGAGGAGGTCCGGGTGGAGCTCGGGCCGCGCTCCTACGCGGTCGTGATCGGTGCCGGCGCGCTGGCGGAGACCGGGCAGCGGCTGGTGGCGGCGGGCTTCGGCGGGCGCTGCGCGCTGGTCACCAGCGAGCGTGTCGGGGCACTCTACCGCAAGCCGGTCCTCGAATCGCTGCGCGCCGCGGGCTTCGCGCCGGTGCTGGTCGAGATCCCCGACGGCGAGGAGCACAAGAACCTCGCCTGGCTGGCGGTGCTCTACGAACGGCTGCTCGAGGCCGGCGTCGAGCGCGGCTCCCCGCTGGTCGCCCTGGGCGGCGGCGTGCTGACCGACCTCGCGGGCTTCGCGGCCGCCACCCTGCTGCGCGGGCTGCCGACCGTGCTCCTGCCCACCACGCTGCTGGCGCAGGTCGACGCCGCCATCGGCGGCAAGACCGGCGTGAACCACGTGCTCGGCAAGAACCTGATCGGCGCCTTCCACCAGCCGCGCCTGGTGCTGGCCGACGTGGACGCCCTCTCGACCCTGCCGCGGCGCGAGCTCGTGGCCGGGGTCGCGGAGGTGATCAAGACCGCGGCGATCGGCGACGCGCCGCTCTTCGCGGAGCTCGAGGAGCGGCTCGACCGGCTGCTTGCGCTCGAGCGCGAGGTGGTCGTGCCGGTGATCGCGGCCTGCGTGCGCTACAAGGCGCGGGTGGTGGCCGAGGACGAGCGGGAGGTCAGCGGCGGTCGCGCGGTGCTCAACTTCGGGCACACGCTCGGCCACGCCATCGAGGCGCTCACCGGCTACGAGGAGCTGCTGCACGGCGAGGCGGTGGCGATCGGCATGGTCGCCGCCGCCCGCGTGTCGGTGGCCCTCGGGCGCTGCCGCCCGGAGACCGCCGGGCGCCTCGGCCGGCTCCTCAAGCGGGCCGGGCTGCCGACCGATATACCTTCGGGCCTCACACCCGCGGCGCTCGCGCTCGCCATGCGGTCCGACAAGAAGTCGGCGGGGCGGCGCATCCGCTTCGTGTGCCTGGAGGAGATCGGCCGGACGACGTTCGTGGAGCTGTCGGGCGAAGAGATCGTGAACCATCTCTGATGCGTGCGGGCGTCGGGGCTGGAGGGGTGGGGAGGAGAGTCATGCGGATCGTCGGACGTGGGATGGTGAGCGCAGCGTTGCTCGTCGCGCTGCTGGGTGCTGGGGTCGCACACGCGGACAACAACCCGAACGGGATGGTCTTCCGTGCGGTGGGGTGGTTCAGCGGAAAGGGGCAGGTCACCGCTACCAGCATCTCGTGCGAAGTGCCGACCACGGCCAACGCGATCGGCGACGGCGTGTTCGAGTTCGGCCTGTGGAACACCTACGGCGTCCCGACCCTCTTCTTCCCGGACCGGAACAACCCCTTCGGGAACCCGTGCGGCGTCTGGCTCCAGCTCCAGAACAACCTCCTCGACCAGGCGATCCAGATCGACCACATCGCCCTGCGCTACAAGATCCTGGGCGCCCGCCGCTTCCGCCAGTTCGTCCCCTCGCGCAACGCTTTTCCCATCGCGTGCCGGTACCTCAGCAAGGACACGCTCTTCGTGGGGGCAGTCGTCAACCCGGTGAACAGCGGCGTCAGCCAATCGGGGAGTGGTGCAGCCAACACGACCTTCATCCAGCTCCTCCCGCTCGTCACGCCCCAGCTGATCAACTGCCTGCGCGGGCAGTACGCGCCGCTCTCGACCGATCTCTTCACCTCGCTCTCGCTCGTCATCCGCGCCACCGTCTTCGGCCAGAGCGACGTGGGCGACCCCTACGCGTCCAACTCGATCAGCTACGCCCTGAACCTGCGCCACACCTGCGGCAACGGCCGCATCGACGACGGCGAGAATTGCGATCCCAACGCGCCGACGACCTGCGTCGGATTCTGCGTGATCCCGCAGGGGCAGACGAGCGGCGCTTGCTCCACCAACAAGGACCACCTTTGCCAGCATGACGCCGACTGCATCGGCTTGTGCAGCCCGCCCGACGATCCCACCGAGTGCGTGTGCGTCTACTGATGCGCCTCGTCTGATCAGGATTGGTCGTCGGAGACCCGGTCGGTGGCGCGGGGACGCCGTCGCGGCGACCTTCGAGCGCGCCGGGCGCGACGTCTCTTGGTGGAACCCGGGTAAGCGGCGCGCGAGCGGGAGTCGCGAGGGTGTCCCCGCACCAGCGACCCCGATCTCGGCTCGGCCTCCTCGGGCGGACCGCTGCCGTCGCGCGGCGGCGGGTTTTGCGCTACCTCGGGCGGCGCATGTTTCGGCGGGTACTGATCGCCACCGGGGGGAAGTGGCGGTGCTGCGTCATCCGGGCTTGTCGTGAGCTCGGGGTGACCGCGGAGGCGACCGCGGCCTCCGGCGATGCGGGCGTGTGTCTCGAGCGCTACCTCGAGGACGCGCGGCACGTCGAAGTGCAGGTGCTGGGCGACCGCCACGGGCGGCTGGTCGCGCTCGGCGAGCGCGACTGCTCGGTGCAGCGGCGGCACCAGAAGCTCCTCGAAGAGGCGTCGGCGCTGGCGCTGGCGCTCGCGCCGGGGCTGTGTGGCGTGTTGGCGGAGGCCGCACTCGCCGGCGCGCCGGCGCTGCGCTATGAGAACCTGGGCACGATGGAGTTCCTGGTGGGTGAGGACGGGGCCTTCCACTTCCTCGAGATGAATCCCCCCTGCAGGTCGAGCACACCGTGAGCGAGGCGGTGAGGGGCGTCGACCTGGTGGTGGAGCGGCTCGTGCGGGAGGAGGGGGCATGAGGGCGTGGCGGGGTACCGGCCTGGCGCTGGTTCTCGTCGCCGCGACGGCGGCAGCGGAGGAGAGCCGGCCGCGCATCGTGCTCGACGAGCCGGTGTTCGACTTCGGCACCGTCGATCGGGGCGCGCGCGTCGATCACACCTTCGGCGTGCCCAACCGCGGCAGCGCCACGCTGCGCATCGATCACGTGAAGAGCTCGTGCGGATGCACGGTGGTCGTGCTCTCCGAGGGCGAGATTCCCCCCGGCGGCGAGGCGCGCGTGGCTGTGAGCCTCGACACCGCGCGGCTCGGCGGGCGGACGACCAAGACCATCAACCTCTATACCAACGACCCCGACGCGCCCGTGGTCGGGCTCTCGCTCGCGGGCCAGGTGGTCGCCGATCTCGTCCTCGCGCCGGCCGCGATCTACCTGGGCCACGTCCGCCGCGGGGGGACGGCCCGCGGCGAGGTGGCGATCACGTCCGGGCGCCCGGGCGCGAGCTACGCTGCCGAGCGGGTCGAGCCCACCGGCCCGCACGTGCGCGCCCGGCTGGAGCCGCGCGCCGACGGCCCCGGGCAGCGCCTCGTGATCGAGCTCGACGGCGACATGCCGCTCGGCCGCTTCGACGAGCAGATCCGGCTGCGTACCACGAGCCCGCGCGAGCCGCTGTTGACGCTCCCGGTCTTCGGCAGCGTCGAGGGCGACGTGCTCGTGCTTCCGCCCCAGGTCACCTTCGGCGTCACCCGCGGCGGCGCGGCGCCCGAGCGCGACCTCTTCATCCGCAACCGCGGCCCGCGCCCGGTCACCGTGACCGGCGTCACGGTGCCGGACGAGGTGGTCACCTACACGCTCGCCGCGGTGCAGGAGGGACGGGAGTACCGCCTGACGCTCCGCCTGCGCGACGGCCTCAAGCCCGGCAAGGTGGAGTCCAGGGTGGAGATCTTCACGGACCATCCCGACGAGAAGCGACTGGTCGTCCCCCTCTACGCGATCGTGCGCGAGGCGGGGAAGCGGGGATGAGGCGCGCCCCGGGGAGGACGCGGCGGCGCGCCGCGGGTGCCTGCACGGCGCCGCGTGGCTCGGACTAGCGCTCCCGCGCCGCTCGGCGGCGCGGGATCCGCCCGGATCGCCTCGATGCAGACCTCGCTCGCGGACCTGTCGGCACGGCTCGTCGGGCTGCTCGACGCGCGGCCGCCGGCGACGGTGCGCGTCGGGGGCCTGCGCGGGAGCGCGGCGGGGCTCTGCCTCGCGCGCCTGCTCGAGCGTCGGGCGGGACCGGTCGTGGTGACCTGCGCCAGCGCGAGCGAGGCAGAGGCGTTCGCCGCCGACCTGCGTTTCTTCCTCGGCGAAGCGCCGGGCGCCGGGCCGCTCGGCCGTCGCGTGCATCACTTGCCGGCGCGCGAGGTGCCGCCCTTCGAGGCGATCTCGCCGGCGCGCGAGACGCTCGCCGCGCGGGTCGAGGGCTTCTACCACCTGGCGCAGACCTCCGCGCCGGTCGTCGTCACCTCGGCGGAGGCGTGGATCGAGCGCTGCCTGCCCCGGGCCGACTTCGCCGGCGCGGTCACCTACGTGGTGGCGGGCGAGACGCTCGCGCCCGACGCGCTGGCGGCACGCCTGGTCGAGTGGGGCTACCACCGCGTGCCGCTGGTGCAGGATCCCGGAGACCTCGCCGTGCGCGGCGGTCTCCTCGACGTCTTCCCCGCCGGGCACGAGCAGCCGGTCCGGCTCGAGTTCGTGGACGACGCGGTCGAGAGCCTGCGCGTGTTCGACCCGTCCTCGCAGCGCTCGCTCGATCGCCTGGAGGACGTGCTCCTCCTGCCGATGCGCGAGTTCGGCCTCTCCCGTCTGGGCGCCGCGGCGGCGCGGCTGGTCGACGTGCGCGCGGCCGAGCTCGGCCTCGCGCGCCGGGAGCGTCGCGACCTGGTCGAGGCCGTGCGCAGCCAGCTCGTGCTCCCCGGGACGGAGCTGCTCCTCCCCTTCCTGTACGACGAGCCGGGGACGCTCGCCGACTACCTGCCGGCGGGGACGCTGCTCTGGATGCAGGGGGCGGGCGCGGTCGAGGCGGCGGTCGAGACGGCGTGGACGCAGATCGAGGCGCACGCGAGCGAGGCCGTGCGCGAGGCGCGCTTCCACCCGCCGCCCGAGCGCCTCTACGTGCCCGCGGCGGCCTGGCGCGCCGCGCTCGGCGGCCGCGCGCGCGTCGAGGCCGAGGCGCTCGAGGTGCTGGGCCGCGACGCGCTGCACGCCACCAGCTACACGACCGAGGGACTCGCGCTGCGCGCGGCGCCCGGCGCCGAGGGGCCGCTCGGCGCGGTCGCGGCGCGCCTCCGCGACTGGCAGCGAGAGGACATCCGACCCGTCCTCGTCGCCACCAGCGAGTCGCAGCGCGACCGCATGGTGGCGCTCCTCGCCGGCCACGGGCTCTCGCTCGTGCCCACCCGTGCGCCGCTCCCGCAGGCGCTCGCGGCCGCGGGACGCGCGCCCCTCGCGCTCACGGGCGAGCTCACGCGCGGCGTGTGGCTCCCCGCCGATCGGCTGGCGCTGGTCACCGAGGCGGAGATCTTCGGCGAGCGGCGCCAGGTGCGCCGTGGCCGGCGCGCGCGCCCGGTCGATTTCCTCTCCACCCTGGCCGAGCTGAAGCCCGACGACTACGTGGTCCACGTCGACCACGGCATCGGCGCCTATCGCGGGCTCCGCCACATGCAGGTGGCGGACACCGAGGGCGACTACCTCCATCTCGAGTACGCGGGCGGCGACCGCCTCTACCTGCCCGTCGACCACATCAACCTGGTGCAGCGCTACGTGAGTGGCGACAGCGCCGCCCCGCCGCTCGACAAGCTGGGCGGCACGTCGTGGGAGCGCGTCAAGGCGAAGACGCGCGAGTCCCTCCTCGCCATGGCGCACCAGCTGGTGCAGGTCTACGCCGCGCGCGAGGCGCACGGGCGCACGGCATACCAGGAGACGGACGGTCTTTACGCCGAGTTCGCGGCGCGCTTCGCCTTCGAGGAGACCCCGGACCAGCAACGCGCGATCGACGAGGTGCTCGCCGACCTCGGGGGCGAGAAGCCCATGGACCGGCTCATCTGCGGCGACGTCGGCTACGGCAAGACCGAGGTCGCGATGCGCGCCGCGTGGGTGGCCGTGCTGGGCGGCAAGCAGGTGGCCGTGCTGGTGCCGACCACGATCCTCGCCCAGCAGCATCTGGAGACCTTCCGCGCCCGCTTCGCGGGCCATCCGCTCACGGTCGACATGCTGTCGCGCTTCCGCTCCACGGCCGATAACCGAGAGACGCTCGCGCGGCTGGCTGCGGGGCGGGTCGACATCGTCATCGGGACGCACCGACTGCTGCAGAAGGACGTCGTCTTCCGCAGCCTGGGGCTCCTGATCGTCGACGAGGAGCACCGCTTCGGCGTGCAGGCGAAGGAGCGCATCCGGGCGCTGCGTCCGACCGTCGACGTGCTCACGCTCACCGCGACGCCCATCCCGCGCACCCTGAACATGGCGCTCTCCGGCATCCGCGACCTCTCGGTCATCGAGACGCCGCCCGTCGACCGGCTCGCGATCCGCACCTACGTCACGCGCTACGACGAGGCGGTCATCCGCGACGCCGTGCTGCGCGAGCTCGGCCGCGGGGGCCAGGTCTTCTTCGTGCACAATCGGGTGGAGAGCATCGACGCCGTGGCCCGCCGCCTGGCCGAGGTCGTACCCGAGGCGCGCATCGCGGTGGCGCACGGCCAGATGGCCGAGCGCACGCTCGAGCGCACCATGCTCGACTTCATGCACGGACAGGCCAACGTGCTGGTCAGCTCGGCGATCATCGAATCGGGCCTCGACATCCCGACCGCCAACACCATGATCGTGAACCGTGCCGACACCTTCGGCCTGGCGCAGCTCTACCAGCTGCGCGGGCGCATCGGACGCTCGCACCATCGCGCCTACGCCTACCTTCTGATCCCCGGCGAGCACCTGATCACCCCCGACGCGCAGAAGCGCCTCCGCGTCCTCCAGGAGCTGGACGACCTGGGCGGCGGCTTCCGCCTGGCCGCGCACGACCTCGAGATCCGCGGCGCAGGGAACCTGCTCGGCAAGCAGCAGTCCGGGCACATCGCCGCGGTCGGTCTCGAGCTCTACACCTCGATGCTCGAGCAGGCGGTACGCGAGCTGCGCGGCACGCCGGCCGAGGTGGAGATCGAGCCCGAGGTCCAGCTCGGCATCCCGGCCTTCATCCCCGAGAGCTACGTCGCCGACGTGAGCCAGCGCCTGATGGCCTACAAGCGTCTGGCGGGCGTCCGCGGCGTGCCCGATCTGGAGGAGATCCGGGCCGAGCTCGCCGATCGCTACGGGCCGATCCCGCCCCAGGTCGACACCCTGCTCCGACTGATGGAGCTCCGCCGCTGGCTGAAGGACCTGCGCGTCGCCGCGTTGCGCCGGCGCGGCGAGAGCGTGGTGCTCGAGTTCGACGCCGGGACGCCGCTCCGCCCCGAGGACGTGCTCGCCTTCGTGCGCGCCAACAAGGGGCGCGCCCGCATGACGGGCGGCTCGACGCTGGAGATCCGACCCGCCGCGACGGATCATGACGGCATGATCGCCGAGCTGCGCGCAGACTTGCAGAGGCTCTCCGCCACGTGATAGGCGGCCGCCCAATGCCCCGCGGCGTGCGCGTGGCGGCGCTCGTCCTTCCGGCTCTGCTGGCGGCCGCGGCGCGCGCGGAGGTCACCAACCGCATCGTCGCCACCATCGACGGCGAGCCCGTGACCGCGCACGAGGTCCGGCGCTATGCCAGGGAGCACGCCGAACCGGGCACGCCCGACGCGCGGGTGCTGGAGGCGCTCATCACCGACAAGCTCCTGGAGAAGGAGATCAAGGCGGCGGGCATCAGCGCGCGCGACGACGAGGTCGAGCACTACATCGAGGAGATCCAGCAGCGGAACGGGATGGATCGCGAACGCTTCACGGCCGCGCTGGCCGCGCAGGGCATGAGCTTCGCGGCGTACCGCGCGCGCGTCAAGAGCGAGCTCGAGAAGGCGGCGCTGGTGAACCGCGAGATCCGCCAGCACGTGAACGTCTCTCCCGAGGAGATCCGCCGTTACTACGACGCCCACCTCGAGGACTACGCGACCGTCGAGCGGGTCAAGGTGCGCGACATCTTCCTCGCCATCGAGGACCCGACCGACGAGGGCTCGGTGGCGCACGCGCGGGCCAAGGCGCTCGAGGTGCGCGCGCTGGCGCTCGACGGGCGCGACTTCGGCGCGCTCGCGGCGCAGTTCTCGGAGGGCGCGGGGGCCAAGAAGGACGGCGAGCTCGGCACCTTCGGGCGCGGCGAGATGGAGCACGACCTCGAGCAGGCGTCGTTCGCGCTCGAGCCGGGGAAGGTGAGCGAGCCGGTGCGTGCCGGCGGCGGCTTCCATCTCCTGCGCGTCGACCAGCGCATCGGCGCGGGCCACAAGCCGCTCGACGAGGTGCGGGACGAGATCCGCGAGGCGCTCTACAACCAGGCGCTCGAGGAGCGCTTCCAGAACTGGCTCTCGCGCGACCTGCGCGAGCGCCATCACGTGGAGGTGCTCGACTGAATCCGGCCATCTTCCGCGAGTACGACATCCGCGGCGTGGCCGAGAAGGACTTCGACGCCGACTTCGCGCGGCGCCTGGGACGGACGTTCGGCACCCTCGCCGCCGAGGCGGGAAAGCGCGTGGTGTCCGTCGGGCGCGACTGCCGTCTCACCTCCGACCGCTATGCGGCGGCGGTCGCCGAGGGCATCGCCTCGGCCGGGCTCGGCGTGCTCGACATCGGCGTCTGCCCGACGCCGCTCATGTACTTCTCGCTCTTCCACTGGGACCTGGACGGCGGCATCCAGGTGACCGGCAGCCACAACCCGGCCGACTACAACGGCTTCAAGGTCTGCCTCGGCAAGGAGGCGCTGCACGGCGAGCAGATCCAGGAGCTGCGCCGGCGCCTCGAGGCGGGGAAGTTCAGGACCGCCACGGGCACGATCGAGCGCCGTCTGGTGGTTCCCGTCTATCAGGACGACATCGTGCAGCGGGTGGGACGGCTCGGCCGCGCGATCGACGTCGTGGTCGACGCCGGCAACGGCACCGCGGGGCCGGTCGCGCCGGCCATCTACCGCCGCCTGGGCGCCCGCGTACGCGAGCTCTTCTGCGACCTGGACGGCCGCTTTCCGAACCACCACCCCGATCCGACCGTCGCCGACAACATGCGCGACCTGATCCGCGCCGTGGCCGAGACGGGCGCCGAGCTGGGCATCGCCTTCGACGGCGACGCGGACCGCATCGGGGTGGCGGACGCGACGGGCCGCATCATCTGGGGCGACGAGCTCCTCGTCCTCTTCGCGCGCGACGTGCTCGCGCGCAACCCGGGCGCCGTGATCGTCTCCGAGGTCAAGTGCTCGCAGCGCCTCTACGACGACATCGCCGCGCACGGCGGGCGCGGCATCATGTGGAAGGCGGGGCACTCGCTGCTCAAGGCCAAGATGCGCGACACTGGCGCGCTCCTCGGCGGCGAGATGAGCGGCCACATCTTCTTCAAGGAGCGGTACTTCGGCTACGACGACGCGATCTACGCGGGCGCGCGGCTGCTCGACATCCTGGCGCGCAGCGGCCGGACCGTGGACCAGCTCCTCGCCGACCTGCCGCCCTCGCACACCACGCCGGAGATCCGCGTCGACTGCCCCGACGACTTGAAGTTCAAGGTGGCCGACCGGGCGCGCGACCGCTTGCGGGCCGCGGGCCGCGAGATCATCGACGTGGACGGCGTGCGTGTACGCTTCCCGCACGGCTGGGGGCTCGTGCGCGCCTCGAACACGCAGCCCGTGCTCGTGCTGCGCTTCGAGGCGGAGACCCGCGAGGAGCTCGCCGAGTACCGGCGCACCGTCGAGGCCGAGGTGGCGGAGGCACGCCGAGCCCTCGGGGCATGAGCGAAGGCCGCCCCGGGCGCCCCGGCATCGTCGTTCGCGGGGCCCGCGAGCACAACCTCAAGAACGTCGACGTCGAGCTCCCGCGCGACCGGCTGGTCGTGATCACCGGGCTCTCGGGGTCGGGCAAGTCCTCGCTCGCCTTCGACACGCTCTGGGCCGAGGGCCAGCGTCGCTACGTCGAGTCGCTCTCCGCCTACGCGCGCCAGTTCCTCGAGCAGATGGAGAAGCCCGACTGCGACGCCATCGAGGGCCTCTCGCCCGCGATCGCGATCGAGGCCAAGGGCACGGGCCGGAACCCGCGCTCCACGGTCGGCACGGTGACCGAGATCGCCGACTACCTGCGCCTGCTCTACGCGCGCGCCGGGCGCCCGTTCTGCCACGTCTGCGGGCGCGAGATCTCGGCGCAGACGGTCGAGCAGGTGGTGGACCGTCTCACCGCGCTCGCGCCCGAGACCCGGCTCTTCGTCTACGCGCCGGTCGTCCGCGACCGCAAGGGCGAGCACAGGAAGGAGCTGGAGGAGCTGCGCCGCGGCGGCTTCGTGCGCGTGCGCGTGGACGGGGCGCTGCGCGAGCTGGCCGAGGACATCGCGCTCGCGCGCACCGCGCGCCACACGATCGAGGTGCTGGTCGACCGCCTGGTGGTGCGCCCCGGCGTGGAGACGCGGCTCGCGGACTCGCTCGCGGTCGCCTTCCGGCACGGGGAGGGCACGGCGCTGGTCGAGGCGGTCGAGCCCGGAGCCCGGGCGCCACGCGCGCTCTTCTTCAGCGAGCGGCACGCCTGCCCGACCTGCGGGGTCTCGTACCCGGAGCTCGCGCCGCGCTTCTTCTCCTTCAACAGCCCGCACGGCGCCTGCCCCCAGTGCGGCGGGCTCGGTGTCGAGCGTCGCTTCGACCCCGGACTCGTCGTGCCCCGGCCGCAGGCGGCGCTTCCCGACGCGCTCTCCTCGGCGGTGCTGCGCGCGCTGCCGCGGCTCGAGGCCGTGCTCGCGGGCCTCGCGGCGCAGTACCGCTTCCGGCTCGCGACGCCGTTCAAGGACCTCCCGGCGACGGTGCGGGCCGTCCTGCTCGAGGGCTCCGGGGAGCAAGAGGTCGAGTTCGCGCACGGGGGGCGCACCGTCCGCCGGCCGTTCGCGGGCCTCCTGGCGCTGCTCGGGCGCCGGCAGCAGGAGACGCGCTCCGCCTGGCTGCGCGAGGAGCTGGAGGGCCTGGTGAGCGACCGGCGGTGCACGGCCTGCGACGGCACGCGGCTCCGCCCCGAGGCGCGCTTCGTGCGCGTCGGGGGGCGGAGCATCGTCGAGGTGTCG
>WNFB01005133.1_pt1 | contig 12911 bp, 10 predicted proteins | sample 5400501 | NCBI WGS metagenome assembly WNFB01 (sample SAMN13153341, study PRJNA577476) | soil metagenome | isolation source: 200 cm saprolite under Douglas fir tree site 2 hole 1 | place: USA:California | collected 2015-04-18
CGGATGGCTGACGACGGTGGTCGCGCGGGTGTGCCTCGACATGCTGCGCTCGCGCAACTCGCGGCGCGAGGAGCCCCTGGGAGCGGGCGGGCCCGAGCCGATCGTGAGCCGCGAGGATGGGATCGACCCCGAGCACGAAGCGCTCCTGGCCGACTCGGTCGGTCTCGCGCTGCTCGTGGTCCTCGACACCTTGACTCCCGCCGAGCGCCTCGCGTTCGTGCTGCACGACCTCTTCGCCGTGCCCTTCGACGAGATCGCTCCCATCGTGGGGCGCTCCCCGACCGCGGCAAGGCAGCTCGCGAGCCGCGCACGCCGCCGGGTGCAGGGAGCGGCGACGGTTCCCGACGCCGATCTCACCCGAAGCCGAGAAGTGGTCGACGCCTTCCTCGCTGCCTCGCGCGCCGGTGACTTCGACGCGCTTCTCGCGGTGCTCGACCCAGACGTCGTGCTCCGAGCCGACCGCGCAGCCGTGCATGCGGGCGCATCCAGGGAGGTCCGCGGTGCGCCGGCCGTGGCCAAGCAGTTCTCGGGGCGTGCCCGGGGAGCACAACCGGCGCTCGTGAATGGAGCCGTGGGACTCGTGTGGGCTCCGCGCGGACGGCCGCGTGTCGTCTTCGGCTTCACGATCACGCGCGGGAAGATCGTCGAAATCGACCTGGTCGCCGACCCCGCGCGCCTTCGCCTTTGACCCGCATTTCATCCGCTTGCACCTGAAAGCTCGCCACCTTCCCTTGCTCGACGAGGGCGCGATGCACCTGCTGGCACTGCTTTCCTGCTCGCTTTTGCCAATCCGCCACAGTGCGCTCATCCAATCCATAGGCATGCACGATGGCTTGGATCGGCCATCCCTACGCCAATACGGTCACCACCATGATGATCCGTTCTCTTGGCGTTCTCAGTCCTTCGAGCATGGTTCCTCGTCGTGCACTAAAGGTTCTCTTACACACCCGACAGCGATCGCGATCGGGGTTGCGACGCTGCATTCGGATGGTGCCCGCTCCGATTTGACCTCTTGCCGAACACGCCGAATGCGGGCAAAATTGTTTTGACGCGTCCATTGGCTCTGTTGTACTGTTTTGCATAAGCACATCATGCCAAGGACCGTCGCTTTTTTCCATCCTCCCCCAATTTCACCGGTTAGTGGGGTCGTACCGGAAGCATAGTTTTGGAGAGAAAAAGGGAAGCATAGTTTTGGAGAATCTTCAAAACCTATGGGTTAAAAGACAATTCTCATCACATAGGTTGCGGGCAGTGGCAGAGGCGTATGGGAGTCGAACCCACCAGGGGCCGCGCCGAGCGACCCCTCAGCCGTTTTGAAGACGGTGAGACCCACCGGGGCCCCTACACCTCCATGTTTGTTTCGTGTATTCTGTGTCGCTTGTCAAGCCACCCCAAGTGCTCGCACCCGTTCCACATCCACCTCAACCAGTGACCTCACCATCAATTCCGCCTTGCGCAGCCCTGGCAAATCCCGATTACCTGCCACCGAGATACAGCGCATCCCCGCGGCATGTGCCGCCTCCACACCGGCCACCGCATCCTCGATCACCAGGCAGTGTGCTGGCTCAACGCCCAGCTCTGTGGCAGCCTTCAAAAAAATATCGGGAGCGGGTTTGCCTCGTGGCACCGTCTCACCCGAAACAAGCACAGACAGGTAGCGTTCCAGGCCAAGCACATCGCTGATAAGCTGGATATTCTCAATGGGCGCCGAGGAGGCTAAAGCCTGGGAAAAACCCGCCTCGTGCAGCGATTGCATCAACTCCATCGCCCCAGGCAATGGAGCGGCAGTCTCGCGAATAAGCTCGCGAAAATAGGCCTCTTTCCGGTCTGCCAGCCTTCGCAGCTCTTCAGGGGAGAGTGGTCCCCACAGAATAGCAAAAATATCATCGTTGCGCTTGCCAAAAGTAGCCCAGAAATCGGCATCCGTCAGCGTTACCCCCTCCTCGCGTGCCAGCCGTTGCCATGCCCGGCGATGCTCATCCGCACTATCGATAATCACCCCGTCCAGGTCCCAAATCATAGCCTGTACCGTATTTGCCATACTATCAAGAAAAACCCTCTCCGTTTTTCACCATCATATCATACTTTGTACTTGTGACCCATGTCTGTGAGAGCTTAGGGAATCAAGTGATCCCCTTCAAGCCATATGCGGGAGGCGAGTCTCGTCTTACGGCACAACCCCAAATTGAGGCTTTTTCATAGCTTGTCCTCTTTGCTTGCTTCCTCACGAGATGTCCCATGGGGTTCAAGCAGCATACGGGAACGCTCACGCAGCAGTTGTTCCGCTCCATCACCCAGTTGCTGGATGACTTCTGCGGCGGATTGTTGCCGTGTCACCAGTCCCACCGCCTGGCCTGCATACTGGTAGGCGAAATCATAGTTCTTGCTGGCGATAGCCTCTGCAAGCTGTTGACGCGCACCCTCGTCTCGTGCGAGCTCTTCTGTCTGGGAGTGCCACTGATCACTAAAGCGGTTGCGCAGCGCGCGCCCCGGATACCGAGTGGGCCACGGAATCCCCTGCGCAACATCGAATACACGCGTGAGAATCGTCTCTGTTTCCTGGGCTTGCACGATACGTGACCGTGCGAGTTCCGTGTTCTCACATTCAGGAGAGGCAAGCAAACAGGTCCCCACCCAGACCCCCTCTGCACCCGCGGCCAATGCCGCGGCCACCCCTCGCGGTGAAGCGATGCCACCGGCGGCGACTACAGGTATCTGAACCGCGCCAAGCACGGATTGCAGGAGAGGAAGTGTGCTCACCTGCCCTGTGTGTCCTCCCGCCTCCGTCCCCTGCACCACAATGAGATCGACCCCGGCTTGTGCTGCGTGAATCGCTTCGGCCCGTGTATTGACTTGCGTGGCAAGCAAGATACCCTGCTGGTGCAACATCTCCACATATGGGGCAGGTGAACCAAACGAAATGGAGATGAGAAAAGGCGAGGTCTCTATCGCCGCGTCAAGCAATTCAGGTCGCCTTTCAATAGCCCAGGCCATTAGCCCGATACCAAAACGCACCTGGCCGGTTCCACGAGCAATGTCTGCCTCTTGTAAGACAGCGTCTGTCCGTTCCTGACTTCCGACGCCGATCATTCCCAGTCCTCCGGCCTGTGAAACCGCGCGGGCTAAGCGTCCTCGCGCCACCCCTGCCATGGGTGCGCCGATGATCGGATAGCGCAGGTGCCAGGAAGTGGTGAGATATGTGTAAAGCATGATAGCCTCCTTGGTCGAAAACATACTGCAACTGCTCTTCCTCGAAGAACTTCCCCAACAAGGAAGATGCACCTGATTCTATTGTAGCGTAGATAGGAGGGAGATGTCGCCACTACACCTGCTACACCTACTACAGTGAGCCACTCCCACTCAAACTTTGCCTTTCTTCCCACTTTGAAGTGTGAAAGTAGACGCTCACCTCCTCCCATGCTAAAATGGGAACGGCTAAATCACCTGGAGGAAATTCTTGTAATGAGTAATAGTAATCGACCATTTTTCAACGAAGAGATAGAAACACTCCCCAAAGACAAGCTCAAGGCATTGCAGTTGGAACGGCTCAAAGCCATTATCGAACGCGCCTACACGCAGAACCACTTTTATCGCAAGCTCTATGACGAAGCCGGGGTCAAGCCCGCCGGCGTGAAATCGCTGGAAGATATACAAAAGCTGCCATTTCTCGAAAAGAAGACGGTACGAGCCGCCTATCCATATGGTATGTTATTTGTCAAAGCGGGGGGAGCCTTAGAGGTCCATGCAACGAGCGGAACAACGGGGAAAAGTGTTCCCGTTTTCGCCACAAAGAAGGACATTGCTTACTGGGCGAACCTCAATGCTCGCGAGTTGTGGATGACCGGCATGCGCCCAGGCGATATTTTGATGAACTGCTATGGCTATGGCCTGGCAACGGGCGGCTTTGGTTTCCACTACGGTGCTATGGCAATGGACGTAATGGCCATTCCCATGGGATCGGACGCCCGCCAGTATGATCGCATGATCGATTTCATCGTCGATTTTGGCGTGACTGCCATCTGCATGACCCCCTCGGTTGGCCTCTACGTTGGCGGCAAGGCCCAGGAGCGCGGCATCGATTTCAGCAAAACCAGCCTCAAGATTGGCCTGTTTGGCGCGGAACCCTGGCCGTGGGAGACACGCCTGAAGCTAGAGCAACTCTTCAACATAACTGCCTACGATGAATTTGGCATGACAGAATTTCTTGGCCCCGGTATGACCTGTGAATGTGAAACTCGCGATGGTATGCACGCCTGGGCCGACGCCTTCCTGGTGGAGTGCATTGATCCCGAGACGGGTGAGTGGGTCGAGGACGGCAAAAACGGTGAACTGGTCTGGACGTGGCTCGCCGCCGATGGCACGGCCATGATTCGCTATCGCAGCCGCGACCTGTCGCGCATGTGGTGGGACGAGCGTTGTGCCTGTGGCCGCACCCATCCAAAGATCGGGGCCATCAAGGGACGCAGCGATGACGCCGTCTCCATTCGCGGCCTGATCGTTTTCCCCAGCCAGGTAGAAGCGGCCCTGGTCAAGTTCCCTGAGACAGGCGCGAACTTCCGCATGATCGTGGACAGGCGCAACGACCTGGATACCTTCGATCTCAAGGTAGAGGTAAAAGATGCTGCCATCTTGCACGATACTGACCGCTGCAGCGCATTAAGTCGAGAGATGTCCGAAGCGGTCAAGACCGTCACCGGCAACTCCCCGAAAGTCGAAATCGTGGCTCCCGACAGCCTGCCCCGCGCCAGTGGCGGTGAGTCAAAAACAGCCAGCGCCCGCCTAGAAGACCGCCGCAAAAAATAATGAAGCCATAAAACAAGTAAGTGCATCATGCCGAAATTGTGTAGACAATTTCGGCATGATGCACTTACTTGTTTTATGGCTTCACCGATCCTTGCATGACCAGGACGATGGTTAATGCTCCCAGGCCGTTATTGAGGAGATGGAGTGCTATGCCGGGCCAGAGCGAACGAGTGCGCCAGCGCAGAAAGGCAAGTGCCAGGCCGATGATAAAGAGTACGGCGAATGATCCTGGGTCTGCGTGAGCCACAGCAAAGAGGAGCGCGCTCAAAAAGATAGCCCAGCCCAGCGGCATCGCTTGACGTAAGCCGCTAAAGACAAAGCCCCGGAAAAAGATCTCCTCGCAGATGGGAGCGACGAAGACGGCGACAAGTAGCGTTGCATAGGTACTGATCGGCGCATATTTAGCGTGTTCAAGAATTACCTGGTCGTTGGTTTGCAGGTTCAGGTGTAACACCGTAATCACATATTGATACAGGTTATCAACCGCCAGAATGACAATCATCAATAGCACTATCCAGGTGAAGGCTTTTCCGAGAGGAAATCCTCGCAGGCCAAGTGCTCGCAATGCCAGTCGCCAGCGTGGAGTGATCGCACGAAACACTTTGAATGCAAAGTAAAGCGGCGCAATCAGGAATGCTCCCTCAATCACGCAGGAAAATATAAAGGTAACAATCGCGCTGCTAAGGTCTGCCTGGAGCGAGAGGTGAGCGGAAGGTGCAGACTTTCCACCGCCGAGACTTGAGAGTCCTACTACCAACACAATCCATGGCACAAGTGTGGCTAGAAGACCGAGAAAGGTCTGTTGAATTGTCCATGGAACAGCATCTAACTTGTCTTCGACCAATACGTCCTCCGTTTTTTACATATTCTATTATACCATAGAAGGCTCCTATTTGTCTGTGAAATATGCACGCATCTTTTTTCTGAAGGAATATGTTATACTACCTCCAACAGAATATACACACGGGAATATACCGTAATAGACCGAGGAAGGATGCTTGATTGGCAGGCACTATCGAAATAAATCCATCTGAAAATTCTAACTGGCGGAAGCATAAAAATGCCTGTCCGTTTTATCGTGAGCGTTGGTTTCCGGCCAATGATGTGATGGCCGGTGAGCCGATGTACCAGGTCTTTTGTATGAAAAATACTCCACCGGTCACATCTGAGGAACAGGAACGCTGCCTCCGCAGCAAGACCTGTTGCTGGCGGCTGGCCGAGAAACAGAAAGCCTCTACTGAACAGCAGCAGCAAACCACTCCTGAAGAAGCACCACTGCACACTCTCTAGAAGAGAATCAAATTACTTGTTAGTAGCTTGCCACCAGTTGCAAAATTTGGCGGCAAGCTTTTTTCATTTCCAGGCGCACGCGGCCAAGATTGCCTGGCACCTGCATTGTTACCACCAGAATAAGGTCCCCTACCTCTTCAAATTGGGTTGTGCCGTTCTCTGTTTCAATGATCACATGGCGCATATCCCCGCTATTCATCTGGGCAATGAAATTGGTGATCGAGCCAAAGGCCGCCGCCGACATGGCTCCAATCACTTCCTCGTCTTCACTATGGAGTGTTCCAGTAACAATGAGGCCGTCTTTGCCGACAAGAATAGCTCCGGCAACATCATCGAGCTCGGTTAGCCGTTGTAGGATAGTTTCCATGTTGTATTGTGGCTCCTTTTTTCCCATGGCTGAGGCGAGCGCAGCCACTACTATATTACAAGGTGCTCTGCGTCGTATATAGTAGTGGCTGCGCTTGCGCTAGCCACCTCAGCCATGCTTGCCCCACCCATGCTCGCTCCCCCACGCTCGACGCAAAAATCGTAGGCACACCCTAGCTTTTCGCCTTTTTAGCCATCGTCAGTGCTTTGTTGTAGGCTTCCATAGCCTGTAAGTACTCTCCTTGCCGCATGTACGCATCTCCCAATACCCGGTACCCGGTCGAGTATTTGGGTGCTATCTTCAACAGGGCACGCATGTTGCTGACAACTTCACCCAGCAAATCTGGAGCATTGCGTATAATAATGCGATATTCTTGCATCGCATCGTCATACGCTCCGGCCAGCTGGTTTTGATAGCCCTTGAGCAAACGTTCTTTGTAGTTCAATGAGCCATCTGCAGCTCTGCCCACTGTCGAACGCTCACCTGCTCGGCCACGAGATGCCGGCTGATTTGGCTGTGTGGATGAAGATGTCCATTGTTGCATCGGCTGTAATCGCACAGCCGGACGTTTCATAGTCGTCTCTAGCTCAAACTCAGGCAGCGCATCGGGGCGAACATTTTGTGCTTGAGCGGGTGCTTGCTGGACATTGAATGAAGGACTGGGTACCGAATTTGAAGTGAGGCTGGAGAACGCATCCGCGCGGACAGGTTCAGGCGAAGTACTGCCGGAGGGATTGGGAACTGTGTTAGAAACGAAGCTTGACGATGCATCCAGGTGCGAAGATGACGCATGACCTCGCTCTGGTGACTTGTTCACGACGGGCTGCGGGTCTGTCTGAGAAAGCGGACCTGGGATGGCAGGCCACAATGGCCCGGCAGGCGGCACGCTGGCGATCGTCGATGGCTGGGGCGTTTGTACTTCATTGCCCGGCTGTGGCGCAAAATTACCAAGCTGCTCCAATGCAGACGAGAGCGACGGTTCCTGGACAATGCTTGAAAGAGTGCCCGGTTCCATTGGCCTGAAGCCCTGTGAACGCAAATCGTTTTCTAGCTCTTCCAGGGTAGTGAGTATGTTCTGCTCTGGTTGGTTCAGCCTTTGAGCCGCCTGCTCTAGCCAATTCTCAATAGTTATTTTTGGCTTTGTTTCAGAAACTGCCGACTCTGCCGCAGGTTTCTCAGGATCGCGAGCATCGCGCAGCTCTGGTGCCTCCTGCGTTGGAGCCGGTTCAGAATCTCCTGGCGGCATCCAGGCAGCAGTAGAATCAGACACTACTGATGGCGTCTCTCTTGCAGAAGGTTCTGATACCACTGAACGAGCTGTCTCCCCTGGCATTGTTATAGTCAAGTCCGGCTCTGACGGCATCGCGCTATCCAGGGCTGTAGCACCCAGCGATTTTAACCACTCCGGCCCAAAGAAAAATGGTTCTTCTTCCTCTTGCTGGGATGAAGCAGCCATGGTGTAATCTTCTTCATCCCACGGTACCTCTATCACAGGTGCTGCTTCCGCGGGCTCTTGAGCAGCAGGTTTGACTGTAGAAGCCTCTTGCTCGATCGATGGAGAAGTAGCTTGCTGTTTTGGGATGGCGCCACTTGACTGGCGATAGTCGCTCCTGGTGAGCATATCAAGCCATGCCGGTGGAGTAGGTAGATCGGACGCTTGTTCCTCTGCTTCCCACGAGGCAGCGGAGCTAATGGGATTCAAGTTGTTGACGCTGCCCCATGAATCAGCAGACAGCTCCACGAAGGTATCCATATGGTACCAGGGTTGTTGCTCTTGAAGACCTACCTCTTCATGTGTAACGACCGTATCGTCGCTTTCACTGTCATCCGACAGCATTTGCCAGGCTTCAGGCTGTGCTTCTTCCCGTACAAGGGTATCTGAAGTCTTCGCAAATGGGTCCCACGGCCCAGGTTCCGGTGTGTTGTCGCGTGATTGTGCCGATTGCGCAGCGTTCGTCGTTGGCATTGCTTGCGCGAGCTGCTGCTCTTGCTGGCCAAATGTGCTCCATGAGCCAAAATCCGACGAGCTGTTGTTTCCCCAACTCCCAAAGGGTGATGCATCCGCCAGTGTTTGATAATCTTGATGAGGCGCTATGATGTTATCTACGCTGCTCCATTTCACCAGGGGATCGATAAACGTAGAAGCAGTGGCTGTGCCGTTAGTCCTGTCCGACTCGGCGGGAACTTTGAGTGTGTCGGCTCCCGCAATCTCCATCTGATTCCCATTTGAGGTCTTTGGGAAAACTGTGGGGCTCTTTTTCAGCAGTTTTAGAAACGGGTCCTTGGGTTGGCTGACCATAAAATCACTAAAGAGGTCATGGGCCATAACCAGGTCCGGGTCTAACATCTCTACATGCCGCATCAGTTCTTGAGCTCGCAGGGCGTTTTGTGCAAAGGTAACATGTGCGAGGAGCAAGATGGCCTTCAAACAATTAGGAACATCATCAAGAATCTGTGCCGCAAGTTCTTCGACGCGGTCGTAAAGACCTTCACGCCACAATGCCTCGAGCAGTCCAGTACGAGCATCCAGGCGTTCAGGCGTGGAATCGAGTACGGTTTCCCATTCCTGGATGGCCTGCGTGAGCAGATCGCCGCGCATGTAGAGACGTGCCAGCCCCGCCCGTGAAAAAATGAAGCCTGGCTGTCCCACTTTCTGGCTCAGCTGGTTAAATTCCTGGCGTATCTGGCCATTGCCCCGGCTCAGTTCATAGGCTTGTTGATAACAATCTAAGGCCGTATCATAATCTGTCAGTTGCTCGCAGATTAAGGCGCGGTCACAGTAAGCGATAACGTTCTCTGGATCGTTTGTTAGCACCCAGTCGAATGTTTGCTGAGCTTCATCCAGGTTGCCCTGTGCCAGGTAGACCTCACCGAGGAGGCGTTGGCCCTCCAGTGATTCTGGAAAATAGGTGAGAATATATTGACAGTTGGCCAGCGCGTCATTGACGCGACCGGAACTGATAGCATCCTCAGTTGTCTGTAAGTAATCGCGAAGCGTTGTTTGTGCCATAACCTGGTCTCCTCCCGCTTTACACACCTTTGAGCAACTTGCCAAAGTGCTCTGCTTGTTGTGGATCATCTGTTCCGATAATGGCTAAGCGACGCCATTCGGGGGCAAAGCAGAACTGTGCCACGCGCTGAATATCCTCTGAGGTGACAGCATCAACATGAGCTATCATCTCATCTACATCCATGACTTTGTTACGCAAGCTTTCCTGGCTCGCGAGCCAGGAAGCAACCTGTTGTGTTCCCTCTAAGCCCAACAAAATACCACCTCGTACATAGGCCTTGATGCGGTTCAGTTCCTCTTCTGATACCGGGGTCTCACAGAGTTGATCCAGCTCACCATTGATCGCTTGTATGGCTGCTTCGGTCTGTGAGGGGTCCACTCCCGCGCTTATCACCAGGTTGCCAGTCTCATGATAACTATTAAAATAACTCCCTATGTCATAGGCTAATCCCTGCTCTTCTCGAATAGTCTGGAAGAGCCTGGAACTCATACCATCACCTAAAATAGCATTTATTAACAATATTGGATAATAATCGGCAGAAGAATAAGCCGCACCCAGCGTTGCCAGGCAAATATTGGTTTGTTCTGTCTCTTTCTTAATCATCGCTACCGGCAGCGTATCCCGCGGCGGTAAACTCTCTTGCCAGCGAGGATGCTCACGAGTTCCCCAATCTTTAAAGATGTCTTCGGTTATCTGGATAACCTGGCTATGCTCAATATTTCCCGCCACACTGATGACAAGCGAGCTCGGTCGATAATGTTCATCCAGATAATCGAGCATTTGCTGGCGAGATATCTGTGCCACAGTCTCCACAAATCCAGCATCGTCGCGTCCTAGCGGTAGACCCGGCCACATCACCTCGTCGATCAGTAAATTGGCCCATTCCTGCGGGTCATCGCGGGTTGCACTCAGTTCCTCGATAATCACACTGCGTTCTTTTTCGATCTCAGTAGCATCGAAAAGGGGGTGCCGAAGCATATCAGCTAAAACATTCAACACCACAGTCAACTGCTCGCCGGGAACGCGCGCCGTGTAGCTGGTGATTTCTTTGCCGGTGCTTCCATTAAAAACACCACCAACCCCCTCAATGGCCTCAGAGATAAGGCGGGCTGTGGGATACCGCCGTGAGCCTTTGAAAAGCATATGTTCAATAAAATGCGATACACCCGCGAGATGGTCTGGTTCGTATCGTGAGCCAACGGTGAGATAGAAAGCAATGCTAGCGGAACGCATACCGGGCATGTGGGCGGTAAGTAGGCGCAGACCGTTAGGTAGCGTTGTTCGCTTATAATTCATCCAGCTACATCGTATGGCCTTCTCTCCATCTATGGCGATGTGAGAGAAAACCACCTCTCCTTAAATTCCCAGGTCTAATAATTCATCATATTAAGAAACGAACGGTTAGAACTGCTATTTTTCTGCATACACACTATGGCATCATCGACCCTTTTGTCGTACATCCCACAGTATCTTAACCGATTTCAGAAAATGTGGCAAGATATAGGTAAATCTGGTACTTTGTGGCACGTTTTCAGCATCTCTTGGTTCGTTCAAAAGCGACCGACGAACCATTTGGCAAAAGCCCTGTCGGTTGCTTTTCCATTTCAGCGGATTCAAAGAAGTGTGTAGATATGCTCAGCCCTAGATCAGTCGTTTCTCGATATAGTTCTTGGCATCCCGAAATTTGAGAAGCTGTTCAATATCGTCATCGGGGATCTCAATATCGAATTGCTCTTCCACTACCATCTGCAGTTCAACGAGATCAAGTGAATCGGCTCGTAGGTCCTCGATAAGATCAGTGCTCGGTGTGATCTCACTCTCCTCGGCACCTAGTTGATCAGCAATGATCTTTTTGAGTCGTTCTTCGATACTTGCCATACTAGTGTCCTTCTCCTTGATATTCTTCTAGAGCTTCGTGGTACCTCTGTATGAGAGGAATGCCTGACTCTGCAACTTTGATAACGAAGAGTCTTTTCCCTATGACAGGAGAAGGTACTTCGGGGAAACCCACATGTCTTAGGACGCGAATGCCATCTGGTTTGTAGCTTCTCGCTGTGATTGTTTCAACGAGTATTCCTCTTTTTCCAAGTTCGATGAGAAAGTCAAAGAGACCGTTAATCAGTTTCCACCCATAAATTCGTTTTTCACTCAGGGATGTTCTCATATCTACACCAATGGCCATGATATAGATATGCAGAGGCTTACCAGGCTCGAACCTTTCTACCTCGTCAAAGGTGATATTCTCAGAAGATTCCTCTTCTGTCACGAGCTTGTCTACCTTCTCGCGCTTCAATGGAAGCAGTGAAGTGTATCCTACGATATGCCCCTCGTCTTTTAGGACAAAAAACGTCTCAGGGTTTTTCCTCAGCCACTGCGCACGTATTTCCAGAGGGATAACAGATTGACCTCCTTGTCCAAATATTCCCTTGCTTATCTCAATGATTTCTGGGAGATCGTCTTCCGTGGCACGCTCAAATTTGTACGATTTGGTGATCCTGGTTGCGTAGAATGACTGTAACTCATTGGCAAGTACATCTACTTCCCTGCGCAGATAAACGCCTTGCTTTTTGCCTGGTGGCGTGACACGCTGTAAATTGCCGTTACGTACATAATTGTAAAGCTCTCCATTCGTGATAGCTAGCTTCTCTTTGACCTGTTTCGCAGTGTAGTATTCTTTGTTTTTCGTTTTTATCTGGGCCATCAGTTTACCTCGATGATCTTGTCGTTTGGCTTCAATTGTATCATACATTTGCAATGTTTTTGAAGTTCGCAAGTATCCATTGACAACCGCTCAATTCTATGGTACAAATATTGGTGTACGTAAAATCTTTGCGAACTTCGCAAATGTTAAAAACAGTAAGGAGGTGAGGCTGAGAGTGCGCCTGTTCGCTGATCGAGGAGTTGCCTAAAGGGCCGTACTTGAGTGGTGGTACGAGGGGTAAGCGGCCTGCGTCCAGCAGTGGCACGGTTGGGGGTGGGAAGCCCGAGGACCTTGTACTGGATGGGTCGAGCCAAAAGAGCCATCTGGGCGACCCCTGCGATCTCTGCTGACGAGAGCAACCTGTGGAAGCGTCGTTATTACCGAAAGGGGAAATGGCTGTGACCCCTGAGCCACAATGGCATGGCGGCTAGCTTGTTGGGTTCTTCGTCCAATGAGGGCTCCTCCATCGTCCGCTCGGCGTCAAGCAGGCAGCTACGGATGGCTCTCACTTCTCGATTAGGAAATCAGGGAAGGCTCAGACCGCCACGGCTCGGAAGAGCCGCGAGCAGGCTAGCGGGCGGGAGAGCCGGCAGAGGCAGCGTCGTCGTCTAACGTCCTGCTGGAATGGGAGGGACAGGGTGAAGGTCTGCCAGGGACAGGAGCCTCAAGAGGGAAGAAAGGGAGGTGCCAGAGAAGGCAAATGACGGAAAGCGGCATGGAGCCGTGTTCTCCAGCAGAG
>WNFB01004127.1_pt1 | contig 12910 bp, 8 predicted proteins | sample 5400501 | NCBI WGS metagenome assembly WNFB01 (sample SAMN13153341, study PRJNA577476) | soil metagenome | isolation source: 200 cm saprolite under Douglas fir tree site 2 hole 1 | place: USA:California | collected 2015-04-18
AGGAGCCGGCTCCCACCTGACGAGTCGTTTCGCTTGATAGGTACCATCCCCGGTCACAGTTACACCATCGGGGGCGAAGGTCGTCCAGGTTCCTCCGCCAGTCACGGAGTCATCTTCGCCGGAGCCAAATGTCCCCGAGCCGGTGAGCGTGATCTTGGAGTTGTCATTTGCCCGAGCAGACGCAATCCCTCCGGCCGATAGCGTCCCAGTAGCGAAGTCGACGCTGATGATGTCCCATCGGACCGTGGTGTCATCCGCGAAGACTGTCATCGGAACGCCGAGTGCTCCCAGCACTCCGGCGGCGCCTGCTCCCTTTAGTACCTGCCGACGACTAAGTCGTAGATCCTTCATGGAACTCGTCCCCTCCCGATTCGGAGATACGTCGACCGGCGGCCTTGCCCAGCCTCAGGAACAACTAGCACGGATCCGTTCGACTGTCAATGGGACCAATGTCGCGCCGTCAGGCGTGCTCCGTCGGTGCTGGAAGCTCGACGCGGATCCGCGCGTCGACGATGACCGCCCCGGTTGGATGGACGATCACCGGGTTGAAATCGACGTCGGCCACCTCTGCGTGGGCCTCGACGAGCGCACTCACGCGAAGCAGCACCTCCTCCAGCGCGGCGACGCTGACGGGAGGAGCTCCTCGGTAGCCGTCCAAAAGTGGGTACGTCGTCAGCGACCGGATCATGGTCGCCGCGTCCGTGCGGCTGAGAGGCGTGATCCTGATCTGCGCATCCTTCATCAGCTCCATGGCGCGGCCCGCTGCACCGACAGCGACAACCGGGCCGAAGTAGCGGTCCTGGACCACACCCACCAGCATCTCGACTCCTGCCGGCGCCATTCGCTGCACCATGAAGGACTGGGGTCGCATCGCGCCCGACTCCAGTTGTTTGAGGACCTGTTTCGCAGCCTCTTCGACGTCATGGGCACCCTCGAGGTCGAGCCGGACCGCGCCCACGTCCGACTTGCGGATGATGCCTGGCACCATTGCCTTCAGGGCAACTTTGCCGCCGAGCTTCTTGGCCGCCTCACCGGCCTCGTGCGGGTCCGCGACGACCGCTGATTCGGCCGGCGCCAACCCGTAGCACGCCAGCAGAGCCGCCACGGCCGCGGGAGACATCCAGCCGGGTCCCTGTGCCAGGGTGGCCGCGATCACCGCGGCCGCACGGTGGGGGTCGAGTCCAGCCAGCTCCGGCCGGTCTTCCTCGGGCACCTGTCTCCAACTGACATAGCGGGACGCGTGCCCGAGGGCGCGAGCCGCATCCTCGGGAAAGGCGTAGGTAGGAATCCGCAGGTCGCCTGCACGCATGAGCGCTGGGCCGTCGGCAGTGGACATGAAGACGGCCAACAACGGAAGCGAGCGAGGCAGGGCTGCAGCGGCGTCGCGAATCCCCTCGGCCACATCGGCCGCCCTTATGCCCACCTGGGGTGCGTAGATGACGATGAGGGCATCGATCCCGGACCATGCCGCCAGCTGGGCGATGGCCTGGCGGTATTCCGCGGCGCCGGCCGTGGGTGGCATGTCGAACGGGTTGACAAGCGGGCCGACCAGGGGCAGCGCGGCGAACGCTTGTCGCACATCGTCGGTTGGCTCCGGAAGGCGCAGTCCGCGAGCGACGCAGGCGTCGGCGCAGAGGACCGCGGGTCCGCCGGCATTGGTGAGGACAGCCACCCGGTTGCCCGCGGGCAGCGGCTGGTCGCTGAGCATCTCGGCGGTGTCGAACAGCTCTGCCAGCGTCTCGATGCGGATGATGCCGGCCTGCTCGAAGAGCGCGTCTTCGCTGTGGCCGGAGGTGGCGAGCCGGATGCTTGACGGCCTCACCAGCGCGCCAGTATGTGAGGTTGTCGCTCGCGCACCCGCTGCGGAACGACCGCCTTTGACGACCAGGATCGGAGTCGAACGACCGACCCTTCGTGCCACCCGGGCAAACGTGCGCGGATCGCGAAATGATTCGAGGTACAACATGATCAGGTTTGTGGCGGGGTCGGCCTCCCAGTACTGCAGGAGGTCGTTGCCTGAGATGTCGGCGTTGTTGCCTACGGAAACGAACGCCGAGAAACCTGAACCGAGCGCACGAGCGTGCTCCATGACCGCCACGCCGAGACTTCCGCTCTGGGACAGGAAGCCGATGCGGCCGCGCGGCGGAAGGTTGGGCAGCAAACTGGCGTTGATGCTGACCTGAGGCGACGTGTTGAGGACGCCCATGCAGTTCGGGCCGATGAGCCGCATCCCGGCCAGGCGGCACACCTCCACGAGCTGGCGCTGGCGCTCGACCCCCTCGGGTCCGGACTCGGCGAAACCGGTAGAGATCACGAGCAGCGCACGTACCCCCTTGGCAGCACAGTCGCCCGCGGCATCGACGACGGACCCGGTCGGGACGGCGATCACTGCCATCTCCACCGGCTCCACGATGTCGCGTACCGACCGGAGCGCCGCCCGACCGTCTACCGGTTCGCCCGTGCCGTTGACCATGAAGACCTGACCTGTGAAACCGCCGGCGAGGAGATGTCGCAGCAGAGCGCCAGCTGCGGTCTCGGGTGCGAACGACGTGCCGATCACCGCCACAGAGCGTGGCGCCAGGAAGCGATTGACCGCCGCCAGCGCCGCCATGGCCTCGCGCTTCTCGAATCTCTCTCGAGCCTCGGGACTGAGCGCGGTCGGCAGATCGGCGTGGATCTCGCCAGGTTCAGAGCGCAGCCAGAGCGGGAAACCGCTGTCGCGCAGCATGTCCAGCATGCGGTGGTTGTCGGCTTTGACGACAGCCTCGAAGATCTCGATGCCGGCGTGGGCGGCGGCGTCCGCGAGGTGGCCCAACAGCAAGATGCCGAGACCACGCCCCTGGAACGCGTCCGCGATGGCCAAGCCCATCTCCGCCCGCCCCCCGCCCGTAACGACGTAGACCGCGTGCCCCACCACGGCGCCGCCCGCGAGGGCGATCAGACCGAACTGGGATTCGTAGTTTGAGATGACCAGCCGCTTGGCGACCTCGGCGACGTCGGCGGGAGCCACGAAGAAGCGGAAGGACTGCGACTCCGGCGACAGGTGGCCGTAGAAGCGGGCCACCTCTGCCTCGTCCTGGGCACCGATAGGTCTGACCGCCACCGTGGAGCCATCCCTGAGTACGACCGTGGCTTCAGGCGCAGGAGGAGAGCTCACGGCGCCGCCAGATTACACGCGGGGTTCTGAGGCTAAGCCGGCTGGAGCCAGGGGAGAGCTTCCGCGAGCGGTCGCATCAGCGTCGCCGTCTGCTCCTTGCCGATGAGGTTGCCCGCGAGCAAGCCGAGTGCGGCCGCGAACGCCGCATCTTCGGCCTTGTGACCGACCTCGCCGTGCTCCGCTTTCCATGACACGAGCGCCGCGCCGGACTCGGTCAGCCCGAACAGCGACCTGCGCACCTCGTCCCAAGCCGGGCCGCGATCGGACTCCTCGATGGCGTGCAGCGCCGCCTTCTCGGCGTCGTGGAAGGCCGGCAGCCCGTGCTTGCCGACGTGCAGGTCCCAACCCTGCGCAGCCCTCTCAACGCCCGCTGGACCCATCACGCGAACGTCCGCCATCAAGCGCCCGAGCGTCCGCTGATGCTCGGGGAACCCGTAGCCCTCGATGTCGATGCCCATCGGCTGTCTAGGGTAACGGGCTTCGCGCCGCCGCTCACCGCAGGTAGGTGGGCACCCAGCTGAATCGCGACAGCGCGTATGGGCCGGGACCGGAGACGATGACCTGCACGTTGGCCAGCAAGGCTAGGTAGTAGAGCCATCGGAACCCATCGTCGCTGTTGGCGAACGCCACCGTGAGGGCAAGGTTGGCCGCCAGCAGCAGGCCCAGGATGCCCGCCCAGCGTGTGCCCAGCCCCAGGATCAGAAGCAGCCCGACCAGCGTCTCACCGACCGACTGCCCGACCGCAAACAGGAACCAGTTCGGGACCACGACCGAGACCAGGAATTCGTGCAGCCCTGGGATTGGGTTGGCCTGGGCGGTGGATTTGATCACGTCTCGCATCCAGCCGACTCCCTGCCATTTCTGGCTCGCGAAGTAGAGCCAGTAGATCCCAACCACGAACCTGAAGACGCTGGGCCATGCCCCGCTCAACGTGTTCACAGCGGTCAGGCTAACCCGCGCGCTCTACGGCATGGCGCGCAGCAGCGGGTCTGTGGCGAGCTGAAAGGCCCTCGCGGCCGGCCGCAGGTGCAGCTTGTTGAGCCTGTGCTGGATGGCGCCCTTCAAGATCGCCGCGCGCAGCTTGCGCTCCGAGAAGTCGGTGTTGAACAGCAGGCGGTTGTGGCGAACCTTGTGCCACTCGCCTCGCTGGCGGCGCTCGCGCACGCGATCGTAGAAGCCTGTGCCGGGGAGGGGGTAGGCGATGGTGTAGCTCACGTAGTCAAGGGGCAGGCTGCTCGAGAAGTTGATGCTGCGGATGAGCGAGTCGTCGGTCTCCCCCAGGTACCCGACCATGAAGAACCCTGCGGCCTTGATGCCCGCCGCCACGCAAGCCTCCACCGCGGCGCGAGCCTGGTCGGGCGTGATGCCTTTCTTCATCTCCTTCAGAACTCCAGCGTCACCTGACTCGATGCCGAAGAAGATGCGCTTGCAGCCGGCCCGGTGCATCTGCTCGAACAAGGCCTGGTCGACGTGGGTCACCCGGCTGAGGCACTCCCATGTAAGCGGCAGGTGCGCCTCCTCGATTGTCTTCGCAAGCTCAAACGTCCGCTTGTAGTTGAGCGTGAACAGGTCGTCCGACATCCAGATGTGGTCGTAGCCGAGCTCGGCGATCTGGCGCATCTCCGCCACCACCGACTCCACCGGCCGGGCGCTGAAGAGATCGCCGAAGACGGACTTGTGGCAGAAGTCGCAACGGAAAGGGCACCCTCGTGTTGACATGAGCGGCGTCGTCGCATCCTTCCAGTGTCGCCGCCAGTACCTGATGTACTCCGCGTTGGGGATGTCACCGCGGTAGGGCAGCGGCAGCGCGGACATGTCCTTGCTGCGCACGCGTGGTGGAGTGCGAACGATCTCTCCCTCGCGCTTGAAAACCAAGCCGCCGATCTCTTGGAATCGGCGGTCGTCGAGGTGCTCCATGATCTGGACGATCGTCTCTTCGCCCTCACCGACTGCGACCAGGTCGAACTGGTCGACGAAGGTGTCGGGTTCGCCAGAGGGATAGGGACCGCCGACAACGATCAGCGCCTTGCCACGCACCTGCGCGGCGAGGGACAGCGCCTCGTCCTGCATGGTGATCATGCAGTAGATTCCGATCACCGACGGGCGCAGGCGATCGATCTCCGCCAGCACCTCGTGCCTTCCGAGGAACGTGTGGTCGATGTGGCGCACGCTGTAGCCGGCGCGGCGCAGCGACGCGCTCAGGTACATGAGGCCCAGTGAAGGCATGATCCAGTGCCGTCCTTGTGTGGGGGCCCGCTGCGGATAAACCAGGACGACGTCGGTCTTGCCGTTGATCATGTCCATCACCTCGCTTCTTGAATCGTGATCAGATAGGCGGCGCCGCCAAAGGGCGCCGGGAACATGTAGTCGAGGCCGGCCCAGTCGAAGTCGGGCGGCACAAGCTCGCGCCCGCCAAACAGCGCGGCGCCAGTGAGCGCCGGCACCGACCACTCCACGCCGAGGCTCGCCGATCGCAGCCGTGCCCAGGTGCCGCTGGCCGGTATCCAGCTGCCGAACGCTCCGCCGATCAGGGTCCGGTTGGAATCGGCGAAATCGTTGAAGGCAGAGGACTGCTCGTTGAGGATTCCAACCTGCGTGTAGCCGGGCGACAGCTCGACCGCCCGCACCGCGATCGCGACGCCGGTCGAGTCGACCGTGTACGTGACCTCGATGCGCCCGCGCGATGGAATGGGTACGAAGACGTAGTTGTGTGCGGCGTCCCCGCCGATCTCATCCAACTCGAAGGTCCGCTCCCAGACTGCCTTGATGTCGGTCGAGAGGTCGATCGTGGTCGCCGTGCGCGAATAGACCCAGCCGTCCGGGTAGTGGACGATGGGCACGCCGAAGCCCATGCCCTCGCCCGCCGCATCCGTACCGGCCGCATCGAGCGCCACACCCTTGGCGAGCGGCGCGGTCTTGCCGTGCCCGGGGACGGGCGCGATGACCGCGTTGAGGCCGGGATAGATCGATGACACCGCGGCCCCTAATGTGTAGACATGCACGGCCTTGCCTCCCGCGACGTGGTAGCGGCTCTGGTCGCCGAGCAAATGGAAGGGCGGGCTCGCATGTCCGGCGGCGAGGTCTGGAAAGACGACGGTGGCGCGGTAGTAGCTGATGTCCTCCACGACCAGCGTGGTCACGCGGTGGTCACGCATCCACGCGACCGCCTGGTCGCGTCCGGTGGGAAGTGTCCGTGAACCGGTGATGTCCGCTGGTGACTTACCGCTGTAAAAGGCAGCGACGGGTGAATCGGTGACCAGCAGCCCCGGAATCCCTCTGGCCGTCTTGCCCGCGACCACCAGGCCTGCGTTGCCGGCCCCAAAGCTCAAGAACACGGGCAGGAAGCCGACCGTAAGCAGCGCCCCGGCGGCGGCTGCCCCCAGCCGCAGCGACGCAGGGTGTCGGTCCAGCGCTGACGCCGCCAGGAGCGCCAACGCCGGCAGGGCCGGGTACAGGTAGCGGTGGCTGCCGGTGTAGGCGCCGGCGGTCACCAGCACGAACACCACCGCGAGATACGCCAGGGCCGGAACGACCACGAAGCGCAGGACGGCCGCGTGGCGCTGCCGGAACGCAGCCACGAGCCCGATGGGGGCGAGGACGAACAGCGGTAGGCCTGCGACGCCGAAGCTGGTCGTGAGCTCGGCGAGGCGGGCCAATGCGCCGGCCGGGATGCTTCCACGCGCCGTGGCGGAAACCACCTCTGCCGACCCGCGAGCGATGGAATGACCTGCGGGAGCAAAACCAAGCTGGAGGAACACGAGCAGGGCGATCGCCGGCACCGCCCACGCGACCGCGGGAATGGGTCGAGCGGCGCGCCTGGTGATGCGCGCGTGGATCTGCTCGATAAGGACAACCGCTATGGCGGCGCCGATCCAGATCCACGCTTTGGTGGCGGTGACCGCGGCCAGCGCAGCCAGCAGCGCGGCGAGCCGCATCCGGCGCCGCACGGCCGCAAGGGCAGCCCCGACGAGCAGCGCGGTCATCAGCGGCTCCACGACGGCCGAGCCGGAGGTAAACAGGAAGACAGGGTTGAGCGCGAGCAGGATCACGGCCAACCGGCCCTGCCGCGCGTTCGGCGCGAGACCGTAGACGCACCCCAGCGTGGCCAACCCCAGCAGTGCACCAAGCACTTTCAAGGCTCCGATCTGCCACCAGCCGAAGAGGTGCAGCACTGCTGCTGCCAGCAGGTGGTAGCCGGGGAGCCACGTGTCTTCCATCCCGAACAGCGGGTCGTGCAAGTGCCCGGTGGCGGCGAGGTTCGCGGCGATGAGCCAGTGCCCGTAACCGTCCTCGAACGGCTCTGGCATCTGTGCGGCGAGCGTGAGAAGCAAGCCGCATAGGCCAAGCAGGCCCAGCGCCGGGGCAGCGACCCGCATGCGCGAGAGCGCACGCCGGCCCAGGCTCCGCAGTGCCAGCACCTGGAGCAGGTCGGCGGCGGAGAGGAAGGCAACAGTCCAGAAGCCGGCAGCAAAGAGGGTCGAATAGATAGCGATGAGCCACTGGCCCGCCGCGATCGCGACCGAGGCGATCAGCAGCGAGGCGAGCCCCAGAAGCGCTTCGCCAACCGTGCGCGGGTCGCCGACACGAACGTAGGCCTGGTCGCGCCACTCCTGTCCGCTGGCGACGATCCGGTGTTTCGGCGTGCGCACGAACGTGCCGCCGCTGCGGGTCGCGCGCATAAGCGCGAACAACGCCGTCAGGGACATGCCCGCCCCCACCAGCTGGCACAGCAGCGACGGCGCGCCTGACCACCAGGGACGGCCGCGCCTGGTCTGGGCGACCATGAAGCCTATCCAGGGCGAGACGCTCATCGCCACCACTAGGCTCGATGCCGCCGCCAGCGACCACGGGATCCAGTGCCTGCCCAGGGTCAGCACCAGCGGGTAGCAGGCCAGCTGGAGCAGCATCACGGGCCCGACGCCGTATGCGAGGAGATGGATCGCGGCCTGAAGCTTGACGGCGGCGCGAGCAGGGCTGCGAAGGACCGGGATCAGGAGGATGAATGCGGACTGGAAGCTGCCGGTCGCCCACCGCGACTGCTGACGGCGGTATGCGTCGATCGACACCGGCAGCTCCTCGGGCACGACCAGGTCTTCGGCGTAGGCCGCGCGCCACCCACGGAGCTGCGCTCGATAGCTGAGGTCCAGGTCCTCGGTCAGCGTGGCCGCGCTCCACCCACCCGAGTCCTCGATGGCGGTACGCCGCCAGACCCCGGCGGTGCCGGTGAAGTTGGTGAAGTAACCCGCCGCCGAACGGACCGCCTGCTCGACGAGGAAGTGGAAGTCGATCGCGAGTGCCTGCAGCCGCGTGAACCAGGAGTAGCCCTCGTCGAGATGGCCCCACCGAGCCTGGGCGAACCCCACCGCGGGATCGTCGAACGCTCCCAGGGTGCGGCGGAGGAAGTCCTGTGGCGGCACGAAATCGGCATCGAAAATGGCGATAAAGGGCGACTCGGTGAGCGACAGACCGTGCGCCAGGGCGCCGGCCTTGAATCCCTCGCGCGTCCCGCGCCTGACCTGTGTGACCGAGACTCCGCGCCGGCGCCAGTGGGCGGCGCGCCGGGCGACGATGGAGGCGGTCTCGTCGTCCGAATCGTCGAGAAGCTGGATCTCGAGCCGGTCCCGCGGCCACTCCAGCGCGCACACCGCATCGATCACCCGCTCGGCGACGTAGCGCTCGTTGTAGATAGGCACCTGGACGCAGACCTGGGGCTCGCTCCCCACCACCACCGGTTCTCTTGGCCGGGGCTTGAGACGCGATGCGCGCCAGGTGAGGTACAGCAGGTTGAGGCCAAAGCCGAAAAGGGCCAGGCTGGTGACGGCCAGGATGCCGACCGCGATCGGGATCAGCACCGCTCAGCCACACCGGAGGAAGTAGCTAGTGCCTCGAACAGCGCGTACGGATGCATGGTCGAGCGCACGAACGCGACCCGTGCGAGCGCTTCGGGCCGGTGTCGGCGCGTCCACTGCATGTATCGCCAGGCCGTCTCTCCCAGACGGCGCGCGGCGCCGTCGAGCTGCTTCGGCACCAGCCACCTGGGCAGGCATGGCCCCGAGTGGACGTCGATCAGCAGCGGCGCCGTCATGCAAGCGAGCTGAGGGAAGTGATCGAGCAGGCCCGGGTTGGCCTCTATGACTTCGCGAAATGCGTCCAAGCCGTAAACGGGCGTGGAGACGAGCAGCTCGAAAGCCATGTCCTCGTCCTGGCGCGCGAGCGGCCGGCACTGCGATCGCTCGAGGATCAGGTTGGCGGTCATCAGGCGTGGGGCGAGTGGTCGCCGGGTGAGGTCGTCGACCGGCTTGCCGCGGAAGGCGAGCGCGTGCACGAGCCCAAGGAGGTTCACGGCCACGTACGCGAGGTGGCGGTACCCGTCATCCACGATTAGGTTCAGGTCCACGTCATCGGACTCGCGGAATCCACCACTCGCCAGTGAGCCGGCGATCGAAACCCCGCGTATGAAAGGCGCGAGAGCGACGAGGGCGCTGACGAACCGCAGCGTGACCCCGACGTAGTGGCCGGCCGTGGAGTCGTGTTCGGTCGCACGACGCTGGATGTCGTCGGCTCGGGCCACCGCGGAGCGCTCCACCACGAGCCCGTGTGCCACGGTCAACTCCCCGCATGCCGCCACCGCCCAGCGGACGTCGGTCTCGGAGATAGGCCCGCCGATGCAGAGGGCGCCAAGTCGATCGGGCGCGAGGGCGTAGCCCCGACGGCGGAGCAGGGCGACCGACTGGCGGACCCGATCTGACATGGAAGTGGATTCGGCGGGGGAGAGTCGAATCACCGCAGCGTCTCCAATAGTGCTGACGCGACCACAGTTGGATACGGCTCCGGGTTACCCTTGGAGTCTCTGCAAGCCGCAGATTTGGGAGGATCCCCATGACCGCCGACGGACAGTTCCGAGTCCCCACTCCAATCAACGAGCCAGTCCGGGCGTACGCCCCTGGCGACCCCCACCGCAAGACCCTGAAGGTGCGGCTGGCGGAGCTCACCGACGCCCGCACGGAGGTCCCGATGCAGATCGGGGGCGAGCGGCGATGGGGCGCGTCGAGGGCTGACATTCGCTCCCCGCACCGGCGCGAGCTGAGCATTGCCGAATACGCCGTCGGATCGGCCAAGGACTTCGACGACGCCGTCGAAGCCGCACTGAAGGCGCGCCACGGCTGGGCGGCGACCTCTTACCACGAGCGGGCCGCGGTTCTGCTGCGTGCAGCCGCGCTGCTGGCGGGACCGTGGCGCGACACCATCAACGCCGCCACCATGCTGGGCCAGTCGAAGACTGTGCACCAGGCCGAAATCGATGCGGCATGCGAGTCGGTCGACTTTTGGCGCTACAACGCTTATTTCGGCGATCAGCTGCTGAGCCAGCAGCCGTTCAACGACGGGGCCGCGTGGAACCGTCTCGAATACAGGCCCCTGGAGGGTTTTGTTTTCGCCGTGAGTCCGTTCAACTTCACGTCGATCGCGGCCAACTTGCCGACCGCCGCCGCCCTCATGGGCAACACGGTGATCTTCAAGCCGGCCACCCAAACGCTTCTGGTCAGCCATTTCCTGATGGAAATCCTCAATGAGGCAGGCCTGCCGCCAGGCGTGATCAACTTGGTGAGCGGTAGCGCTAGCGAGATCTCCGAGAAGGTCCTGGCCCGCAGGGAACTCGTGGGAATTCACTTCACCGGTTCCACCGAGGTATTTCAGGGTATGTGGCGGACGGTGGGCCAGAAAATCGATCACTACCGCACATACCCGCGGCTGGTCGGCGAGACCGGTGGCAAGGACTTCGTGGTCGCGCATGAGTCGGCCGACACTGATGCGCTGCAGACCGCGCTCGTGCGGGGTGCCTTTGAGTACCAGGGCCAGAAGTGCTCTGCGGCATCACGTGCCTACATCCCACAGTCGATGTGGAAGCGCATGCGGTCAGAGCTCGCCGATCAGGTCGACGCCATCCCGCAGGGAGACGTCGCCGACTTCCGCAACTTCATGGGCGCAGTGATCGACGGCAACGCTTACGCGAAGCACATGAACGCGATCGAGTTCGCACGCAAGGCGGAGAGTGCCAAGGTGGTCGCGGGAGGTAAGGGCGACGATAAGGTCGGCTGGTTCATCCGACCGACGGTCATCGAGACATCAGACCCAGACTTCAAGCTCCTGCGAGAAGAGCTCTTCGGTCCCATCCTCACCGTCTATCCATATCCGGACGGCAAGTTCGACGAGACACTCGACCTGTGCGACCGCACGAGTCCGTACGGACTCACGGGCGCCATCTTCGCGCGAGACCGGGGGGCCATCCGGCATGCGTCGGAGACCCTGGTCAATGCCGCCGGCAACTTCTACATCAACGACAAGCCGACTGGGGCCGTGGTGGGCTTGCAGCCGTTCGGTGGTGCGCGCGCGTCGGGCACCAACGACAAGGCGGGATCCATCCTCAACCTGATTCGGTGGGTCAGCCCGCGGATGATCAAGGAGACCTATGTACCGCCCACTGACCACCGCTATCCGTTCATGGACGCGGAGTGACGGCGCTCCGGCTCGACTAGAGAAGAGGCGGAGCCGACCATGACGGTGCGGTACGAGCCCGACAATGCAGTCGTCACCGTCACCATCGACCGGCCGCACGTGCGTAACGCGGTCGATCCGGCGACCGCGGCAGAGCTGGCCGACTGCTTCCTGCGCTTCGCAGACAACGAGTCGCTTGCTATCGCAGTGTTGACCGGTGCGGGTGGCAACTTCTGCGCCGGCTTCGACCTGAAGTCGATGGCCGCGGGTGAAGCGCGATTGGGGCCGCCCGATCCTCTGGGGTCCGCGCCGCAGGCGGGACGGGGTGGGCCGATGGGGCCGACGCGCCTTGCGCTCGACAAGCCGGTGATCGCGGCCATCGAGGGCTATGCGGTGGCCGGCGGGCTCGAGCTGGCGCTGTGGTGCGATCTCCGGGTCGCCGCCGACGACGCCACGCTGGGTGTCTTCAACCGCCGTTTCGGTGTCCCGCTGATGGACCTGGGCACCATCCGCCTGCCGCGCCTGATCGGCCAGGGAAGAGCGCTGGACTTGATCCTCACGGGACGTCCCGTGCCGGCTGTGGAGGCTTTCCAGATCGGGCTGGTGGAGAGACTCGTATCGGCTGGGACCGCGTTGGCAGAAGCGCTGGCCCTGGCGCGCCGGTTGGCGGAACTACCTCAAGGCGCCCTGCGCGCGGATCGCCGGAACGTGCTGAGTCAGTGGTCCCTCAGCCTCAACGAGGCTGCTGAGGCTGAGTACCGCGGCGGCGTCGACGTGATCGCCTCAGGAGAATCGCAGTCGGGTGCCCGACGTTTCGCAGAAGGAGCGGGCCGCCACGGCAATTAACCCGAGCTAGCTGTCTTGACAATTAATGTCTAGACACTTATATTTCTACAGTGCCCGAAGCTGAGAGCGCCGACCTGCACACGGACGCCGTCCCGATGCTGGTCTTCCAACTGGCACGTAACGTCCGTGCGGCCATCGAGCGCCAGCTGGTTTCCGAAGGCATCACGTCGAGGCAGGCGCAGCTCGCGCTTTTGCTCCACTCGTGGAGCCGGAAGGAGACCAGCCCTCATCAGGTTGCGGGCCGGCTCGGCACCGACAACGCCGGCATGACCCGTCTGCTCGACCGGCTCGAGGCGAAGGGTCTGATCGTCCGCCGGGACAGCCCCACCGACCGGCGGTCGATAGCCATCGGGCTCACCAAAGCCGGCAGGGAGCTCGCCCCACGGGTCGCGCCGGCGTTTCGCCGTGTTCATG
>WNFB01008811.1_pt1 | contig 12907 bp, 10 predicted proteins | sample 5400501 | NCBI WGS metagenome assembly WNFB01 (sample SAMN13153341, study PRJNA577476) | soil metagenome | isolation source: 200 cm saprolite under Douglas fir tree site 2 hole 1 | place: USA:California | collected 2015-04-18
TGGATCGGGTTCGGCCTCGTACATGCCGGCCGGCTCACCCCTTACGGTGTGCAGCTACAATGGCGCGGATACGCTCTTCCGGGGTTAGCCCCTTGCGGTCGAACTCGGCCGCGCGGCGTTTCATCTCCGGCGTCAGCCTGAGACCTTCGACCTCGCTGATTTTGGCGAAGCGCTCGCGCCCGATAATGATGCCGCTGCTTCGGCTCCGGGATGTGCGTGATCCTTGTTTCTTCATGCATCAACCGTAGCACATTTGGACCGCACTGAAAAACGCGAATGGTACCATTTACGCGCGCACCTGGCCGGCCAGGAGCCGCTCGTAGAGCGCCCCATCCATCCGCACGAAAGCCTTTCGCTGCGGATCGTTGAAATAGACCGCATCGCCGCACGCGGCCGGGTCGTAGCCGGCGCGCATCAGCTCGTCCTTCTTGTGCTTGAAGGTCGCGGTCGTCTCCAGGGCGCTGCCGATGCGCAGAAAAACCGGCTGCGCGTAGTCGGTCAGGGCGTCGGCAAGATGCCGCCGTAGCGCGTCGAGATCGAATCCGTCGCCGACGGCCAGGGCCGCCATGCCGGCGCGGCCGTCGGCGCCGGGGATCGCGACGCCGTACACCGTCGCTTCGAGCACGCCCGGACATCGGCCGATCGCCTCGGCGACTTCCGTGGTCGACACGTTCTCGCCTTTCCAGCGAAAGGTGTCGCCGATGCGGTCGACGAAATAGAAGAAGCCCTGCGCGTCCTTGCGCATGAGGTCGCCGGTGCGGAACCAGGCGTCGTCCGGCTTGAACACGTCGCGCAGGATCTTCCTTTCCGAATCCCGCGCATCAGTGTAGCCGTCGAACCGGCTGCCCGGATTGGACCGCTCGATCCGCCCGATCGCCTCGCCGACCTCGTCCGGCGCGCAGCGGATGCAAAGCCCGTTCGCGTCGCGCAACGGCTCGCCGCGCGCCGTGTCGAACTTCACGATCGCGGCCGGGAAGCGGTGCGCGAGAAAAGAGGGGACGCGGCCGATCGCGCCTGGCTTGTCCTCGACATTGTAGAGCGACAGGTTGCCTTCGGTCGCGGCGTAGAATTCCAGCACGCGCGGAATGCGGAAGCGGGTCTTGAACTTGTCCCACACCTCGGGCCGCAGGCCATTGCCGCAGGCGAGCCGGATGCGATGGCTCCGCTCGCACGGATGCGGCGCCGCATTGGCGAGATAGCGGCAGAGCTCGCCGATGTATTGAATCAGCGTGCAGTCCCAGCGCGCCACGTCGTCCCAGAACTGGCGCGCCGAGAACTTTTCGCGCAGCACGACTGAGCCGCCGTTGACGAGCAGCGCGCCCGTCGCCACCACGCCGCCGACGCTGTGATACATCGGCAGGCAGTCGTACATGCGGTCGCTCGGCTGCGTGCCCATCATGCCGGCGAACCAGTGGCTCCACATCATCACGCGCGCGTGGCTCACATTGGCGGCCTTGGGCAGGCCGGTGGTGCCGGAGGTGTAGATGTAGAGCGCCTTGTCCTCGATCGTCACCGCGCGGCATTCGGCCGGCGCGAGCCGGGAATCCGGATGGCGTTCCAGCTCGCGGTCGAGCCGCGTAAAACCGGCGACGCCGGCGCCGTGCGCCCAGAGCTTCGGAGCGCTCGACAGATGCGGCCGCGCGCTCTCGAAATTCTCGACCAACTCCGCCGCCACGATCGCGTGCTTCGGCCTGACGATATCGATGCAGTGCGCCAGCGCGCGTCCCGTGAGATTGGTGTTGAGCAGCGCCACCACGCCGCCGACGCGCGTGATGCCGAGCCACGCCGCCATGTAGTCGGGCCGGTTCGGCATGAGGAGGCAGACGGTCTCGCCCTTGGCGATGCCCTCCGCAAGCGCCCAGCGCGCGTAGCGGTTGGCGCGCGCGGCGAGCGCGCGATAGCTCAGGCACTCGCGATCCGACAGCAGCGCCGGCGCCTCGCCGTGGCGGTCGGCCAGATCGTCGACGATCGCCGGCAGCGTGCGCGTCGGATCCTTCGCGATCGGCGCCGTCATTTCGAGCGCGCGCAGCCAGGCCTTGGCGGGCGAATGGTTCGCCGGGTCGCCGCTCGGTTCCGTGACGCGCACGTTCATGATTAACGCTTTCGCTTCGCCTCGCGCAGCATAGAGCGAGTGCGATTAAGACAGGTTTTATGAGCCGCGGAATTGCACGCAAGCGGACCCGAAAACGACCCGTGATTCCAGTTAATCGGTAAGGTTATCGCGTTGGATTTTCTGCGGTTTTATTGAAGCTGCACGCGGCCCTGGATAGAACATGAGTGCGCGTAAAAGCGCCTCGGCTGGATGCGGCGGTCGAGCGATCGGCATTTGAAGTCCCGAGGCCAACGTTCAGGTGAACCCCATGCGGCGCGAGACGATCGCGATTCACAGCGGATACGACGTCGAGCCGACCACCAAGGCGGTGGCGGTGCCGATCTATCAGACCGTCGCCTATGAGTTCGACAGCGCCGAGCACGGCGCTGCGCTGTTCAATCTGGAAGCCGAAGGTTTTCGCTACAGCCGCATCGGCAATCCCACCAACGCGGTGCTGGAACGTCGGGTCGCCGCGCTCGAGGGCGGCGTTGAGGCGATGTGCGTCGCCACCGGCCAGGCGGCGCTCAACTACGCGCTGCTCAACCTCACCGAGCTCGGCAGCAACATCGTTTCGGTACCGCAGCTCTACGGCACCACCCACACGCTGTTCAATCACGTCTTCCGCGGCCAGGGCATTGACGTCCGCTTCGCGGAGGCCGACACGCCGGACGCGATCGGCAAGCTCATCGACGACAAGACCCGCGCGGTATTCTGTGAAAGCGTCGGCAATCCGGCCGGCAACATCTGCGACATCGAGGCGCTCGCCGAGGTGGCGCACCGGCACGGCGTGCCGCTCGTGGTCGACAACACGGTGGCGACGCCCATCCTGCTGCGGCCGTTCGACTACGGCGCCGACATCGTGGTGCACTCGCTCACCAAGTTCATGGGCGGGCACGGCACCACGCTCGGCGGCATCGTCGTCGACAGCGGAAAATTTCCCTGGAAGCAGCACGCGCGCCGCTTCCCCATGTTCAATACGCCCGACGCTTCGTATCACGGCCTCGTCTACACCGAGCATTTCGGCGAAGCCGCCTACATCGCCCGTGCGCGCAGCGTTTATCAGCGCACCACCGGCGCGGTGCTCTCGCCGCTCAGCGCCTTCCTGCTCCTGCAGGGCATCGAGACGGTGGCGCTGCGCGTCGAGCGCCACGTCGAGAATGCGCGTCGCGTCGCCGAGTTCCTGCGCCGCGATCCGCGCGTCGACTGGGTCAACTACGCGGGCTTCGCCGACAGTCCCTATCACGCGCTCGCGCAAAAATATTTCAGCGGCCGCGCCTGCTCGCTGCTGACCTTCGGCGTGAAGGGCGGGTTCGACGCGGGAACGAAGTTCTACGACGCGCTCGCGCTGTTCAAGCGGCTGGTCAACATGGGCGACGCGAAATCGCTCGCCTGCCATCCCGCCTCCACGACGCATCGGCAGATGTCGGCCGAGGAGCAGCGCAAGGCGGGCGTACGGCCCGAGATGATCCGGCTCAGCGTCGGCATCGAGCATATCGACGACATCATCGCCGACCTCGATCAGGCGCTCGATGCGGCGCAACCGGGCGTCCGCCGGATGGTCGCGGCAGAATAATCGGATGCGGATCGGTTTTCGAGGCGAGATCATGCCCGTTCTGATCGATAGAGGATCAAACCCCTGGCGGCCCCCGTCTCCCGGGACCATCGAGGTCGGCCTTCTCAACAACATGCCCGACGCCGCGCTGGAGGCGACGGAGCGGCAGTTCGCGGCGCTGCTGCAGCCCGCGGCCGAGAACGTCACGGTGCGGCTGCGGCGCTTTTCGCTGCCGGGCATTGCGCGCGGCGAGCGCGCACAGCGCCATCTCGACACGTGCTATGCCGGCATCGACGAGCTGTGGGATACGCCGCTCGACGCGCGCGCGCCGGCGCTGCAGGACGAGCCGTACTGGTCGGCCCTGACCGAAGTGGTCGATTGGGCCAGCAACAATACCGTTTCGACGATCTGGTCGTGCCTCGCGGCGCACGCCGCGGTTCTTCATCTCGACGGCGTCGAGCGGCGACTGCTGCCCGAGAAATGCATCGGCGTTTTCGACTGCGCGACGGTCGGCGATCATCCGCTGACGCACGGCCTCGCCTCGAACTTCGCGATACCGCACTCCCGCCACAACGAATTACCCGCCGCCGAGCTGGCCGCCAGCGGCTACCAAATCCTGTCGCACTCGCAGCGCGCCGGCGCCGACACCTTCATCAAGCAGGACCGCAGCCTCTTCGTCTTCTTCCAGGGGCATCCCGAATACGAGGTCACCGGCCTGCTTGGCGAGTACCGCCGCGACCTCGGGCGGTACCTGCGTCGCGAGCGCGAGATTTATCCCGCCATGCCGCGCGGATATTTCGACGACGCGACCGTCGCCCTGTTGACCGCTTTCCGCGCTCGGGCGCTGGCGGAGCGGAGCGAGGAATTGATCGCGCAGTTCCCGCTTGGCGAGGTGGAGCGCGCCATCAAAGCCCCGTGGAAGCCCGCGGCGGCGCGCATCTATCGCAACTGGCTGACATTCGTCGCCGCGCGCAAAGCGCGCCGGCCGGCCACCGCCACCGTCCTACCGCTGCCGCGCGCACCCGAGGCGCGTGTCGCGCCCCGAACCGTCATCGAGCGGCGCCGCGGCGTTGCGGCTTCCGGCGCGCTCTGGCGCGGGCCGGAGCGGCGGCGGGTTTCGGCCCTGCGCTGACGGCTCCGCGCAATCGTCGCCTTACGGTTTTGCCGGCGCGGCCAGCAGATGGGTCGTGAAGACGCGTGCTTTGTCGGCGTTCCCCTCCCTCACCACGACGCCGGCCGGCGCCGACCAGGATTCGCCGGCGCGATACGTCTTCAGCGTGGCACCGACGCCGTATCCCACCTCGCCCTCCATCACGACGGTCGCCGTAAAACCCGCATTGGGTCGCTCCGCGCGTCGGCCGGGAGGCAGGTCGAGCACCTGGGACACGATGTCGGCATCGGCGGGGAGCTTCGGCAGCGGAAACCTGGCCTCGTAGGTGACGGCCGGTCCAAACGGCGTTTCCTGGATCACCGTGATCTGCGGCGCCCCCCTGGGCAGAAGGAAATTCGTCAGAAGCCGGGCAGGGCCGGCGCCGGTGTTGCCCGCGGCGTGCACCTGCCCCGTGCTGTCGCTCCACGACTGTCCCGCCCGGTGAGGCCGGTCCACGCCGCCTTGCCGCAACGTGATCTCTCCTTCGAGCACGAGGTTGATCGCTTGCCCGCCATGCGTATGGAGGGACGTCCAGGCACCGCGCGGGAAATCGACGATGAGCGCGATCAATTCCGCCTGGTTGGGCGCTTCCGTCACCCTGAACCGCGATTCCGCGAAGACCCGGGGCTCGGCGGGCGGGGCAACATTCGGAGCGGGTTGACTTCGAACCGCCGCGGCTGCGGCCAGCATCACGGCCAGGCCGGGAACCAGCCCGGCCGCCAACCACCGTTGCATCGGCATCAGGCGCTCCGCTTTTATTTGCGCATGTCCTTTTGGGCGAACCGGTGGCCACTTCGCCGGGACATGCGCTAACGCGCCGTCACGATCGTGGTGCAGGCGCTCTCCAGCTTCGGCAGTTCGCGGCTCGTCGCCATGCGGATCTTCAGCTTGCGATCCTCGCCGCGCACCACCGGGCAATAGGGATCGGGACGGTCGAGCGCGTCGAGCAGCCGCCGGCGTCCCGCGCAACCGCCGCCGCAGGTCTGCAGATGGCTGCAGCTCCCGCATGCCGTCGGCACCGAGCGCGCGGCGGCAAACGGATCGCTGCGGACGATGTCGGCGCCGCCGTCGAGCAGAAGGTCGAGCGGCGCCCCGCCGCCCGGCCAATACACGCAAGGCTGCACGGTCGCGCGCGGCGTCACCCGCACGGTGGCGACGCCGCAACCGCCCCGGCGCGGCGGCAGGCCCGCCATCGCCCGCACCAGCGGCTCGCCGATCGCGATGACGTCGGTGCGCGCAAACAAGGTCTCGAAGGCCTGCCAATATTCCTCATAGGTCAACGCGAACTTATCCGAGCGCACCGACTGATAGACGTTGATCCGCAGCGGCGCGTCGTAGAATTTGACAATGTCTGCGATTTCGGCGAGGCGGTCGAAATTCGATCGCATCATCACCGCGATGAACGTGACGGGCACGCCGAGCCGGCGGCAGCGCTCCGCCTGCTCGTGCAGCAGGCGCCAGTTGCCGGCCCCGCGCTGCCCGTCCTGCTCGGCCTCGGTCGGATAGTCGAGCGAGAACTCCACGTCCTTGAAGGCGGTGACCTGCGCGTCGTCGAGAACCTGGATGGAGTATCCGTTGGACGTGATCGTGAGCTTGATCGGCTGCGTTCGCAGATAATCGAGAATGCCGGCGAATTGCGGATGCATGCCGTTCTCGCCGGTTCCGAGATTCACGGAACGCACCGGCAGGCTCGTCATCGCGGCCCGCACCTGCTCGAGCGAGAGGCGGTCGGTTCGGGTCGGGTCGCGGTAGCAGAACGCGCACGCGAGATTGCACTCATTGGTGAGCCCGATGCCGAGGGCGAAGGTTCTCTCCGCCGCGCCCTTGTTCTCACCTGTTTGTGAAGCACTAATGATCATGGCGAGTACGGTCTCATGCTAAGGACTCGACTTCGCTGCAAGTCTTCTGCGAGCGCAAAGCACCTCTGCGGTCGTCACTGTCAATGACATTAGCAATCGAACTGCAGCCAGACCAGCAGCCGCGGCGGTGGGATGATCACGTTGCGGTGTATGAAGCGGTGTTCGAGCCGCTGAGCAACGCGTTCGCTTGTCGCGCGCTCGACCGTCTCCGCCTGCGTCCGGGCGAGCGCCTGATCGACGTCGGCGCCGGAACCGGCGGCGCCGCGCTCATCGCCGCGGCCCGTGGCGCGGATGTGCTCGCGGTCGATGCCTCCCCCGCGATGACGGCCCGTATCGAAGCACGAGCGAACGGGTTGCCTGTGGCGTCGGGCCGCATCGATGCCATGGCGATGGATGGCATGGCGCTCGGCGTGCCGTCGGCGAGCTTCGACGCGGCACTCTCGGTGTTCGGCGTCATCCTCTTCCCGGATGCCGGGATGGGCATGCGCGAAATCGCCCGCGTGCTCAAGCCAGGCGGCCGCCTGGCCGTCGTCGCGTGGACAGAGACCGAACGCTACGAGCTCGCAGGACGGCTCATCGCCGCCATTGCGGCGGTGCGCGGGCCGCAGGCTCCTCCCGCGGCGATGCCGGCCCAGCTGCGGTTTCGGGATGTGGCCGTATTCCGCGGCCTGCTGATGGAGGCCGGATTGGTCGTCGACGACATCGTGGGCTTCGAAGAACATTGGCGGCTGCCGTCTGCCCGCTGGATTGCCGATCGCATCGCCTTCGCGCCCGGAATGGCGGCGATGATGAGTGCCTTGGCGGGCGATCGCGCGGCGGTGCTCGATGCCTTCGTCGCCGCGCTCGAACGCGATCAGGGACGTGCGGAGGTGACTCTGTCCGCCGTCGCCCATGTCGCCCTTGCAACGCGACCTTGAGTGGAGAAAAATTCGCGCGGGACCATAACCAAAGGGTGGAGCCTGGCGAACAATAACCGATAGGCCCCGCGTTTCCGCGCGCCCGCCGGTTTCTTTCGCGGACGTGTTATCGATGATCTCGGCCATTCCAGAGAGAGGCGACCCATGAAACGGATCATGACGGTGGTGGCGTTTGCGGTTTCGCTTTACGGCGGCGCGGCGTTCGGCCAGGTCCGGCCGCCGCTGATCTTCACCGCAATTCCCGATCAGGATGAAACCCGCCTGGTCGAGCGCTTTGCCAAAGTCGCCGACCACCTGCAGGCGAAGCTCGGCGTGCCGGTCAAATATCTTCCCGTCAAGGGCTACCCGGCTGCCGTCACCGCTTTCACCAACAACCAGGTCCAGCTCGCCTGGTTCGGCGGCTTCACCGGCGTGCAGGCGCGCCGGCAGGTTCCTGGCTCCGAGGCAATCGCCCAGGGCGCCGAAGACACGGCGTTCAAGTCCTTCATCATCGCCAACGCCAAGACCGGTCTCGCTTACGCAAAGGATTTTCCCAAGAACATCGCCGGCAAGTCGTTCACGTTCGGCGCGCGGGCCTCGACGTCCGGACGGCTGATGCCGGAATATTTCATTCGCAAGGCGTTCGACGGCCGCGCTCCCGACGAGATTTTCTCGCGGGTGGGTTTTTCGGGCGACCACAGCCGCACCATCCAGCTGGTGCAATCGGGCGCCTTCGAGGTCGGCGTGCTCGATTTCACCGTCTGGCAGCTCGACAACAAAGCCGGCAAGGTCGATCCGTCGCAGGTTGCCGTCATTTGGGAGTCGCCGACGTTTCCCGACTACCAGTGGACCGTGCGCGGCGACGTCGAGCAGGTCTACGGCGCCGGCTTCAAGGAGAAGCTTCGGGCCGCGCTGCTGTCGATCGACGACCCGGCGATTCTGACCCAGTTCGCCCGCACCAAGTTCATCCCGGCCAGGAACACCGACTATGCTCCGATCGAAGAGGTCGGCAAGGTCACCAATCTGTTGAACTGAAGACGGCCGCATGTCCCCGTTGATCGAATTGCGGAACGTGTCGGCCGGCTATGACGGCCACGCGGTCCTGCATGACGTCAGCCTGGCGATCAACGCCGGCGAGCGCGTCGCGGTCATGGGGCGATCGGGCGCCGGCAAGACGACGCTGCTCAATCTGCTCCATGCACGCCTCGCCGACCGCGTCGCGCTCATTCCGCAGTCGGCCGCGCTGGTGAAGACCTTGTCCGTCTTTCACAATGTCTATATGGGCCGGCTGGATCGCCGTCCGACCTGGTACAATCTGCGCACGCTGGCATGGCCCGCCCGCGCCGATATCGCCGAGATCGAACGCGTGCTGGACATGGTGGGCCTCGCCGACAAGATGTTCGCCGCCGCGGGCGCGCTGTCCGGCGGCCAACAGCAGCGCACCTCGGTGGCGCGTGCCCTCTACAACGGCCGCCCGATCGTGATCGGCGACGAGCCCGTCTCGGCGCTCGACCACGTGCAGGCCGCAGAAATTCTCGGCGAGCTCTGCGCCCGGCACGATACGTTGATTCTTTCGCTGCACGACATCACGCTCGCGCTCGCCCATGCGGACCGGGTGGTGGTGATCGAGAGCGGCCGGATCGTCCTCGACGCCGCCGCCGGCAGCTTGAGCGCGGCGGATCTCGTTCCGTATTACGGCGGGTGACGTGCAAGTGTCCGTCCGCGGTCTCACGCTCCCGAACCTCGGCTATCGATCCGCCAGCGGACTGTTCCTGCTGGCCGCCCTTCTCGCTCTTTTGCTTGCCGACCTGGCGGTGAGCGCGCTCAATCCCTGGGCCGAGATGCGCCGGCTCCTGGCCGGCTTGCTGCGCCCCGACCTGCTGTCGATCGAGGCGATGAGCGTGGTCTGGACCGTCGCCTTCGCGGTTCTCGGCGTCGCGCTCGGCGCGAGCGCCGGATTCGGGATGGCGCTGTGGTTCGCGCGTTCGCGCGCTGTCAGGCTGCTGTGCGCGTTCTTGCGCTCCGTGCACGAGCTGTTCTGGGCGCTGCTGCTGATCCAGGTCGCCGGGCTGACGCCGACGACCGGCATCCTCGCGGTGGCCATTCCCTATTCCGGCATCTTCGCCAAGGTGTTCTCCGAAATGATCGAGGAGGCCGATTTTTCGATTGAGCGCACGCTTCCGGCCAGGACATCCATCGTCGCGCGCTTCGCCTTTGTGCGGATTCCGGAGCTTGCGCCGCAGTTCTGGACCTACACGCTCTACCGCCTCGAATGCGGCCTGCGCTCGACCCTGGTGCTCGGCTTCATCGGGCTGCCCACGATCGGCTTCCATCTCGACTCGTTCTTCAAGCAGGGCCACTACGCCCAGGCGGCCGCGCTCCTGCTCGCGTTTTACGGGCTGATCGGGACGCGCCGCCTGTGGGCGCGCCCCGCGACGGTGCCGCTCCTCATCGTCGCGAGCGTGCTCGTTCTGCCCGAGGCGATCGGCGGCGGCTCCACGCTCGCGAACCTGACGCGCTTCGTGACCCACGACATCGTTCCAGCGCCGTTGCGCGGCGCCGAGCTGCTGAACCCCGGGACGTGGTCGGGCTTCTGGAACTGGCTCTGGCCGGTGCTCAGCCGGCAGGTTGCGCCCGGAATCGTCCAGACCCTGGTGCTCTCGCAGATCGCGCTGGTCGCGATGGCCGTCATCGCGCTGTTCCTGTTTCCGTTCATTTGCCGGCGGTTCGCCGGAAACTTTGGACGGCTGCTCGGCCGCGTGGTCCTGGTCGTCGTGCGATCGACGCCCGAATACATGCTGGTCTACGTGCTGCTGCAACTGCTCGGGCCCTCGATGCTGCCGGCCGTCATCGCGCTCTCCGTCCACAACGGCGCCATCGTCGGCTACTTGATGGGGCGCCATGCCGACGTGCTCGAATATCGTCCCGATGCGCCGCGCGGCCTCAACCTCTATTGCTACGAGACGGTGCCGCGGCTGTACGGTCAGTTTCTTGCTTATGTGCTTTACCGCTGGGAGATCATCCTGCGCGAAAGCGCGATCTTCGGTATCCTGGGCATCACGACGCTCGGCTACTACGTGGACGCGGCGATTTCCGAGATCAGGCTCGACGTCGCCGTCGTTCTGATCATCGCGATCGCGCTGCTGTCCATGCTCGTGGACGCGTCGTCGCGCGCATTGCGGCGGCGGTTGCGGATCGAAACGCTGCCGACGCGCTTGTCGGAGGCGCCGAGCGAGACGCTCAGCCGCGTCATCGGCGAGGGGAGGCTTCAGTGCAAGGCCTGACGCAGCCGATCATCAAGGATGTGGTGCTGGTCGGAGCCGGCCATGCGCATGTCACTGTGTTGCGCATGTTCGGCATGAAGCCCATCCCCGGCGTGCGCCTCACGCTGATCAGCCGCGAGCTGCACACGCCTTATTCGGGCATGCTGCCCGGCCTCATCGCGGGCCACTATGGCTTCGACGACGCCCATATCGATACCGGGCCGCTGACACGCTTTGCAGGCGCCCGGCTCTACCAGGACGAGGCGGTCAACCTGGACCTTGCCGGCCGGCGCGTCATCTGCCGGCACCGGCCGCCGGTGCCCTACGATCTCCTGTCGCTCAATATCGGCTCGACCCCCAACACCGTGGATGTCCCGGGCGCGAGCGAGCACGCCATACCGGTCAAACCGATCGACGGTTTCCTGCAAAGGTTCGAGGCGCTCGAGGCGCGCGTGCTCGGCCGCCGCGGGCGCGCCCGCGTCGCGCTCGTGGGCGCGGGGGCGGGCGGCATCGAGCTGCTGTTGTCGGTCGAGCGCCGGCTGCGGCGCGACGCATCGCTCGCCGGCTTCGACGCCGCGGCGCTCTCCTTCGTCCTCGTGTCCGACGTGCCGCAGATCCTGCCGACCTTCCCGGCGGCGTTCCGTGCCCGTTTCCAGGACATCCTCGCGGCGCGGGGCATCGCGGTCATTGCGGGCGCGCCGGTGATCCGGGTCGAGGCCGGACGCTTGATCCTCGACGGGCACGCGCCGGTCGAGGCCGACGAAATTCTGTGGACCACGCAGGCGGCGCCGGCGCGCTGGCTTGGCGGGACCGAGCTGCCGCTCGACGAGCGCGGCTTTCTCGCGGTGGACGACTTCCTGCGCGCCGCGGGACGCCAAGACGTATTCGCGGCCGGTGACACCATCGCGTTTGCGCCGCGCGCCCTGCCGAAATCGGGCGTCTATGCGGTGCGCGCCGGCCCGGTGCTCGCCGACAACATCCGCCGCAGCTTGCTGGGCCGATCGCTGCGGCCGTTTCGCGCGCAGCGCGACGCGCTTTATCTGGTCTCGACCGGCGAACGCCATGCGCTCGGCACCCGCAACGGACTGGTGGTCGAAGGCGGCTGGGTGTGGCGATGGAAGGACTGGATCGATCGCCGCTTCATGGCGAAGTTCAATGCCCTGCCGGACATGGCGCCGGCCGAACGTGCAGCGGCCTCGCCGCTCGCCGACAAGCAGGCGCTCCGCGACATTTCGGCGATCGCGATGCGGTGCGGTGGCTGCGGCGCCAAGGTCGGGGCCACCGTGCTCTCGCGCGCGCTCGGCACGATCGAGCCGGCCGCGCGTCCCGATATCGTCATCGGGCTCGATGCGCCGGACGACGCCGCCCTGGTCGACACCGGCGGAGACATGCTCTCGCTGCAGACGGTCGATTACTTCCGCGCCATCGTGGACGATCCCTATCTGCTCGGAAAGATCGCGGCCAACCACGCGCTCGGCGACATCTACGCGATGGGCGGCGAACCGCAGTCGGCACTGGCGATCGCCACCGTCCCCTATGGTCTCGAAGCGAAGGTCGAAGCCGATCTGTCCGCGATGATGAGCGGCGCCAACGAGGTGCTGCGCGAGGCGAATTGCGCCCTCGTCGGCGGGCACACCAGCGAGGGGGCGGAGCTGGCGCTGGGGTTTGCGATCAACGGGCTGGTCTCGCGCGCTCACACGCTGCGCAAGGGCGGGATGCGTTGCGGCGATGCGCTGATCCTCACCAAGCCGATCGGCACCGGCACGCTGCTGGCCGCGCACATGCGCGGCAAGGCCAAGGCGCGCTTCGTCACCGCCGCGATCGCGCACATGATCCGGTCCAACGGGCGGGCGGCGGCCATTCTGCGCGAGCACGGCGTTCACGCCGCGACCGACGTGACCGGCTTCGGCCTCATCGGCCACCTGCTCGAGATGGTGCGGGCGTCCAACGTCGACGTGACGCTCGCGGTCGGCAGCGTGCCGCTGCTCGACGGCGCGCGCGAGGCCGTGGGCCTCGGCATCTTCTCGTCGTTGCAGCCGCAGAACGTGCGGCTGCGCCGGGCCATCCGCGATCTCGAGGCTGCGGCCGCGCATCC
>WNFB01015152.1_pt1 | contig 12907 bp, 10 predicted proteins | sample 5400501 | NCBI WGS metagenome assembly WNFB01 (sample SAMN13153341, study PRJNA577476) | soil metagenome | isolation source: 200 cm saprolite under Douglas fir tree site 2 hole 1 | place: USA:California | collected 2015-04-18
CTCAACACAAAGCGGCTGGTATCAATCACAGATGACCAGACACTGAGGAGCCGTGTGCTGGGAAACTCGCATGCACGGTTCTGGATTGGCGGTGGCGGGGGTGACCCCGTCGCCGACCATACGGAGCCCCTGATGCCTTCGGGTCGGAGGGGGTAGAGGATTTTGTAGTGCATCCGGTCAGGATGACCCTGGCGAAATAAACAGAAAATAGAGTGTGTGCAATATAACGTTCTATTTTTTGGCACTATACTATCAGGAAGATGGAGATAGCACACTGATACGCTCACAAACCCTGTAACCAGAGCTATTTGAAAGTCGAGTGAACGAGCACGATTCTGCTGTGTTATATCATGAAGCTTGACCTCCCTCGGCTCGATTCATATACTAATTGGTAGCAGAGGACTTGTATTGTTCAAGCAATCTGCTACACTGGCGGAGGCAGTGGGAGAACCAGCGTATCGACTTTGCGGCTTGACCGCCTTTTAAATAGCCAACAACTAACTCTCGACTCTTCATCAAGTTTCTGGTACGATGTCCACCAACAGTCCTGGAGTATACTTATATTTTGTGGAGGCTACTTTTTATGGACGGACTTCAACGTCGCATTCAGGTTGCGCGTGGCCTTATGCCTGCCGACCTGGTGCTGCGCAATGCCAGGCTTGTGAACGTATGTAGCGGCGAATGTTATCCCGCCGACATTGCTATTGCCGATGGCTTGATTGTTGGGATAGGCACACCTGGTGACGACGGCTATCATGGACGCGAGGAGCGCGACCTGCAGGGGCGTTGGCTCGCACCCGCACTTATCGATGGTCATATGCACATCGAAAGCACTATGCTGCTCCTTTCGGAATTTACTCGTATCGTTACTCCGCGAGGGATCACCGCCGTGATGCTTGATCCTCACGAGTTTGCCAACGTCATGGGCGTTGAGGGTATCCGTTTCGTTCTCGAATCCGGGCGAGGCCTGCCGCTCTCTGCCTATGTTATGCTCTCATCCTGTGTTCCTGCCTCTTCCTATGAAAGCCCCTACCGCGTGCTGATGGCCGATGACCTTCTACCCTTGTTAGAAGATCAGCGCGTCCTGGGTCTGGCCGAGATGATGAACATGCCCGGTGTCTTGTACGGAGATGAACAGGTATTGGCGAAGATCGTTGCCACCCGCCAGCATGGCCTCGTCGTCGATGGACATGCTCCTGGCCTCAACGGGCGCGACCTTTGTGCCTATATCGCGGCTGGCATCATGTCCGACCACGAATGCACCACACTTGAAGAGGCCCGCCAGCGCATCCGCCTGGGTATGTGGCTGATGATCCGCGAAGGCTCAGCCGCCCGCAACCTGGACGCACTTCTTCCCATAGTCAAAGAACTCCACCCGCCGCGTGTCTTCTTTGTCACTGATGATCGCGATCCCCAGGATTTGACCACGCGCGGGCACATCGACTCGATGGTGCGCCGCGCCATAGAATTGGGGCTTGATGCTGTCGAAGCCATCCGCCTGGCTTCCTATAATACCGCCCAATATTTCCGCTTATATGATCGTGGCGCGGTCGCCCCTGGCTTCGTCGCCGACCTTGTGGTACTCGACGATCTGGATACCTTCCAGGTCGAGTCGGTCTACAAAGATGGTGCCATGGTCGCACAGCATGGTAAACTGCTCGTAGATGTATCCACCACGGCCTTCACAGGCATCACCGGCACGGTGCATATTGGCAACATCCATGAGTCTGATCTACGCATGAAAGGGAAAGCGGGTCTTGTCGAGATCATCGGTATTGAGCCTGGACAGATCACCACCAAACACCTGCAAGAAGAGGCACCTCTGCGCAATGGTGAAATTGTGGCAGACCCCACGCGTGACCTGCTCAAGCTCGTCGTCATCGAGCGGCACCATGCCAGTGGACACGTTGGTTTGGGGCTGGTCAAAGGTTTTGGCTTGCGTAAGGGGGCATTGGCTTCCAGTGTCGCGCATGACGCCCACAACCTTGTTATCGCAGGCGCGAGCGATAGCGATATTCTACAGGCTGCTCGTACTCTCGAAGAGATGGGTGGCGGCTTCGCCTGTGTCGTTGACGGGAAAGTGCGTGCCAAAGTGCCACTGCCATATGCAGGGCTGGTTTCACCACTACCCGTCGCCGAGTTGGTGCAACAGCTCCATACACTGGACGCCGCCGCCGCCGAACTGGGCTGTAAGCTTGACCATCCCTGTATGACGCTAAGCTTTCTCTCGCTCTCGGTTATCCCTTCGCTCAAACTCACGGATCAGGGACTGATTGATGTTGAAACATTCACGCTGCTCCCGCTACAGAGGTAAATATCATGTTATTAAATCTTCTTGAATATCATTGGGCGGAGCATATAGACGACGCATTGATGTTGCTCTCGCGCACCGATGTGAAAACCGTGCCTCTAGCAGGCGGTACCTATCTGCTCGGCCACAAAGATGATAGTATTCAGGCGGTCGTTGACCTGCGTGATCTCGAACTTGCCTACATCACCGAAGATGCGCGAGGTATTCACATTGGGGCGATGACCACCCTCCAGAGCATGGTAGAGTCTCCCATCCTCAAAGACCTGTCTTCGGGCCTTCTCTCGCGAGCAGCCCTGGCCTCGTCCTTCTCACGCCTGCTGCGCAACAGTGCCACCCTTGGCGGCACCCTCGCTGCGGGAGTTGCCTCCCAGGCAGATCTGCTCACCGCACTTGCCGTCCTGGATGCTGAGGTAGTGGTACGTTCCGGCTCCAAAACGCAGGTCAACCTCAGTGCAGGTACGATTGATCGCCCAGGACTTCCCCTTTCAGGTGTGACCTACAAGGGAAAGCAAGAGCGGCGTATTCCTTATGCTTCGTCTGCAAGTGGCCGCCGTCCTGCTGAACTCATCATTGAAATCAGTATCCCTCGCCCCGGCTCCAGTGCTGGCGCATCCTTTATGCGCATAGGTCGCACACCAACCGATGTCGCTCTCTTGAATGCCGCCGCCCTCGTGGAAATAGCAGATAATCTCTGCCAGCGCGTGCGCCTGGCACTGGGCGGAGTCAACATGGAGCCGGTACGCTTACATGCCGTCGAAAAACAGCTTGAAGGTCAACCTGTGCCCGATTCCTCTGCCTTCATCCAACATATTACACTCGTATTGCAAGCAGGCATGGCCGACTTTCGCCCTCCATCTGATTTTCGTGCCAGCAGCGGCTATCGTCGCATCAGCGGCATGAACCTGGCCCTTCGCGTGCTTGAAGAAGCAATCAACGTTTCGCATCGACGTGCTACGCTTTCGTCTGAAGGGAGCATTTAAAAAATGGAACTTGAACTGCGCATCAATGGAGTCATCAAAAGCGTGGACGTTGCGGCCAACGAGTCATTAATGACGGTGCTGCGCCAGGAAGGTTATTTCAGTGTCAAACATGGCTGCGAGACGGGCGAATGCGGTGCCTGTACCGTGCTGGTCGATGGCGTAGCGCGTCCAAGCTGTGTCATGCTCGCTGCTCAAGCAGGTGGCTGTACTCTGACCACCGTTGAAAGCCTGGGCAATGCACGCAAACTTCACCCCTTGCAAGAAGCATTTATAGACAGCGGTGCGATACAGTGTGGTTTCTGTACCCCCGGTATGGTGCTTTCCGCTCATGCCTTGCTGGAAAGGAATCCCAATCCAGGCGAGGATGAGGTGCGTGATGCCCTGTCAGGTAATTTATGTCGCTGCACCGGTTACGTCAAACCTGTGCAGGCAGTGCTGCGGGCCGCGGCCATCCTGCGTGGCGAGCATGTTGCATCCATCAGCAGCCCTGAGTCAACTGAGAACTTCAAGGCCTGGGACCCTGGTCGCTCTCCATTAGAACACGCCGAGTACGGTGCAGGCAATCCCGATGCTGGAACGCCATTCACCGCACCCAACGCCCCTTTGTCTAATGTCTCTTCAGATGATGATTCCTCCAGTGCGGGAGGTACAGCGACGCTGGTTGGCACCCGTGTCTCCACCGACCTTAGCATCGTTGGCAAGCCTGAGCGCAAAGTGGATGCTGTCAAGCTGGTCACCGGCAAGCCCGCCTTTGTTGATGATATCGACCTGCGGGACATGTTGCACGCGAGGCTATTGACCAGCCCTCATGCTCACGCCGTCATTCGCAATATCGATGCATCAAAAGCGCGAGCCCTATCCGGCGTCCATGCCGTGTTGACCTATAAAGATGTGCCTCGCGTTCCCTATACCACTGCTGGCCAATCCTGGCCAGAACCAGGGCCGCACGACCAGTACTGCCTGGATTACATGGTGCGTTTCGTCGGCGACCGTGTCGCGGCTGTCGCGGCTGAAACGCCTGAAATTGCCGAGCAGGCTCTGGCACTGATACAAGTCGATTACGAAGTTCTGCCCGCCGTGCTTGATCCACGACAGGCTACCGACCCCAATGCCCCGCGCATCCATCCTGAACCGGAGTCGTACCGCATCCACGACGCCTCGCGCAACATCGCCGCCCATCTACACGCGGAAATAGGCGACGTGGAGCGCGGCTTTGCTGAGTCGGATGTAGTAGTCGAGGGAGAATATATCGTCCCACAGGTGCAGCAGACCCCCATCGAAAACCATATCGTCATCACCTACTGGGATGAAGATGATCGCCTGGTGGTGCGTACCAGCACCCAGGTACCCTACCATGTGCGCCGTATTATCGCCCCCATCATTGGTCTGCCCCCGCGCCGTATCCGCGTGATTAAGCCGCGCATCGGCGGTGGTTTCGGCGTGAAACAGGAGGTGCTGCTCGAAGATATCTGCTCATTGCTGACGATCACGACCAACCGCCCTGTCAAGCTGGAATTTTCACGCGCTGAAGAGTTTCGCAGCAGCCGTTCGCGCCACCCGCAGATACTGCGCATGAAGACAGGCGTCAAACGCGATGGCACCATCGTCGCCAATCAGATGACCCTGCTTGCCAATACCGGAGCCTACGGCACGCATTCGCTCACCGTGCAGAGCAATACCGGCTCGAAAACGCTGCCGCTCTATCCCTGTGCGAATATCCGCTTCGAGGCCGAAATCGTTTACACCAATCTGCCGCCCGCCGGAGCCTTCCGTGGCTATGGCGTGCCCCAGGGTTTCTTTGCCCTGGAAAGCCACATCGATGAAATAGCCAAGCAGTTAGGCATGGATGCCCTGGAACTGCGTCGTAAGAACTGGCTGAAAGAAGGAGACGAAAATCCCCTGGCCAGGGCTCTTGGTGAGGGCAAAGAGGGCTATACCCAGATCATCGAAAGCTGTGGCCTGCCCCAATGCTTGCAGATTGTAGAGGAGAAACTGCACTGGAAAGAGAAGCGAGGCAGATCCGGCACTGGCCGCTTCCGCTATGGCGTTGGTGTCGCACTCGCCATGCATGGGACGGCCATTCCCGGCCTGGACATGGGAGGAGCCAGTATCAAGCTCAATGATGATGGCTCATTCAACATTCTGGTCGGTGCTACCGATATCGGCACGGGTTCAGATACCGTCATAGCGCAGATTGCCGCCGAAGTATTGGGCGTGCGCATGGAAGATATCATCATGCACTCCTCCGATACCGACTTTGCTCCGTTCGACACCGGTGCCTATGCCTCTTCTACTACCTATATCAGTGGTGGTGCCACCAAAAAGGCTGCTGAACAGGTGCGCATGCAAATCCTTGAAGTCGCTGGCCGCATGTTGAAAGCCAATCCTGATAGCTTGAGCATCAATAATCGCATTATCACCGCTCCTAATGGGCAAACAGTCACCGTTTCGCAGGTCGCTCTGCACTCTCTGCACGTCGAAAACCAGCAGCAGATCATGTCAACCGCTTCGTGGATGAGCTACAATTCTCCCCCGCCCTTCGCGGCCCAGGGGGCAGAGGTTGAGGTGGATACCGAAACCGGTGTGGTGCGCGTCCTCAAGGCCATTTCAGCCGTTGACGCTGGCCGTGTGATTAACCCCATTATGGCCGAGGGTCAAATTGAGGGGGGCGCAACCCAGGCTCTTGGCTATGGTGTTTGTGAAGAGATGGTGTATGACCAGCAGGGAGCCTTGCTCACCACCAATCTCAGCGATTATCGTATCTACAATGCCGTCGATATGCCACAGATGGAATCGTACCTGGTCGAGACCCATGATCCCTTTGGCCCTTTTGGCGTCAAAGCCATCGCCGAAATACCCATCGATGGCATGGCTCCCGCCGTTGCCAATGCCGTGGCCGACGCTCTTGGCGTGCGTATACGCGAGATACCACTCACACCTGAACGTGTGCTGCGTGCCATCCATGCCCAGGCTCAAAATGGGGAAGGCCAGGTTCGTTGGGGGCGCGATTGATCGCGCTCAAAACCCGTAGGGGCCTGATTTATCACGCCCAATAAGAGGTAGTAGTTATGAACAAAATTCTACTGGGTACCATCTGCGGCATCATTTTTGGCATTGTTGCGGTTCTAACGATGATTCCTCTGAAATTTGAAGATAAACAGCGAGCGATGCTGGGAGCCTTCATCAATCGCTTCTCTATCGGATTTGTGATTGGCGCAAGCACGCTGCCCATTCCGCCATGGGCACAGGGACTTGCCCTGGGTTTATTACTCAGCTTGCCCGATGCGATTATCACCAAAGCCTGGGCTCCTATCATCGGCATAGGTGTCGTTGGCGGACTGATTATTGGCTTCATTGTTGGACAATGGGGTATATGACAAAAACACAGGGGTAAACAATGGAAAAAGTGAATCTCGCTCATAAATTCAGCCTCTTTCAAGACTATTGGAGTCCAAAAATCGCAGGCGAACTCAACGACTTATACGTCAAATTGGTCAAACTCAAGGGAGAGTTTGTCTGGCATCATCATGAGCCTGCGGCCCTCGTTAATTCATGGTGTTGCTGATTTTGCTGCCTATAGCAGCAAAATCAGCAACACCAAAAACGCTTGCGAACTGCCGTAGGCAGTGAGAAGTCGTCAAGAGAGCGACTTGAATAGCCCAAATAAAGTCAAATAGAAGGAGTCAAGAAAGTAATGAGTGACGACAACGAAGAAACTACAGGATCACACCTATCACCGTTTGAGACAATACGTAGGGAAAGCGAGGAGGGTATCGAGTACTGGTCAGCTCGTGATTTAGCAGGTAATAGAGGATCATTTCACCCATGTGAGTGAGATGATCGAAACGGGTAAGGGAGCCAAACGAAAGTTTGAAACGGTATTCTTATCGCGCTACGCCTGCTACTTGATTGTGCAAAATGCCGATTCTAACAAACCCATTGTTGCACTTGGTCAAACCTATTTTGCGGTCCAAACCCGTCGCCAGGAGTTAGCAGACGAGCTTGCTGCGCTTCCAGAGGACCAGTTACGACTCCTCCGGCGTTCTCAAATGTCAATATATAATAGTCAGTTGGCTCAAGCTGCGCAGCAGGCTGGAGTTATTGAATATTGAATCCATCGATTTTGCCATTTTCCAGGATCATGGCTATCAGGGCCTCTATGGAGGACTCAAGGCCAGGGATATTCACGTGCGCAAGGGATTGAAGAAGAGTCATGAAATACTTGACTATATGGGAAGTGATGAACTTGCTGCGAATATTTTTCGTGCCAGCCAAACGAAGCAAAAGTTGGAACGTGAGCAAGTGAAGGGGAAGGGAAAAGCCAACCGCGCCCATCATGAGGTAGGCAAAGCAGTACGTGATACGATCAAACACCTGGGCGGTACTATGCCAGAAGATCTCCCTACTCCAGTAGAGAGTATTCAGCAGTAAGAGCAGAAAGAGAAAAAACGTCTCGAACAGGCTCCGCAGCTTCAAATGTTCACCGAGCTAGTGGAACCTGAATCAGCAGAAGAATAAGAAAGGATTTATCTCATGGTCGACTGGAATCGCCGTAGCCAAATAGCCGAAAGCATCCTGGATACCGCGGCAATGACGCCAATGGTGCGTCTTCGCCGCGTCGTGGGTGACGCCAAACCCACTATTGTGGCCAAAGTCGAATATTTCAATCCCAGTGGCAGCGTTAAAGATCGCATTTTACCGTTTCTTGTTTCTGAGGCCGAGCGGCGCGGTGACCTGCGCCCAGGTATGACTATCATCGAAGGTACCACTGGCAACACTGGCATAGCCACCTCCTGCGTGGGTGCCGCGAAAGGTTATCCTGTCGTCATCGTCATGCCGGAAGGCATGAGTGTCGAACGCAAAAAGACCATCCGTGCCTATGGTGCCGAACTCGTACTCACCCCCGGAGCCGAGAGCGATGTAGACCTGGTGATCGAAAAGGTCAAGGAACTCAAAGCCGCCGCCCCTGATAAGTATTGGGAGGTTGGCCAGTTCGTCAATGCCGATAATATCGAGGCCCATTATCGTACCACCGGTCCGGAGATCTGGGAACAGAGCGGAGGAAAAATTGGTGCCCTGGTCTTATCCCAGGGGACAGGTGGTACCGTCACCGGTGCCTCTAAATACCTCAAAGAACAGAATCCCAACATCAAAGTGTTTGCCGTCGAACCTGACGAGTGCGACATCCTCGCCGGTGGCTCGTGGGGAGCGCACAAAATTGAAGGCATCGGCGATGGCTTTATTCCAGAGGTACTACACGTTGAATACCTGGACGGAGTTGTCACCACCACCTCCGATGAAGCACTCGAAATGGCCCGCCGCCTTGCGCGTGAAGAGGGCATCTTCTGTGGTATCTCGTCGGGCTGTAACGTGGCAGCCGCTATAAAGGTAGCCCATCACTACCCCGATATCGGCATGATTGTCACTGTCCTTTCCGACAATGGCCTGCGCTACTTCTCCACCGAGCTCTGCGGCGTCTACAGCGACCTGGAAGTCCCAGAGCGCGAACATCCCATCAGTGACGCTGACAAAGCCAAACTGGCGAAGGTCAAACTTGAAGTAATTCGCTAATACAGAAAACACACGATAATGCTAGCCAATCATGTAGATCACCTGCAATGCGTCCTCTGCGGAACCAGCTATAATCCCGCGGAGGTTCAATATGCCTGCCTCGCCTGTGGCCCATTGGGAGTCCTCGAGGTGCATTACGATTACGAGCAGATCGCTCCCCATATCAGTCGTAGCCAACTGGCAGAAGATCACCAACAGAACACCTGGCGTTACCGTGTGCTTCTGCCTATTTCTTATAGCCGGAAGAATTTGCCGCCATTGGCAGTAGGGAATACTCCGCTCTACTCGGTCGAGAGGTTGCGCGGCTATCTCGGTATGAGCAATCTCTGGCTCAAAGATGATACGCGCAATCCCAGTGCCTCGCTCAAGGACCGTGCCAGTATCATCGCGGTCGTGCTGGCGGAAGGGAAGACGGTTGCCTGCGCCTCCACCGGAAATGCCGCCTCGTCGTTGGCTGTGCAGGCCGCCTCGGTAGGTTTGCCGTGCTTTATCTTTGTGCCACACAACGCGCCGCGTGCCAAGATCGTCCAATTGCTCATGTGTGGCGCAACCGTCTTTTCCGTCAATGGCAGCTACGATGACGCTTTTGATCTCTGTATCGAGGCATGTAGAACCTTTGGCTGGTACAATCGCAACACAGGCTACAACCCCTACCTCGTCGAAGGTAAAAAGACCGCCGGTCTGGAGATTGCGGAACAACTGCATTGGCAGGTTCCCGATACCATACTTGTGCCTACAGGTGATGGCTGTATCATCAGTGGCGTCTATCGCGGCTTTGAGGACTTCTATCGACTTGGTATGATCGACCGCGTGCCGCGCCTGGTGGCTGTACAGGCCGAAGGCTCTCCGGCCATCGTGCGTGCATTAGAGAGTGACGGCGTTGTGCGTCCCTATCCGGCCCAAACCGTTGCCGATGGCATCTCCGTTGGTCTGCCCCGCAACGGTGCCATGGCGGTACGCCATATCCGTAACAGTGGCGGCTTTGGTGTTACCGTCTCCGATGCCGAGATTTTAGCGGCAGAGAAGAGCCTCGCTATGCGCACTGGCGTTTTTGCCGAGCCAGCCGGGGCCGCCTCATATGCTGGTCTACTGCGCCTGCTTGAAGAAGGAAAGATAGCAAAAGATGAACATGTTGTTCTGCTCGTTACGGGCAGCGGCCTCAAGAGCATCGATGCAGTAGTCGAAGCTGCTGGCAGCGTCCTACCGATTGCCAAAGGGCAGGAGGGTATGATGATGGTGGAGAAGCTGGTGAAAGGGGTGTAATTATGAATCGACCAGAAAGGATGGTCAGTAACCAATGTCAAACATGCTCATCGGTAACGGAACCATCGTCACACTCGGCAGCGACAACCAGTTGATCGAGCGGGGAGCCATCCTGGTACAGGGCGAGCGCATCGCGGCCATCGGCTCGGATAGCGAATTGCGCCAGCAACATCCCGGTGCTCAATACATTGATGCCAATGGCGGCTTAATTATGCCAGGGTTTCTCTGCACACACACCCATTTTTATGGCGCCTTTGCCCGTGGTATGGCTATCCCAGGTGAAGCACCGCGCAACTTTCTCGAAATTCTGCAACGCCTGTGGTGGCGACTGGATAAGCTCCTGACGCTGGAGGATACCCTCGCCAGCGCCGAGATGTTTATGGCTGACGCCATTCGACATGGTACAACCTGCGTGGTCGATCATCACGCCAGCCCCAACGCTATCGAAGGGAGCCTGGATGTCATCGCCGATGCTGTGCAGCAGGCAGGTGTCCGGGCATGTCTCGCCTACGAAGTCTCCGATCGTGACGGTATTGCTGTCACCGCCGATGGTATCCGCGAGAACGAACGCTTTATCCGCTCACTCCATACTACACCTGCACGCCGCCAGCAGGCGGAAGCAGGTATGCTCTCAGCCAGCTATGGTCTCCACGCCTCCTTTACCCTCAATCCTGCCACACTTGAACGCTGCGCCTCAGGTGCTGCTGATTTGGGCGTAGGCTTTCATATCCATGTGGCCGAAGATATCTCGGACGAGAACGACAGCACATCATCCTATGGTATGCGTGTCGTTGACCGCCTGGAGGCCAGTCATATATTGGGGCCGCGCAGCATTGCCGCCCACTGCGTGCATGTAAACAGTGGCGAAATTGGACGGCTGGCGGAAACCCATACCAATAGCGTACACAATCCCCGCTCGAATATGAACAACGCCGTTGGTCGCGCCCCCGTCGAAGAGATGCTACGGGCAGGTGCCAACGTAGGGTTGGGCAACGATGGTTTCAGTATGAACATGATGCAGGAGATGAAGGCTGCCTACCTGCTCCATAAGCTCGCACTTGGAGACCCGCGGGCCATGCCGGCTGACCTGGTGTTGAAGATGGCCTTCCAGCATAACGCGCAGATCATGAACGCCGTCTTCAGCCCTTTCGGTGCCGATTTCCCGCGTGTCGGTGAATTAAGCATAGGAGCCGCCGCCGACCTGGTGCTGCTTGATTACCTGCCGCCTACGCCACTCAGCAGTGGAAACTTTCCATGGCACCTGATCTTTGGCATGGACGGGCATCACGTCAACTCAACCATGGCCGCCGGGCGCTGGCTGATGCGCAACCATCAACTGCTGACACTCGACGAAGCACGTATTCGAGCACGAACAAGAGAACTCTCACAAAAACTTTGGCAAAGGTTGTAGGGACCTGATTTATCGCGTCCCTACTTTCGAATTAGAGGAGCACCGTTCTTTTCCCTGTATAGTATAGTGTGGAATCATGATGCTTGCAATTAGAGGATATAATCAGGGAGTCATGGTATTTTTCATAGGACGCATGAACAATGCAACACCATTTGGTTCCAGTGCTCGGTGAAGGGAACATGTAGCAGATGAGATGCGCCAGATTTTCTTTTACCGTGACTCCCAGATAAGTATGTCAATAAGAAAATTTCTCATACTATTGCCAAAACATGCCTATACCTATATACTTAAGCTAAAATCGTAAGTCTATTTGGAGCAAGCAAGTGGAATATTATTTCAACGAACTGGACCCTACAACATTTCAAAAACTAATCAATGCTATTCTCATCGCCCGCTATGGTGAAGGCGTGCGCCTGATGCCCACGCGCGGAAAAGATGGTGGTCAAGACGCTGTTATAGACCCGGAAGGCCCTCATTTTTTCGAATTACAGCTTGATGCTATTCCCCCAAAATTCACAGGTCAAACGCCTCCAAAACAGGGTAGGTACATTTTTCAAGTAAAATGGCATCGCACAAATGACATCACTGCGGTCGAACTAACGAGAAGAGTTCTTTCCGATTTCTCACAAGAACTGAGAAAAAATATATTGAACAGGACTGAAGATGAGAAAGTTGACTTCTTTTTTCTGATTACAAATGTTCCCCTATCTGATAATAGGCGTAAACAATTTGAAAGTAGCCGAACACGATTACTAAAAGATATTACAGGTCTTCATTCTGACATATGGTGGCAAGACTGGCTCACAGCGCAGTTAAATCTCCTTCCTGACCTCGCATATGCTTATCCACAATTATTTGCAGGGGGAAAACCGCCTTTCGAAAGAAAACCTGCGGAAAGTAAGAAAGAAGAATTACCTGTAGCGATCCAAATACTCATCAAAGATCAATATGCTAAAGATAGCAAAATCAAATTCAAACAAATTGAACTTAATAATAGTTTAAATAAGTTATTTATAGATACTAATACAATTGTGAAACACTTAACACCAGAAGAACAGAAGCGTCTTCTTACAGCCGAGGTCGCACGTCAAAAAAATACTAAATACAAAGCTAAACACAATTCATCTACCTCGTCCTTTCAGTCACGCCATTCAGAACTACTTATAAGCACTCTTGGCGTACTCTTAGATGAAGCTCAGGATAGTATTCTCCATAAGATTATACTAGAAGGTGGCCCAGGGCAGGGTAAATCTACGATTACCCAGATGTTAGCGCAAATACACCGTCATCCAAAAATTGAGCGGCGTCCCCTTGATCCAGAAGGGCGCTGGATTCCTCCCAAAAAGTTAAGGATACCTTTCCGTATAGAAC
>WNFB01004129.1_pt1 | contig 12906 bp, 11 predicted proteins | sample 5400501 | NCBI WGS metagenome assembly WNFB01 (sample SAMN13153341, study PRJNA577476) | soil metagenome | isolation source: 200 cm saprolite under Douglas fir tree site 2 hole 1 | place: USA:California | collected 2015-04-18
CCCAACCAGTGCTCCCGGGAAACAATGTTGTCATTTTCACTGTGAGTGATCGCTGCCGGCAGCGCACCCTGCGGCACGTAGCCGATGCTCCCGTTGGCTCGGAAATGTCCCACCGTCACCTGGGCATAGAGGTCCGCCTCCATCTGAATATAGCTGACATTCTTGGGACCTCCGTTGGCCTGGACGATCAACTCCGCCCCGCGATAACTGCCGCCCAGGAGCAGCCAGCTCGGTAGAGTGAAGACCCTGTCCAGCGCGCCGAACGCGAAGTGGGAAGTCGGACCGGCTTCCTCCACCTTCCCGTGAGAGTAGCGGGTTTCGATCAGAAGCTGTGCCTGCGCGCGCCCATACTCGGTGAGCAGGCCGCTTCCCGAAGGATCCGCATGGCACACTGCACAACCGGTGTACTCGTGACGAATCATCCAAGCGAAGGCGTGCACCTTCCCCGGATGGCAGAGCAGCGCTGCCGCCAGCGCTAACGGCGCTGCCCCGCAAGTCACCGCGCATAGCCGTCCGCCCCGGCGATACCCCCTCATCCCTTCACCTTGAAGGACGCCGTGATCTCGACATCGGGTTGTACCGTGACGCCAAGGTATTCCGGAACCTCGATTCCGTACTCTGTCATGTTCAATCGGAATGAGCCGACAATTTCGTATCCGCCCGGGGTCGGTTTGGCCTGGTAATTCACCATCACCGGCTTCTGTTGTCCGTGGAGCCGCAAGGTGGCCTTGATCGCCGACTGCACTTCCACTCCACCTTTGCGTATCTTCAAGTCTGCCCGAGGTAGCTTAAGCTCAGCGGTGGGGTACTTCCCGGTTTCCAGGTACTTCTCCTTCATGTGGTTGTCGCGCAGCTCGATTCCGGTGGACAGATGGGTCAGCGGCACCACCACCGTGAGCACGTTTCGAAGATTCCTCACTTCCAGCTCGGAAGTCTTCCCCTCCATCTTTATTCCGCCCGGACCCACGGCGACGAACGTCACCGTTGACGTTCCATCTTTGGACCACCGATCGACTCGCGGACGCGCTTTCGCTCGGCTGGACCGCCTTGCGCCTAGAGCAGGGGCGGACGAGGGAAATCCCAGGGCCAGGAAGGCGGCCACCATCAGTAGAAGCAGAGAGCGCTTTTGCATCGCGTTCCAAAACCTAGCGGAAAGCCTGGTGACCGGGAAGTTGCTCCAGGATCCGATAAAGACCTTGCTTGGGAAGACGCGTGAACCCCGACCAAGCCACCCCGGCGAGTATCCCGTCGCAGAGCCACTCGTTCAGCCAGCCTGCGGCATACTTGGCGTCCCGCTGTTTGAGGCCCGTGCCATGCTCCCGCGCCCAGCGTCGGTTGGACCATTCGTGAACGCCCACCGGTGAGGCGAGGATCAGAGGAATGCCGAGAGCTGCGTAAAACGTCAGCTCGCTCGGCTTGGTCCAGAGAATGTCCGTTTCGGCGAGCAACCGGTTGAAGCGGGCGAAGTACGAGGCGAAGTCTTTTTCCAGGAGGATCTCGATCCCTGAACCGATTTGGTTGACCAGGCCGGCGCGTTCAATGTAGCCCTCCAGTTGCTGGGCAACGTCGGCTCGAACCCCCGCCACCAGGACGAGGCGAAGGCTGCGCTGCTGCACCGATTCCTTCACTGCCGCGATCAACTGCTGGGCAAGTCCCAGCTGTGCGCCGGTGCCGCCGATTGCAAAGGTCAGCAGCGGACTGCGGCGTTCCTCTTCCCGCGGCAACGGTCCAAGGACACTCGTCAAAAGCGCGCCCTGGGTTTGGCGAAAGCTCCCCTGGGGATCGAGTCGAACCAAGCGCGCCGCCAGCTGCTTGCGAAGCAAGGGCAAATCCGGTCCGCCGACCAGCTCGTGGGGCAGGGGAAAACCGGTGAATTCGATATTCTGTTTTGGAACGCCGTACGCTTCGAGCCGCCGCTGGGCGCGCAGGCTTGGCACGAAGTATCGGATCTGCGTCGCCGCGGGCCGCATCGGCGCCCAGATTCGATTGATGTCCGCGTCGGTGACCACGCAGTAGACCTCCGGACACCCGAGGTGATCGGCGGCGATCGCCGGCGCGTAGAACGTGGTCAGCAGTGGACTGCCAGTTCGGCGCAGGTGTTCGCCCAGCCCTTTTCCCAGTCCATTGAGAATCAGGCGGTGAAGCGAGCGCGTTCCGAGCGTGGGAGCGGAGAGGTCTCGAGAGGGATGAAGCCTGGGGATCGCGGTGAGCGCATCCAGAAGGGAGTCGAGCGCGCTTCCAATCATCGGAACGTGAGAGAATCTGGAGAGGGATTCGTAGAAGCCCCGGGCGCGCGCCCAGCGACGCTGTTCCTCGCGGTTGGCCAGGGGGGCGCGGTCGGCAAGCAGCACCTCCGTCTCCAGAGCGGTGGCCAGCGGCATCGCAGCGCGAAGGTGCCCGTAACCCATCTCGATCGAGACCACGGTCGGGTTGACGGGCGGGCGGGGGGAGGCCTGGGGGCTCATCGGTGAGGGTGCACGGATACCCCAGTTCGGCGGACAGTGCGCAAGATTCGGTCATCCGCGGCGTCGCACACTGTAGTCATAAAATTCATAAACTGTTTTCACGTCTGAAAAGCATGGCGTCGATTCCCTATCGCAGTTTCCCCTGAATCCCGGACCCGATTCGTTAAGCTACCGCGATGCGCGGCCGGGCACTGTTGCTCTACAGTCTGTGTTGCCTGCTCTGGGGGTCGACCTGGCTGGTGATCAAGGTCGGGCTCGACGACCTGCCCCCTTTCCTTTTTGCTGGCGTGCGAATGGCCGTCGCTTCTCTGGCGCTCGCGCCGCTGGCTTTCAAAGCCGGAATCCCGCGCCTGGCGAAGGGGCGCTGGCGCTGGGTGGTGCAGATCGGAGCTTTGCAGATGGGGCTCTCCTACGCGGCCATCTTCGCCGCCGAGCGGATGATCTCCTCGGGATTGACCGCGCTCTTGTTTTGCACCTACCCGATCTTGGTTGTCGTCTTGGCCCACTTCCAGCTCCCGGGCGAACGGCTGACGAAAATTCATCTCGCGTCGGTATTCTTCGGCTTCTCGGGCATCGCCTTGCTCCAGATGCCGGCGGTGCGCGAGATTCGATGGGCCCCCAACGTAGCGTTGGCTCTCGCTCTTCCGCTGTTGGCTTCCCTGTCGTCGGCGGTGGGGAACGTCTGGCAAAAGAAGCATCTGGGCGACGTTTCTCTGGTGATCAATCTGTGGGGTCAGACGCTGATCGGCTCCTGCGTGCTGCTTAGCCTCCATTTCGCGACCGAGGCCGGCGCGCCGGCCCACTGGACCCTCCGCTCGCTGGGTTCTCTCATCTACCTGGCCGGCCCTGGCACGGTGGTGACGTTCTTGTGCCTGTTCTGGCTCCTCCCCCGGGTGCCGATGGTGGTGATCGGAATCATCCCCATCCTTGATACGCTGATTGCGGTCGCGCTCGGAGCGCTGGTGCTTCACGAACCGCTGGGGGGGCGACTGATCGCCGCCGGGGTGTTGATCTTGCTCGGGGCCGCCCTCGCCGCTCGCGCCCGGAGCTCTCCGGTGGATAACTTGGATCTCCAAGCTCCGGAGCCAAGCGCAGGGACAGGGCGCTAGAGGTTCGGGGCCGCGTTCTTTCGAAGCGCGAACCAGAGACTCGCCCCCGGCAGTCGGGTCTTGTCCAGGGCGGGGGCGAGTCTGCGCTCGATCGTCACCAGCACAATCAGCGCCAGGTTGACCGCCGCGGGCGGAACCTTCAAATGAGTGCCCACCGGAATGTCCGAGCTCTTGCCTCGCAGAAGCCGCCGCTGAAACCAGAGGATCGGCACCAAAGTGCGATTGAAGGGACAGATTTCCAGGATCGACGCGTCTGGAATCGACTCCAGCAGGTGGGTGAGAGACTTCTCGTCGTAGCGCAACCGGTGGCCCGCCTCGGTGTCGATCTGGCTCCAGAGGGACATCAGCGCGGGCACGGTCCCCACCAGCAATCCCCCCGGCCTTGCACATCGCAGGGCGGCGATCAGGGCCTCCCGCGGTTGGTCCAGATGCTCGAGGACGTCGAACAAGCCGACGCCCTCGTACGCGCCGGTCGTCAGGGGCTGGGTTCCCTTTTCGAGGTCGTGCACCAGGAACAAGCCGCGGGGCGTTCGCCGAGCCGCCTCCCGCACGCGCGCCAGGTGACCGTCGACTCCGGTCACCTCAAAACCCAGCCGGGAGAGGTGCGCGGCGACCGCCCCGCCTCCGCACCCCAGCTCGAGAAAGTGGGCGGGGGGCACGCATCCCAGAGCCTGCAGTCGCTCGGAGAGAAAATGGTTGCGGGTGCTGAACCAGAAGTGGCGCTCCTCCGCATCGGAGAGAAGGCGAACCGCTCTCTCGTCGGCGATGCTGAAGGCGGCGTAGCCCGCGGGCAGATTGGAGAGTACGCGAAGGTTGGGCGGCAAGGGGTCGCTGCTGACAGCTGCATCGACGCTGGCGATGTTCGGCTCCCTCTACCCCAGGCGGCGATCGACTTCCGCGCGGGCACGAGGATGCATCCTATCGCGCGCGCCGTTTTGGAACGGGCTCACACTGGCCCCCTGACTCGCCGGCAGGAAGTAATCCTCCCACACCGGGGCGCTTGGGAAAATTGGACAGTGGTGTGAACGAAAAAGAGCAAGACTAAGATTCGGCGCATGCAGACAGATTACGATCTGATCATCGCTGGAAACGGCGTGCTGGCGCTTTCCACTGCCCACGCGCTTTCCCAGGAAAACCCGAGCATCAGGGTAGCCATCGTTGGCCCCGCTGCCAAACCCGGCAGCGCCTCGCTGGCGGCGGGCGCGATGCTGGCATCGTTCGCGGAGATCGAGAAAGGGGCGATCGATTCCCCACCCTCCAAGCGGAAGTTCGAGATGAGCCTTTCCGCAACCCGGATCTGGCCGGAATGGGTCGAGTCCTTGAATCGAGCGGCGGGGAAGAAGCTGCTTTCGCTCAACCTGGGCACCTATGTCATCCACAACGCCAGGGCCGATGAGCTGGACGACGAGAATTACCGCGCAGTGATCGAGACGCTGGTTCGCTACAAAGAAGAGTTCGCCGAGGTGGATCCGGCCGAGGTTCCGGGCCTGCTCCCAGCACCGGAGTCGCGGCCTCTCAAGGTGATTCACATACCCAATGAGGGCTATCTGAATTCACATCACCTGGCGCAAGTGCTCACCGAAAGCCTGGCGCGGACCAATCGGATCGAGATGTTCAATGACTTCGCATCCGGAATCCGGATCGGCGATGACGGCTGGAAGGAGCTTCAGCTGGCCGGGGGAAGGAAACTCGTTTCGCAAAAGCTCCTGATCGCCTGCGGAGCGAAATCCCAGGAGCTGATCGATCAGCTGGCCCCTCTACGGGGCAGGATTCCCAGGCTGGTTTACGGAGTCGGCGCGGCGATGGTGATCAAGACGGAGGGTTATGCCCCTCCCAAGGTGTTGCGCACGCTCAACCGTGGCCTAGCCTGCGGGATCCACCTGGTCCCCTATGACCAGGACGTTTGCTACATCGGGGCGTCGAACTTCATCACCCCGATTCCCGAGTATCACCCCCGGATGACCAGCCTTTTTCTGCTGATGCAGGCGGCGATGGAACAGCTCAACCGGCGGTTGTACAAGGCCCAGATCATCGAGACCCGGGTTGGACACCGGCCCACCACCATCGACACATTTCCGTTGATCGGCGAGACGTCGATTCCCGGCCTGTGGATCCTCTCCGGAACGAAGCGCGACGGCATTCACATGTCCCCGCTGCTGGCCCAATCGACCGCCAGAGAAATGCTCGGCCGAAAAGGGCTGTTCGAGAACGATTTCAAGCCGGAGAGAAGCCTGATCCACACCCTCAGCCGGGAGGAAGGGATCCGCAAAGCGGTGAAGCATCTCAAATCGGCGGCGATCCAGCACGAGCTGCATCTCCCCAAGGCCGGCTGGGACGAGATGATCGAGGACATGTTGCGCCGAAAGGTCGAGTCGATCTACGACCAGTGCGGAATCAAGGATTTCGGCATCCCGCCCGAGATGCTGGACATGTACAAGTACGGCCATACCGGGGCCACCACCGCGGCATGAGCACGATCAGACGGTTGACCGCCGACTACTACCACCAGGCCTTAATGAAACACGGGGACACGCCCAGGGGCGTGGATTGGAAAGACTCCGCCGGTCAACGGTTCCGCTTCGAGCAGCTGCTCGAGGGCCTGCCGATCGATCAGCCCTTCTCGATCCTCGATGTCGGATGCGGAACCGGAGCCCTGGTGGATTTTCTGTCCAGCCGGGTGCAGAAGACCTTCCGTTACGACGGGATCGATTTCGTCGCCGGGATGATCGAGGTGGCGGCCAGCAAGCACCAGGGCCGGGCGCAGACCCGCTTCCTGAGCACCGAGCTGAGGGAGATCTGCGAGAAATACGATTTTGTCGTCTCCAGTGGGATCTTCAACGTCAAGCAGACGGTGAGCACCATCGATTGGGTGTCCCATTGCACGGAGACGATTTGCGAGATGTTCGAACGTTGTACCAAGGCGATCGTCTTCAACTGCCTCACCAGCCGGGTCGATTTCCGGAGGGACGAGCTATTTTATTCGGAGCCGGGCTTCATGCTCGACTTCTGCCAGAAGAACATCTCCCGATACGTCAGGATCAATCACGCCTACCCGCTGTTTGAATACACGATGACCGTCTACCGGGAAGAATTCATCCAGAGGAAGGCCTGAGATGAGAAAAGCCGCGTTGGCCATCAGCACCAAGATCAGCGTTGTCGTTCCCGTCTACAATTCACAGGCCACGCTGGTGGAGCTGATCGAGAGGGTTTCGAAAGTCCTCGCGCCGGTCGGACCCTTCGAGATCATCCTGGTCAACGACGGCAGCAGGGACCGCAGCGCCGATGTCTGCCGGAAGCTCGCGCTCGGAAATGAATTCGTCAAATTCATCTCCTTTTTCAGGAATTTCGGTCAGGCCAGCGCGATCCTGGCCGGATTGCGCGAGGCGCGGGGCAGCGTCTGCGTGATCATGGATGACGACCTGCAGAACCCACCGGAGGAGATCCTCAAGCTCTTGGAGGGGATCGACAACGGCTTCGATTTCGCTTTCGGAGTGACCCCTCGGCCCAGCCAAAGCCTGTTCAGGCTGCTCGCCAGCAAGCTGACCTTCAAGATGGCCGATCTGATGCTCGACAAACCGCGCGGGCTGTACCACTCGAGCTTTCTGGCGTTGCGACAGGAGATCGTCCGGCAGATCGTCCATTACGACGGTCCCTATCCCTACCTGGCCGGGTTGATCTTCCGGGTCAGCCACCACGGGACCAATGTGATGGTGAGAAACGACGAGCGTAAGCAAGGCCAGTCGCAATACAGCCTGGTGAAGTTGATCAAGCTGTGGATCAATTCGTTCACCAGCTTCTCGGTGGTCCCATTGAGGGTGGCCGGGCTGGTCGGTTCGCTGATCTCCCTCTCGGGATTCATCCTCCTCGGAGTTCTGGTCGTTCAACGGCTCTTTTACGGGAGGTTTCTCACCGGCTGGATTTCGTTGCTTGGCGCGAGCCTGATCTTCTCCGGGGTGCAGCTGTTGGCTCTGGGCCTTTTGGGCGAATACCTCGGACGCGGATTCATGCTCTTGAACAAATCTCCGCAATATTCGATCCGAGAAAAACTCAACTGCGAATGAGAGGGAGGAAAATGCAACCTAAGCCCTATGTCCTGTCCTCGAACCACTGGAAGACGGTCAAGGCGACCGATTACCAGGTGGTGATTCTTCCATGGGGAGCCACCGAGGCGCACAATTATCATCTACCCTATTCCACCGATAACGTGCAGTGCTCGTACATCGCCGAGAAGGCGGCGGAGCAGATCTGGCGGGAGGGCTACCGGCCGATCGTTCTGCCTTGCGTGCCGTTCGGCGTTCAAAGTGCGCAGCTGGGCGTGAAGTTCAACATCAACATGAGGCCTTCGACCCAGTTCCTGGTTCTCAAGGACATCGTCCAGTCCCTCCAGGCCCAAGGGCTGACCAAGCTGGTGATTCTCAATGGCCACGGCGGAAACCACTTCGTCCAGATGCTGCGCGAGCTGTACCTGGACAGTCCGCTCCGGCTGTTCACCTTGACCTGGTACGAGGTGGTGGACGCGAAGAAGTTCTTTGACGAGCCGGGAGACCACGGCGGGGAGATGGAAACGAGCGTGATGATGCAGATCGCGCCCGAGCTGGTGCTTCCGCTTTCGGAGGCCGGCAGCGGGCGGGCGAAGCGAGTGAAAGTCCCCTCGCTTCGAGGTGGCTGGGCCTGGACTCAGCGAGGCTGGCTGGGCGAGGTGACCGAGGACACCGGCGCGGGAAATCCCGCCAAGGCCGACGCCAAGAAGGGCGAAGCGTTCCTGGCCGAAGTGATCGCCAAGTTTTCGGTGTTACTCAAGGAAATCGCCGACGCCGATTTGAAAAACCTATACGAATAGTTTTGGGGGAAGCTCAAGGTGAACCTGAGCAAATTCGTTCAAAAAGTCAGAGATCGAAATCAGCGGGAGGAGCTCTATTCGAAGCCCGCCTACTGGGATTCAAAGGCCGATCAGCGCCAGGGTTACGCGGTGTCTCTCTGGGAGAACAATTGTCTCAACGAGCTCTACCACCTCGAGCAGATGGAAAGGCTGGAGAAGGCGCTCCCGGATCTTCAGGGCCTGGACGTCCTCGATATCGGATGTGGGGTAGGGCGCATTGCCCGCTGGCTGGCCGACCGCGGAGCGCGGGTGGTGGGCGCCGATTTCTCGGACAAGACGATCGCCATCGCCCAGCGGCTGTCTTCGCCGGGCAATCCCGTTTATCGGGTGGAATCGGTTTTTGAGTTCAACGATAAAGATAGTTTTGACATCATCATCTCCACCGGGCTGCTGGTGATCGCCTGCCGGAATCGCGATCAGCTGTCGAGTGCCCTGACTCGGTTGCGCGAGTCCCTCCGGCCGGGCGGGAAGCTCTTTCTGATGGAGCCGGTGCATCGGGGATTTCTTCACCGAGTGCTGGACCTGGACATCGGTGAGTTCTGCGACGTTCTCGCTCAAGCGGGATTCACCGTGGATTCAGTGGAGCAGATGCATTTCTGGCCAGCGCGTTGGCTGCTGGCATTCATTCCCTGGCCCAAGCAGGTCACCACCGCTGGCTACCGCATCGGCCAAGCGATGATGAGTCTTCCGTTGATCGGCCACATGGGCGATTACAAGTGGGTCCTGGCCCATCGGGCGTTGGTTGCGCAGGCGCTCTAATCCATCTCGCTGGCGCTGATTGGGGCGAGCTGGAAATAGGGAGCTTCCTGGGTCGGGTGCAATCGGAAGAAGCTGCGGTCGGCAAAGCGCTGCCGCAGCGGCCCCAGCACTCCCCTGACGTCGTGGAGGATGAGCAGATTGTCGCTCCAATCGGGCGCCGGCCGCCGCCAGTCAAAAACAAACGTGCCGGTGTTGATGAAACCCATCGACGAGCTGCGCCAGAGCATGCCGAATTGAGGCGCCAAGACGATCGCATTATTTAGATTTGCAGAATCCAGAAAACCGTAGATGTAGCCCTGGACGAAAGCCTGGCGCCGCAGCGCAAGCGACTGCCAGAAGATGAACGTTCCCAGACTGAGGACCGCGGCCCCACAGAGAAGACTGGACACCATCCTCAGGCCAATGTCTTTCTGCTCGCACCACCGCCTCAAGCAGACGATTCCGTGGACCGCGAGCAGGGTCAAGGGCACCGCGGCTTCGGAGTAATGGATGGGCCCGACCAGGTGGATGCCGGAATTATCGTGCAAAAGTCCGAGCCCCAGGTTGCACAGGAGGCCCCACCCGAGCAATCGGGTAAACCGGTCAAAAGGGATCCCCAGCGCAGCCAGAGCGGCGCCCAGCGGTCCGCCAAACCAGATTGCCAGCATCAGGAGGTTGTAGCTGGTGTTGCTGCCGAACCGGTGCCACAGCAAAGCGGGATTCGAGAAACCAGCCAGGGCTCCCAGCCAGGGCTCCCTCAGCAGCGGGTTGGGAGCGAAGCGAGCGGGGAAGAACGGGTTCCCGGTCAGGGCCAGGTTGAAGAGAGCGAAAGCGATCAGCGGGCCCGCCGCGCCAGCTGCAAAAGCCCACCACGCCCGGGCCGCGCCGCTTTCCCGCCGGAGAGCGCGCACCAGCAGAGCGAGGATCAGTGGAGAAGTGAGGCAGGCGATCTCAAAGGGCCGGCAGAAAAAGGCGGCTCCTACGCCGAATCCCGTCGCCGCCCACCATCCCGGCTTGGACCGCGCTTCGGCAGTTACGTAACACCACAGCGCAAAGGCCAGCAGCCCACGGGACAGGAGGTGGGCATGGGAGGTGAAGGAGAGCGCGCAGATCATCGGCGAGAGGAGAGCCACCGCCGCCGCAACTGCGCCCCAGGGACGCCCCAGGCGCCGTCCGGCCGATGCGGCGAGAAAGGTCACCGGAAATGCAGCAACCAGGGCAAACAGCCAGGTGCCGGACCGCGTCCACTCTGCCAGGGCCCAGGCCACCTGAATACCGGGCCAGTCAAATCCAGAGAGTTTGCCGTCATGCAGGAACAGAAACCGCGTTGGAAACGCCGCCAGGGGATCGAACGCGGTTACCGCCACCTTACCCATTGCCAGCACTTGCCCGCCGAACCGCGCGGCGTACTCATCATCGGTAATCGGAAAATCGAGCAGCACCAGGGCCCGTCCCACGCGCGCCAGAGCTACGGCGAGGATGAACAGCACCACCAAGCCGAGGCGCGATTGGCGCGAATCCATCTGACTCAGTGCCCGCCAGGCTCTCTGCACCGCGCCCCAGATGAAGGGGCTCAGCCCGTATCCGATCAGGCCTCCCGCCGGCAAAAGCAAGATCGCCGCGCCCAGCCAGAAATACAATTCCCCCTCATTGCTGTTGGTGAATGGGGGAAGGAAGCGGATGAACAGACCCGGCGCCGTTTCCCACAATCCCCAGAAGCAGAGGTAAAGCGATAGTCCGGCGATCAGTGCTCCAACCCGCCCGGAGTTCCACCTGGATTGTTCCATGAGCGATCAATCCAACGGCGGCGCTCCGAGTCCTTCGAAGACCCGGTCCTGGTCGGCGTCGGTCATCGAATTGTAAAAGGGGAGGCGAAGAAGTCGATCGCTGATATCCTCAGTCACGGGACATTCGCCCCGTTCGCCTCCTAATTTTTGTCCCATCGTTGAGAGGTGCAGCGGCAGATAGTGAAACACGCTGGAGACTCCCTGCGCGCGCAACCGGGCAATCGTCTCCTGGCGCGCTTGTAGCGAGGGGAAGAGCAGGTAGTACATGTGATGCGACTGCTCGCAGTGAGCAGGGACGATCGGTCGCCGCACTTGATGTCGCAACGCCCAGGCGGCCAATCCGCGGTGATATCGGTTCCAAAGGTGCTGGCGTTGCCTCTGGATCGCCGGCCAGCTCTCGAGCTGCGCGTAGAGAAAGGCTGCCAGAACATCGGACAAGAGGTAGCTTGAGCCCAGGTCCATCCAGGTGTACTTGTCCACCTCACCGCGAAAGAAACGGGATCGATTCGTTCCCTTTTCCCGGATGATCTCCGCCCGCTCCAGATGCCGGGTTTCGTTGATCAGCAGAGCGCCGCCTTCGCCGCAGGTGATGTTCTTGGTTTCATGGAAACTCTGGGTGGCGAACGTCCCGAATGTCCCCAGGTATCGACCGCGATACTTCCCAAACAGGCCGTGCGCGTTGTCTTCCACCACCGGAATGCGGTGGACGTTGGCGATCGCCATGATCCGGTCCATCTCGCATCCCACGCCAGCGTAATGGACCACCACGATCGCCTTGGTTCGCGGGGAAATCAGCGACTCCAATAGCGATTCATCGAGGTTCAGGGTGTCCGGGCGGATGTCGGCGAAGACTGGCCGCGCCCCGCGAAGCACGAAAGCATTGACGGTGGAGACGAAGGTGAAAGAGGGGACGATCACCTCGTCGCCGGGCTGCAGCTCCAGAAGCAGCGCGGCCATCTCCAGAGCATGGGTACACGAGGGCGTGAGCAACACCCCGCCCGTTCCCAGCGTTTGTTCCAGGAGCGCCCGGCATTTTTTGGTGAACGCGCCGTCTCCGGAGATTTGCCCCAGAGCCAGAGCTTGAGAAATGTATTCGAATTCTTTGCCGGCCAGCGTTGCCCAGTTGAACGCCAGCGGCGGCCTGGGACACTCGAGTGGTTTGGAGCTCGGGCGTTCCGGTTTCGAGGAGTAGTCCTCGCTGACTTCTTTCGCGTAGACCATCCTCCGCACAGCCATCTGCCCCAGTATCTCAAAGTCAGCTCACCTTCGGTTATGTGGGAAAAGAGAACGAAAGTGCGCCGCTGTAGTTACTGGTGCGCGCGCCGGTAGCGCCTGCGGGCGATGTTTTTCGCTGAGGGCCGGCAGCCGCTAGCGATTGGAAGACTGCAACGAGAGTTGACTTAAATGACGCCGATTTGTTGCACGGGCACTGGCGTCCAGCTCTGCCGGGGCTGAGGGACCCGCCGCGCAATCCATCGGAACACGAGCGAGAGGACGATCGTCCACAAAACATCTCCGGCCAACGTGGCTCCGAAAAACGGGATCGCCGCCCAGTAGCACGCGGCCAGCCCCCCGAGCGTGAAGCCGTACAATCCGCCCGCCCACACTCCGAAATTCGACAGCGTGAAGAAAGCCACCGAGCCGAGCACGGCGGCGCCAATCGCCCCTCCCCGCCGCGCGCGCAGCCACCGCCCCAGCAAGAGCTGAACCGCGAAGCCCGCGTACACGAATGGCGTGGCGGCACTGAAAAGGGAATAGCCGTTCAGACGCGCCAGGCAAATATCCCCCAGAAGCATCGCTGCAAATAGAAGCGGAACTCCGATTCGCACCGGAAGGGTTCGCCCGACGAAGACGCTGGTGGCCCCGACGGGCGCAAAGTTCCACGGGTGTGGAACGATGCGGAGCAGGACACAGGCAAGCAACATCAG
>WNFB01004131.1_pt1 | contig 12906 bp, 12 predicted proteins | sample 5400501 | NCBI WGS metagenome assembly WNFB01 (sample SAMN13153341, study PRJNA577476) | soil metagenome | isolation source: 200 cm saprolite under Douglas fir tree site 2 hole 1 | place: USA:California | collected 2015-04-18
CGGGTCGTCGAGACCGCTCAGCGCGGCCAGGCCATCCGTTGCCGCCGGGCCATTCTGCGCGGCCAGGCCATCCGTTGCCGCCGGGCCATTCTGCGCGGCCAGGCCGGGCCGTCCTCGCTCCACGACTGCAATCTATCACCAATCAGCTTTAGTTAAATAGTCCTCGGCCGGGATCAGGTCCCCGGCGAGGTCAGCCGCTCGGCCAGCACCGCCGCCTGGCTGCGCCCGGTATCCCTGGTTGCCGTCAGCAGGGTGATCGTCCCGCGGCTGGCCATCTCACTGAGGCGGGCCAGTGCGCCGGCGCGCTCCGGCTCGCCCAGTTCGTCCGCATAGCGGCGCCGGAATTCGGCGAACCGCGCGGGCTCGTGCCCGTACCAGCGCCGCAGCCCGTCTGACGGGGCAACCGCGCTGTCACCACCACCCCGGTAGTAGTTCATTAGATCGTATCACGATATAAATTGCCGGCGGAGTGTGTGCCGGCGGAGTGCATGGCCGGGGGAGTGAGTGGGCCGGCGGAAGTGCGTCGCCGTGGCCGGGGGGAGCGCGTGGCCGGCCACCGGGTGACGGACGCCCACCCAGTCCTGCAGCGGACGATCTGACTGCTGGCGGCGGCTCTGCGGGCAACGTCGGCCCTGCTCAGCGGCAATTCCTGTGAAGCATGGTTAAGCGCATCATTACCGGGGCCAGAAATAGCAGGGTGGCAACGATCCCCATGTCGTCCAGATGACGTTTCACCGCGTCTTCATGATGTGGCCATCTGGCATTTCCGCTGAGCGCACCTGACCACATCCCGTACGATCATGGCCCAGCGGCGCGACGGCGCGTGTAACGGCCGGGCAGGAGAGTGTCAGATGGACGCAATGATCTCGATGAACATCATCCGGCGCGCTGGCGTCTTCATCGCCGGCCTGTCCGCCGCGGCGCTGATCCTCGCCGCCTGCTCCGCTGGCGGCGGCGGGTCAGCCGGTGGCGGCGGGTCAGCCGGCACCCCGCGGACCCCCCGGCAGGCCCTGCTCACGGCCGCGACCCAGGCGCAACAGATGACCTCCGCCACCGAGATGCTGACCATTCATGTCAGCGGCATCCAGAGCGAGACCATGACCGGAACCATCCTGGTCCAGCTGAAGCCGACCCTGCGGCTCGGCGCGAACCTCCATCTCGCCGCGGCCGGCAAGAGTACTCAGATCAAGGAGATCCTCACCGGCACGGCCGTTTATTTCAGCGCCGCCTCGCTGACCAGGCAGCTCGGCAAGCCATGGGTGAAGATCGACCTGTCCGCCCTGAAGGGAACCGCCGGAGCAAGCTTCGCTCAGCTGTTGCACAGCCTGCAGAACAGTAATGTCAGCTACCAGGCCGAGATGCTCACCCTCGCCAAGAACGCGCGCGTTGTCGGGACGCAGACGGTCGACGGGGTGTCCACTACTGAGTACTCGGGCTCCATCAAGGCCGCTGAGGGGCTCAAGGCGCTGCCCGCCGGCTTCCGTAAGGCCCTGGCCCCGGAACTGCAGGCGCTGGGCAACAGCACCATACGCTTCCGCGTCTGGATCGACGGCCAGCATCACCTGCGGAAACTCACCGAGGTCGTGACGGTCAACGGCGAGACCGTCAACACCACGGTGACTATCACGGCGCTCAACCAGCCCGTCCACATCACGCTGCCGCCCGCCAGCCAGACCGCCACCCGGCCGGGCCTCTAACCCGGCAGTTGGCCCAGCAGCGCAGCGATCACCGGAGCGAGCCCGCGCAGTGCCTTGCCCCGGTGGCTGATCGCGCCCTTTGCCTGGTCTGGGCTCTAGCGCGGAGGTTGGGCATCGCGGAGGTTCGGCATCGCGTCGGACGGTGATCTGATCAGGGCATGGCATACGGATACGGCAGTTCGATATTATATCGTGCCACGATATGGACGACCATATTTCCGGACCGGGCGGTACGAGTGTCCGTGAGCTGACCGGTGAGGATTACGAGAACCTGCTCGCGTTCCGGACCAGCCTGCGACGGTTCCTGCACTGGAGCCAGCTGCAGGCGGGTGGCGCCGGCCTGACTCCGGCCCACCATCAGCTGCTGCTCGCGATCAAGGGCCACCGGGGGAGGAGCGGTCCTACCGTCGGCGACCTGGCCGGATATCTGCTGCGGCGCCACCACAGCACGGTCGAGCTCATCGACCGGGCCGAGGCAGCTGGCCTCGTGGAACGATGGGGAGACGACGAGGATGGCCGCGTCACGCGCATCCGTCTCACCGCTGACGGCGAACGGCGGCTGGGCCGGCTTGCGACTGCTCACCTCGACGAGCTGCAGCAGCTCGCTCCCGCTCTCGATCAGCTCGTCGCCAGGTGGAACAAGCCGGACCAAGCCTGATGGTCGCGTCAGTGCTCGGCTAGCCGGCCGAGGCATAGCTGGCCTGGTGCTCGCGCGCCGACCGCGACCAGGTGAACCTGCCCGATGTAGCCAGGCCGGCCGCGCGAAGGTCACCGGCAAGGGAGGGATTGCCGAGGACGTCGGCCAGTGCCTTGCTGAGCGCTGCCGCGTCGCCGACCGGCACCATCAGGGCGTCTCGCCCAGGCCGCAGGTACTCGAGGAATACCGGCAGGTCGGATACGACAACCGGCAGCCCGGCGCTCATCGCCTCCAGGATTGCCAGCCCCCAGCCTTCCTTGGTCGACGGGAACGCCAGCACGTCGGCGGCGGCGTACCAGCCAGGAAGCTCATCGTCCGGCACCGTCCCTAGCTGCACGACATCCGTGCCGAGACGCAGGCCAAGCCCGGGAAGCATGGCAAGGACCCGCTCGGCGTAGGCACGGTAGTCCTGGAAGGAATGGCCGCCGATAATGGCCAGCACGGCATCGCATCCCGAGTCTCGCAGTGCCGCCAGCGCGCGCATCAGCGTGTCGCTGCCCTTGCGGGGCTCGATGCCGCCGACGGCCAGGATCAGCGGGCGGTCCGCTGCGCCGGCCCGCGCACGCAATCGCGCGGCCAGCGCGCTGTCGGCCGGCCGGTAGCGAGCGGCGTCGACGCCGTTGTGCACCACGTCGGCTTCGACCCCGTACTGCTCCCTGAGCAGGCGCCGCCAGTACTCGCTCACGACCAGCACCTTGTCGGGCTCGATGATGGCCCGCTGCTGGCAGTCAATGAGCGACGGGCTGGTGAAGTCGTCCACGTGATGGACGGTCCTGATCACGAACGGCCGGTGGCCATGGGGCCCGTGGCCGCTGGTGCCCGGGTGCCCGGACCGGGCTTCGTCGCGGATGCGGCATAGGGCGCGGGCCGATATGCAGTCCTGCGCATGCATGACGGGGTAGGCGGTGACCAGGTCTTCCAGCGCGGCCGCCAGCGCCGCGACGCTCGCGAAGACCCGTTCTTCCAGAGTCGGCAGGAGAGGCGGGGCAGGAATGATCGTGAACGGGGCCCGCACCGGCCGGTAGAACCCCGAGGCCGGATCTCCGAGCGCGAAGACGCGAACCGGGTAGCCGATGGCGTGCAGCGCCTCGGCCAGCGCAAGGGTATGCACCACGCCGCCGCGTGGCTTGACCGAGTAGGTCACCAGCGCGACCGGGACTGCGCGGACCTGGCCAGGAACCGGCTGGCTCACGGGGACCGGCTGGCTCACCGGGCGGCCAGTTCCGCCAGGCCAGGCTGCCGGGCAGCGATCGCCGCTGCCGTTCGGGCGGCCCGCGCGGCCGTCGCAGTCACGATTGCCCCGGCTTCCTCCAGCTTGGCGCGCTGGGCGTCGTACCCTTGCGGGTCGGCCCGGGTGCCGAGTACGTAGGCGACGACTGCGGCACCGCCAGCGACGATGTCGGCGCAGACTCCGGCGATCTCTCCGGCGGGATCGGCGTGCGAGCCGTACCCGAGCACGACATCGAGGAGCACCACGGCCACCTCCGGCCGCAGCGCCTGTTCTTGCAGGATCGCCCGGCGCGCGGCCGGGTCGATCATCGGGTGCGGCCTGCCCTTGGTGAACTCCTCTTCGCCGAGATCCAGGCAGACATGGGCCAGGGCCGGGGCTGGCAGGCCGTGGCCTGATTGCAGCGGAATGTTGGAATAGACCGGACCGAGCAGGCGGCCGAGCACCACCTGGGCCTCATAGCACAGCGTTCCGCCGGTGAAGAAGCCGCGTACTGCCGTCCTGCCGTCGGCGAGCCCGCGGCTAGCCTTCTCGGCGGCCTCGCGTAGGCCGGCCGCCAGGTCCGGGACTGCCCTGCCGAGCTGAGCGGCGACCTTGATGGCACCCTCTTCCAGCGTGGCGGCGAGCACGGCGCCGGCCAGCCGCTCATCGGGCGAGGCCATCCCGACGCATGCGGCGACGAGCGGCTTGGCACGGCACTCGGTCACCACGGCGGCGGCAACGGCGGGGTCAGGCGGCTTCGAGACGAGCAGGATCGCCTCCGTGCCCGGATCGGCGTCGAGTGCCCGCACGGCCGCCGCGGCCATCCGGCCGCCGACGCCGGCGGACAGGTCACGCCCGCCGACGCCGATCACGTGCGAGACGCCGATGTCCCAGCGGTCCAGCAGGGTCATCACCTCCTGCGCCCCGGTGCCCGCGGCGGCCACGACTCCCACCCGCCCGGGCCGGACCGCGTTCGCGAAGCCAAGACCCACGCCGCCGAGCACGGCGGTTCCCGCGCCTGGGCCCATGACAAGCAGGCCGAGCGCAGCGGCTCGTTCCTTGAGCTCGACCTCCTCCACCAGCGGCACGTTGTCGCTGAACAACAGGACATGGAGCCCGGCGGTGAGGGCCTGGTGCGCGGCCAGGCTGGCATAGGGGCCGGGCACTGACACGACAGCGACGTTCGCCGCTGGCAGCTGCGCCACCGCGTCGCCGATCGTCCGCGGCGCAGCCCGGGAATCCGCCGTGCCCGCCGGGCCGGTCTCGGCGAACAGAAGAGCCCGCCCGCGTTCCAGCGCGGCGCCCGCAGCCGCGTCATCGGCCGCGCGCACGGCGAGCACGAGGTCGTTGGCGCCCGCGCCGGCGAGGTCGTTCGCCCGGAAGCCATCGGCGGCAAGATCATCGATATTCGCCGGGATGGCCAGCAGGGCCGTCGCCCACTCCACGCCGTCGCCGTCCCGCATGGCACGGGTCGCGCTGAGCAGCAGCAGCGAGTCCCGGTAGGCGCCGGCGAATACTCGCAGCGCAGAGGTACTCACCGGATGTACCCCGCAGGCGCCGGGCTCGCCTGCGCCGGGCTCGCCTGCGCCGGGCTCGCCTGCGCCGGGCTCGCCTGCGCCGGGCTTGCCTGCGCCGGGCTTGCCTGCGCCGGGCTTGCCTGCGCCGGGCTTGCCTGCGCCGGGCTTGCCTGCGCTGGGCCGGGCTCGATCCGGGTGCCGCCGGAGTCGGCGCCGGTCAGGGACTGCGCCAGCAGGCGGGGGGAAGTGATCACCGCCAGGTCTCCGCCCGCGGCCAGGAATTGCAGTGCTGCCTCGATCTTGGGGCCCATGCTCCCCGGCGGGAACTGCCCTTCGGCCAGGTGGCGGGCGGCTTCGTCGGCGGTGACCGTGGTCAGGGCGGACTGGCGCGGCGTGCCGAAGTCCAGCATGACCCGGTCCACGGCGGTCACCAGGAGCAGTGCCTGCGCGCCGATGATCGTGGCCAGCAGCCTCGCGGCCCGGTCCTTGTCGATGACGGCATCAGCGAACTCGCGGCATTCGGGCCCGCTGGTCAGCGGAATCCCGCCCCCGCCTGCGGCGATGACCAGCAGTCCCGCATTGACCAGGGCGCGGATGGCGTCGATCTCGACGATGCCGGCCGGTTCCGGCGAGGCGACGACGCGGCGGTAGCCGTGGCCGGAGTCCGGCCGCACCACCCAGCCGCGATCGCGCGCGAGCTGCTCAGCTCGCGCGCGATCGAAGAACGGCCCGATCGGCTTGGTTGGCGACCGGAACGCGGGATCTGCCCGGTCTACCGTGACATGGGTGATCAGGGCCGCGGTGCTGCCCGGGCCGCGGAGCGCGTCGATCGCGCGGGCAAGGATGCTGCCGAGCTGGCCCTGGGTCATGGCGCCGAGCATCGCGAGAGGCTGGGCCGGCACCAGCGGGCTGGCCTCCTGCTGGAGCGCGAGGTTGCCCACCTGGGGGCCGTTGCCGTGCACTATCACGACCCGCCAGCCTGCCTCGATGACCTCGTTGATCGAGGCGGCCATCGCAGCGGCGTTGCTCACCATCTCCGCGCACGTTCCCGCCTGGCCCGGCAGGGTAAGGGCGTTGCCGCCGAGAGCGACGACCGCGGTCTTGGTCATGAGATCCTGTCGTTGGGCGCGGGTGAGATCAGCGAGTCGTATAGGTGACGTATTGTTTCGAATAGTAAACATGACCGTGCGAGGGCGCAATGGCTGGGCGTGGTTCCGGCGAGGTGCAGGCGGGCGGCTCCGGCATGGGCGAGCCAGTCGATGGCGGGCCAGTCGATGGCGGGCCGGTGCCGGGCGGGCCAGTCGATGGCGGGCCGGTGCCCGCGGAGAGCCGGGCCGATGTGCCGGCCCAGATCCTGCGGTCGTGGGATGCGGCCGAGGCCCGGCTGTTCCCGCTCATCATGGCAAGGCCGGACATGTACGAGCGTTCCCTGTCCCTGATCCAGCTACTGCTCGGGTGGCTGCGGGCCAGTTGCCCGGACGTCCCCGCACTACTTGCCCAGGCTGCGCGCGGGGAGGCGATCGTCGCTGATGCCGGGGGACTTCGCAGTGAAGGGCTCCGCCTGGATCTGATCGCCGCTGCGGCGTGCGCGACCCGCTACAGGGAGCTGACGGCGGCCAGTGCCGCCGGCGATCGCCTGGGCGCCTTCGCGCGTGCCCGCGCCAGGGGCCCTGGCTGGGCGGTGATCGAGGAGACCGGCGATCAGGCGCGTGCCCCCTTTCTGCCGTACCAGCGCGTGGAGGCCCATGTTCCCAGCGGGCGAGCCGTGATCATCTCGATCGAGCCGGACGAGACGCTGGTCCGCGCGGTCTGGCGGCTCGACGAGGCGGTCCTCGATCTGGCCAGCGGCGGGCTCCGAGTCGGCGCGGAGATCGGCAGCTACCCCAGCGCCGGGGAGTTCGATGACGCGCTGGCGAGCGCCCGCCTGCGGCTGGCCGGTTGAGGCTGCCCGGTTGAGGCTGCCCGGTTGAGGCTGCACTGAGCGGCAAAATCCGGCCAGGGGGTTGCCCCGTCGCGGTCCCAGGGTTTATCAAGGATGGTAAATGATTATGTCGCATGAAGAAGGCCGCATCGCCTGAGCAGGTGAGGGCCGACCGACGCAGGCGAAGAGAGGGGCTATGGGCAGTTCCCCGGCCCGCGGGCCAACGCGGCAGGCTGACCCGGAAGCCAGACGGCGAGCTGATGCCGCGGGCGGGACCGGCGGCCCGGGCATCCCTCGCGGGCTCGCGCACCTCATCGCCGAGCTCCAGGGCTACGGCCTGCGCACCGAAGTGCCGATGGAGCGCCGACAGGGCGGGGCCGGGCCGGCCGACGCCGGAATGCTGTGGATCGACGGGTTCGCTGCGACCGTGCCCACGGCTGCCGACTACGCGCAGGCGTCTCCCTACGTCATGCGGGCGGAAGATGACGGCTGGGGTATCTACCGGGACGACCGCAGGCTCGCATCGGCTGAGCCAATGCGCCGTCCCGGCTACTACGACCTGCAGACCGCCGACGGCATCCCGTACTGGAAGATCGCGCTGCTGCACCTGGACTCGCTGGCGAGCACTGTCATCCAGACATGCGCCTACTGGGGCAATGCGGATCAGTGCGCTTTCTGCGGGATCGGCGTGACCCTCGCCAACGGCCGGACCATCGCCAAGAAGACCCCGGAGATGCTCGCCGAGGTCGCGGTGGCCGCCAGGGACCTAGACGGGGCGGTCGACGCGACCCTCACCACCGGGACGACGGCCACGCCGGATAAGGGCGCACTCTACATTGCGCGCTGCGGCCGGGCGATCCGCGAGGCGGCTGGTCTGCCGGTGGAGGTGCAATTCGAGCCGCCAGCGGACCTCGACGTGATCGACCAGGTCGCCGAGATGGGAATCGAATCGGTCGGGATGCACGTGGAATCCTTTGATCCGCAGGTGCTGGCCAGGGTCGCGCCCGCCAAGGCACGTACCGGGGTCGATGGCTACTTCCTGGCGTGGGAGCGGGCCGTGGCTGCGTTTGGCCAGGGCCAGGTCTCGACTTACGTCATCCTCGGCATGGGCGAGGATCCCGAGCTCACCGTTGAAGGGTGCCGCCGGGCAATCGATCTGGGGGTCTACCCGTTCGTGGTTCCGCTGCGCCCGACGGTCGGCAGCCTGATGGAGCGGCTCGAGGCGCCGTCGCCCGGTTACACGGAATCGATCTACCGCCGGGTAGCGCCCTATCTTGCCGCTCGCGGCCTGGGTGCCGGCGGCGTCGCGGCGGGCTGCGCACGGTGCCAGGCGTGCTCGGCGATGAGCCTGCTTGAAAGGGACGGTGATCGGGGTGAACGCACCTTCCTACCGCTTGTCGGCAACGGCTAGCCGCCCGGCAGCCGCGGCGCGGCTCGCCTGCCGCCCGGCGGCCTCGGCGGCCGAGCTCGCCGCCCATTTCCGTATCCGTCACCAGGTCTTCGTGGCCGAGCAGGGGCTGTTCCGCGGCGGGCCAGGCTCCGCGGGTGATGACCGCGACGCCCGCGACGACGATCCGGCGACGATCCATGTCGTGGGCCTGGCGGACGGAGACATTTGCGGGGCCGTGCGGCTCTATCCGCTGGCCGACCCGGCAGGCCGGTGGCAGGGCGACAGGCTTGCCGTGCTGGCAGAGCACCGCAGGCACGGCATCGGCGCTCCGCTGGTGCGCTTTGCCGTGGCCGAGGCGGGCGCCCGCGGCGGCCGCGAAATGGAGGCGTTCATCCAGCCCGCCAACGTCGCGTTCTTCGAGTGGCTGGGCTGGCGGCGGGCGGGCGGCATCGTCGGTTACGCCGGCATCGATCACCAGCGCATGGTGATCGGCCTCACCGCCCGGCATCCGCCCGGAACGTCGTCCTAGCCCGCCCGCCTGCGGCCCGCTGCGGTGGCTCAGCGCGGTGGCTCAGCGCGGTGACTCAGCGTGGGAGCGCAGATTGGTCACGCTCTCGCGCCTGAGGTCGAACGCGGTAGCGGCCTGCCCGCCCGAGCTGACCCGCAGCTTGCCGGTGTCATCAAGCGTTCCCACCGCAGTGGCGGCCAGCCCGCGGCCGGCGAATGCCCGCAGGCACTCGGCCACCCGCCCGGACGGAACGCAGAGCAGGAACGCGAAGCAGGGGAAGCAGGTGACCCAGCGCTCCAGCGTCACCCCGGCCGGAACAGGAAGCCCGTCCAGGTCGAGTACCACCCCAAGCCTGTTGCATTCCAGCAGCATCGCGAGCGAGCCGACCAGCCCGGCCATGCTGACATCCTTGGCGGCCGCCGCCCAGCCGCGAGACGCGCCCTCTGCTAGCAGCCGCACATCGTCAGCGAGCAGCCCGCCGCGCTCGTCAAAGGATGGAAAGAACGGATAGTCCGCCCGCATCTGCCCCTCAAGGCAGCATGCGAACACGAGGGCCTGCCCTGGCGCCGCCTGGCGTACCGACAAGGGCCGGTCCGCCCGGCCGAGGCCGAAGGCCGACAGCGCCGGCGGGCCGTCGGTGATGGTGAGGTGACCGCCGACCACCCGGGTCCGGTAAAGGCCGGAGGCCCAGCGCATCCCTTCGAGTACCTGCCTGGCGACCGCTTCCTGGCCCGTCACGGTGTCCACCAGGGCCAGCGGCCAGGCGCCCATGGCGGCGAGGTCATTGACGTTGGTGGTGACTGCGGCGATGCCCGCGCCATAGGGATCCGCGGCCACGAAGGCGGGAAGAATCGCCTCGCCGCCCACCACGAGGGACAAGCCGGCGTCCTGGATGACCGCGCCATCGTCGCCCGGCCCGGACAGCCAGTCCGTACCCTGGAAGATCTCGGTCACCATGCCGATCGCGGACTTGCCTCGCACACCGGGGCTGGTCCGGATCCGCTCGATCAGGCCAGGAAGGTCGGCAGTCATCCGCATCCCTCCGGCGGTCCGGTCCCGCCGCGCCAAGGTCCGGCGTTCTTGCACTAAAGTGTAGGAATATCTATCATAGCATTTATGCCGGCGCCCGATTTCCTCGCTCTGCCGGCCAGGACGGCCAAGCCGCGCCGAACCGGGATTACGCATGTCCTTGACGCCGGAGTTCCGCTTCGCGAAGCCGCTGATCTTCTCGACATGTGCGGAATGTACGTGGATGTCTGGAAGCTCGGCTGGGGCGTTGCCTACCTTGACCCGAACCTGGACGCGAAGCTCGAGATGCTCGCGGCGCACCGGGTGCTTGCATCGCCGGGCGGCACGCTGCTGGAGATCGCCTGGGCGCAAGGACGATCCGCGGAGTTCCTGGACTGGGCACGCGCACGCGGTTTCCCCTGCGTGGAGGTATCGGCCGGGACGGTAGCCATGGACGCCGCGGCCAAGCAACGGCTCATCGCCGAGGCGGCCGAGCATTTCATCGTGCTGGCGGAGGTGGGAGCCAAGGATCCCGCGATCCGGCTGACTCCGGCGGAATGGGCCGCGTCGGTGGCGAGCGATCTCGCGGCCGGGGCCACCTGGGTGCTGGCCGAAGGCCGGGCCAGCGGCACGGTGGGCATCTACTCCGGGTCGGGCTCGGTGCGCGCGGACGTGGTCGAGGCGATGGCCGCCGCGGCCAGCACGGATTGCCTGGTTTTCGAGGCGCCGCGAGAAGACCAGCAGGCGTGGTTCGTCCGGCGCTTCGGCCCCGACGTCAACCTGGCCAATATCCGGCCGGCCGGAGCACTGGGCCTGGAGACCCTGCGGCTGTCACTGCGTGCCGACACCTATGCCGCGGCACCAGCCCGGCCCGTTGCCGCGCGCATAACGTGACCGGGCAGAACGTGACCGGGCAGAACGTGAATCTCGTCCCTGCCAGGTACCGCAGCATCAGCGTGGCCAGCGTGCCGGTGCCCCTCGACGAGGCGAGCCTGCGCGAGTACTTCCTCGGACGGCCGGCCTACCGGCGGACCCGCTATATCGTGGCACGCGCTGCCGGGGCAGAAGGGGCCGGGGTCGGCGCAGCCAGGGCGAATGGAGCCAGGGTCGGCGCGGCCGGGGTCGGCGCAGCCAGCGCGAATGGAGCCAGGGTCGGCGCGGCCAGGGCAGATGCGGCCGAGGTGGGCGCAGTCGGGGCGAGCGCCGCCGGGGCGAGCGCCGTGGTCGAGGTCAGCAGGGACTCGGACACGCCGCTGTTCTCCGAGATCACTGCCGTCAGCCTGATTGCCGGGCCGGACGAGACGGCGTTCGTCGATGCGCCTGAGGCGGATACCGGCATCCCCACCAGCCTGAGCCGGGTCGCAGCCGACCGGGCCCCCGGTGCCCGCTGCGTCGTCGTGCGCGGGCGCTACGGTCACATCGGATTCATTCTCGATCCTGTCCCGGTGCGGATCCGGGTGGTCGAGGTGGTCCCCCCGCACCCCGCCAAGCTGGTCGACCAGGCGAGCCGGGTACTTGACCTGGCGGAGGACTTGCCGCCGGTCGAGCTCGTTCCCGAGCTCACTGACCTCGGGCTGCTGGCGGCAGGCAGCCCGGCCAGCCACTACCTGTTCCCGTGCCGGGCGGGCACGGCAACGGCGGACGGCCCCGTCTCGTACCTTGATGAGATCCCGCCGCGGGCCGACTGGACGCTCATCGGCTGTGCCAGATCCCGCGCCATCCATGACTGGTTCTATGAGCGCGCGGCGCCTGTCGTGGACATGTGCCCGCGCAATCTGGCACTCGAAGGGCTGCGCAGCGGACGGCTCGGGCCCGGGCCCGTGCTGACCAAGTGCTGCCTGCTCGAGGACAGGATCGCGGTCGAGGACGGGCTCGTGGTCGTGCCGTGGGGGGCCAGCCTCGCGGAGATCCGTGATGGGCTTGGCCGCGCTGTCGCTGCCGTCCCGCCCGCCATCGTTGCCCAGGCGGCTGCTGCGGCCCCGGCCCGGGCCCCTTCGCCCATGGCCGCCTCGCCCACCGCCGCCCCGGCTGACGCGATCGCCCCGGCTGGCGCGATGGCCCCGGCTGGCGTGGCCGCCCTGCCGCCCGCGGTCACCCCGGCTGGTGCGATGGCCCCGGCTGGCGTGGCCGCCCTGCCGCCCGCGGTCACCCCGGCTGGTGCGATCGCCCCGGCTGGCGTGGCCGCCCTGCCGCCCGCGGTCACCCCGACTGCCGCGGTCGGCCCGACTACCCGTCCGGACGGGCGATGAGCACCCGGCTCACGGACTCCGCCCTGTACGGCCACCTGTGGGGGACCGCGGAGACCCGCGCGATCTTCGGCGAGGAAGGCCGGCTGCAAGGCTGGCTGGACGTCATCGCGGCGCTGGCCCGCGCGCAGGCCGCCGAGGGTGTCATCCCCAGCACGGCGGCCCGGCTGATCGGTGAGTATGCACGGGCCGAGAAGATCGATCTGGACTACGCGGCCCAGCAGACCCGCGCGACCTCGCACTCCACTCTGGGCCTGATCCATGCCCTGCAGGCCGTGCTGCCCGACGAGGCAAGGGAGCACGTCTACGCCGGAGCCACGGTGCAGGACATCACCGACACCTGGGCAGCGGTGGCTATCCGCCGGTCGGGCGCGATCGTCTGGCGCGACCTGCGCCGGATCGAGGATTTGCTGCTCTCGCTCGCCACGGCGCACCGCGACACCGTGCTCGCCGGGCGCACCCACGGCCAGCATGGCAGCCCGGTGACGTTTGGCTGGAAGGCGGCATCGTGGGCTGACGAGATCCGCCGCCACCTGGGCAGGCTCCGTGACGGCGCGCCGCGGTGGCTGGTCGGCCAGCTTGGCGGCGGCGTGGGCAGCCTGGTGTTCTATTCCGGCCGCGGGCTGGCAGTCCGGAGGCGGTTCTGCGCCGAGCTCGGCCTGGCCGATCCGGGTATCTCGTGGCTGTCAGCCCGTGACCGCGGCGCCGAGTT
>WNFB01004132.1_pt1 | contig 12904 bp, 10 predicted proteins | sample 5400501 | NCBI WGS metagenome assembly WNFB01 (sample SAMN13153341, study PRJNA577476) | soil metagenome | isolation source: 200 cm saprolite under Douglas fir tree site 2 hole 1 | place: USA:California | collected 2015-04-18
CGGCCGCGGCCAGGTTCACGATGTGGACCTCGCGCTTTTGCCCGATGCGGTGCACCCGCCCGATGCGCTGCTCGATCACCATGGGATTCCACGGCAGGTCGTAGTTCACGAGCACGTTACAGATCTGCAGATTGCGGCCCTCGCTGCCCGCGCGCGTGGCGATCAGCACGCTCCGTTCGTCATCGTGGAACGCACGAATCCGTTTATCGCGCTCGGCGGTGGTGAGGGCGCCCCAGTACACGATCGGCGTCCGGGGGGGGCGCAGCGCCTTCACCCGCTGCTCGATCAGCTCGATCGTCGGGCGGTGATCGCTGAAGACTATGACCCGATCAGGCGTCTCCTTTAGGATTTTGGTGAGCACGTTGAGCTTGGCGTGCGTGTTGACCTTGCGCGCACGTTCGGCGAGCTGGCGCGCGATAGTGCGATGCTCGGGTTTGATGCGCTCCCCTTCTGCGAGATTCGCGAGCGATTCCGCCAGCGCCTTGGCCGAGGAGCACAGGCGCTGCCGCAGATGGATCATCGCGAGCTGGACCATCGCCTTGCCGGTGCGCCGCCGTGGGCTTCCGGCCTCCGCGTCGTCCTCGTCGTCCTCGTGCTGCACGAAGCCTTCGCGATACAACCGGCGCAGGAACTGGGTGGTGCGCTCGTAGAGGTCGGCTTCCGCCTTGGTCAGCTTGACCTCGGGATGCCGGGGACGGCGGGGCGGCAGGTCCAGGTCGTCGACCACGCTCGCGCGGCGCGTGCGGATCATGACCGCATGAGTGAGCGCGCGCAGCGCCTCGGGGTCCTTGGGCTGGCGGGGATCGCCCGCCACCAGGTGCGCGGAGCGGAATTCCTCCCACGTCCCGAGCTGCCCGGGGCGGAGCAGGGTGATGAGGTTGTACAGCTCGCGCAGGTCGTTCTGCAGCGGCGTCGCCGTGAGCAGTAAGAGAAAATCGCGCTCGATTTTCTCGATGAACTGGTACGTCGCGCCGCGGTGGCTCTTGATCTTGTGCGCTTCGTCCACGATCACGAGGTCCCAATGATGCCGCAGAATCTCCGCGGCGTGCCGGCGGGAGCGCGCCCGGTCGTGCGACACGATCGCGCGGGTCACGCGCTGCCAGTCGTCGGGATCCGTCGGGGTGTCGAAGCGCTGAAAGAATTTCTCCTCCAGCTCTCCCTGCCACTGCCCCACCAGCGATGCCGGCGTGAGGATGAGCGTCCGGCGGGCCAGCCCGCGAATCGCCAGCTCTCTGTAAATGATGCTCGCCTCGATCGTCTTGCCGAGCCCGACCTCGTCGGCGAGGATCGCGCGGCCGCCCATCTGCCGCAGCACTCGCTGGGCGACGTCGATCTGGTGCGGCAGCTCCTTGATGGCGTGCCCGCCCAGCGTGATGAGGCGGTCGAAGCCCGGGACGAGCGCGAGGTGCTCCGCCTCGCGCCGCAGCTCGTACCAGGCACGAGGCGCCGGCGGGGGGGGGCCGTGGGGGCCGTCGAGCTGCTTGGTAAACACGTCCAACGAGCGTTCGTCGACCGACCAAATCGGGACTGCGGGATCAGGCATTTGCCGCGATGAGAAAAGGGGCCGCAATATTCAATTCTAGGGCCGCACCCGCCAGCCATCACGCGGGGTGACGCGTGTCACGGCACTTGCTGAACTACTGCGCTCGCCCTTCAGGGCACGGAAAGCGCGAAAGCCGCATCACCATCTAGCATCCCACATCACTCTTTCGTCTCCGCGTAGGGCGCTTGCGCGAAACGGACCCCCAACGCCCGCAGCGCCTCCTTGCCTCGGATCGTCAGGTCCGTGATGAAATCGAACTGCTCCCGGCTCTCGTTCACGTAGGCCTTCAACTTATAGTGCGTGCCCCAGGGCTTCTCCTGCGCCACCACGCTCACCGCCGTCTCCGGCTTCCGGTACGCGCTGCCCATTGCGACGGCGGTGAGCTGGCGGGCGACCGCCGCGCCGTCGTGATCGGCGTGCAGGTAAAAGTCGGTCACGCAGAGCAGGCTATGCGTGCCGCTCGTGGCGTTCGACACCTTGCTGGTCCACAGCTTGTTGTGCGGAATGATGACCTCGGTGTCGTCCGCGGTCACAAGCCGCACCGCGCGGGCATCGATCGCCTTGACCTCGCCATACACGCCGTCCACCGAGATCCAGTCACCCGGCTGATAGGTGTTCTCGAGCACGGTCGCCAGCCCCGCGACGAGGCTCGACGCGTAATCCTTGAGCGCGAACGCGACGGCCAAGCCCACGCTCGCGATCAGCGCGATGACGTTGCGCAGCGTGGGCTCGATGAGAATCGGCACCGCGATAAGCACGGCGGTCACGCCGATTGCGAGGCGCGACAGAGGGATGAGGCGCAACAGCGTGAGGCGCAGCCGGGGCCGAGCCTGTTCTGCCGCGCGGCGCAGCCCCGCGCGCACGCCGAACGCCGCCAGCCGCGCCACGATGAACACAGCGATGACCGCGGCGACGTGCTCCCATAGGAGCGGCCGGAACAAGGCCTCTTGATCGAGACCGAGGCTCATGACTTCCCATTGTACAGCTCAACAAGACACACTGCGAACCCAGGCAGGCATTCAGGGTCAGAGTGAGATAGGGGGTGAGGTCAGTCCGGCGCCGGCCCAATAAGTAGCACGACCATCCTCCACCCGAGCGGCCCACCGCGCGCATAGACCGCGGGCGATGGTGAAGGTGCTGGAGCGGCTGCGGGAGCTGGCTGCGTAGAATCGTTCCCCCTCTCCGGAACGGAGAGGGGACAGGGGGTGAGGACACGAAAGGGAAGAATCACTTGGACGCGAGATTTATCCGTCGGCTGAAGCGGCTGGCCCAGACCACTCCGACCACCCCCACTACAATTCCCGCCCAGAACAACTCCCACCGGAACCGCGGTGGATCCGTGCGGACGAGCGCATAGTGGTAGTCGATCGTGAAAGACAGCAGCACGAGCACGACGCCAACACTGGCGAGCACCCACGCACGCCGAGACAGTCGCAGGATCGAGCGGCTGAGGAGCCACAGCGATCCGCCGACCAAACACAGGCTGACGATCATGGGCGCGATGACGGGTCCGAGCCACGGGACGGGAATCAGAAAGAGCACGTCCCAGGTGAGCAGCGAGGGTGGCCAACCAATGAAGACCCACAACCAGACATAGTAGAAGATGTCCCACACCCCGAATGCGAGCGCGAGGTAGAGCAATCGCTCCCACACGTTGCGCGCCGCGAGCGCCGCGACCGCGACAAGCATCACCAGCGTCGCGACTTCACGGCCGACCTCGATCGCGACGAGTCGGTCAGGGATCTCGTGCAGCAACACGCTGAGGGGCTCGGCCCCGCCGTGCAGCGCGCGCAGGTACACGACCACCGCCGACTCGACGGCGGCCATGGCTATGGCATAGAGCGCCACCCAGAGCGCGCGCCTCATGACTCTGCCGCTAAAGCGCGATCGTACCCTGCAAATACAACCGCGCCTGCCCCGCGATCTTCACACGGTCGCCCGCCAGTTCGCAGCGCAACTCTCCACCGCGCGGACTGAGCTGCCGAGCCCGCAGCGCGCGCTTGCCGAGTCGCGCCGCCCAATAGGGCGCCAACGTGCAGGTGATCGATCCGGTTGCCGGATCCTCCGGAATGCCCACGGACGGGGCGAAGAACCGCACCACGTAGTCGCAGTCGCCATCGCCGTCCCCCTGCGCGGTCACGATCGTGCCGCCGTTGCCGATGTCGATCCGCGCCAGCGCCGCCATATCCGGTTTCAAGGCCGCGACCTGCTCGGCGCTTTCGACCACCACGAGATAGTCGCGCTTGTCCTTGAAAACTTGAGCGTTGCTAAGCCCGAGCGCGGGAAGCAGCGCCGCCGGAGGGTCACATGGCGCAGCGGGCCGCGCCGGAAAATCGAGCTCGAACCAATCGCCCTTGCGAGTCGCCCGCAGCTCGCCACTGCGCGTCTGGAATCGAACCGGCCATGTTTCGTGCCCCCGCGCCGCGAGCACAGTTGCCGTGGCGAGTGTCGCGTGCCCGCAGAGATCGTCCTCGACCAGCGGCGAGAACCAGCGCAAATCGAACTCCGCGGCGCCGCGCTGCACGACAAACGCCGTCTGTGAATGGCGGTTTTCGGCAGCGATCTGTAGCATCGTGCGGTCAGGCGGAAAGTCGGGAAGAATGCAGACGCCGGCGGGATTCCCCGCGAACAGGGCACTGGTAAACGCATCGACGTGGTAATACGGGATCGACTTCACCCTTCAATTATACAGCGCAAGCTTTAGCCTGTGAAAAGACTCAGGGCCCGCACCACCCCTCGCACCTTTTCCGTGTCCCACACGCTGAAATGCACCTCTCGTACGCCCGTCCCTCGCACGATCGGAGCGACGTTGTCTCCGTCGATCCCACCGCCCGCCAGAATCCCGATCCGCTCGCGTGCCTGAATCACGAGCCGGCGAATTTGCTCGGCTCCCTCTCGCGCCGTCCGCCCCCCACCCGACGTCAGCACGCGATCGACACCCAGCTGGATCAGTCGCTCCAACGCCGCCGCCAGATCGGCACAGTCATCGAACGCCCGATGAAACGTCACCGACAGCGGCCGAGCAGCCTCGAGCAGCTGCTCCGTGCAGTCCTCAGCGATCTCGTGTGTGTCTGTGAGGGCTCCGGTCACAATGCCGTGAGCCCCCGCGTCTTTCGCGCGGTGAATCTGCTCCAGCATCGTGCGATGCTCGGCATCCGTGTAGACGAAGTCACCGGCGCGCGGGCGGACGAGGACAAAAATTGGAATCGCGAGCTGGGACCGACAGTCGCGGACGAGCTGCACGTCCGGCGTCGTGCCGCCATGGGCGAGATCCGTCGCCAGCTCGATGCGGTGGGCCCCACCCTCGGCGGCCGCGAGCGCGGCGTCCAGCGACTCGACGGCCGCCTCGATGAGAATGGTCACTCAACTACGAAAGCTAAACCGCGAAGGTCTTCCGCACGCCAGCCGCGTACACCTTCCACGGCACGACATTCCTGAGCCGCGGTAACCACGTCGCCTGCGCGCCGACGCGGTAGCGCAATCCCGGAGCCTTGTTCTCGACGATCTGCAGTACGCGCCGCGCGACCTGCTCCGGCGGGATGCCACCAGCCAGAGACTGGCCAAACTTCGCGAGCATTCGTTTACGGGTCGCGTCGTACGCGGGAAGCGGCTGGGCGGCGACCGGCGAAGCCTCACCGATCGGTGTGTTGACGAATCCCGGCTCGACCAGGCTTACGCTGATGCCCAACGGACGGACCTCGTACCAGAGCGACTCGGAATATCCCTCGAGCGCGAACTTGCTCGCCGAGTAGAAGGCGCTGAATGGAATGGCGGTGTTGCCGGCGAGCGAGCTGATATTGATGATCTTGCCCGCGCGGGCGGCACGCATCCCGGGAAGCACCGCATTCACCATCCGTACGGCGCCGAAGAAATTCGTCTCGAGCTGTGCCTTGGCCTCGTCGACACTCGTCTCCTCGGCGGCGCCCGTGACGGCATAGCCCGCGTTGTTGACCAGGACGTCCACGCGGCCGGCCTTGGCTACGACCTTTTCGACGCAGTCACGGACCGACTCGTCCGAGCGCACGTCGAGCGCCACCATGGTCACTCCGTGCGACTGCGCGCTCGCAGGTTTGCGCGCCGTCCCGAAGACGGTAAAGCCGCGCTCGGCGAGGACCCGCGCCGTTGCCTGGCCGATGCCGGACGACGCGCCTGTGACCAGAATCGTTTGCGACATGGATGCTCCGGAGGATGGACTGTACGACAACAATGCATTCGCTCTCAGCGTTCCGCGCCGAACCGGCTCTTCGGGGCACGGAAATACGAAAGCCGGAGAGCTTTGGAGCCACCCTTCGGGCGATAACGGGCTACCTTGGCGACCGCGTCCGCGCCAAGTAGGTCCGGGCCGCGTCCCGCACCGCCCCAGCCGGCGCACGCTCGGCGAGCCGCTCCACGACCCGGTCGAATTCGTCGGGCGCCCGAGCGAACACCCGTGGGTCGCGGGAGGTGCGCGTGATCTCCACCGCCTTGATGGCGAGCACACGGAGATCCGGCGGCGCCGCCTCGTCGGCGACGACCGGAACGGCGTGCTGCGGCAGCCCGCGAGGATCGCCTGCCGCCAGCGCACCGAGTGCGGCCTGACGGGCGGCCAGACCCTCACGCGTATCACGCAACACCTGCACCAGGGCGTCGCGACTCGTCGAGTCACCGCCGAGTAGCCGGATCGCCGCGACGCGCGTGGCGGAATCGGAGGGCTGACGCACGAGCTGCCGCAACAGCTCGTAAAAGGGCGACGGATCCTTGAGGCCGAGCAGCTGCACCGCTTCGTCGGGGGGAAGCAGCGCGGCCCGTGGGGACACCAGGCCCTCCTGGAGGAGGCTCAGCCCGGGCCGGTCGCCCTGCCCGGCGAGGGCGCGCAGCGCGGTGCGGCGGATACGGATGTCGGGATCCCGTGCCGCGGCACGCAAGGCTGCAAGGAAGCTGTCGAGCTGGGTATGCGCTGAGAATGAGCCGAACAGCGCGAACGCGAGCTGGGTCACAGCCGCGAGTCGCAGATCAGCGGACGCTGCGCTGTCGCTCACCAGCGCGAAGAGACGCCTGGAGAATGTCGTGTCGACGCCAGCACGATGGCCGGCGAGTTGCAACGCCCGCACGCGGATGGTTTGGGGCTCGCTCGAATCCAGCGCGACGCGCGCGGCGCCATCCAGGTGCTGCTGCTCCGCGAACGCCGCGATGCCTCGCACCGCGGCGAGCCGCGCGGCGGCAGGGCGGGCACGATCCAGGAAAATCGTGGCGGCGCTCGCGACTCGAACCCGGTCCCGCTCGATCGCCGCACGCTCGACGTTCCGCAGCGAATCGGTGTTGACGGCCTGACCGGCCGCGAGGGCCGGGCTGATCGCGAGCAGGAGCAGCGCGGTCCTGGTCATGGTGGGGTGCTCTGGGAGAACGGGACGTCGTCGTACCCATACCCCAGGCCCGATGATCCCAGCAGTCTCCACCGATCGTAGTCAATCACGTCGCGCGGCCGCGGGACCGCGGGCGGCCCCCATCCGCCGACCGCGGCCGGCAGCGGCCCGCCGGGCGCCGTGACCGGCCGCTGGGTGCACGGGTCCCCGGGCGTCACGAACCCGGTCGTCCCATCCCATGGCCACATTCTGTCGTCCGCGTGATGACCCAGCCGCGCAGCCAAATTACAGGGGGCCGCATACGCGCCGAGGGGCTCATAGCTCGCGGTGGACGTTTCGTCGTCACGTCCATACAGCCACTGCCATTTGGCCCACAAGCGCTCCACGTTCGAGTGCAACATGAAGAAGAGTGGATCGCGCGCGGCCGTCGCGACCGAGCCGATCCAGCCGCCGCCGCCGGTCAGCCCATGGATGAAGCCGTGAGGGTTGCCTTCCATGATCCGGAAGGCGGAGTACAGTGCGCCGGAACCCCCCAGCCCGAGCGTTGCGGTCTCCGTGAGGATGCCGAAGTCCGTGGGCGACTGCCCGGGAGCATAGCTGGGATTCCGGGGAATCCCGCTCAACCCCTCGATCGTCCAGGTGGCGAGCGGGTTGGTTGCGGCGAACGTCGCCTGGCCTGCTACCGGTGGCCCCCCCATGAAGGTCGCGGCGAAGACCGCCGGGGCCGGTTGATCGAAGCGCCAGTAGTGCAGTGCCACGCTCGGGTCGATGGCCTGAAGCTCCCGCTCGTATCGCAAGAGGAAGGCACGATGCCAGGCTAGGAACGCCGGTCCGCCGTGTCCCTGCGGGCCCGTGACCGCGTGGATCTGTTGGTGCAGAACATAATTGCCGAGGCCCATATTCAGCCGGGCGATCGCGCTCACGTAGCGATCGCGCTCGTCCGCCGTCAGCGAGTCGGCGTTTTTGCGGACTCGCACCATGACTCCTTCGCGGCCCAGCAGCTTGTTGCCGGCCACGCGAACGACCTCGAAGACGGCGTCCTTGTCGTTGATGCTGGGGTGGCCGAAGTCTCCCGCGATGAAGAAGCTCACCCAACGCCCGTCCCGCGGCAGCGTAAGGCTGAGCGTGGCAGCCGGCGCCGTGGGTGGCACGACGAAGACGAGCCGTCCGCCGGTCACGGGCGACATGTTCCGCAGGATCACGGGTACGTCCGCACCGCCCCCCGGCGCGGCGGCGAAGTGGACCCGCACGGGCACGGGGCGCCATGCCACGTAGTCATCGATCGTCTCCACGCTGCCGACCTCGATTTCAACGTGCCAGGGGGGAGGCCCGATGGGAGTGGTCTTGGCGACCATCAACGCCTTCCGGCCCAGAACGATCCCGTCAGCACGGCGCTCGAGGATATCGATCACGGCATCCTTGTCGCGTTGGCTGGCCTGCCCAGCTCCGCCGGCGACCACCAGCGACACCCAGGATCCGTCGAGCGGGAGGTTGAGGTCAAGCGTGGCCGACGACGGCGTACCGCTCGCTCCGAATACCAACTGCGGCCCCGGTTGGAAGTCGACGTTCTTCAGGGTGATCGGCACCGGCGCGGTGAATTCAGAGGGATTCAACAACCGCACCCGCGCGGGCGTCGGCGTCCCGGCCGATACGTAATCGTCGGCCTGCGTGGCGGTGTTATTGATCTGCAGCTCCACCCGCGCCAGCGCCTCGGCCGGGCGCGTCGGGACACGCGGTCCACACTGCGTCAGGAGGACCAGCAGGCCGGAGGTAGCGCTACGCCAAGGGACGCGTGTCACGATGCCGCTCAAGATCTTCGTCGCACCATAGTCACCGCTGCTTCTCCACTCTCACGGTGTACGCCGGCGAGAACTCGTTAATCGCCTTTCCCGGAGCGGTCTCGGCCCGCAAGACGTATCCGATGCGTTGCCGTGGCTTGAGGCTGATGGAGTGCGTGTAGCGAACACCCTTTTCAACAACCGGCCGCGGTAGACGCCGCAACACGCCGACGCGTTTTCCCTCGGAATCGAACACGCTGACACGCGTGATCTCGTCGCCTGGATTTACCAGGATCGTGATCCCGCACATGGGACACTTGAGCCACCACCAGGGATCGAAGATTGGATAGCAGGCAAGCGGCTTGATGTCGCAGATTCGGCAGAAGATGGTCGCCCTGTCGCACGCACTGGTGGGGACAGAAAAGTAGAAGGGATCGATTGACGGCGTCACCTCGATCGTATGGGCGGCGTCCGCATACAACTTGTGTGTGGTCCAGTCCACCTCGCGCCCGTACTTGATGCCGGTCGCGAAGTTTGCCTTGTCCGGGTAATTACTTGCGGAGAACATGCCGACGAAGTTGCGCCCGTCGGGCACGAGGGATGCGTAGTCGCCGATGTATGGCGAAAACGTGACGAGCGGCGTCGCCGCACTCTGGCTGGCCAGCAACGTGCCCGGGGTCGCGAACGTCGTCGCGTCCAGGTCGGTGGAGCGGGTGAAGCGCGTCTCCCACTTCCCGGCGCCCACGCTTTGGTACAGCACTCCAACAACGCCGAGATCGTTGATCGCCACCTCGGGGTTCATCGCGCTCGTGATCGTCAGCAAATCGTCCGACCAGTCCACACCCCGGTTGATCGAGCGCCGCAGATGAATTGTCTCGCTGCCCGCGGCGTTCGCGTCAGCCCACGCCACGTAGACGTGGTCGCTGTTCCACGGATCGACCGCGATGGAAACGTTGCTGGCGCCGAGACGATTCTGGCCCATGCTCCCGAACGACAATGTGAGACCCGCGGTGACGAAGCGGCCGGCGGTTGCGTCGCTGGGATCCTGCAGTGCGGTAAACGGATTGGGCCCAATCGCCCAGTTGTCGTCGCGGACGACGACGATCCGCGGCGTGCCGGTCAAATCGTGGATGAATGCCCCATAGACCGTTCCGTCCCGGTTTGCCGCGACGACCTGCGCGAATCCGTCCTGACACGCCGAGTTCCGCGCATCGATCACGTCGAGTGTGAATGTTGGCGCGGCGATCGTGCCATCCTGCGAGACGTCAACCGTCGAGGTGCGCCCGCTCGCGACGACGCAGCCCCAGCCGTTGTTGAAGCCGACATAGAGTTTGTCTTGTGAGCCCGTGGTCTTCGCTGTGGTGTGGGGCTGATCGACATTGCCGGTGCGCGTGTCGAGCGCAGCCATGAGCGTCGCGGCAAAAGGATCCTGCGTCCTCACGACCACCATGGGCCGGGGCGAGCTTGCCGAGCTGAGTATCCCGCCGTACAGCCAGCTCTTGTGTCCCGGCACGCCGCTGAGCGTCGAGCTGAACATGAGCGTGATGTCCCCCGTGGGGAAACCCGCGCCGATCTTGCTCGGGACGATGAACGCGAGCGACCAGGTATTGCCGTTATTGTGGGAGACGTAGATGGGAGCGGTGGCCGTGACGTTGGGTCCCTGCGTGAGATTGTCGGAGGTAAACGCCGAGCCAGCGAGGTGGGAGCGATGTCTGGGGTCGACGGTGATGGTGGGCTCCGCATCCTGATTCGTCTCGCCGCTGCGGCCGTTCGGCACCATGTTCACCAGCCGGATCTGCGCGGGCGCCGCAAGGGCCACGGACATCAAAATCATTGTCATTACTGGGGCAGTACCACGCGGCGCTGTCATATCATCTCTCCTTCTGTCGCGACAGGAGACCGCGAACGCGGGTCTCATCAGTCGGCCGGAGCACGTCGTAGGGCTCCGTCACGAGATAGAGCGGTGGCTTGTCCATGAGCCCTCCGAGCCCTGAGGAGCGATAGAGTCCCTCTTCCTCTTTCGTAGGTGTGTGTGCAAGGAACACCGCCTCCTGGCCCGGCTTTAGTTTCGGCGAATTGAACCACGTGATATCGCGACTGCCCGGAAACGCGATCGTCACCACCTGTCCGGAATCGCCGCCTCGCAGCGGTGTGAGGACGCGCACGGTGGCGACCTGCCATTCCGGATCATGCTCGGCGGGTGCCCCGCGGCTTTCGATCGGTCGGACGTCCTGGACGGAACCTCGAAACACCATGCTGGCAGCGGCGAGGCGTTCGAGGATTGCTCTGTCTGTTGGGCCTTGACCGGCGCGGTCTAACGCTGCGGACATGGGAGAATTCCCTGGCTCCACGGGACTTTCACCGACGTCGGCGATCGTCATCGTCGTCCCGACAAAGCGCACGTTACCAAAGAAGAATGCTTCTTGGCCGCTTTTCACTGCGTCAGGCCGGGTCAGGATAACCGTTGCGTTCTTTCCTTTCTGATCGCCCGCGATTTCACTGCCGGCGTACATCTGCTGCACAAGAACGACCGCCGTCCTTCTCGACGCGGGCAGCAGCGGCTCATCGCTCGCGTTGAGCTTGAGAACCCTGCCGCGAACCACGACACTGGAACTCTCGGCCAGCGTTTGCCCTGGCGGACCCTGGGAGAAGGCGGGGTGGGGCGCAACGGGTGCGGACAGCGTGAGCAACGTTGCCACTCTGCCGACGATGCCGGCAGTGATGGCGATCCGTGGACTCAATGAGAATTCCGTGGAGTCCTCCTGAGAAGGTTCGTAAGAGACGAGAATGCACGCCCGCCGTGGCTGCCGCTATCACGATTTGAGCAGCCTACCGCCGACACCGGCATTTCGTCGTGTCCACCACCACGTGATATGTAAGCCCGTTCCCAAACGGCGTCCGCACTCCCGCCACGAGCGGCAGCAACGCACCCTCCACCCGCACATCCGCGGCGTCGCCTTGGTGTGCCGTCGGTGGGTGAGTTCGTGTGCTTGTGCTGACCGGCGCGGCTGACCCGACGCACATTTTGTCATAGCCAACCTGTCCCTGTCTGGCAGCTTCTCTGCAGGATGATGATCACCCTCACGGGCATTCTCGTCCCCGCAGTGCTCGCGACCCTGCAGCGGCCTGTTGCCCCGCGGCATATCGACCCGAGGGCTATCGCGCCGCGGGTTCTCGTCCCGCTGCCAGTGGCTGCACGCGGGCCGCTCTCGAGCTACGAAGGCCTGTGGATCGGTTCCGACACAGACTCCTCCTTGAGACGCAGGGTAAGCGTGGAGGGGCTGCACATTCGTGTCTTGGAGTCCTGTCTCCCCTCAGGAGATGGGGAGTGCACCTACGAGAGCGACGCCGTTGCGTACCGGCCGCTGCGCGCCGCGCCGACCGACTCCACAGTAGCCGCCCTTGCCGTCGAGTACGGCGGCCCGCTGTGGCGGCAGTCCCTGATCCTCCGGCAGCAGCTACCGGGTCATCTCGAGGCCTTCGTCTACACCACCTTCCCGGAGTCTGCGAAGCGCAGGGATGTTTATGAGCACCAGCTTTTGATGCCCGTCTCGTTTCAAGTACGGAGGCCCCCGCCCTTCGCCGTCGGGCCTCCAATGCCGCAGTTCCCATGGCCGCCGCCACCCGCCACGGCAACGCTGCGATTGCCAGACAAGCTCGTCGCTATTCCGGGCAGCGATAGCCTCGGCGCTGTCTTCGCGCGCCTCCTCGATGAGTTGAGGCCGGTGTACGTTGACTGGTCGGTCTACGCGATCGGCTCCGATGGGTTCGCCGTAGTCACCGAGATGGAGGCGATCGATCCCGACGGCCGCCCCAAGCCCGTCCCAGAACGCTGGAGCGGCCCAAACAACCAGGTACCTCCGCATATCTCCGGCATCGCTGACTACCTGAAGGCACTGTTTTCTGCCCGCGCCGGCTTCTATCGCATCATCGTCTTCGCCGTCACCAGCCAGCCGTCGCAAAGCGGCGGCGCGCCGATCAGCGCCGATAGCGCCAAGAAGCTCCTCCGGGGCGGCACCGACCAACTCCCGATGTGGCTGCGACAGGTGCGGCTCGGAGTGGACGGCCGCTGTCTCGCGCTCATCTACGAGTTCGAGAAGCCCAACGAGAGCGACCCCCCCCGCATGGTGACGAGCGCCACGATCAGCGCGGCGCAACACTTGACCCTCGCCGGCTTGTGGAACGAACAGGTGCTGGGTAGATGACCCAACGGTTGCCGTTGGTGCAGTGCCAGCGCCGCT
>WNFB01004134.1_pt1 | contig 12901 bp, 7 predicted proteins | sample 5400501 | NCBI WGS metagenome assembly WNFB01 (sample SAMN13153341, study PRJNA577476) | soil metagenome | isolation source: 200 cm saprolite under Douglas fir tree site 2 hole 1 | place: USA:California | collected 2015-04-18
TGCATCCACTGCTATCTCGACCACGACGACCACGGCGAGATGACTACGGCGGAAATCAAGGGCTTGCTCGATCAGATGGCCGAAGCCGGCGTCTTCTACCTGACCATCAGCGGCGGCGAAATCCTGATGCGCCGCGATTTCTTTGAGCTTCTGGAGTACGCACGCGCGCGGACTTTTTCCGTCAAGCTGAAAACCAACGGGGTGTTGATCCGGGAGAAGGAAGCCGCACGCCTCCGTGCCCTGGGCGTCGAATACGTGCAAATCAGCATCTATTCGCACCGTCCCGAAGTGCACGATGCCATCACCAAGATGCCCGGTTCGCTCGAACAATCCATTCGAGGCATGCGCTTGCTGCGCCAACAGGGCATCCACGTGATCATGGCCAACGTGTTGATGAGGCAGAATGCGCTCGACTACCCAGGTGTGAAGGCGCTCGCTGCGGAATTGGGCGCGCAATTCATGCTCGACCCGACCGTCACGCCGATGATGGACGGCGACCGGTCCATCCTCAATTTGAATGTGAACGAGGCCGCCTTGCGCGAGGTCTTTCAGAACGAAGCGCTCGTGGGAAACGTCGAAGAATTCTGTGCGCCTCCGCTGGGCCCGGATGAAGAGGCGCTGAGCGCGCTGCCGTGCAGCGCCGGCCACACGGCCTGCTACGTTTCACCCTACGGAGATGTCTATCCCTGTGTGCAATTCCCGATGCCATGCGGCAACGTGCGGCGCACCAAGTTTGTGGACATTTGGCGCCATTCACCCCAGCTCAACGAGGTGCGCTCCATTACCCTGGGCGACATGCCCTCCTGCTCGAAGTGCGTGCACGGCGGGAGCTGCACGCGCTGCCCGGGGTTGGCTTACTTAGAGGGCGACATGCGCGGGCCGTCTTACCAGGATTGCGAGAAATCGTTCGCCCGCACCGGGGTTCCGTCAGAAAACCTGAAGGCCAGGAAAGTGTCAGGACCGCGCGCCCACGTTCAACTCATCCAAATTCAGGGCGTACCAACCGCTCCGCGGCCGCTGATGTCCAGCGTGGCCGAAAACGCATCCTTGAGCGCCTGAAATCTGCTCAACAAGTCTGCGTAGCAGCTTCAGCACGCATGCCGATTTTTCTAGAGCAAACTTCCGCAACCCTGCGAAAATAGCCGCCGTGAGAAGGAACAGTTCCATGATGGCGGAAGGTTGGCGCTGTGAGCAGGAACTCATCCTCCGATGCGCCCGGCTGCGCCAGGATGCAGCCAATACCGATCGAATCTTGGAGCTGTCTCGCGGGGGTTTGAACTGGTCCGAGGTAGTAGCGGCCACCCTCCAACACAACCTTGCGCCGGTCGTGTACGAGCGCCTAGGGGCGGTGGAGGGCGTGCCGCTCCCGGCGGAGCGCCGGAACATGCTGCGCGAGGCCGTGCGCGATTCCAGCCGGTGGAGCTTGATCTTGCTTCAGGAGTTGTTCCGGCTGCACGAACGATTTGAGTCCCAAGAAATTCCCGCCCTCCCGTACAAGGGACCTGTGCTGGCCTGGCTCGCCTACGGCGACTTCACGCGGCGCGCATGCACAGACCTGGATTTTGTCCTCCCCCAGCAATACATCCCGCGGGCAGCATCCGTGCTGGAGCGGGCAGGATATACACCCGCATGCGATCCGCGCGAATTGCATGCCGGCGAGCAGCCCCATGCCCCCGGTGAATACGCGTTCCTGCGGGGCGTAAATTTTATTCGCGTGGAGCTCCACACCGAGCGAACCCTTCGATATTTTCCCGTGGCGTTGGATTTCGACAAAATGGCCCGGCGACTCCTGGGGGTGCAACTTGCGGGACGCACCCTGCGCACCTTTTCGGCGGAAGACACCCTTGTGATGCTATGCGTTCACGGCGCAAAACACTTTTGGGACCGGCTGGGATGGATTCTGGACATCGCCGGCATGGTTTCATCTCAACCGGTGAATTGGCGATCGGCCTTGCAGATTGCGGCAGGCTTGAAATCCACGCGAGTGTTCTTGCTGGGACTGTCCCTGGCCCATGATCTGCTGGACGCGCCGTTGCCGGAGTCCGTTCTCGAGCAAGTGCGCCAAGACTCCAAGGTTCGCTGGCTCGCTCGAAGAGTGTGCGACCCGTTGGCCGGCAGAGCCAAGCCGAGCGCGGGAGTCTTTCGCCGGACAACTTTCCGGCTGAGATCCCGGGATGAGTTTGCACGCGGGCTCCTGCACATGGCCCGCCTTGCTTTGAGCCCGACCGAAAGCGACCGCGGCGCCGTGGGTCTCCCTGCGCGGTTCTCGTTTCTTTATTTCCTGGTGCGTCCCTGGCGGCTGTTGCGTCAGTATGGCCTTGGCTTGCGCGGCCCACAGGCCGAGGCCGATCTAGGAATTTTTGACGCCACTTCCCCGGAGGTCGCGGAGAGGATGTTGAGCCTCGCGGAAACCGGCCCGGGAGACGTGGTCTATGACTTGGGGAGCGGCGACGGGGCCATTGTGGTCACTGCGGCGGAGAAATACGGCATTCCGGGCGTGGGGATCGATATCCATCCGCAACGGATTGCGGAGGCCCGCGCCAAGGCCAGGAAGCACGGTGTGGAGGCTCGCACGAAATTTCTTTTGCAGGACGCAAAAACAGCGGACATTTCCGAGGCCACGGTGGTAACGCTTTACACGAGCGCCGCTGGAAATCTGAAATTGGTGGATCGCCTTCGCGAACAATTGCGCCCGGGAGCGCGCATTGTTTCGCGAAACTTCCAAATCTTTGGCTGGCCCGCGGATCAGTGCGTGAAGCACGTAACGCCCCATGGCGCCCCGACGTATCTTTATCTGTGGAAAGTGAAGGAACCCAGAGAAAAAGGCCTAGCTCGGGAGGAGACGGGGAAGGCAATGGAACACTCCGCTTCAGAGAAGGCCTGAATTTTGCGCCAGCAGAAAGGCTGTGGCGTGATTCTCCGCTTCTCTGGTGATGTTGCTGGTTGCGACACGCGGCAAATCCAGACCGCTTTTCAGTTGCACCCGGCCCCGTGTTCGTAGCAGATTATCGGCGAATGACTGAGCCGTTCGCCAATTCTTCCCGGCGTTGGACGGCGGTGGTGCTGGTGGTTGCTGCCGCGGTCTGGCTATGTTACGGCGGCGTGAAGCACGCGCTCGCGAGCCACTACGGCGCCTCTTCCAGCTCAAGCGATTGGCCTCGCGCGGCGGAGATAGAGCCGTCGTCCGCGGAAAATTGGTACCGCCTGGGGCGCTACCGCCAGCTCGATTTCGACCATCCGGATCTGAAGTTGGCGATTTCCTATTATCGCCGCGCCGTCGCGCTCGATCCGCCCTCTCCCTTCTACAAACTCGATCTGGCGACGGCCCTCGAGATAGCCGGGGACGACGCTGAGGCCGAAAAATATTTCCGCGCCGCCCAAGCGAATTACCCGATTTCGGGGGAGGTTTCCTGGCGCTATGGAAATTTCCTTCTTCGCCAGCAACGGTTGCCGGAGGCCTATGCAGAGATTCATCGGGCCGTTCTCGTGGACCCGAAGCTGCTCCCGTCGGCTGTTTCGCGCGCTTGGCGCAGCAATCCAGATGTTCGCGTGCTGCTCGACCAGATTCTGCCGGACACGCCTGATGGAGGCTGGGATGCGTTGGAGTTCCTTACGCAAACGCAACAGACGGCAGCCGCGCTGGCGGTGTGGAATCACTTCATCGCAAAGAAGCCCTCGATTCGACGGGGGTCTCTGTTCGGTTTCCTGGACCTTTTAGTTGCGCAGGACAGGTTCGAGGAGGCTGGTGCGGCTTGGCATCAGGCGCTGGCGCTTCAGGGCCCCCCTTCGAATGCATCCGCAAGCGGGTCGCTCGTTTATGACGGGGGATTCGAAAGCGAACTCTCCGGCGGCGGCTTCGGATGGCGAAAGATGGACCTCAGCGGCGCCACATTCGATTTCGATACTGCGGAGAAACACTCCGGCGCGCGTTCCGCGCGGGTCACCTTCGACGGATCACAGAATCTCTCCTACGGCCACCTCTACCAAACTGTGCTGGTCCAGCCGCGGACACGCTACAAGTTCCTGGGTTTTCTTCGTACGGATCAGATTTCGACCGATAGCGGCGTGCGATTTGAAATCCGCGACGCCCAGCGGCCACAGGACCTCGACATGCTGACTCCGAATGAGACCGGCACGCAAGCGTGGACGCTGGAGGAAGTCGAATTTTCAACCGGCCCGCAGACGCACCTGATTCAGATCATCTTGCGCCGGGTACCTAGCACCCACCTGGATAACCAGCTCAGTGGCACAGTGTGGGTGGATGACGTGGGCCTTTCACCCGCCGGATCGAAATGATGATGGGAATACGGTTCGGTGTTTGCCTCTTGGTCGTCTTCTCTGTCCTGGCGCACGGAGCGGTCGAGCCTTGGTCGGAAGCCGTTCTGGAAATGGGGGCAGCGGCTTTGCTGTTGGTTTGGGTAGCCGGAGTGTTGACCAGCCGGGAATCCCACGTCGTATGGACCCCGCTCTTGTGGCCGCTGCTCGGTTTGTGGGCGGTAGCAGCCCTGCAATTGGCGCTGGGCATTTCCGCCTACCCGTTTCTGACACGAATCGAGCTGCTGAAATATTCCGCGCTGGCGTCGTTGTTTTTCCTGTGTGTGCAGTCGTTCCGGACGCGTGATCATTGGCGGGGGTTTGTCTGGTTCCTGCTGGTCCTCGGATTCGGGGTGTCGCTCTTCGGCATTTTGCAGCACTTCACGTTTAACGGAAAACTGTACTGGGTGCGCGAATTGCGTTACGGGGGAATTCCTTTCGGACCGTACGTCAATCGGAATCACTTCGCGGGCCTGATGGAGCTGTTGATCCCGCCGGGACTCGCCATCCTGATCTTGCGCGCCGAACGCCGGGACCTGCTGCCCTTGGTCACTCTATTCACCTTGTTTCCCGTTGGAGCGCTGTTTCTGTCGGCTTCGCGGGGGGGCATTATGAGCTTCGTCGCCGAAGTGGTGATGCTCGGGGTTTTGATTGTGTTGCGTCAAAGAGAAAAGAAGGAATTGGCGGCTGCGGCGATGGTCTTCGTTCTGGGGGGACTCCTGGTATCGTGGCTGGGGATTGGCCGCGCGCTGGAGCGGTTTGCCAGCTATAAAAGCCTCGAAGTCAACGAAACACGCCGAGTGGAAATGCTTCACGGTACTTGGCACATCTTTCTTGACCATCCCCTCGCCGGAACGGGGCTAGGAACGCTGCAGGAAGTGTTTCCCCTCTACGAAACGGTTTATGACGGTCTGGTCGTCAACCATAGTCACAACGACTACGCCGAAGCCCTGGCCGAAACCGGGATTCTAGGTGGGCTTTGTTGGCTGGCGTTTCTCCTGTTGTGGTTCTGGTATAGCTGGAAGAATATCGCTCAGGATCGGGACAAAAGATTTCTGGCGTACCATGCCGGTGCGTTCGTTGCGTGTTTCGGTCTGCTTGTGCATGCCACGGTGGACTTCAATTTTCACATTCCTTCCAACGCCTTAGCTTTTCTGCTGCTGACTGCGCTTGCGACGACTCGGTTCCCCGCTCAGCAGTCTCCTGCGCGGTCCGAAAACGCTCGTTGACATTGCGGAACAGTCCCGAACCGCAACGAGACATCGAGACCGCGACACGCTTGGTCTGCTTCGAAAACGACGAACAGAAATAGAAAGCAAGATCGCCGCGGACTCAAAGGACATTCTCGTTGTTTCGAGATGGTGTACCAATGCGAAACAATTTCATTTTCCCCCTACTTCTCCCCCTTGACACCCGAAAAGTGCCTGTATAATTGCAAACGCGTGGGGGAAATCTAGCTGATGAACATCAAACGGCAACGTGTCTTTCACCTGCTGGCTCGTTTGACTTGCTGGCCAGGGATGCTCTTGTTGCTGGCAGCGCCAGCAGCGCTTTCTCAACAGACAAGCCAAGCGCCGGTTGCACCAAAGTTTCAGAACGCGGCGGAAACCAACGATCGCATTGCGCAGCTTGCTGCGGCCAATGCTGCCAAGACGGGCGACTACGTGATCGGGAGTGGCGATCTGCTGGCCATCGAGGTGTTTGATGTGCCCGAACTCTCGAAGGAAGTCCGGGTCACCGAAACCGGTTATTTTTCTTTGCCCTTGCTGCCCACGAAAGTGCGCGCGGCCGGGCTGACCACCGCACAGCTACAAGACAAACTCGAGGAACTGTTGCAAACCAACGGCCTGATCTCGATGCCTCAGGTTACGGTGATTGTGAAGGAGCAGCACAGCCAGCCCATCACCGTGATCGGCGCCGTCAAGAATGCGATGGTCGTTCAAGCGATTCGCCAGACGACTTTGCTTGAGGTTCTCTCACAAGCCGGCGGAGTATTGGATGATGCCGGCAATGTGGTGATCGTGACGCGGACGCCGGCGCCACCGTCGGTTCCTGAATACGCCGAAGGGAAGACCGCCGATCTCCCAGCGGATCCGCCGCCTCCCCCGCAGATCTTTACGATCAACTTGACCGACCTGTTGGAGACCGGAGACTCGCGTTTCAATATTCCCATTCTCGGCGGCGACGTCGTGAGCGTGCCCCATGCCGGCATTTTTTACGTCGTGGGCGCGGTGAACAAGCCGGGCGGGTTCGTGATGCAGAACGACCGCGACAAAATGACCACTCTCAAGGCCGTGTCTCTGGCTGGAGGGACGATAGCGACGGCCAAGACGAAGGATGCTGTGATTTTGCGCAAAACCCCCGGCGTCGAAAAGCGGCAGGAATTGCCTGTGAATCTGAACAATGTGATGCATCTCAAGACCGAGGACGCCGGGTTGCAGGCCGGGGACATCCTTTTCATTCCGGACAGTTCGGGGAAGAGGGCGTTGCGCCGGGCCGGCGACATTGGCATAGCGCTCACGACCGGCGTAGCTGTGATCACGGCGGGGAAACTGTAATCCGCGCCGAGCTGCACGAATTCGATTGAAGAATCTATAGTAGACAAGGGAATTATGGACGAGACCAACAAACTAGCACCGCGGGAGCGCTCGACGAGCGTCTCCTTGGAGAACCTGCAGCCCCGGACCTCATTTCTCGCGATGGATTTGCTGCCGCGCGACCCGCACTTAATCGATTATTTGATTGTCCTGCGCAAGCACCAGTGGCTGATTCTGTTTTTCCTGCTGACGATTGTTTCGATCGTGACCATTGCGACGTTCCGGATGCAGCCAGTCTATGAGGCGACGGCCCGGCTGGAAATCGATCGCGAAAATACCAATGCGATTCGCTTTTCCGAGCAGGAAACATATACCGCCTATGAAGACCTAGAGGATTACATCACCACGCAGTCGAAGATCCTCCAGAGCGAGACCATGGCGATGCTGACCGTCAAATCCATGGGGCTCGATCGCCTTCTGGAATTTGGCGGCCAACCGGGCGCACCCGTAACCCTCCCGCCTCCGGGCAGCGATGCCGCTCTCCAGCGTCCCGCTTCCTTGGGAGCATTCCTTGGCCGGATGACGGTCAAGCGTGTGCCCAACAGTCGGTTGCTCGACGTGACCTTCGAGTCTACGGATCCCCGGCTGGCCGCGCGAATTGTGAACGCCCACTTGAACAACTTCATCGAGCAGAACTTCAAGAGCCGGTACGAAGCAGCAACCCAGGCATCCAACTGGCTGGCCGACCAGTTGAACGAGATGAAAATCAAGGTGGAGAAGGCCGAAGACGCCCGCATCACCTACGAACGCAATAACCAAATCTGGACCATTGACGAGAAGAACGACATTAGTTCGGCAAAATTGGGCGATCTGAACAAGCAACTGACCGAAGCCCAGGGCGAACGGATTAATAAAGAGGCCGTCTATCAGCTTGCGCAAGCGGGCAACTATGATGCGATCCCGGCAGTGCGGGAAAGCCCTGTCATTCAGGACATTCTCAAACAACAGAGCCAATTGACCGCCCAGAACACAGAGGCCCTCAATCAATATGGCCCCAAGTATCCCAAGGTGGTCCGCCTTCAGGCCCAACTGAAGGATCTCGAAGGGCTGGTGAACCGCGAAAAGGTGAATATTGGGAATCAAATGGAGGCGGAATACCGCGGGGCGCGGCAGCGGGAGCTCTTGCTCAAGAACGCGCTCGATCAGCAGAAGGCCGAAACCAATCAGATGGCGGAGAAGCTGGTTCAGTACAACATCTTGAAGAGGGACGCCGAAACGAACAAGCAGTTATACGACGGCATGCTGCAGAAATTGAAGGAGGCCGGCATCACTGCGGGCCTCCGGTCATCGAATATTCGAGTCGTGGACCCTGCCTTGATCCCGACGGGCCCGTCCCGCCCGAACAAGCCACGGAACGTCATGCTGAGTGTTCTGGTCGGTCTGCTCGGCGGAATCGCACTGGCGCTGCTGCGCGAGTACCTCGATAACACCGTGAAAACTCCGGACGACATCGAAACGCTGGCGCGGCTGCCCTCGCTCGCCGTGGTGCCTGCGATGACCAGTTCCAACGGTAAGCATCGGGGCCGTTTTTCGAGGCTGTTGAAGGCTCCAGTGCTCGCGAGCAAGGAAGGCCGGGCCGAACTCGTTTCCCACCATATGCCGCAATCGCAAATGTCGGAAGCGTTCCGAGCCTTGCGCACTTCCTTGCTGCTGTCGCAAGCCGACCACCCGCCGCAAGTCATCCTCATGACCAGCGCGTTGCCGCGCGAAGGGAAGACCACGGCGGCGGTCAACCTGGCCGTGACGCTCGCGCAGCTCGGCGACAAAACCTTGCTGGTCGATGCGGACCTCCGCAAGCCGGGCATCAATCGCGCGTTGAGCCTGGTGGACGGCAAGCATGCGGGACTCAGCTCCTATCTGGCGGGAGTTTCTTCACTGGATCTGATTACGGTCCCGCACCCGGCGATCACGAATCTCGCCGCCATCCCCACCGGGCCCATCCCGCCCAATCCTGCCGACCTGCTGTCCTCGCGGCGGTTGACGGAACTCGTGGCGGAGCTTCGTACTCGGTACAAATTTGTGGTGATTGATTCGCCGCCGATTATGGCGGCGACCGACGCCGTCATTCTGTCCGTGCAAGTGGACGGCGTGTTGTTGGTCGTGCGCAGCGGGGAAACGCCCAAAGAGGCGTTTACCCGCACCCGTGACCTCCTGGCCGGCGTGAAATGCCGCATGCTCGGCGTGGTGCTGAACGCCGTGGATGCCAGCTCGCCGGATTACTACTACTCTTACCGGTATTATCCCTATTCTTACGGCGGCTACGGCCGGGAAGACGAAGGAAAAAAATCCCGCAAATCGAGCCGGACAGAGCGGCAAGACTCCTTGCTGCGGCAGGACTAATTTCTCAGGAGGCTGCAGCTTGGTTTACTTGATTACTGGCGGTGCTGGCTTTATCGGATCACATCTTGCCGAACGGTTGCTCGAGCGCGGAGATACAGTTCTGCTCCTCGACAACCTTTCGACGGGAAGCATGGAGAACATTCGGCACCTCAAGAAGTATGACCGGATGCACTACTTCCTGGAGCCGCTCGAGAACCGGCAATTGCTGGCGGAACTTGTGGACGAAGCGGACGTCATTTTCCACCTGGCCGCGGCGGTGGGGGTGAAGCTCATCGTCGAAAGCCCTGTGCGGACAATCGAGACCAACGTCAACGGTACCCAACTGGTGCTCGAGGCTGCCTGCAAGAAACGCAAGCTGGTCTTCGCCGCTTCGACCTCCGAAGTCTATGGAAAAAGTACCCACGTTCCGTTCCAGGAGGATGCGGATTTGGTGCTCGGTCCGACCAACAAAGGCCGCTGGAGTTACGCCGCATCGAAAGCCCTTGATGAGTTCCTCGCCATCGCCTATTGGAAGGAGAAGAAGCAGCCGGTTGTGATTGCTCGCTTCTTCAACACCGTAGGCCCTCGGCAAACCGGACGCTACGGCATGGTGATGCCGAATTTCGTTGCCCAAGCGCTCCGAGGCGAACCCATTACGGTGTATGGCACGGGCCAACAATCGCGTTGCTTCTGCGACGTGCGAGATACCGTGGAAGCGGTTCTTCGCCTGATTGAGAAAGACGCGGCCGTCGGCGAGGTCGTCAACATCGGGAATGGCCACGAAGTGACAATCGAGGGGCTTGCGCACCAAGTGAAAGAGCGAACAGGAAGCTCTTCCCCCATCAAATTTATTCCCTATGACCAGGCTTATGAGCCGGGATTTGAAGATATGTTCCGCCGTGTTCCTGCTCTTGACAAGTTGGAGAGGCTGACCGGGTTCCGTCCCCGGACGACCCTGTCGGAAATTATTGACCGGGTAGCCAGCTACCTGGGAGCGAAGAGAGAGCTGGTGAGTGTCCCCCGGGTGCCAGCGCGTGCAGCAGTCTAGGTGTTGAGGCCCGGCCCCGCCACTGTTGTTCCTCTCGTCACCAAGAACCGCATTGGATGTCCGGGGTTTGTCGTCGGTGTAATAAAGTCGCTAGGGGGAAGCCGGAATTCGGAGGCATGCAAGACGGGTATTTTGAGGGTTGCATGGCGCCGGCTGAGATTGACTTGTTCGCTTGATTACGACGAGCCCTATCGAATTTTCTCATCTGCACATCCTGCAGCGACTCGAAGAGCCTGGATGCGATGAGTTCCTCCATCTGTCAAAGGGACTCCCCAGGACACTATGCGGAGCGCGGGGTGTGCCTCCCGCTCGTGTTCGGGGGGAAATCGTGCTGCGAGTGGACCGATGAACAGCGCACGGATGAACGAAGCACTGGGAAGCCCTGAGGCTCTTGCAAGTGTTTCCTTCGCGAAAGAGTCCGCTTCCACCGTCGCCACCTCGGCCGCGTACGTCAAGTGGCTGTGCGTCCTCTTCTTGTTGACCTTGCCTGTAGTGAATCCCTGGGTTCGCGGCGATGGAGTCGGATATTACGCGTATTTGCGCTCCGTTTTGATTGACCACGACTTGAATTTTGAAAACGACTACCTGGCTGGAAACCAATCCTTCGTCATGTCGCGGACCGATGCACAGGGGCACCTGCTCCCGAGTCTCTACACCCGGACGGGCTATGTGGACAATCATTTCAGCGTCGGGCCTGCGATCTTATGGGCCCCGGTCCTGGGCACAGTTCATCTCGGGATTCGTCTCCTCGACAAGCTCGGGGCTCGTATCCCGGTCAACGGGTACTCGCGCCCCTACATGATTTCGATGGCGCTAACAACCGCCCTCTACGGATTTTTGGCGTTGCTTCTCGCGTTTCAAATCGCGAAGAAGTATTTCGGCCAGCAGTATGTGTTCCTGGCCACGATCGGGATCTGGATGGCGAGTTCCCTGCCGGTCTATATGTACTTCAATCCGTCCTGGTCGCACGCGCATTCTGCGTTCACCGTTTCCTTGTTCCTGTGGTATTGGGACCGCACGCAATTGCAACGGACGCTGGTGCAGTGGACGATCCTCGGTTTGCTGGCCGGCCTGATGGGGAATGTCTATTACCCAAATGCCATCCTGCTGATCTTTCCGGGGCTTGAAATTCTTTGGCTGTTGCGTCACCGACGGAGCGGAACGGATGGGCCAACGTTCTCTTTTGGCAGAGCCGCTCGGTATGGTCTCGTTTTCATGTGCGCGTTTTTTGCTTCACTCCTCCCCACTTTCATCACGCGCCAGATCATTTACGGCAGCCCGTTCGAGACCGGGTACCCGGGCGTCCAAACTTGGAACTGGGGTTCACCTGTGCTGGTGAAGGTGCTCTTCTCTTCGGATCACGGCATGTGGAGTTGGACCCCGATTTTGCTGCTGGCGGCGATCGGGCTGCTCTTCGTCGTGAAGCGCAATCCCTTGCTGGGACTGGGCGTGCTTCTCACTTTCGTCGCCTTTTACTATTTCATCGCTAGCTACCCCGATTGGGACGGGCTTTCGAGCTACGGGAACCGTTTCTTCGTCTCGCTGACGCCGATTTTCATCCTGGGCCTTGCGGCGCTTCTAAGCGCCCTTTCGGAGTGGTGGCAGAACGCCTCGCGAGTGGTTGCGATTTCCGGGGCGGCCATCGCGTTGCTCGTGATTTGGAATGTCGCGTTCATTTTTCAATGGGGCACGCATCTAGTTCCTGCGCGCGGGGAGATTTCCTGGCGGGAAATGTTGCACAACCAGTTTTCCGTGGTTCCGGTGCGCGTGGAGCATAGCCTGGAAACCTATTTCCTGCATCGCGGCGACATGATGCGGCATATCGAGCAGGAAGACATCGAGCAGCAGCAACAGCAAAAGACGAGCCCGATGCTTCAGAATTGAGCGAGGCGATGGCGGCCACCCAAACCCAAGTCGCTCCCCTCCGATACACACACGAAGTTCCCGTCGTGCGGATTGCCGCCCGTCGGGGCTGGACGGCCCTGGACCTCGGTGAGTTGTTGGCTTATCGGGAATTGCTCTATTTCTTTGTCTGGCGCGACATCAAAGTGCGCTACAAGCAGACTGTCCTCGGCGCAGCCTGGGCGGTTCTCCAGCCGCTGATGACCATGCTCGTTTTCAGCCTGTTCTTTGGCATGCTGGCGAAGATCCCTTCCCAGGGATTGCCCTACCCGGTTTTTTATTACTGCGCGCTCCTGCCCTGGACCTATTTCGCAACCGCCATGCAGGGCGCGACGAATATCGTCGTCGAGCAGCAGCGGGTCATCACCAAGGTTTACTTCCCGCGCGTCGTCCTGCCGATCGCCTCCGTGCTGTCAGGCCTGGTGGACTTAGCCATCGCGTTCGTCGTCTTTATGCCCATGCTGGCCTATTACCACATCGTGCCGACGGCTGCGGTCATCTGGCTCCCGGTGTTCATGCTGCTGGCGGTGCTGACCGCGCTGGGCGTGGGGTTGTGGCTTTCCGCACTGAACGCGTTGTACCGGGACGTCCGTTACGTCGTGCCCTTTCTGGTGCAATTCTGGATGTTTGGCTCGCCGGTGGCGTATCCGAGTTCGCTTTTGCCGGAAAGATGGCGCTGGCTCTACGGGCTGAATCCGATGGCGGGAGTGATCGAGGGATT
>WNFB01004135.1_pt1 | contig 12899 bp, 11 predicted proteins | sample 5400501 | NCBI WGS metagenome assembly WNFB01 (sample SAMN13153341, study PRJNA577476) | soil metagenome | isolation source: 200 cm saprolite under Douglas fir tree site 2 hole 1 | place: USA:California | collected 2015-04-18
TGGCCACCGTGCACAAGCACATCAGCACGCTGGAGCGGAAGGGGTTCATCCGACGCGGCTACAATCAGAGCCGTTCGATTGAGGTGATGCAATTGCCCAAGTCGGTGCGCGAGCAGGTACTCCAGCGCCAGGCGGTAGAGCTACCGTTGGCAGGCCGCATCGCTGCGGGACGGCCGCTGGAGGCCATCGAGGACCCGGAAACGATTTCGCTGGGCGATTTCGCGCGCTCCGGGAATAGCTTCGTTCTCCAGGTGAAGGGGAATTCGATGATTGACGACCATATCCTCGACGGCGATTTCATCATCGTCGAGCAGACCCAGGTGGCCAACCCCGGGGAAATTGTGGTGGCGCTGGTGGGCGGGGGCGAAGCCACCCTCAAGCGCTTCTACCGCGAGCCCGGCGGCAAGATCCGTCTCCAGCCGGCCAACTCCGAGATGCAACCCATCGTTGCTCCCGCCGCGGAGGTGAAAATTCAAGGCCGCGTGATCGGCGTCCTGCGCAAGTACTGAGCCCTCCCCTTCGGCTCGCAGCAAAGACGGAGGCTTCCGGCGTCCGGCCGGTCAGCTTCCGAGCGCGGAGCGCTGATGGCTGAGCTGGCGCGACCCGCGGTGCTACAATGAGTACCTCGCTCGATTTTTCCCTTGCCTCCTCCTGCGCCAGCAGCTAGATTGGTCGCCTCCCTAGTCCGGCGCCAGATAGCCTCTGGCGGGTGTGCTGCTAGGAGGGGCGATGTGGGGTAGCAAGAAGCCCGAGACGGCGCAACCGGCCGTCTCCAATCCACCGGGAACGATTCCGCCGAAGCCTGTTTCGGCGCCTCTGGAGGGAACTGCCATGAGTACCGACGCCATTCGTCCGCTGACGACCGGCCCAAGCACCGATCGCGGCTCTGCGCGATTGGGCCCCAGCCTGCACGTCAAGGGCGAAATCACCGGCAACGAAGACCTGCACATTGACGGCAGCGTCGAGGGGTTGGTGCAACTCGAAGACCGCAAGCTGACGGTCGGGGCCAGCGCCAAGCTGACCGCCGATGTGGTGGCGCGCGAGGTGGTGGTCTACGGCACCGTGAAGGGCAATCTTCGCGCCCGCGACCGCATCGAGATCAAGAAGGACGGCTCCGTGGTCGGCGACCTGACGACCGCGCGGATCATGATTGAAGACGGGGCGTATTTCAAAGGGTCGATCGAAATCGACCGCACCAACGGCAAGGAAACGGACCTCGACCGGCCTGCTTACACCCGCGCCGCCACCACGCACGGCCCTACTCCGACGACGAAGACCAGTTAGCACCAGCGCGATCTTTTGCCAGGCAGGCGGCGGCCATGCACCGCGACCCAGCGGCCGCCTGCCCCAGGGTCCGCCTCGCGTCCCGGCGGCGGCCGGGGACGTTCCTTCTTGCGCGATGCCCGGTTTAAGTTTATAAGCTCAAGCTCATGGCCCGCCGGGCGACCCTGTTTATCCCTTGTTTTGTAGACCAATTGGGTCCGCAAATCGGCCAGGACACGGCTCGGGTCCTCCAGCGCATCGGCTGGGAGGTGGAGTTCCGCCCCGAGCAGACTTGCTGCGGCCAGCCCGCATTCAACTCCGGTTACTGGAACGAAGCGGCGCCAGTGGCGGAGCGCCTGGTGCGAGTGTTGCGTTCCGCCGAGGTGGTGGTGTGTCCTTCCGGCTCCTGCACGACGATGGTGCGCCACTTCTACCCGGAATTGCTGGCCGGGAGCCCGGTCCACGCCGAAGCGGTTGAACTGGGCCAGCGCGTTTTCGAGTTGGCCGAGTTCCTGGTCAAGATTGCCCAAGTGACCGACGTTGGGGCGGAATTTCCGCACCGGGTCACCTATCACGACTCCTGCCACGCGCTGCGCGAGTTGCGCTTGAAAGAGGAGCCGCGGGAGTTGTTGCGGCACGTGCGCGGGCTGGAGTTGGTGGAGATGGGCTATGCCGAAGAGTGCTGCGGCTTCGGCGGAACGTTTTCCACGAAGTTCGCGATGATCTCCGCCTCGATGGGAGATAGCAAAGCCGAGAATATCGAGGCCAGCGGCGCCGAATACGTCACCGCCGCCGACTCGAGTTGCTTGCTGCACATCGAGGGCATGCTCCGGCGCCGCAACTCCCGCACTCGCACCATTCACATTGCCAGCATCCTGGCGCAGGAGGCGCGATGAACTCTGCCCCCGCGCAGGAATTCCTTCGCCGAGCCGCCGAAAGGGCCGCCGACTTGACGCACCGCCAGATGCTCCGCGCCGGGATGGACCACTACCAGGCCAACTTCGCCAAAGGCCGCGGACGGTTTGCCGATTGGGAAGCGGCGCGGCAGCGCTGCCACGAGATCAAGTGGGAAGGGGTCAACCACCTGGACAAGTACCTGCTGGAGTTTGAAGCGCGGGTGAAGGAGCGCGGCGGGCACGTGTTCTGGGCGGAGAATTCCGAAGAGGCGCGCAACTACGTGGTGAACCTGGCCGCGAGCCGCGGCGTCCGCCGGGTGGTGAAGTCCAAGTCCATGGTGACCGAAGAGATTCACCTGAGCCCGGCGCTGGAGAAGGCGGGCATGGAGGTGTTCGAGACCGACCTCGGCGAATTCATCGTGCAATTGCGCAATGAGCCGCCCTACCACATCGTGATGCCCGCGATGCACCTGACCCACGCGCAGATCGCGAAGCTGTTTCACGAGAAGCTGAGCGATGTCGCCGGCGACGATCCAGTGTCGCTGGTGGCGGCGGCGCGCCAGGCCCTGCGCCGCGCGTTCTTTTCGGCGGAGATGGGCATCAGCGGGGCAAACTTTTTGGTGGCTGACAGCGGCCTCGTCGCTATCACCACCAACGAGGGCAATGGGCGGCTCTGCGTCAGCCTGCCGCGCATCCAGGTGGCCGTCACGGGCATTGAGAAGGTGATTCCGCGCTTGCGGGACCTGGCTGTGCTCTGGCCGACGCTGGCCACCGCGGGCACGGGCCAGGCCATCACCACCTACAACACCCTCGTCGGAGGCCCGCGCCGCCCGGGCGAGCCCGACGGCCCGGAGGAGTTTCACGTCATCCTGCTCGATAACGGCCGCAGCGAACTGCTGGCTGATGCGGAACAGCGCGACGTGCTGTATTGCATCCGTTGCGGCGCCTGCCTGAACACGTGTCCCGTGTTCCGCGCGATCGGCGGGCACAGCTATGGCACCACTTACCCCGGGCCCATCGGCAGCGTCCTGGCGCCGCATCTACGCGGGCCGGAATTCGCGCATCTTTCCTACGCGTCGTCGCTGTGCGGGGCGTGCACGGACATTTGCCCTGTAAAGGTGGACCTGCACCACCACCTGCTGCACAACCGGCGCAACGCCGTAAATGCGGGGAGGGGACGGTTCGGCGAGCGCCTGGGGTTCAAACTGTGGCGCTGGGCAATGGCCGGGGCGAGGCGGTTCGAGCTCGTTGGCGGCGTTGTGCGGGCCACGCTGCGCGCGCTGTATGCCCTGGGGCTCGCGGGCACGGCACTGGATCCCGCGCGCGCGTGGACGCGCAACCACGCGGCGCCAGCGATTCCACGCGCGTCGTTCCGCAAACTTTGGAGAGAGAAGAATGGCGCCCGCTGAGAACCCGAGCCGGGAACGGATCCTGGAGCGCATTCGCACGGCGTTGGAGTCAGCCGCGCCGCGGCGGCAGCCGGCAGGGCCACCCGGAGCGAGGCAGATTTTTCCGCCGGTCGGCGACGTGCTGGAGCGCTTCAAGGCCGAATGCAAGGCCAACCTCACCGAAGTCATCGTCACCCACGGCAGCGAGGGCAGCGCCACTGCCATCCAGGGCGTGCTGGCATCGCTTCCCGAAGGGGAGATCTATGTGCAGGACGCGCCGGAGTTCCGCAGCGTGGCGCAAGCGTGGCCGGGGCGCGAGTTGCGCTGGTCGAGCGAAGGAGGCCCGCGCGAGGCCTCCCAGGCAGCGCTGACGCTGGCTGAGGGGCTGGCTGCGGCGACGGGCTCCATCCTGGTTTCCTGCTCGACCGGCGGCCGCGGCGCTTCGGTGGTGGCTCCGTGCCACATCGTGCTGGCCCGATTCGAGCAATTGATGCCCGATCTGGAGGCTGTCCTCGGCTATGCCCATGAGAAGGGGATTGCCGCGCACAACTCTTTTGTGGGCCTGATCACCGGCACAAGCCGCACCGCGGACATTCAAAGGGTCCTGGTGATTGGGGCGCACGGCCCGCGCCGGGTTGTGGTGGTCCTGCAGGCCGGAAACTGAGCGGCAAGGCCTGCTCGCCGCGCGCCGCCCGGCTCTCCCTTCCCGTGAACGCGCCCCGCCGGGCGGCTAACTCTCGCCTTCGCTTCTCCCTCATGCGCAGCGATTCCGCCAGGGGGATACGATGTGAGTAGGCTCTCCGACGTGTCGCGCCCACCGGGATCTAGAGAGGGCGCGGAATCTTGCGAGTATAATGGAGGTGACACCTGCCCAGGCGGGTGAAGTCCAGGTTGCTTATGGCGATTGAAAAAAGCCAACTGCGCAAGCTCGATGATTACCGCTGGCTGGTGCCGCGCTCGACCAAGCCCGGCATGCTGACCGACGCGCTGATCTATGCCGACGAGCGCCTGCTCGAGCAGATCGTCAAGGACCTCTCGATCGAGCAGGCCATGAATGTGGCCTTTTTGCCCGGGATTGTGGGGCGTTCGCTGGCCATGCCGGACATCCACCAGGGCTACGGCTTCCCCATCGGCGGCGTAGCCGCGACAGATCTCCACAAAGGGGTGATCTCGCCGGGCGGCGTGGGGTTCGACATCAACTGCGGCGTGCGCCTGCTGGCCGGCACGCTTCGTAAAGACGAGGTCACGCCGAAGCTGCGCGAGCTGGTCAATCAACTTTTTCGTGACGTCCCTTCGGGCACGGGCTCGCAGGGCTTCGTCGAGTGTAGCTGGCGCGACCTCGACGAAGTGCTGGCGCGCGGCGCCGCCTGGGTGGTCGAGCACGGCTACGGCGAAGCGGCGGATGTGGAGTTCTGCGAGGAATCCGGCCAGATGGACGGCGCTGACCCTGCGAAAGTCTCCGACCGCGCCAAGCAGCGCGGGCGCACACAGATTGGCACGCTCGGCAGCGGCAACCACTTTCTGGAAGTGCAGTACGTGCAGAAGGTTTTCGAGCCGGAAATTGCCGAGCGCTTCGGCCTGGCGGAAGATCAGGTGGTGGTGCTCATCCACTGCGGCTCGCGCGGCCTGGGCCACCAGGTCTGCACCGACTACCTGAAGCTGATGAACGAAGCCATGCGCCGCTACGGCATCACGCTGCCCGACCGGCAGCTCGCCTGCGTGCCCAGCCAGTCGCCCGAGGGGAAGGACTACCTGGCAGCCATGGCCGCCGCGGCCAACTATGCCTGGGCCAATCGCCAGGCCATCACGCACTTCGCCCGGAAGTCGTTCGCGAAAACATTCGGCGAAGCAGCGCGGCTGCGCGTGGTCTATGACGTGGCGCACAACATCGCCAAGCGCGAGCGGCACCGCGTGGGCGCCGGCGAGGAGGAAGTGCTGGTGCACCGCAAGGGAGCCACGCGGTCGTTCCCGGCGGGCTCTCCGTTCATTCCGCACGCGTACCGCGACGCGGGCCAGCCGGTGCTGATCCCCGGCTCGATGGGCACGGCGAGCTACGTTCTGGTGGGCACGGCACGCGCCATGGAAGAAACCTTTGGCACGGTGTGCCACGGCGCGGGGCGCGCGATGTCCCGCACCGCCGCGAAAAAGGGCCGCGACGCCCGCGTCGAGACGAAGAAGCTCGAGGAGCAGGGCATCATCCTCCGCGCCGAGACCCGCGACGGCATCCTCGAGGAGGTCCCCGAAGCCTACAAGGATATCGACGCGGTCGTGGACGTGGTGCACAACGCCGGCCTGGCACGCAAGGTGGCGCGGCTGCGCCCCATCGGCGTCATCAAGGGCTGACAACCACCGGAAGCTTGGTCATCTGTTCAGGACTTCGGCGCCGAAGTTCTCCGGGGGAATAGGCCGATGGCCCTGTTCCAAAGTCCTCCCGCAGCCGGCAGAATGCATCTAATAAAAATGGGTGGGCGCAGATTGTACCCGCTATTCCTTTGCCGCAGGAGGCGCCCGTGAGATTCGATCACCGCGCAGCGGCGGCGTGCCTGCTGTCCGCTGCTCTTGTTTTCCTTCCCTCGGGTTGGAGTCAACCGACCGAAGCGCCGCGAGTTTCCGTTCCCGCTTCCGATGATCTCCACAACCTTCTCCAGAAGAGTTACCTCGAGCTCTTTGCGCTCTCCCCCAAGCTCGAATTCAGCAAGGCGCAGATCGAGCAGATGCGGGAGGAATTGAAGAAGGGAAAGGAGTATTGCGTCGGGCAATTCAAGCAGCGCGCTTCCGGCTACGACTCCCAGCTCAAGCAAACCCAGTCACAATTGAAGCAGGTGAGCGCGCAAGCGAACGAGTCCGAGCGGCACGACCTCCACTGCCGCATCCAGGACCTCCGCATGTTGAAGAGCCAGGCGGAGGCGCTGGCCAGCCACGCGGTTCCCGTCGCTTATGAGAACAAGAGGGCCAAGCTCGATCTGATTGAGAAGTGGCCCGCGGATTTCCGGCAGATTCGCCAGCAGATCGCCAACGGCTCCTATCAGAAACGCCGCTGGGGAGACGTCAAGGACATCGGCTTTCGGGAAATCGAGCGGGATCAGGAAAAAGACATCAAGACCGGCCAGGATGCCATCAAGCAGCTCAAGCAGAACGGCCTGTTGCCCCACGAGGTGGAGAACCAGGCGGTGGTGGACTACGTGAACAGCGTGGCCCAGAAGGTGGCGACGCACTCGGACCTGCGTGTTCCCTTGCACGTGACCGTGCTTAATTCAAAGGAAGTGAATGCGTTTGCTCTTCCGGGCGGCTATCTGTTTATCGAACGAGGCCTGCTGGAGGCCGCGGACGATGAATCGGAGTTGGCCGGGGTGATCGCGCACGAAATTTCGCATGACGTCGCACGCCACGCCCACAAGCTGATGAAGAAGGCAACGATCGCGGAGATTTTCTACCAGGCCTCTATGGCCTCGGCCTCGTGATCGACCTGAAACTGCTGGGCGTCAGCCGCGAATACGAGCTGGAGGCCGACCAACTCGGCATCCAGTACACCTGGAACAGCGGCTACGATCCTAGCGGCTTCATCCGGCTTTTCGACAAGATAGCCACGCGCGAGGGCTATGTGAACGGGGCGAGCTGGTTCCGCGGCCATCCGCCGTTCTACGAGCGCATGGTCGCGGCCGAGCGGGAGATTATGTTTCTGCCGAAAAAGACGGATCTTGTGCTGCAGACTTCCGCCTTTGAGCAAATGAAAAAGCAATTGACGAGCGTAAAAGCGCAGGCCGACAAAGAGGAAAAAGATCGGCCCAGCCTGCTCATGCCTGAAAAGGGCTGCCCGGCCCCTCAGAAGATCGAATACCAGCCCGGCATGCCGATTGAAAGCATCTGCTCGCCCTCCCCGGCCCGCCCCGCCCAGACAAACAAGAGCGCACCGGCGGCCCAGCGCTGAAGTTAACGGGAGCGGGTGGACTTGCATCGGCGGATGCCACAGCGGGTCCTCTTTCGAAAAAGGCTTCCGCGAGCCGTGCTTATCGAACCGCACCCCGTCCACTGCGAGCAAAAGGCCGTTGAGGGGCGCTCGGAACCGCCGCCCCAGTAATAGTCGGCCTTTGCCACGATGCCCTTATATCTGGTGTTTGGGGGTTGACAGTGTCCGTGGGACGGTCTACACTCGCCCGAAATCTGTGAAGCCAAATGGACAAACGGCTTAGAGCGCAGCCGGGCCCACAGCTTCCAACCTCCCGTGCCAGAGCCGCCTCGATAACAGCCTACATGGATCCCAGTCTGCTTTCACGAGGGGTTGGAAAGGAAACAGTGAAGGGAACTCGATGGGTTCACATCACCCTGAAGAAAGGAGAAACTCCCGCATGGAAGATCAACCGGTTATTCGCGCACCAGAAATCCTCGAGCTAGTTGTAGGCGATCCGTTCTTCGAACACGTGCAGGAGATCAATGACCGGATCGGAAGTCGTGCCTACGAGTTGTTCGAGTCCAAGGGATCCACGCACGGTTCTCACCTTGAGGACTGGCTCCGTGCGGAGTCAGAAATCCTGCACGCGATTCCGCTGGATCTAACCGAGACAGAAACCGAGTTCACCATTCGTGCCGAGGTGCCCGGGTTCACTGAGAACTACTTAGAGGTGCGAGTGGAGCCTCACCGCCTATTCATCACCGGCAAGCGACAAGAAACAACGGAACAAAAGAAGGGCAAAACCGTCTACTCCGAACGGCATGCCAACCTGATTTTCCGTGTGCTGGAACTGCCCGCCAGAATCAACCCAGAGGCGGTGAAAGCAACGCTCAGCAACGGCATACTTGAAATCACGTTGTCGAAGCTTGAGGCTGCCAAAAAGATTCCTGTGTTCACCAAAGCTGCCGCTGCCTGAGCGACATCAGGCGGAGACGTGCCGCCTTCCAATGGTTCCGACGCGAGCGGGCTGCGCCTCCCGCGGCCCATCGCGTGTTGCTCCGCTGGACCTCACTCTTGTGTTTCGCTGCGAAGGATTTCGTTCAGGCGCGCCTGAAAATGCTCGAAGAGGTAGGCGCTGCGCACGCGCTCGCTGGCTCGAAGACCCATTTCCCGGCGAAGCGGCTCGTCGGCCAGCAGCGCCGCAAGCGCTCGCGACAACCGCTCGAGGTCACCGTGAGGCACGAGCAGCCCATTCACTCCATCCTCGATAATGTCCCGTGTGCCGCCGTGCGCCCCGCCCACTACCGGCTTGCCGTGCGCCATGGCCTCGACAAAAACCAGGCCGAAGCCTTCCCCGCGGCTGGGCAGCGCAAAAACATCGCAGCGCTGGTAGCAGGCCGTCAACTGCTCCGGCGTCAGCCCGCTCAGGAAAAGCACGCGCGCCGACACCCCCAACTCCCTGGCCAGTTGTTCGAGCCGTGCGCGATCGTCGCCGTCGCCCACGGCGACCAGATGAAGATCGGGCACCGCGGGCAGAAGGCGGGGCAGGGCGGCAATCAGGGCGTCCACTCCCTTGTACCGCTCGTTTGCGGCCCAGCGGCCTACCGTGAGGACGACGCGGCCCCGAGGAAAACTTGCGGGCAAATGGTTAGCCTTCGACATCGCGAGCAGCGCGCTGAACTGCGGATCCAGCGCCCACGGCAGCTGGCGGATTTTCTCTGCAGGGATCCCTTGCTGGGCGGCCAGTTGGCGCGCCGTGTCGGAACTCGGCGCCAGCACGAGGTCCGCGCGCTGCAGGGCGCGCCGCCGGAGCCGCGGGAGAGGTGTCCACACCTCGATTCCGTGGGTGAGCACCAGGACGCGCAAGCGGGGTGAGCGGGTTTTCATCACCCAGGCAAGAGGCGCGAGGTGCGCGTGGGCGGCCAGGACCAACGAGGGGCGCCGACGCAGGGCGCGCAGCGCCGCGATGACGAAGCGCAGCTTCGCGCGGCTGAAGCCGGAGGCGACAAAATCATTTTCACCGACGCAAATGCGGTGCAGCCCCGGCGGGTCGTTCAGAGCGAAGAACCGGTAGGCCATGCCGCGCTGCTGCGCAAACGCTGCGAGAACGGCTCCGGCGTGCCGACCTACCCGCTGAACCCCGCCTGGCCCGAGCAGTTCCGGGAATAGGCCGATGACCACGCGCCCCCAGTCTGCCAAGCCCCGAGGCGGAACGCAACATGGCTGCGCGCTGATGCTTGTGCCGGCAAGCTGAACCTCATGCTTGTTTGCGGGCCAGCACACCCTCCAGCAACGCCTGCGTTTGCTGGGCGTTGCGCTCCCAGCGATATTGCTGCGCGGCTCGGGCCGCGTTCTCGCCCATCCGGCAGCGCAAATCGGCAAGTGTAAACAGCCGCCGGATCAACTCCGCCAGCTCGTCTCTATTCTTCGGGTCTTGCAAGATGAGGCCGTCCACGCCATCGGTGATCATTTCTGAGCCGCCGTTTGAGGCTGAAGTGATTACGGGAAGCCCGCAGGCCATCGCTTCCGCCGGAGGCAGAGCGAAGGAGTCATGCAGCGAGGGCCCGACGTAGGCGTCCGCGGCGGCGTAAAACTGGACGACGTCGGCCGACGGGGCAGCAAAACGCACGCGTCCCTGCAAGCCCAAGCGCGCGACAGCGGCCTCGTAGGGCGCGCGGGCGTCCTGTCCAACCACCAGCACCTTCAGCGGCAATTCCGGACACCGGGCCACCGCTTCGAACAGGCAGGTTAAGCCTTTTTTCCTCCAGTCGTTTCCCACCAGCAGCAGCACGAAATCTTTTTCTTCGAATCGCATCCGCCGCCGGGCTTCGGCGCGCCGTTTCTGGCGCACGGCCGGGTTGAATGAGTCCACGTCCACCGCATTCGGGATCACATGGACATCGTTGCGGCCAAAAAAGCGCAGCACCTCCTGCGCGGTCAGGCGCGAAACCGCCGCGAGGGTGACGTTCGGATCGCGGTAGATGCGTCTCTCGAGCGCCATAATCAACCGGTAGTAGAGCTTGCGGTGGATGGCGCGCGGCCAGGCCCACGGCGGAATCCTCCTCAGGCGCAGCTCCTCGCGAACCAGCCGGTGAAACTCGTGGAAAACAATATGAATGGTGATGGCGTCGGCATCGAAGCAGTTGATGCCTGGCGAGTACACCAAGTCGTAGCGGAACCCGAGCGACTTCTGGTCGCGCCGCCGCTGAAACTGATTGGCGAGAAACCACCAGAGGTATTTCGCCAAGTGCGGGCCCGGGACGTCGGAGACCTTGTGCCAGAGGATGCGGCCGGATGCCGCTGTCGGAGAAGCCTTGCCCGGCCTTTCGTCCGGGCGGGACGACGCGTGGAATTCCTCAAGCCCCGCGATATCTTCGGCCCGCTGGCAATAGAGGTGGACCTCGTAGCCATGTTGGCGCGCCAGCCGCTCGACTTGTTCGACCACACATCGTTCAGTGCCGTGCCGTTTATCCAGAAACGGGGAGACGAGAGCGATGCGCGGCTTAGCGGCCATTGCCGGAGGAAGGCTTCACCGCGGGGACGTGGGACGAACAAGTGTTGGCTACCATGCGCAACTGCCGCGGCTCCGCGATTCAAAAGACCGCCCGCGATTATCTCCGAGCGGAGCTTGACCAGCAACAGTGGGATGCGCAGAGCAGTTGGGCTGAACCCGACAGACACGGGAGCGCTGGCCAACGCAGTTGCGGATGTGGATTATCGTTCGGGTTCTCAGGACGTTGACGCGGCTTCAGCCAACATGCACGCGATGAGTGGTGGCAGGCAGAACAGGCCCCGCTTTAGTCGCCGGTGGTAGTGAAGCGCAGATAGCGCCAGGGATTGACGGGCGCGCCGTAGATGCGCACCTCGTAATGGACGTGCGGCCCGGTGACGCGCCCGCTGACGCCCACGTAGCCGACCACCTCGCCGCGCTTGACCCGCGCCCCGGGCTGCGTGCGGAAGCCGGAGAGATGCCCGTACCAAGTGGAGATGCCGAAGCCGTGGTCCACCACGACGAGCCGGCCGTAGCCCGCGCGGGTCTCGACCACCACCACGACCCCGTCGGCGCTGGTTCGCACCTCGTCGCCATATTGCGAGGAGATGTCCACACCGGCGTGGAATGCGCCCTCGCCGCTGAACGGGTCCAGCCGCTCGCCGAAGCTACCCGTAATATGGCCAATCACCGGCCACAGCGACGGCATATACGACGCGTCGCTCAGCCCGGGCCGGGGCATCAGCCGCAGCCCTTCGGTAGCCAGTGCCACCGCTGTGGCGTTTTTCTTCAGGAAGTTGAATTGTTCGACCGATTGCTGGTAGGCGGTCTCTGGCTCGACCGGGGCATCGGTGAGGCCAAAGGGGGTTTGGCGGAAGCGCGTGAACCCGTAAGTCATGGCCACTTCGGTGGCCAGCGACTGAAGCGACGAGAGACGCTGGTTGGTGTTGCTGACGGTTGCCTGGAGTTGCTTGTATTCCTTTTTCAGGGTGTCTTGCTCGTGGCGGAGGGTGTTGTAGTTGGCCACCTTCCACAACATTCGCGAATACGAGCCTACCGCGGCCAGCACCGTCACGCCGCCCACAATCGCCAGCAAGGTCAGCAGATGCATGACGTAGGCGGATATGCGGACGCGCCGCACATCTGCTCGGTCGCTTGAGGCAATAAAGAAGGTATAAGCTCGAGGCTTCATTTTCCGGTCCACGGCCCGACGAGAGCCGTTAGTTTCGCATCCGAGTAAGGTTGGGCGGTCGCCTATCCCTCGGGCGACCTTTCCTGCCAAATCAAGCGTTTGAACCGAGAGTCCTGGTTCGAAACCCGGGCAAGTCTAAAAGCAGGCCTCAGCCGAGTCAACCGAAATCTTGCCGGGGCAATGACGCTGGGCTCGATTCAGCCGGGCCGCGCCTCTATAATGGCCCGGCGGCGGAGTCCCGCGAAACTCGATCCATGACCACTGAGACTTCTCTGATTGAACGCATTCGCGCAAGAATCTCTTCACAACCGCAGGCGGTTCGCGCGGGCGCGTTGCGAGTTGGCATTGGCGATGACGCTGCGGTGCTTCGCCCGCCGCGCCGGGCAGAATGGGTGCTGAGCTGCGACGCATTCCTGGAAAATGTCCATTTCTTTCTCCAGACGCATCCCGCCGAGGTGGTGGGCTTCAAGGCCCTGGCGCGCGCCACCAGCGACCTGGCGGCGATGGGCGCTGCCCCGCGGCTTTTTCTGCTGAGCCTTGCGCTTCCCTCGAACCGCGCCGGCCAATGGCTGGACGGCTTTCTGGCAGGAATGGCGCAGGCCGCGCGAAAGTTTGGTCTGGTGCTGGCCGGCGGCGACACCGCGCAGCACCCCACGGTCGCCATCAGCGTGACTGTGCTGGGCGAGGTCGCCTCAGGGCGCGCCGTAACGCGTTCGGGCGCTCGGCCCGGCGATTTGCTCTACGTCACCGGCCGGCTGGGTGCGGCGCAGTTGGGGCTGGA
>WNFB01004138.1_pt1 | contig 12895 bp, 8 predicted proteins | sample 5400501 | NCBI WGS metagenome assembly WNFB01 (sample SAMN13153341, study PRJNA577476) | soil metagenome | isolation source: 200 cm saprolite under Douglas fir tree site 2 hole 1 | place: USA:California | collected 2015-04-18
AAATACGGGCTCGCTTGCTCATACGCAATGTTTTGCACCAGCGGAGTGCCGTTGGCATTCACACTGATCGGGCCGGCATCGGGCGACAGATGATAGATCCGCAGCTTGGCAGTGCCTGCAGTCACCTGGTTACTGTCGACGAATACCTGTAGCGAGAGAGTCGTGGGTGTTGCCCCGATGGCCGCGACCGTGTAGGCCAGCCCTGGAGTGACTGTTAAGGTCTGGGTCAGGGCTGAGGCGCCAATGCCTTTGCCGACCAGGGCAATTTGCACCTTATGTGGTCCTGGGGGAACAGGTACATAGTCGGTGACCGCGCCGAAGGCAAAGCTACTGAGTAACTTGCTGCCATCCACGAAGACATCAGCGGTGCCAACGAAAGGCGACGCATGAATAACGCGCACAAACGAGGGACTGGCTGCAAAAACGGAAGGAACCTGTATACTAGAGAACGCAAGAAGGGCAAACATACAAAACGTCAGGCGTGTGAAATGCGTGAGCAATGGTTGTGAGCGCCTAAGCCTCATGGTCGTATCCTCCTTCTGTTGAAGAGCGTACGCGATTATTCGTACCGGTAACTATTATACATCATCGATAAACAATCCTTCTAGCCGCAAGGGTCGCCCTGACTCTTGAGCTTGCCATAGAGGGTATCCTCATCTATAATTTAGATGAGGGTACCTAACCTGGTGTATCTGGTGTATCTGGTGTATTTTTTAGGAGACGGAGACGGAAACGGCCTGCAAAGTATATAGGGGGATGATGTGCAAAAGGAACTAATTACTGTCCCTGTTGGGACCATGATACGCGGGCGCTACATCGTAAAGGGCCTACTTGGCAAGAACGACTCTGGTGCCATCTACCTGGTGGAGGACCAGCGTACTCGCTCCGAACTTTTTGCCCTCAAGGAGGTAATCGTCCAGAGCAAACATGAGCTATATCGATTCCTCCTCGAGTATCAGTTGCTCGTACGTCTTGATCACCCGGCACTAGCTCGTGTTCATTCCTTACTTAAAGGTGATCAACGCCATCGCGCTTACCTGCTCATGCAGTATATCGAAGGGTCAAACCTGGAAACTCTGCGGCAGCAACAGCCCGAGCAGCGATTTTCATGGTCTCAAGCCATAACCATCATGTCCTCGATCATTGCAGCAGTGAGCTACTTGCATCGTCAACAGCCTCCCATTATTCATGGCGACATCAAACCGACCAATATCATTATGCCAAAAGCAGGAGGTAGAGCTATACTCGTTGATTTTGGCACCGCTAAGCACTATGACCTGGACTCACCTACAACTACTGTTCGTTCCTATTATAGAGCCCCGGAACAATACACCACAGGCCCCGACCTACAGACAGATATCTACAGCCTGGGGGCAACGTTCTATACGCTAGTGACCGGCATCATGCCTGCTGATGCTCCATCTCGGTTGACACAGGTGAGTAACGGGGAGATTGATCCTTTGCAGCCATTAAACGAGGTGCTACCCACTGTTCCTGCGCGTATAGCCAGGGCCATTGATCGAGCGATGGCTCTAGATGCTGATAATCGCTTCTTATCGGTTGAACGGTTCTGGGAGGCCCTGTGGTCTCTAGTTGAGTATCCGGCAACTGTGTCTAAGGGATTACCATCAACCTTATCTCATCCGGCTAGCATCCCCAGACAAGCAGTGGTACGACCTGCTGTTGTATCTGTGCCGAAGCAGCCGCGTGCTCCTCGTGCCTGGAAATTCGGCCCTTTCCGGCCCGTCGCTCCTAAACAAGCAGTAACACGACCCGATACTATATCTCTACCAAAGCATCCACCTACTGTCCCTTCTTCAGAGCCCGCTATCCCTGAGCAAGCCGTTGAAGAAGCAGCTCCTATTTCGGTAGTGGAACAGCCACATATTGCTCCCACTTCAGAGCCCGCTGTCGCTGAGCAAGTAGTTGAGGAGCCGGCTCCTGCATTAGTGGCAGAACAGCCGCCTGCCACTTCGGAGCCTGCCGTCCCTGAGCAAGCCGTTGAGGAGTTGGCTCCTGCATTGATGACAGAACAGCTGCCTCCGATCTCTCCTTCGGAGCCTGCCATCCCTGAGCAAGCAGTCGAGGCAACAGCTCCCACCTCGGAACCCGCTGTAGCTGAGCAAGTAGTTGAGGAGTCGGCTCCTAGAGCGGTAGAGGAACAGCCACATTCTGCTCCCACCTTGGGACCCGCTGTGGCTGAGGAGCCAACCTCTATATCGGTAGTGGAACAGCTGCAACCGGTCCTTCCTTCAGAGCCCGCTGTAGCTGAACAAGTGGTTGAGGAACCGGCTCCTGCATTGGTGGAAGAACAACCGTCTCCGCTCCTTCCTTCGGAACCCACTATCCCTGAGCAAGCCGTTGAGGAAACAGCTCCTGCGTTAGTAGCAGAACAGCCGCCTCCGATCTCTCCTTTGGAGCCTGCCATCTCTGAGCATGTGGTTGAGGAAGCAGCTCCTGGAGCGGTAGAGGAACAGCCACATATTGCTCCCACCTCGGAGCCTGCCGTCCCTGAAGAAGTGGTTGAGGAGCCGTCTCCTGTCTCTCCTTTGGGGCCTGCCGTCCCTGAGCAAGCCGTTGAGGAAGCAGCTCCCGCATTGGTGGCAGAACAATGGCGTGTGGCTCTTACCTCTGTAGCTGAGCAGGCAGTTGAAAGACGTGCGCGTGCATTGGAAGCGAAGCAGCAGCATGCTCTTTCTGGCTGGAGACTTGCTGTACTGCTGATCCTACTTGTAGCGGTGATCGTGCTGGGCATCAGAGCAGCTAACTTGTCTGGCGTGCTCACTCATCCTGCTCCTGCATCCGTCACATCAACACCACGCGTCAGTTCCCTCAGACCCACTCCTACCCCTGTGCCAACCACTTATCCAACGCTGGCTGGAACATACAAGGGCACTATTTACGATATACCGGCCAATGTACGCACGAGCCTGTCCCTCACTGATGTTCGACAAAACCAGCGGCATATTAGCGGCATCCTGACAGTGGGCCCCGGACTGCTGGGCTATGGCTCGTTTAGCGGAACCATCGATGCGGCGAAACACCTAAAGTTCACCCTGACAGATTCCGACGGGAATCCAATGCTCTTCTTCGAAGGATCAATGCAATCAGCGACCAGTCTGAGCGGAGACTATTATCGATGTAATCCTGTTCAAGGGAGCTCATGTGTTCGTGGCCCTGTGGGCTACGGGCTTTGGAATGTTGTAGCCTCATTCACAAGCGGCACGAGTACGGGCACAAACCCTTCGCCTGGTTTGTAGTCCGGCGATTGGTGACGGAAGTACGTGTTGTACAGCAGAGCATAGTGACCGCCCTGGCTCATTAACGCGTTGTGACTGCCCTCCTCGACGATGCGACCTCGATCCAGCACGATGATGCGATCAGCATGGCGAATGGTAGACAGGCGGTGGGCGATGATGATGGCGGTACGATTCTTCAGCACCAGGTCAAGACCTTCTTGGATCTGCGCCTCGGTAAGCGGATCAACACTGGCGGTCGCCTCATCCAGCACAATAATCTCGGGGTCTTGCAGCAACACACGCGCCAGTGCAACAAGCTGGCGTTGCCCCATCGACAACGCTCTTCCTGACTCACCCACCAGCGTTTGTAAGCCTTCGGGCAAAGCCTCGAGCCAGTCGCCATTACCTATGTGTTGAGCGACCGAGGCTACTTCCTCGTCAGTCGCTTCCGGTCGGGCATAGCGAATGTTGTCAGCTATCGTGCCAGAGAAGAGGAATGGTACCTGCGGCACGATACCCAGGTGACGATGATAGTCGTGCAGGTCGAAACTGCGGATGTCGCGTCCATCAATCAGCAGTTGTCCGCCCTGGAACTCATAGAAGCGCGCAACGAGCCGCGCCAGGCTTGTTTTCCCTGCGCCGGTGTGTCCAACAATTGCCACCGTCTCACCCGCTTCTATCGTCAGGTTGAAGTCGGCCAGCACAGTCTGCCTATTGTCATAGCTGAATAACATATGCTTGAACTCAATGCGACCGGCCAGGTGGCCCACCGGCTGCGCATCCACCTGTCTCACCCGCGGTTCAGCGTCGAGCAAGGCAAAGACGCGCTCGCTGGCAGCAAGGCCCAGTTGAAACTGACTCCAGAACGACGCAATGCTCGTCAAAGGATACCAGAGCAGGCGGATACTCTGCAGGAAGAGAAACCAATCACCTGCCGAGATGCTGCGATCAAGCACATTCAGTCCGCCAAAGTAAATGACGATGATGGTACCTATGTTCGCTACAAGGATGAGGATGGGGAAGATGCCATTATAGACAAAGCCCGACCGCACATTGACCTGGTACGACTGCTCGTTCACCTCTTTGAACTCGTCATACATGTTCTGCTCCTGGCGGAAGTTCTTGGCTATAGAGATGCCACTGACAACCTCCTGGACATTGGCATTGACTCGTGCCATCGAACGTTGCGCTCGCTGCGTGATGCGGCGTGCGATGTAGCGAAACCCCAGGGCAATCAAGATTATCAGTGGCATAATGGTCATAGCAAGTAGCGCCAGTCGAACATTTCTAAAGAACAGCACTGCAGTAACGAGGAAGAATAGTAAGAATTGGCTGAGCAGGTTGAGGGTCAGTGTAACGACCGTGGCAAAGTCCTCCGTGTCCGAAGTGACCCTGCTGACAACTTTACCGGACGGAAATTCGTCATAGAACGACATATCACGAGTCATGACCGCAGCAAAGGCGTCCCGGCGCAGACTTAGCACGACATCACCTACAGAACGAGCCGTATACCACTGGCGAAAGAAGTTGCAGACCCAGGAGAGTACTCCGGTGATGAGGATAATCACAACTAGCAGGCCCGCAGCTTGTAAGGTTTTCGCTACTACCAGTATATCGATACCGCGTGAAATCAAGATCGGGAAAGCCGTGTCTAAGAGCGAGGTCAATACGATCAACACTGCAACAAAGATCATGATTCGCAGTTTGGGCCGGAAGTAACCGATGATACGGGCGATGAGGCTACTGTCGGAGTAGGTCCGATCATATGCTTCTGCTTCCAGGCCATCCATGATAAAACCCATAGAATCCTCCTGGCACCCGCAAGAAGTGCCACTACATTTCCCGCTGACCGCCCGCGTGTAGTGGTGCCCCTTGCAGGTACCAGGGGCGGGGTGGGATGGTGTCGTAGTGCACGAAAATACGGCGGTAAGTGTCACATCGCTTCAACAATTCGGCATGAGTGCCCTGGTCTATCAGTTCGCCATGCCTCATAACCAGTATCTTATCGGCCCAGCGTATTTGCGAGAGCCGGTGGGTGATCAGCAAGGTCGTCCGTCCCTGCAAGAGGCGGCGAATCGCTTTCTGAATCTCGTCTTCTGTAGCGCTATCAATCGCGCTGGTAGAGTCGTCCAGGATGAGAATGCGCGGATCGGTGAGCAGGGCACGCGCAATGGCGACGCGCTGGCGTTGCCCACCAGAGAGCGTCACGCCGCGCTCGCCAATCAGCGTCTCGTAACCGCCCTTAAAGCTCATGATGAACTCGTGTGCCTGGGCATCTTTCGCAGCCTGCTCAATCGCGGCCTGATCGGCTCGTTTACCCAGACCATAGGCGATGTTCTCGGCTATTGACCGTGAAAAGAGGAAGATGTCCTGCTCAATCGTAGATACCTGAGAACGTAGCGCATCCAGGCTCCATTCGCGTACGTCGACACCGTCGACAAGGACACGTCCCGCGTCTGCATCGTAGATGCGATTGACCAGCTTCGTCAGCGTGCTCTTGCCTGCTCCGGTCTGGCCCACGATGGCTATGGTTTGGCCTGGCTCTGCATGAAATGAGATGTTTTTCAGCACAAGCGTGCTCCCGTAGCTAAACGAGACGTTCTCGAACACAATCTCGCCGTGCATGCCTTCAATTTCTCCGCGATATCCTGCCTCGTTCTCATCCAGTTCCGTCTCCTCTTTCAAGATGGCCAGGATGCGCTCGGACCCCGCTACACCTAACTGCACCAGGCTGAAGCTCCAGCTGGAGATGAAGGCAGGAAAGTGCAGCAGGACCATCAGTCCCATGTAGGCTACCAGGCTGCCTACAGAGAGCTGGTTGTGTGACAGCAGAACCAGTCCTTGCAAGAAGCCTCCCACCAGGGCGATGGCTAACAGCAGTGGTGGCAAATACCAGGCCTGCACGTAGCCATTCTGAACGTAGTAGTCCCGATAGCGCCCTGCGTTCTGCTCAAATTTCCGCATCTCCTGGCTTTCCTGGGCGGTTGCTTTCACCACCTCGATGCCGGTCACCGCCTCGTTCAGTCCAGCATTCATTTCGCCAAATTGCTCGCGCATACTGTCGGATACAGGGTTAAGTTTACGCGAGTAATACCATAACGCTATCAGAAAAGCGGCCGTGAAAAGCACGGGCGAGAGCAGGAGTTGTGGTGAGATAAACCAAATGAAGGTGATAGTGATAATCAGGCTCGTGAACGAGTCAAAGATGGTATCAAAGCCAGGCACAACCATATTGCTCAACTGGGTCATATCGTTAGCGGCTCGTGCCATAATGTCACCTACACGCTGCCGGTTGTGGAAGGTCTGGCTTTTACCCAGCAAGCTCAGGTAGAGTTCAGCGCGCGCATCCCGTGTGATGCGTTTGCCTAACAGTTCAGGAAAGAAGCGGGCGCTCAGGTCAACGCATCCGGCGACCAGGACGACGGCAAGCAGACTGAAAACCACTTCTACCAGTCTACCTCGGGCCGATGAACCTTGCAGCACAATGTTAAAGGCTTGTCCGGTAAGTACAGGAATGACTGCATAGAGTATATTGGTCAGAATCGCGGCCAGCATGTAGGTGACGATAAGATGTTTGTAGCGTAACAGGTGAGAGATGATCCAGCGTACAGGGTCCGAGCGGTTGTAGTGGTATTCGTCGGCGACAGTGAATTCGCGTTTGATCAAGAAGCCCTCCAGCGAGTGTCAACGATGGTAGTAAGTACTATCATAGCATATTACTCCTGACACCTTAATGCCGAGAGGATTTCTCAACTGGGAATGCTTTAGACCAAACCAGTCATCTGGTCTTGCACATAAGTCTGAACCTGGCATCTCCAAAGAAATGCCCGGTCCGACTATGCTGACGCTCACTATATTACATCGCTGGTTCGCTACGTTGCTCGGTCTGCTTCAGCCAGGTACCTAGCACCACCAGCAGCGTGCCGAACCTACCGACTGCAAGTCGCACTACCGTTGGATACTGCCGGGGTAGATGAGCTAGCAGACGATACCGCTCCGCCTCGCGCTCAAGTTCCTGACGATGGGTTGTGGCCAACTGCTCATACAGGTCAAAGTTAGGATGCATTGAAGTTCCTCCTCATTTGACTTTATCTCATTCTTGCCGTTCATCTATCTTGAGTATAACATGATAAGCGGTTATAATCTGTCCTGATTAGAAACAAATTTTCTGAGAAAGAGAAACTGCTATGTATCATCCAACCACACGAGTACTCACTGTCCTGGAGTTGTTGCAATCGCACTGGCAAATGAGCGGGCCCAAGCTTGCCGAACGCCTGGAGGTTGACATTCGCAGCGTACGGCGTTACATCACCATGTTGCAGGAACTCGGCATTCCCATCGAGGCCGAACGCGGTCGCTATGGCACCTACCGCCTGCGCCCCGGTTATAAACTGCCGCCATTAATGTTTACCGAGGACGAGGCCCTGGCGATGACCCTCGGACTGCTGGCCGCCAGGCGTCTTGGCCTGGCCGTTGCTGCGCCTGCCATCGAGGGTGCGCTTGCCAAGGTTGATCGTGTATTGCCGGCCACTCTGCGTGAACGTGTGCAGGCAGTTCAGGAGATGCTGGTTCTCGATATTGTCCCGCCCGATACGTATGTATCTTCACCGGGTGGCTCAATGCTCCTCACCTTTAGTACAGCCGCCCAGCAAGAACGGCAAGTCTGGATGCGCTATCGTTCAGGAAATGCTGAGGAGACCGAGCGTGCCATCGATCCCTATGGCCTGGTCTACCATGCTGGACTCTGGTACGCGGTTGGCCACTGCCATCTGCGCCAGGATCTGCGAGTGTTCCGCCTGGACCGTGTGCAGCATGCAGAGCTGCGTGACGCAGTGTTCACTCGTCCACCCGACTTCGATTGCCTGGGTTACCTCGCACGTACCATTGCTACCATGCCTGGTACCTGGTCGGTCGAAGTCTTGCTAGAGACGACTCTGGAGGAGGCAAAACGGGGGGTGCCTGCGACGGTTGCAACGCTGGAAGAGGTACCCTACGGCGTGGTGTTACGCTGTTATTCTCAGTCTCTCGACTGGATGGCGCATTTTCTGGTTGGCCTGCGTTGTCCCCTGATCGTGCGCGACCCATCTGAGTTGCGTGATGCTCTGCGGCGGGTCGCTGCGGAAATTGCACAGTTGGCGGAGCGCACGGAGGGAGTATGAAGACCAATTCGATAATGTTGGCGAATTGCCAAAAAACGACGAGCGAAGCAACGCCGTAGGCATCCTGCCTGGGGGGCAGGTATCCCGATTTATCGCGGGACCCCGATTAACGAAATACCCCGGACACCGTGAACGGGGACAACACCCCTGTAGGGGCCGATTCATCGCGCCCACCGCCGATTTATCGGCCCCTGGCAAACCCAACGGCATGTCCAGATTCATCTGTTAATATCCATTATCGCGCCCGTGGGGCGGGGCGAAGCCAACGCACCCAGTTTGCCATCTGCCGTACACCAGATACGACACAATCAGAATGGCACGGCAAACTTAACACTTGCCTCGTGCAGTGTATCGTCAGGGGTCCGTATCTGAATGCGTATCTGCCAGTTGCCACCCATGCTCAGGTCGCCGCTCGCGCTGAAATGTCCCTTCCCATCAGGCAGCAGGTTGATGTTATCGGTCCCCATATCCATATCCAGCATCGTCGTGTACAGAGAGACGCCCACGTTCGTGGTCGGCTTGCCCGTCTTGTTATCGACAACGCTCACTGTAAACGCATTGGTCCCAAAACGATTGGGGTTGACATTGAAGGCGATCGTAAACTTGTTGTCGGTTGTCTTCACCGTTGTGTTATATGGCTTGGCATTTGCCGTCGTTTGCTGTTGCTGTGCTGCTGCGGTAGGCGAGAGAGTGCCCGCAAAGACATTCAACAAACCGACACAGATCAACACCGCTACACCCAACAATGGTTCCCAACTCAGTATCTTCGTGAGGCGTTTGGTCCCCCTGGACAGTCGCCCCTCACGCAGTTTTACCTGCTGGGCAATGAACTTTGTCGCACGGTCGGATTCTGTTGTTGCCTGATCTGCCTGATTGGATGCCAAACGTCCGGCGGCGTAAGCGTACTTCTTGTACGCTTTTTTCAGACGCGGACGCAGCAGGCCAACGTGTATGGCGCTGGTCAGCAGCAAGGCGCATACAAGCAGTATCTTGACGATGAGTGCCCGACCGTAGGCAGTGGTAATCAACTGATCCCATGAGCTAAAGCGAAATGTCGCGCTGAACGGGCCTGTCACCGCCAGGAGTGCCACCCCGCCGAGCGCCCACGGTGAATAGTAGGGTAGGGTCGTCAGCAGTGAACGTGTGCGTTCGGCAATGGGACTCCGGCCGATAACAGGCAGGTAGGTCGTCGCGATCGTCATCATACCGCCGATCCACAACGCGGCTGCCAGCAGGTGTAGCCAGTCTATTGGAATAGCGTAGATCACGACATTCTTGCTCACCGCTGCGGCGTGACTGGACATCGCGATGGCTATGAAGAGCGCCAGGCCGAGAATGAGATTTCCCCACGCGAGCATCCTATTGACGAACTTGGGACGCTCCTTAAAAAACAGCATGTAGAGAGAGAGGAGTAGCGCCACACCTATGACGATCTCGCGCATCGTCCAGAATGTGCCGAAGCGCCCACTGGTGGCCAGGCTTGCGATAACTGCAGGCGAGAAGGCAGCAGCAGTGTTGATGTAGAGCGCCTGCCCGACCAGCACGCCAATGTTGGCAAACAGCAGTACGAGTAGCGCCGGAAGCGAAAAACGCCGTTCAAAGCTCTCTCGTACCCGCTGATTGATGGAGCTCTCTTCCTTGTGATCTTCCGTCACAGGCTGGAGCACAAAAACGAGCCAGAGCTGGGCTCCGACCCAGAAGACCGCGCCCAGTTCGACGAGCGTGATCGCGACGAGATTGAACAGGGTTGGACCATCAATTTGTCCCGTATTAGTGTTGCCGCCGAGGAGATCCTGGCCATTGAGCGCGTTTCCATTGTAACTGGGAATGCTGCCATCGGGTCGGGCGACGTAGAAGAGAAAGGAACCGCGCAGGATGTGTCCATCCTCCGCGGAATCGGTCTGGTAGAGCACAAGGTAGGCCGCCGGGGGCAGATTGGGTGGGAGCGTAACGTCCATCTCCTTTGAGTCACCTGGTGAGACATGCGCGTCCCGGTTATCAACACGGTGGCCGACCGCATTCACGTTGGAGGCAGTGGTGTTCGATGCATCGATGACACTCGCTGTGCTGAAAGCAGGGTTCAAATCTTCGCTGAACCACATGCGAACCTGGCTAGGAGCGACACGCAATACGGCGTCTTTGGCGGGATCAGAGCGCAGTAGGATGGCATGTGCGCTTGCTACACCAGGAAAGAGCAGCAGCAAGCACAATGCAAGTAGTACCGCTATGAGGGTTCTACCACAAACTGGGGATTCAGGGCGACCGCAAGGGTCGCCCTGGAGAGCAATTGATGAACGCACGACCATTTTCATAAATCTTTTCCAATCCTCACCAAAACAAAGATTTGGAATATTACACTACCTGCACGAGCAGGGTCTGGTGAGAGGGGACAAAGCCTGAGGCCTCCGCCATCACTGTGATTTCCCACGGTCCTGCCATATATAAGTGGAGTTGGACAATGTAGTTGCCCTGTCCTACTTCTTTGATGTTGCTCTCGTGTGTGACCATGTCCATATTGGTCATCCAGGCTTTCGAGTTCACCTGCGCCTGCTCAATCGGCAGACCTTGCGGGTCGGTCAGGTGCAGTTCCAGTTTGGTGACCCCGACCGCTCTCGGCTGCTGCGGAATATGCACCTGCAGAAGCGCAGGTGCATATGTCTGTATCGTTGCCGCGAAGATCAGCACACTGGCACAAGTCAACGCCAACAGGAACCAGAAAAACGGGCGTACACGCATGGAATATGCTCCTGATATGTGTGAATGCCTGGCACCCGCAAGCCTGGCACCCGCAAGGGGTGCCACTACATTTCACTTATCAAATGAACGTTGACTGCCGGGCTACAAGTTTCTCCGCAAATGAAGTGTAACAAAGCCGGGCGACCACGAGGGTCGCCCCTACAATATCTGCTATGTACGCTTCGTAGGCGTAGCAGATGCATCGGTTGGCTCTTGCTGCTCAGCCACCACCTTGCGCATCGTACTTACAGCCAGCCTACTCCTGCCTCGCCCGAAGCCGAATCCCCCACCCAGGCCAACCAGCAGTGCAACGATGCCGACCACAATGGGCACCCACAGGGGTGTACCGCTTGTGGTTGGTGGCGTCGTGGCTGCAGTAGTGGTAGCCGGGGCCTTCGTGACTGCACCTGGCTGCACGGTAAAGACGAAAGCGCCTTCGTCGGGGTCACCGTCTAAGGCTGAGACGGTGATCCAGCGCACGACGTATACGCCGTTCCCGCTCGGTTTGATCGTGATGGACATCTGTTTGGGATCGTTGAGCGAAACCTGAGCATTGCCCTGGCTGATCAGATCACCGCTGGGTGCATAGACGAAGAGATTACTTTTCTTAGGGTCAGGATTGATATTCTCCAGTGCAAATACGGTCACGGTCGTAGGAGCCTGTACGATGGTCGAGCCGATAGCCGGTATAGCTTTGTAGACCCTTGCATGGGCAGGCACAGTTGCGTGAGCCGATGCGGTTGCTGCCATGACGAAAAGAAGCCCGAGACTCAGAAGTGTTGCCAATGAGACGTGTTGTATGCGGCGATGTGGCATACACATAAGCGTTTCCTCCAGTTCATACAAGAAATAACGACGTTTTCACATCGCCCAGGGGCGATACAGCCTTAGCATATGGCATCGTGCGCAAGTTGTCTATTAGGATGAATCCCTATTTCCACCCTAGGGTGTGGGAACTAGTTTTAGGAAATGCTGCCAACTTGGAATATTTGTGCTATACTCCATCTATGAAGTTGAGGAAGTCAGCGAAGCAGCAGGGAATTAGCTATCGAACAGCGTTACGATGGTGGGAAGCCGGACTCCCCCAGGGCTATCAATCACCCACCGGCACCATTGTCGTGACGGAGGAGCCGCCCAAAGAAGCGCTCGTCGTCCACCGGGTGGCGATCTATGCGCGGGTTTCCTCGGCAATAGCCTCGGGAAAACCTGGAACGACAGGCGGAGCGGATGATCAGCTATTGCATCGCGAAGGGTTATAAGGTATGTTCGCGCCTTTCGAGAAGACCACGAGAGCCGTAAAAGGATAAAGGCCAGTTCAAGAAGGCGAGTCTGCCAGGTGAGGGTCATTGAAAATTGTCGCGACCTAAGCGGCATCCTGGAGAAAAACCATGAGGTTAGTTGAGCAGCATATGATCAAGAAAGGTGATCCCCGCTACGAGAAGATCGATAAGACAGCCTTTGCTTCGAAAAACCTCTGGAACGCAGCCAACTATGTGGTGCGTCAATCCTTCATTCATGAGGGCATCTATCTCGATAATGTCAAGGTTTTTCACCAAGTCAAGTCCCATGAAGCCTATCAGGCCCTTCCGCGTAAAGTGGGTAATCAAGTGCTCATCCAGCTTCACAAGGCTTGGATGGCCTTTTTTGCAGCGATGGAGGAGTGGCGCGAGCAACCAGAGAGATTCTTAGGTCGTCCAAAACTGCCCAAGTATAAACACAAAACCGAGGGGCGCAATCTGCTCATCTATGAATTCAAGGCCG
>WNFB01004139.1_pt1 | contig 12895 bp, 11 predicted proteins | sample 5400501 | NCBI WGS metagenome assembly WNFB01 (sample SAMN13153341, study PRJNA577476) | soil metagenome | isolation source: 200 cm saprolite under Douglas fir tree site 2 hole 1 | place: USA:California | collected 2015-04-18
AGGATGGAAAGGAGGAAGAGGGCCCGGTGACAGCGTTGGAAGAAACATTTGTTGCGGATCTCAATTCCGACAGCGGGACGCGAAGCTCTTTGCCGGGAGAGAGGAGCACCGCGCGCTCGATGAGGTTTTCCAGTTCCCGGATGTTGCCCGGCCAGGAGTAGCCGGCGAGAGCGTCCATGGCCTCGGCCGGAATGTACTCGACCGGCTTGTTGAGGCTGCGGCTGAATTTTTGCACAAAATAGCGAACCAGAAGCGGGATGTCTTCGGTGCGCTCGCGGAGCGCCGGAATCTGAATGGGGAAAACGTTCAGGCGGTAGTAGAGGTCGCTGCGGAAGGCGCGCTGGGCGACGAGTTTCGAGAGATCGACGTTGGTGGCGGCCACCACGCGGACATCCACGCGCTGCGTGCGGTTGCCGCCCAGGCGTTCGAATTCCTGCTCCTGAAGCACGCGCAGGAGTTTGGGCTGCAGTTCGAGCGGGATGTCGCCGACTTCGTCGAGAAAAAGCGTGCCGCGGTCGGCTAATTCGAAACGCCCGATTTTTTGATTGATGGCGCCGGTGAACGCGCCGCGCTCGTGGCCAAAAAGTTCCGATTCGAGCAGGCCCGAGGGAATGGCGGCGCAGTTGATCTTGACGAAAGTGCGGTCGCGGCGCGGGCTGCGATTGTGAATGGCGCGCGCGAAGAGTTCTTTGCCGGTTCCGGTTTCGCCGAGGAGCAGCACGGTCGTTCCGGCGGGAGCGGCGAGTTCCACTTGCCCGAGAGCGCGTTTCAACGCCGCGCTCTCCCCGATAATTTCCTCAAAATTGAATTCGCTGCGGATTTCTTCCTCGAGATAGAGTTTTTCTTCGGCCAGCTTGTTTTTCAGCGTCTCGATTTCCTCAAACGAAAGCGCATTCTCGACGGCGATGGCGATTTGCGCGGCCACTTGCTGCATCAGCTCGACGTCCTGCGCAGAAAAGGCGTCCGCGCGCCGGCTGGCCAGATTGAGAGTGCCAAACGCCCGGCCGTGCGTGATCAGCGGTACGCAGCATAAGGTTTGCACGCCTTCCGCGCGGAGCAGGCGGATCACTTCGTTCGAATAACGTTCGAATTCGGCGCCGCGGACAAGCAGCGGAAGGCCGTTGGCAATGGCTTGTCCCGAAGGGGAAGCGTCCCGCGGAACGGTGACCTCTCTGTTGAGGAGGCCCTGGTGGCCGGGAAAATCGAGCGCGTGGATTTTGAGCATGCCCGTGGCGTCGTCGAGAAGAGCGAGGCTCGTGTAGTCGTGATGCACGACGCGTTCGAGAGCCGAGACGATGCCGCGGAAGAGTTCGGGGAACTCGCGGCTGGTGACCAGAACATTGTTGATATCCAGGAGAACGCGGAGGCGGTCGCGCTCGCGGGCCAATTGCTGCTGGTAAGCCTGGGAGGTTTCGAAATTCAGCGCATTATCAACGGCTACGGCCACCTGGCTCGCGACGCGCTGCATGAATTGAAGCTCGGTGTCCGTAATGCCCAGGGGAACGATGCGGCCGAAACCCAGGGAACCGAGCCGGTGTTGCGCGGTCGTGAGAGGAAGAATCGCGAGGGAGCGGACGTTGTGCTCACGGAGCCGCGGCATGAAATCGGGGAAGCGTGTTTCTTCGTCGACATCCGCGATGACCAGGGGCTGCTGCGTTTGCCAGACCCATCCGGAAGGATTTCCTTCGATGGGAGATTCGCTGCCCGTAACTTTTTCGCTCGGAAGGTGAGTTTCCAGGATGTGCAGGCGCATGACGTTCTTTGCGGAGTCATGCAGGACCAGGCTCAGGAAATCAAAATCAATGACCGAGTGCAGGCGCGCGGCAAGGTCGTGGAAAAGCGCGGGAAGGTCGCGCTGCTGGGCGATGGCCTCGCTGACTTCGAGCAAGGCTTCGAGCTGACGCCGGGAGTGCTCCAGCGGCGAAGTGTGCGGCACTTCCAGCGGAGAAATAACGGGCTCCGCCATAGAGGGCAGGATAACACCCGCCTCGGCACAGGCTCAACCTGGGGCAATGGCGTTTCGGGACGACTCTCCGGTTTCTCGACTTGCCTAAGGCGCTATTTTTTTTCGTACAAAACGTTGGAGCGGCACGCCGGCTCTAGGGTTTGGGCGGCGCCTTGGGCGCGGGAGCTGGCGGCGGAGTAGGCGCAGGAGCGGTAGCTGGCGGAGTGGACGCGCGCGCCGGAACTGGCGGCGGGGCGGGCGCGGCCTTGGGCTGGATGGAGAGCAGCTCGACCTCGAAGACGAGAGTGGAGTTGGGGCCGATCGTGGGGCCTGCTTGGCGAGGTCCATAGGCTAAGTCAGGAGGGATAAAAAGCTGCCATTTGGAGCCCACAGGCATGAGTTGCAACGCTTCGGTCCAGCCCTTGATGATTCGGCCGACGGCAACGGGGGTGGGCTGGCCGCGCTTATAGGAGCTGTCGAATTCCGTGCCGTCGAGGAGCGTACCGCGGTAGTTGACGGTGACCGTATCGGTCGCGGCGGGCTTGGGGCCGGTGCCCTCCTGGAGAATCTTGTATTGCAGGCCGCTGGGGAGCGCGACGACGCCTTCCTTCGTTTTGTTGGCGGCCAAAAAGGCATCCCCTTCTTTTTTGTTGGTGTCAGCAAGCTGCTGTTGCTGGAGCTCCTGCTTCTTGCGCAGATCGCCTTGCAGAGCAGTCATGGTAGCTTGCACTTCCTGGTCGGTGAGGAGTGGCTTGCTGCCAGCCAGAGCGTCTTGGAGGCCGCGGAGCAGGATGGCGGTGTCCACGTCAACCCCATCTCTTTTCATGGCCGTTCCGATATTCATGCCGATGGCGTAGCTCACTTTGTCTTTGTCGGTTGTGAGCGTGAGTGGAGTTGCAGTCTTTCTTGCGGGAGTTTGCCCGGGCTTCGCGGCGGGCGCTTTCTTCGGTGTTGCCGTGGGAGCTTGCGAAGAAGCAGCCGGAGAAGGTTGCTCGGCGCTGGAAGCCGGAGTTTGTTGCGCTTGGGCGCGGCCCAGGAAAATGGTGAGTGCCGCGAAGAGCGTTACGCCAATCATGATTGGTTTTTTCATGCAATCATTCTGGCATTCGCCGGGAGGCTTCGCAAATGAATAGGGGCTTGATTCCCGGAATAGGAAGAAGGGGGATACACCCCTCGGGAGTTCTCGTAAGACTGACAACTAAAGGACTTAGAGCAGACGGAACTTGGAAGTGGCCTTTCCCGGAACAGCTACTTTCGTTGATACCAACGGTTCGGTAGTCCTGACTTGGAACTTCGTAATCGTTCACGGCGGACAGGAGATTGAAACCATCGTTCTAATGGCCGCCACGCAAACGCGCCCCCTGTACTCGATTACGTTCACTCAAAAGAAGTTGTAGCCAGATTCATCCTTGTCTGTCCGTCGGGGTGCCCGGCCCTGGCTTTCGAGGGCGGGATCCGCCAACGTATCATCCGGAACGCAAATGAGGGATCTGCTTTCGGGGCGTGTCGTTTGCGGCGCCAGGCGAATTTCCTCCCCCCCAGTGAATTCTACCCCTGTGTTTTCTTTCGCTTACGCGCCCGTTCGAATCGTTTCGTAACTTGTTCAAAATGAATACTTTCTTTTTATTTAACCAATCCTGTAATTCGCGCTATCGTGGGTCGTGAATTTTCACCCTGAGCTTCGCCGAAGGGCTCGACTCCACCCCCGCCGCGGTTCTCTAGTCCTGCTTTGCAAACGAGTGCCTCGCAGCTCACGAGTGACAGCTCAGCAGAGGCCCGAAGCTAAGGGCGGAAAGCGGAAAGAGAGGAGAAAAGGGACCACAAGATACAGGCAGTATTTGGGCAGGAGCACAAGGATTCGTGGAAAAAGAGCAGTGAGAGGAGAGAAGCTGGACGAAAGGACAGCGAAAGCAGGGCGTAAAGAGGGAGAAGAGAAGGAGCGAAATTAAAAAAAGTACAAAAATACCCTTGACACAAAATGCAGGTTCCAAGATACTCCCGGTGCGCCAGTAACTGCCTTCCCCCGAGAACGTTCCGACGTTTCTCTCCTATCCGCACGCCGGAAATACAGTCAGCAAGGAGCACCGGTGGCGGCACAAGTGAATAAAGCAGAATTGAATTCGTTAGAGATGGACCGGGAAGTCATCCGCTGCAAGACTTGCGGACTGGTACAGTACCGGACGCGCACGGGAAATTGCAGGCGATGCGTGCGCGCATTGCCTCAGCGCCTGGAGTTCATGATTCCTCCACCGGCACCGCCGGAGGAAGTGGCCGCTGAGACGGTGGCGGAGAAGCTGGTCAACCAGCAGACAGTGGAGAACATCGGGCAGCGGATTCGCCAGTTGCGCGAATCGCGCGCGATGACCCAGAGCCAACTGCAATCGCGCTCCAAGGTTTCGCGTTCGTACCTCTCGAGAATCGAGAGCGGGCAGATGACGCCGAGCCTGGGTACGCTGGAGAAAATCTCCGAAGCGCTGAACGTGGGGCTGAACCGGTTCTTCATCCCGGAATCGGACGGCGAAGCGCTACTGGAGGATCCGTTCATCCAGGGACTGCGGCCGTTCCTGCGGCAACTGGATTGGGAACAGTGGCAGTCGATCTTGAAAAGGCTGCAGGCGATCAGCGATCACGTGCAGGCGGCCCCGGTGAACCTCCGCCCTATCGGTAATCCGGCACGGCTTCCGCAAACCGCGCCGGCGAATGGCAACGGGATGGGCCACATCGGGATGGGCCATGCGAATGGGGCTGCGCACGCGCACGTTCCCGGGCCTTCGCAGGGCTACGCGCTGCGGCGGCCGGGCGCACCCGTGTTTCAGCGGCCGATGGCGCGATAGAATTCGGTTTGACCAGGGCACAAATTGACGCGGCGTGACCGTTCCGGTTGCGCCGCGTTTTTTATTTTGCCGAAGGGATTTTGCCGGAGAGGCAGCTACTCGCGGATGACGGAGACTTTCGCGTCGGGAACTTCGAGCCGGATGAGACGATGAGCGCTGTCGAGAAGGAGAAGGATCTCGAGGTCAGAGGAGGTGACCTTGAGGCTTTCGTAAGTTTTGCCGTCGGCGCTGGCCGAGCCTGCGGAGAGAACTTTCACGGAACCCGGCGTCAATTCCTGGGGGATGAGCACCGGGAAAGTTTGCTCGCCGCCCTTGGACCAGTCGTAGATGCGTGCCAGGACAGCGTATTGATGGTAGAGGTTGTTGTCGAGCACGGCGATGAGTGGAGTGTTGAACGAAAGATCCTGTTCGAAAAAGCAAGGCTGTGTGCGGTGTGGATCCGCTATTTCCGCGGCCGAGCACGGGCGCGCGCCTTGCATCTCGAGAGTGATGCGCGCGACGCCGTTGGCGAAGAGGACGTGAGCGCCGTTGGTTTTGTCGGTTTGCGCCGTCCATTCGTAGCTGATGGGCTCGCCGTCAGATTGGAGCGTGAGCGAGCCGGTGACTTTGCTGGCGGCGCCTTCCGGGGGCTTGATGTCCGCGGTCCCTTTGGCGAGCCAGCCGCCGCCGGAAGGCGCAATCTCAAATTCCTCATGGCCGACGGTTTGGCCTGCCAGTTTGATGGTGAACTTTCCTTTGTCCTGTGCGAGGACGCCGGAGCCGGCCGCGCCTTTCTTCTGAGCGGCAAAAGACAGTGCAGCGCAGGCTGCGAATCCCAAGATCAATCCAACGCAGGTTGCTCTGAATTTCACGGTGCGTCTTACCCCCGTGGTCATTCTCCCTCAGGGCAGGGGTTTCTCAACTACTAGATGCGCCTGGTTTCCACCAGATGCAACAATGCTGCGGCGCAGAATTTCGGCAACCACTTGCGTGGGTTCGCCGGAGCTATCCACGCGGTAATCGGCAAGCTGGTACGAAGGGAGACGCTGCTCGTAAAGCTCGCGAAAGCTGCCTTCGTCGCGGAACAGCGGCCGATCAGTCATGGTCATGCAGCGCGAGAGCAGAACTTCAATGGGCGAATCGAGCCAGAGCACCGCAGCCCCGGCGGAACGGAGGAATTCGGGGCAGCCGGGCTGCGCGTAGGTGCCGCCGCCGAGCGCGAGGACCGTTCCTTCTTTGTGCTCGGAAGCACGGCCGAGGGCAGCACGGAGCTGGTCCGCCTCGATTTGACGGAAAGAGGGTTCGCCGAAGCGTTCGAAAATTTGCGGGATGGGGAGGCCGGCGGACTTCTCAATGCGTTCATCGAGATCGACAAAGCGCCACGCGAGCTGCCGGGCTAGGAGCGTACCGATGGTGGTCTTGCCGGAGCCCATGAAACCAGCAAGGCACAGAACCGGGACGCGGGGTGGAAGTCCGCGCGAAAGAGGCGAAGTGGTCACGCTAGGGAGGCGCGAAAAGCTAGTCGCGCTTTAGAATGCGAATTGTACCACTGTAGGAGGAGAGTTCGACTTTTGCCAGGCCGGCGCCAAAAGTACCGATGACGCCCTTCGTGAATTTCGAAGCAAAACGCCGGACGCTGTGAGAATCGGGCTTTAGGAAAGCGGCGGCCTGATTGTCGACGGTGCCCGTGGCAGTCTTCGCCTGGAGGTCAAAGGAGTCATTACCGGAGAAACGGACTTCCACAAGACCCTTGCCGCTCTTCATGGTATAGAGTCCGGTGCGCACAAAATCGCCATCGAAAAGGATGTTGCCCGAGGTGGTAAAGAGGCTCACGTTGGTCAGCGCTGGCTGAAGGATCTGCGCCCCGCCGCTGACGGACTTGAAATCCAACTTGCCAGCACACTGGGTGCACACCAGGGAGCCCTCGGTCGTGCGGACGATGATATAGCCCGAGACTTCCTTGAGGTGTACATCGCCCTTCACGCTTTCCAGGGTCATGTCGCCCATCACCTGTTCGACGTAGATGAGGCCGGTTTCCGTCTTGAGCTGGAGTTCCGTTTCTTCGGGCACAGTGAGCTGCAGGCTGGTCTCGAGTTCCCCCGCCTGAGCCGTGGCATCCACGATGTTGGCAGTGATGTCAATGCGGTCGCCCACTTGCTCCATGTCGAGGGTGATCTTGTTGGAAGTTTGGCTGGCGATGACGGCGACTTCGGGGTTCTTCGATGATTTCACTTCGATGCGGCCGTTCGCCACATTCTGAATCACGACCACCGGCCGGCTCTTTACCGCAAAATGCCTTTCGATGCGTTGCCCGGCGGCGCTAGCGGGCCCTCCAGAGAGGAGAATAGCCGCGACGCTCGCGGTGAGCAGGATGCTTCGTCCCATCAATCCGGTCCCCATGTTAGTTCACGCTCCTTCCGCGATCCATCATCGCGGAGAGTAATTCCGCCTTTTGCTGATAAGCGTCCGAGAGATACTCGCGCGCCAGATCGTCCTGGGGCACTTCTTTCAGATGGCGCTCGCAGTCGGCAATAAAATCATCGACCTGTTGCAGGTCTTGCTGGAGTGCAGTGTCCACCGGGGAAGTGCTCGTGAGATGCATGTTCCGGAGATCGATTTCCTGTTCATTCAAGAGTTTGGCGGTCTGGCCGATATCAGGCGGCGGAGGAGACGAGGGAAGCTCATTGGGTTGCCGCAATTGCAAAATGGCAGCAGCGACGATCAATGCGCCCGCCATAACGGTTGCCAGGGCACGGCTCCGGAACAGACCGCTGAAACCGCGCCGCCAAGAAAGACGCTCCTCGGAGGGAACAGCCACAGGCTCCTTGATGATTCCTTCCAATTCGAGCTGGGTCCGGAGGGAGACCCACACGCGCGCAGGGGGCTCGACTTCGGCAGGCAGTTTATATGCGACAGAAACAATCGCGGCGAGATCGGAAACCAACTCCTGACAATGCCTGCATCCGGCCAAGTGCGCACGCGCTGCTTCCGGCAGTGGCGCGAGACCCTCCTGCTCGATTACGACTTCCACGTCCCTACATTGCATAGCCCATCACTCCAAGAGGACAGCTACTGGACGGCTGTTCCCTCGACCGCTCTCAATTCATGCGGTGCCGGTTGCTGCTGGTGCCGCGAAGCCGTACTTGCACCCCGTGATTGCGCTCATTGTAGCTCAATCATCGTGGGCCGTCTGCGTTTTCGCGGCGTGGCGTTCCTGCCGCGCCTGGGCGCGAAGTTCTTCCTGCAACAAGTCCCGCAGACGGGTTCGCGCCTTGTGCAATTGCGATTTTGAATTTCCCACAGAGCATCCCATAATGTCGGCAATCTCGTTGTGCTCGTAGCCCTGAACGTCGTGCAGCATAAATACCGTCCGGTAACCCGGCGGAAGCTTTTCGACCGAGCGCTCCAAATTGACCCGGTCCACCGCGCCGCTCAAGCGGAGGTCCGGTGCTCCAATGTCTTTTCTTGGGCCACCTGTTTCTTCGTCGGGCTCCGTCGTTTCTTCGAGAGAGGCCACTGGAAGCGACTTCTTGCGAAGGCGCATCAGCACGACGTTGACGGTCATGCGATGCAGCCATGTCGAGAAAGCCGACTCGCCTCGAAAGGTCCCAATCTTGCGGAAGAGCTGCAGGAACGCTTCCTGCATCAAGTCTTCCGCATCCGCCGGGTTATTTACCATCCGGAGGCTCAAGGCGTAAACGCGGCGGCTGTGCAATTGGTACAGAAACTCAAAAGCCGCCGCGTCACCTGATTGGGCCAGACGGATGGCTTCCGCTTCAGTCACCGGCTTGGTGGCCTGTCGGGAAGTCAACGCATTCGGAGCGCTTGGTCGTTTTCGGGCCAACGGTCCAATTGCGGCGCATCCATTTCATCGGATGCACCGGATACCCCCTGGAGTTGTCCTGCCATTGGTCCCCATTGCGAGATTCACACCGCGGAAAGGGTGCCTCTGGCCCGGGACGGTTTTCCCGGGCCCGCGCGGGCGAGCAGGCCTTCTTATTCTCCCGCGATTGCGGCTATTCGTCTATGACGGATCACCGGTCGCCGGACAGCGAGTAAGTTTGCCGGAGCTTGGAGTTGTTCGCCAACAGTACGCTCAAAGGCGCCAAGCTCGGCGACCGGAAGTACAACGAGGAAGGATTTGAACAGGACTATCGCTTCCCGTAGGCAGGTATTGAGATCGTAGTGGTCCGCGTCCACCTCATTCCACATGCGTTGCGGGTCGGTGGAAAGCCCGTCGGCGAGATCCCCGGCAGCGGTACGAAAGGCCCTCCCCAGGTCTTCCACCATTTCCTCAACCGTGCTGACTTTATGAAGGAATTGGAGGCGATGGGAAAGCAGGACACGATTCAGCAGGCCGCTCATGCGTGCCGAACGCTGGCTTGGTTGTCCTTGATAATTCCCCGGGTCCATCGGGGCGGCATTAGGCACTGTTCCGTAATGCTTGGCGTGTTCGTGCAATGCTCGAAGCATGGCGGCAAGCGAACGGGTGAGCCGTTCACAGAGTTCCGAGGCCATGGCGACCGCCTCTAGAGACCTAGCCAGCAGTCCTATGTGCTTGAGTTCAATCGCGTCATTCAGGAGACGCTGAACATGTAGTAGAGAGATTCCAGATGGTGTTCGCGTTTATGGAAACTCTGCGCTTTTTCTTCCGGAAGCCACGCGCGCCAGTCTTGCTGGACAGAACTGCCGCGGGCAGAGAGGGGGCGGCTGCTGTCTTTCATGAGGATCTCCGTAGGGAACAGGTGCCGGAGTATACCAAAAGGATTCCCCAAGCAACAGATTTTTTAATGAGTAAAAAGAACTCCGCTTAACTGACCTGGAATTAGTCATCGCGGACATCATCTGCAAGCTCATGCCTCGCCGGCAGGGCCAGTCTCTTTACAAATCCCTCGGCGAATCAAGAAGGCCGGTTTCTTGCTCCGAGACCGCTCGCGCCGCTATACTCGGTCACCGTCTCCTCGGAAAGGATTGTCTTCTTGCAATTTGAGCCGCGCGACCAGTTTGAGCAGCGTCAGAAGAAGCTTGAGCAGATCCAGGCGCTGGGCCACGATCCATATCCGCGCGAATTTCGCTGGACGGATACGCCAGCCGCATTGGTGGAACGATTCGGTGGCGCCAGCGCGCCAGAATTAGACGCCAACAAACGCGAGCTGCGCGTCGCCGGCCGCGTCGTGTCTCTCCGGCTCATGGGTAAAGCCGGCTTTGCGCATTTACAAGGAGCTGGGAAGCGTATCCAGATCTACGTGAAGAAGGATGTGGTCGGAGAGAAGGGTTTCCAGTTGTTTCATTTGCTGGACCTTGGCGATTCGATTGGTGTCCGGGGCCATCTGTTTCGAACCAAGACCAATGAGTTGAGCGTCTGGGTCGAAGAGATTTTCTTCCTTTCGAAAGCGCTGCTGCCGCTGCCGGAGAAATGGCATGGCTTGACGGATGTGGAGTTGCGTTACCGCCAGCGCTATCTCGACCTCATCGCGAATGAGAAATCGCGCCAGGTGTTTGCGACGCGGGCGCGCATCATCCAGGAATTGCGCCGTTTCTTTGACGCGCGCGGCTATATCGAGGTCGAAACGCCGATGATGCATCCCATCCCGGGCGGCGCCACCGCGCGCCCTTTCATCACGCACCACAACACGCTGGACATTGACTTATATCTGCGCATCGCGCCGGAGCTGTACCTGAAGAGGTTGACGGTCGGCGGATTCGACCGTGTCTACGAGATCAATCGCAACTTCCGGAACGAAGGCATCTCCACGCAACACAATCCGGAATTCACTATGCTGGAGTTTTACGAAGCCTATAGTAATTACCGCGACTTGATGGACATGAACGAGCAGCTTTTTGCGCTGCTGGCAAAGAATGTCACTGGTTCGACGACGGTGAAGTACGGCCAGACAGAGCTGGATTTTTCGAAGATGCCGCGTCTTTCCATGCGCGAAGCAATCGTGAAATATTGGCCCAAAGCGGCAGGCGAGGCTCCCACAGTTGAAAAACTGACTTCTCCGGGAGGCGCGCGCGAGGCAACGGACAGGTATAACGCATGGGCAAAAAAGAGCGGGGCTCCCTATATTGCGTCGAAAGGCGAATTAACGGATGGAGAGTGGACAGGCTTGCTGTTTGAAACCGTGGCGGAAGACCAACTCGTTCAGCCTACGATCCTTTACGATTTTCCCACGGAGATTTCGCCGCTTTCGAAACAGAAGCCGGAAGATCCTTCGCTGACGGAGCGGTTCGAAGTTTACGTCGCGGGGATGGAGGTCGCGAATGGCTTCTCGGAACTCAATGATCCAGGTGAACAGGAGCGCCGATTCCTCGCGCAGATCGCGCAAGGCGGCGAGGAAATGCCCAAGCAGCTTGACGTCGATTACATTCGCGCCCTGTGCCACGGGATGCCGCCAACCGCCGGCGAAGGAATCGGCATCGACCGCCTGACGATGCTGCTGACCGACTCGCCCTCCATCCGCGACGTAATTCTGTTTCCGCTGCTGCGACCCGAGGGCGGCGAATCATCTTCCGCTTCCGAAGCGCACGGCGCGTAACGTATTCTTCCAACCACGATGCGATTCGAATGGTTCGTGGCCCAGCGCTACCTGCGGTCTCCTTACCGCCCAGCGGTTCTCCGCCTGGTCACTCTTTTTTCCATCATTGGCGTGGCGGCGGGCGTCGCGACTTTGGTGATCGCGCTATCGATGAATACCGGTTTCCGCGAGACTCTTCAGGATCGCTTGCTCGGTGTCACGGCTCATATTTCTCTCACCCGGCCCGGCTCGGGCGGGATCAGGAACTACGAGGAAATGGCCGCGAAACTGGCGGCCGTGCCGGGCGTGCGCTCGGTTACACCAGCGGTCTATCAGACGGTGCTGCTTTCCTTCGGGGGGCAGGCGCGCGGCGTGGTGACCAAAGGCGTCGATCCGGAGCGCGAACGCAGAAGTGACGAAGCGCTTCAGCGCCTTGTTGCCGGGCGGCTGGACTTCTCCCCGGATGCGGACGGAATCGAAGCGCTGCTTGTTGGCAAACAGCTCGCTGAGGAATGGAAAATCTCGCCTAGTGATTACGTAACGCTCACGAGTCCTCAAGGAAGATTGACTCCCTTTGGACTGATTCCCCGGACGCGCCGATTTCGCGTCGCGGGCGTGTTCGATTCGGGATTCTACGATTATGATGAGAACTGGTGCTTCATGTCTCTCGCGGCAGCGCAAGGTTTATCCGGCTCGGGCGACCTGATCAACGTGCTCGAATTCCGCCTCAACCAACCGGAACGTGCCGGAGAAATTGCGGAAGAAATCCAACACGCCGCGGGGCAGGGGTTTTCCGCAACCACCTGGATGGAAGAGAATCGCGCGCTTTTCCGGGCGTTGCGTCTGGAGAAATTGGTGACCGCTATCTTTATCGGGCTGATTACCTTCGTCGCAGGGCTCAATATTTTGGTGGTTCTCTCGATGACGGTCACGGACAAGGCGCGAGACATCGCCGTGCTCCGATCGTTGGGTGCGCGCCGCGAACAGGTTCGAACGATTTTTCTTTGCCAGGGAATCAGCATCGGAGCGCTGGGCACGCTCATCGGCCTGATCGTGGGTTACACGTTCGCGTTCGTCGCTGGCAGCTATCATCTGATCCCTCTCGATCCGCAGGTTTATGCGGTTCCGTACGTGCCGTTTCATCCGAGTTTCTTCGATGGCTTATGGATTACAACGGTGGCGATGGGGATTTCGATTGGGGCAACCATTCTTCCGGCTCGTGCCGCCGTGCGGCTCCTGCCGGTGGAGATTCTCCGCTATGAATGAGGGGCGGCCAGGTCAAGCAATAACCTTATTTTGGGGCCAATTTGGCGCACGGTTTGCACGTAGCTGGGTGGAGAGGCCGGTGGGCAGAACTCGGGGTTCGCTCGCGCTTTGGTCGCGGAAATGCCCGCCGCAAGCTGTTGAAAATGGGAAGATTAGAGGTGCCTGGGCGGGAGCCCCAAGTGGCCGCTTTTGGGCAGGCACATCGCTGGCTAAAATGGGAAACAGTTTGGGTCATTTGAGGCAGTGTAACGTGATGCAGCGCGCGGCACGGAGATTGCACCAAGAGCATCTAATTCAATAAGGAGCGATGTTTAAGGAACGGAAAAACATGTTCGCTCCATGACTCCAGACTC
>WNFB01024447.1_pt1 | contig 12895 bp, 15 predicted proteins | sample 5400501 | NCBI WGS metagenome assembly WNFB01 (sample SAMN13153341, study PRJNA577476) | soil metagenome | isolation source: 200 cm saprolite under Douglas fir tree site 2 hole 1 | place: USA:California | collected 2015-04-18
ACGATGTCGTCGGTGGTATAGGAGTGGGGTTTCTGAAAAAAAGTGACGACGACTTCGTCGATGCGGGCAGTTTCGCGGGCGGGGGCGCCCGCGCCACGCGGCTCGATCAGTTCCCCGAAAATCGCCTGCCCCGCCACCAGCGGGTGCTTCAGGCGCAGCATCGGCTCGGCGATCGACCGCGCCTCCGAGCCAGCCAGGCGAACGACACCGATGCCGCCGCGCCCCGGCGGGGTGGCGATGGCAACGATTGTGTCATCCAGGTTCATGAAATCGGTGGTTGGTGATGGTCAGCAGGGCAATTGTAGCGGTCTGGCACGTTTGCCCGCTGTGCTTGCCGTCATTTATACTTTCCGTTTGCCTCAAGGCATTTGATTCATTCAGGAGCAGGGATTTTTCATGCCGAAACGTACATTTCAACCCAACCGGCGGAAGCGCTCGAAGAAGCACGGGTTCCGCACCCGTATGAAGACCAAGGGCGGAGCCAAGGTGTTGTCTCGCCGCCGGGCCAAGGGACGCAAGCGCGTCTCGGTAAAGCCGGGTTTCCGCGAGTAATCTTCCCCATAAAGCGGGCAGAAAGCCCGTTATTTTTACAGGATTGTGAGTAAGTGAGCGCAGACGCTCCGAACCAGAGTGTAGGGCAGCGCGCAGAGCAACGTGGAGAGCAGCCCGCCGTACGCGCGTCTACAAGCAGGGACGCCGTCACTTTTCCTCCCACATGACCGTGTTCTACCTGCGGCAGGCGGAGGGTAACGCGCGCGTCGGCTTTACCGTCGGCCGCGTGCTGGGAGGCGCGGTCGAGCGCAATCGCATTAAGCGGCGGCTGCGAGAGACGGTCCGGCAGCGGCGTTCGATTCTAACGGGCCCGGTGGATGTGGTGATCAATCCAAAGAAGTCGGTGCTGAAAGTTGAGTTTCCGATCCTGCTCGAGGAAATAGGCCGGGCATTCGACGCGATCGCCAGGAAGATGGCGGAGAAATAGAAATGAAGACGCTGGCGCTCGGAACTCTGCGGACATACAAGCGGTGGATATCCCCCTTGTTTCCGCCGTCGTGCCGCTATGTGCCGACCTGCTCCGAGTTCGCGTTGGAGGCCGTCGAGCGATTTGGACTGCTGCGCGGCGGATTCATAGCAACGTGGCGCCTGTTACGGTGCCATCCATTTGTAAAGGGCGGATACGACCCGGTACCCGTGGACCTTCGCCATGAGCACCGCCATCACAATGCTGTGCTAACGACTAACGACTAACGACCGAAGACGAGACTTTTTTGGCCGAATTTCAAAATCCTCAGCAAGAACCCGGAACCGAGCGCAGGCTGCTGCTGGTCTTCGCGCTGACCTTCCTGGTTATCATGCTGTTCCAGCCGCTGCTCAAGAAGTACGGGCCGCAGCCGCCCGCTCCGAAGCCCCAAGCTTCTCAGCCCCAAAATCCGCAAACGACGCAGCCTCAGGCCCCACCACCCGCTGCCGCAGGAATGGCGGCGACGCGTTCCGCGACTCCGAAGGGCGCAGCCGCGGCGCCGGCCACCAAGCAGGCGTCCGACGAATCCGAAACGGTGATTGAGAACGATCTCTACCGCATCGTGTTCACCAATCGGGGCGGCCAGGTCAAATCCTGGGTCCTGAAAAACTATAAGGACCGGCCTGACGGCAATCCGCTGGAACTTGTCAACAAGGTCGCGGCAGAGAAGTATGGCTACCCGCTGTCACTGTGGCTCTACGACGAGAGCTTGCGCACCAAGGTAAACTCGGCGCTTTACGTAGCCACCAGTACCAGTTCCCGAGCGCCGGGAGAAATCACTTTCGAATACTCCGACGGCGATGTCACAGTCCACAAGGCTTACAAATTCGATCACAGCTATGTGGTCGAGATGCAGACTTCAGTGGAGCTGAAGAGCGCCGCGGTTATGGCGTTCCCGATGTGGCCAGCCGGATTCGGAGACCAGACGAACGGCCCGTCGTACGCGGCCAGTCAGACTGCGTATCAGTACGACAACAAAGTCGAACGGCTGGCTATCAAGAAGATCAGCAGCGGCGGCACCCTGCCCGGCCCTTTGCACTGGGCAGGAATTGAAGACCAGTACTTCGCCGCCGTTTTCATTCCGCAGGACCCGCCAAATGCAGCCCTGGTGACGCTGCGAAACACGATTGAAATTCCCCACGATGCGTCCGACCGGAACAACAAGCAGATGGACAAAGTGGAAGTCCTCGGGGCCGCGGTCGGCAACTTGAAGGGCCCGACCGCCGACCGTCTCTATGTAGGCCCGAAGGCGCTCGAAGACCTCGAAAGGGTGCAGGTTCCGGGCATCACGGGCGCGGAACCCGACCTGCGAGCGATCGTCGATTTCGGCTGGCTGGGCTTGATCGCCCGTCCGCTATTTTTGTGGTTGAAGTGGACCCACGATCACATCGTCCGCAACTGGGGCTGGGCGATCATCATTCAGACGCTGATCATTAATCTGGCCCTGCTGCCGCTCCGCCTCTCGCAAATGAAGTCCATGCTGAAGATGCAGCGCGTGGCACCGCAGATCAAGGCGATTCAGGAGAAATACAAAAAGTACAGTCTGCGCGACCCGCGCAAAGCCGAGATGAACCAGGAAGTCTCGGCGCTCTACAAGAAAGAAGGCGTGAATCCGGCGGGCGGATGTCTGCCCCTGGTGATCCAGATGCCATTCCTGTTCGCCTACTACCGCATGCTGGGAGTGGCCATTGATCTCCGCCATGCAAACTGGGGCTGGGTACACGACCTCTCGGCGCCCGACCCCTGGCACATTCTGCCGATCGCCATTGTTGTCACCATGTTCTTTATGCAACGGATGACGCCGCAGGCCGGCATGGACCCGACCCAGCAGAAGATGATGAACATCCTGATGCCGGTGATGCTGGGTTATATCAGCTTGAATTTGGCAGCCGGCCTTTGCCTGTACTGGTCGATGGGCAACCTGATCGGCCTGGTGCAGCAGGCGGTCATGAACCGCACCGCCCTGGGCCGCGAAATGCGCGAGATGATGGAGAAGCGCGCGAGGAAGAAAGACAAGTAGCCATCAGCCGTCAGCCATCAGGTTGAATGGATGGCGGGTTACCTGAAAGCTGATGGCTGAAGGCTGAGAACTAACATATGCCAATCGCCGACAAAGTCGCCGCCGCAAAAAAAATGGGAGAATTCCTCCAGGCCGTGATCACGCACGGTGGATTCAAACTGAAATACCGCATCACGGTGGATCCGCCCATCGCCGAGCAACGCGAATGGGAGCATCCGGAGATCCTCGTGGAGTTCGCCGGGCCGGACTCGGGGCTACTGCTGGAACGCGGCGGCGAGCTGCTGCGGTCTTTCGAATTGCTGGGGACAGAGATCCTTCGCCTGCAAGGCAATGAGCACGAGAAGATCTGGTTCGATTGCAAGAATTTCCGTTCGCTGCGCATCGAGGAACTACAGATGGCAGCTCGCGCCGCGGCCGAGAAAGTGCGCCGCACGGGCGAGCCCTACCGGTTCGCTCCGATGTCCTCCCGCGAGCGCCGCATCGTGCATCTAGCAATGCGGGAGGAAAAAGATTTGCGCACCGAGAGCGACGGCGAAGGTGGCAGGCGTTCGGTGGTCGTCTATCCGGGAAACTATAAGACCGCTGCAAAACCGGAACGGCGCACGATTCCGTAAGCAGCCCTGCACGAGTTGCACCCTTTGCGCGGCAGTTATTTTCTCGACACTTGACAGCGCGAAAAAATCGCGGTTCTATGAAGCGCTCGCGCTGAAGATTTTTCTCAACGACACCGACGCGACAAAATTTTTTATGCTAGTATGCGGTTCGTCTCCGTTGTGAATTTCGCCAAGGCAACCGGTTACTGCGAAAGCGGAAGCTGCTCTGCGGTAAAGAAGAATTCATAGCTCAGATCGGATTTCTCCCGGACGCGCCCTCACCGGCGCCCCGCGTTTTGCTTAAAACAATGTCCGTCTCCAGTTCCGCCATCATCCCGAACCCGTGGGTGCGCATCCTCGATGCGCTCGAAAAGAAAGTCAACCGCCATTCCTACGACACCTGGTTGAAACCGACCCGCTACAGTCATGCCAGCAACGGAGTACTGTTCGTTCGTGTGCCCACCGCCGAGTTCCGCACCGTAGGAGACAAGTACGCCGACCTCATCCAGGAAGCGATCGACAACCTGGGGCTCGAGTACCAGGACGTGAAGTTCGTGACTGCCGAAGACGATCCTTCAAATACGCCTATCCGGCATAATGGCGGCCTTTCCATGAACGCTGCCGCGGTGCAGCAGGCAACAACCACCTCATTCCACACCCAGGCCCGCTTCGACTGGGACAGCGCGGCCCAACTCAATCCTCGTTACACCTTTGACGCGTTCGTGATCGGTAGTGGCAATCAGTTCGCCCACGCCGCCTGCCAGGCGGTGGCGGAGCGCCCATCCAAGGCCTATAACCCGCTTTTCCTCTATGGCGGTGTCGGCATGGGCAAGACTCATCTGATGCAGGCGATCGGGCACGAAGTCAAGATGCGGCAGCCGCAGGCGGCCATCTGCTACGTCTCCAGCGAGAAGTTCACCAACGAGATGATCAACTCGCTGCGCTACGACAAGATGACCAGCTTCCGCGACAAGTTCCGCAACGTGGACGTGCTGCTTATCGACGACATCCAGTACATCGCGCAAAAGGAGCGCACGCAGGACGAATTTTTCCATACTTTTAACGCGTTGCATGAATCCATGAAGCAGATCGTGATCGCCAGCGACCGTCCTCCCAAAGAGCTGGCCGAGTTGGAAGACCGGCTGCGCAGCCGCTTCGAGTGGGGCCTGATCGCGGATATTCAGCCTCCCGACCTGGAAACGAAGGTCGCGATCTTGCAGAAGAAGTCCGAGCAGGAAAAAGTCACCCTGCCGACCGACGTGGCGTTGTTCATCGCCTCCAACATTCGATCGAACGTCCGCGAGTTGGAGGGCGCCCTGATTCGACTGGTCGCGCACTCGTCCCTGATCGGCGCCGAGATCACGTTGCCTTACACCCAGCAGGTGCTCAAGAATTTCATCGATTCACAGGCACGCCGGGTGACGATCGAATCCATCCAGAAGGCCGTGGCCGAGCAGTTTGGCCTCCGCCTGGTGGAGATCAAGGCGAAGAACAACTCGCGTTCTATCGTCTACCCGCGGCAGATTGCGATGTACCTGGCCAAGCACCTGACCGAAGCCTCACTGCCTGAGATCGGACGCCAGTTTGGCGGCAAGCATCACACAACAGTGTTGCATTCGGTTGATAAGATCGAAGAGGTCCGCAAGGGCGACAAAGATTTAAACAGGCTGCTCAATAAATTGACCGAGCAGTTGGGCGCGTGAATCGTGGCTTTGGCTGCTTTTTCCACTCTACTGTCCAGTCTTCCTACCTTTGGGCAGTGGAGTCGCTGTGGAAGCTGTGCCAGACTGGATGGGAACCAAAGAATCGCCCTCGTATTGCGATGACCTCCGACGCGCACGAGGCTATTGTTCACATGAGGGATGTATTTGGAATTGATTGCACCAGCAGAACCTGGACCGGTTTTCCACTTCTCCGAAGCGCCTACTGCTACTGCTGGTTTATGTTTTATGCTTTTGATATAAGGAAGTAACAGAAGTAGCAGTCGGGAGAGCCATTATGCCGGTGGAAGTCGCCCCTGCCGTGGCCACAACTGCCACAACGACCATGGAGATCACGATCAGCAAATTCGAACTGCTGCGTGAGTTGACAGCAACCCAGGGCGTGGTGGAGCGCAAGACCACAATTCCAATTCTTTCCAACTACCTGTTCGAGGCCGCGGGAGACAAACTGTCCCTGACCGCCACCGACCTCGATCTGAGTCTGCGCACCGCTTGCAACGCCAAGGTAAAAAAAGAAGGCGCCTGCACCATCCCCGCGCGCAAACTCTATGATTACGTGAGGCTGCTGCCCGACGCCGACATCACCATCAAACTACTGGAAAACCACTGGGTCAGCATCCGCTGCGGCCGGTCTAATACCAAAATGGTGGGCATGGCGCGCTCGAATTTTCCGACACTGCCAGTGTTTCCAACGGCAGGGGTTGTCAAGATTCCAGCCGCTGTCCTGCGATCCATGATCGCGAAATTGAACGCGCCGGAGAAAAGTTTGAAGGCGTGTCTGGCGAAATGAAAACCCTGGTCCCGAAAAAAGCCATGGACGAACTAAAGTCGCTGCTCGATGCCACCGACGCCGAGACCATCGACTTCGCGAAAGACGAATCCACACTCTACTTCCGCGTCGGCCAGCGCCTGCTGACCTCCCGCCAACTCACCGGCCAGTTCCCCAACTACGAAGCCGTCCTGCCGAAGGAAATCACCAAGTCAATTTCAGTTCCAGGCGAGGACCTGGGTGCCGCCATCTCCCGCGTCGCGCAATTTGCCGATGAGCGCTCCCACGCCGTCCGTCTGCGCCTGGAAAAAGACGAACTGAAACTCTCGGCCTCTTCCACTGACTCCGGCGAGTCGGAAGATTCCATCGAAATCGCCTACAGCGGCGACCCGATGACGATCGGCTTCAACGCCCAATACCTGATCGACTTCATCAAAGCCGCCGGCTCTGCCGAAGTCAAACTCGAACTCAAAGACCCCCAGTCCGCCGGGCAATTCCGTCCCGCCGATGGCGACGACTACAAGTACCGCTACATAGTGATGCCGATGCGGATCTGAGGACTTGAAACTGTAGCGCCGGCGTCTCGCCGGCCGTTGTGGGGCCGCGTCCCGCCCCCGCAGCTTAGCACCATCCGTCGCTTGACCAAACCCCCACCACCGTTTACATTTGCGCCCATTCCATTCAGGGAGGCCCGCATGCTCTCCGGTTTCAAGCAATTCATCCTTCGCGGCAACGTGGTTGATATGGCGGTCGGCGTGGTGATTGGCGCGGCCTTCGCATCTGTCGTCGGCGCATTTACCAAGGATCTCTTGACTCCCCTGATCACCGCAATTGCGGGCAAGGGAGGTCAGTTCTCGACTCTCAGTTTCACCCTACGAGGCAGCGTGTTCGCAGTCGGCGACTTCATCAATGCCTTGATCTCTTTCCTTTTGGTCGCTGCGGCTGTCTATTTCTTTGTGGTGACGCCGATCAACGCTCTGGTCGCGCGCATGCGCAAGTCTCAAGCCCCGGCTGACCCGACCACCAAGAAGTGTCCCGAGTGCCTGAGCGAGATCCCCATCGACGCCCGCCGCTGCGCCCACTGCTCTCAGCCGGTCGCCGGGAAAGCGGCCTGATCCGCGGGCTGATGGCTATCCCGCATTGGCGAAACTGCCCAACTTCCTGTAAAATCAGTCTTTCGGCATCAAGCCCTAAAGGATTCAGGAGTTATGGCACGAGTCTGTGAAATTTGCGGCAAGGGGCCGCAGTTCGGAAACAACATCAGCCACGCCCACAACGTGACCAAACGTCGCTGGAACGTCAACCTGCGCCCCGTGCATGCCAAGGTAGGAGCCGCCACCAGGCGCATGCGCGTCTGTACGTCCTGCCTGCGCAGCGGCAAGGTCGTCAAGGCGTAGTTACCGAAGCCGGCGAGAAAGCTAGCGCACGCCCACCAGCACCACATCGAAGATCAAAGTGGCATCCGGCGGAATGAGTCCCGGATAACCCGCCTTGCCATAGGCGAGATTTCCTGGGATCCGTAGCTGCCGCTTGCCCCCGACCTTCATGCCCGCGACGCCTTCGTCCCAGCCCTTGATGACCTGCCCGGCGCCGATCAGGAATTCAAACGGCTTGCCAGTTCCAACCGAGCTATCGAACTTCTTGCCGTTGGTGAGCCAGCCGGTATAGTCCACTTTCACGTGCTGGCCGCTGTGCGCCTCTGCGCCCGTGCCAACCTTGATATCCCAATACTGCAAGCCGCTCGGGGTCTTGGTCCCCTCGCCCGTGACCTTCGTCGGTCCGGCAGCCGCAGGACGCGCCGCGGGCTTGTGGGCCGCGGTCGTCTTCTTGGGAGCGCTAGCGGTCTGCGCCGCGGCGAGAATTGCCAGTCCCGATAAAGCAATCGCCACAACAATTGATTTCATGATTCCTTCCCCCGACCTCGAAGCCTTCATTCCTGCAATCTGACGTTTGCGATCTTGATTTTTTCTAACTACGTCAAGAGTCTCCCGCTGGTTTAACTGAGAACCGGGAACTGAGAACTCTCTTCATCACGCGAGCGCAATCACATCAATCTCGACCAGCACATCTTTTGGCAGCCGTGACGCCTCGACCGTGGTGCGCGCGGGCGGAGCCTGACCAAAATAACGCCCGTAAACTTCATTCATGGCCGCGAAGTCTCCCATATTCTTGAGGAAGACCGTGCACCGCACAGCCTTGTCCAGGCTGGTGCCTGCGGTCTGCAACAGGGCAGAGAGATTCTTGAGCACGCGCTCGGTCTGGGCCGCGATGTCGCCCGCGATCACCTGTTGGGTAGCCGGATCGATTGCGACCTGTCCCGAGGTGAAGACGAGCCCTGCCGCCCGAATAGCCTGCGAGTATGGACCGATGGCCTTGGGGGCCTGATCGGTGGTGATCACATCGCGCATGAATCCTCCGGGACGCGGGAAACGCGGCAACCCGCGCTTCCACCGCAAAAATTAACGAACGCTGATTAACGCAGATTCGCAGAGCAGAAGTCAACCGGGCGAGCAGCAATGGAAACAGTCAATGCGCTGACCTGTTCCCAGCCCCGCAGGGGCGGCCTAACTTAGGCCCGCGCTTCAGCGCGGGGTACGCCGACAACAAGTCCCGGAGGGACAGCCCACATGAACTCGTTAGGGGCGCGCGTTTCGCGATCAGAACAGCGAGCTTTGCCGCCGATTGGGCGTGATCCCGAAGTGCTCATAGGCAAGCTGGGTCGCGATCCGCCCTCGCGGAGTCCGGTTCAAAAATCCAATCTGGATCAGAAAAGGCTCGTAGATTTCCTCAATCGCATCCGCCTCTTCGGCGAGTACGGCCGCCAGTGTCCCAACTCCCACCGGACCGCCTTGATACTTCTCAATGATGGTCAACAGCAGCTTGCGGTCAATCTCGTCGAAGCCGTGCCGATCCACTTCGAGCATGGAGAGTGCTGCCTGGGCGGTAGGCTGATCGATATTGCCTCCGGCGCGCACCTGGGCATAGTCCCGTACCCGCCGCAACAAGCGATTCGCGATACGAGGCGTCCCGCGCGAGCGGCTCGCGATTTCCAGCGCCCCGGGACGATCAATGCTCACGCCCATGATATCCGCCGAGCGCTCCACGATCACGCGCAGGTCCTCATTCGAGTAAAACTCCAACCGCAGCAGCAGGCCAAACCGTGAGCGCAGCGGCGCCGACAGCAGCCCCGCGCGCGTCGTCGCCCCGATAAACGTAAACGGCTTCACGTCCATCGTGTGCGTGCGTGCCGAAGGCCCCTGTCCGATCATGATGTCGAGCTTGTAGTCCTCCAACGCCGAATAGAGAATTTCCTCCAGCGCCGGCTGCAGCCGAGGATTGCCGTCAAGTCTCCTTTGATCTGGAGTGTCGGCCCCGAAGTCTGTTGAAAAGATACAGCCAGCTCATTGGCAATGATGGTCGCCAGCGTGGTCTTCCCCAATCCCGGAGGCCCGTAGAGCAAGACGTGATCAAGCGCTTCGCCCCGGGAACGAGCCGCTTCGATCGCAACCGCTAGGTTCTCTTTGACCTTGGCCTGGCCAATGAACTCATTCAACCGCTGCGGCCGAAGCTTCAGCTCGAACGAAGAATCATCCTCGACCGGCGCAGCTGAGACGATGCGGTCTTTCAGGTTGGGATTGTTCTTGGCGAGCGCCACAGAAGCCGATGGTAGCACGGTGACAGTGTGGGACGGACACTCTTGTCCGTCGCAGTTGCTTTTGTTTTTGGTGTTGGTGTTGATTTGCACTTGCACAAGGATGATCCGTCGGCGAGTAAAGTCAAAAGCAACGGCGGCGGACAGGAGTGTCCGCCCCACACCAAGCTACGGCCCAATCACTCCGACCCGCGCGCCCTTCAGCTTGGCAGGATCGAACCACGCGACCTTCTGTCCGAACCAGGTCTTGGTGTTGTTGAGCTTGTATTTCTTCGTGGCGGCTGCGAAGTCGCGCGTGCCCAGCAAATAGGCAACCGGACTCTCTCCGAATCGCCCTAGTCGGTCGGCCAGCCACCCTCCGCTGGAGGGCGCTGCGAGAATCACCGGCTCGCCTGGAAAATAAGCGAGCTTGCCAAAGTCTTTCTGATTTTCCGTCAGCGGCTCGGCCCAGCCATAAGCCTTGCGGAAGAGCGCAATTGCCGAGTCCAGGTTGTTGACGCCCACAATGACGCTCTCCACACCAAAGGCGGGCGCGCCCTTCACGCTCTCGGATGTCTGCACCCGCCAGGCGCGCGGGGTCTGGTCTTCGATGATGAATGGCAGCGTGGATCCGGGAGTGCCCGGGCCGATCTGCGCCGTCATCCATTCCAGCGACATGCCGTCCGGCCGCTTGCGGCTGCCGCGCTTCGGCTCGTTCACAGCGATGCCTGCTTTTTTCAGACGGTCCACATCCTGCAACAGTACGTTGGTCCCGACCGCCCAGGCGCATGTGCCCGCGTCTCCGGTCATGAACTTGGCCCAGTCGGACCCCGCGGTCACACCCGGCTTCACCGGAGCGATCAGTTCGATGTAGGTCTGGTCATCGAACCCAATCAGCGCCATCTGCGTAACGCCATTGCCGTGCGGACCGCCGAAGTCAGGAGTCATCCCTGCATCGGTGAACGCCTGCCGCAGCGCGTCGAGATCCGGTCCGCAAATGGAAACGTGATCGAGCTCAAGAACCAGCGGCGATTGCTTTTCGTCTGCCATGACCCACGATGAAAACGGAAAACAAAGGATCACAACCAGCGCCGCGACGGACAATTGGTGGGAAAAGGATTCCCGCCTCGGCATGCGTGCCTCCCTGAGAAAGGTGAATGGTACGACAGAATGCGGCTGCTGACGAGTTTTTAGTAGCGCCGGCGTGCCGCCGGCTGTCGGGGCGGCGTCTCGCAGCCCCCCTTGCGAAGGTTATTCCTCTTCGTCCTTGACCTCGCCGCGTTCTACCTTGGCCTTCTCGATGATCTTCTCCTGCAATTGCTGCGGGACGACGTCGTAGTGGCGCATCTCCATCGAAAAGCTTCCCCGGCCCTGCGTCATCGAAGTCAGATCCGCGCCGTAGGTCAGCATTTCGGCCATGGGTACTTCCGCTTTCACGATCGTGTTGCCCGCCTTGTTGTCCATCCCCTGGATGCGTCCGCGACGGCTGTTCAAGTCGCCCATGATCGTGCCCGCGAATTCGTCAGGGATGGTGATTTCAACCGACATGATCGGCTCCAGCAGCGTCGGCTTGGCGACTTCCATGGCTTTCTTGAAAGCGATGCGGCCCGCCATTTGGAAAGAGAGGTCGTTCGAATCCACGTCGTGATAAGAACCGTCGTAAAGGATCACGCGGAAATTCACTACGGGATAGCCCGCTAGATATCCGCGCGCAGCCGCGTCTTTGATCCCTTTTTCCACCGCGGGTATGAAATTCTTCGGAATCGCGCCGCCGAAGATATCGTTGACGAACTCGAACTCGGCTCCGCGCGGCAGCGGCTCCATCTTGATTTTGCAGTCGCCATACTGGCCGTGGCCGCCGGTCTGCTTCTTGTGGCGTCCCTGCACGTCGGCCTTTCCGCGAATCGTCTCGCGATACGGCACCTTGGGCGCCTTCAGCACAACTTCCGCGTGGTAACGCCTCTTCATTTTTGAGACGACGACCTCGATGTGCTGCTGGCCTGTGCCCGCGATTAGAAATTCTTTCGTCTGCGGATCGCGGAAGAAGCGCAGCATTGCATCTTCTTCCATCAGCTTGTGAAGTCCGGCGCCCAGCTTGTCTTCGTCGGCGCGGCTCTTGGGTTCGATGGCGAAGGTGATAGCCGGCTCGGGCAGCTGCACGTGCGGATACTGGATCGGAGCTGCCTTATCGCCCAGCGTGTCGCCGGTTAGCGTCTCGCGCAACTTCGCCACCGCGCCGATGTCTCCGGCGTGCAGTTCCTGGATCGGGATCGCTTGCTTGCCCTGCATCACCGAGATGTGGGCAAACTTCTCCGCCGTGTTGCGGCTGAAGTTCTGCAGCGTCGCGTCGTTCTTCAACACGCCCGAGAAAACCTTGAAGTAAGAAATGCGTCCGGCGAACGCATCCGAAACAGTTTTGAACACATACACCGACGCCGGTTCGGTGTCGGTCATCTTTCGGATAGCCGGCTCGCCATTCCCGCCGGCCGGCTGCCCGGTAACGACGTGGTGCTCGCTGGCGGCAGGCGTGTAATCCACAATGAAGTCCATCAATTCATCCACGCCGATATTGCCAAGGCCCGACGTAAACAACACCGGAAAGAGTTTGTCCTCGCGGATGGCCTCATGCAAAGCCGGCACCAGATCCTCTTCCGGGATCGTGCCCTTTTCAAAATACTCTTCCATCAACTCGTCTTTGCCTTCAGCAATCAGCTCCACCAGCTTCTCGTGCGCTTCCTTGGCTACATCTGCCATGTTCGCCGGGATCGGCCCTTCCTTCCCTTTGCCGTTGCCACCCATTTCGTAGGTGTAAGCCTTCATGCGGACCAGATCCACAATGCCAGAGAGATTTTTCTCGCTTCCGATCGGAAGCTGCAGCGGCGTAACGGCACGACCAAAAGCATTGGTGAGCGATTCCAGCACGCGGTTGGCGTCGGCCCGCTCCCGGTCCATGCGGCTGACCACGATCATCCGCGGCAGATTGATTTCGTCGCAGTATCCCCAAACCCGCTGCGTGACAACTTCCACGCCCGCCACGCCGTCGACGACGACCAGCGCCGCATCCACGACCGGCAGCACCATCTTGGCCTCGTGGACGAACATGTTGAACCCGGGCGTATCCAGCAGATTGAGCTTGGTCTTGC
>WNFB01004140.1_pt1 | contig 12894 bp, 11 predicted proteins | sample 5400501 | NCBI WGS metagenome assembly WNFB01 (sample SAMN13153341, study PRJNA577476) | soil metagenome | isolation source: 200 cm saprolite under Douglas fir tree site 2 hole 1 | place: USA:California | collected 2015-04-18
GCACTTCATAGACGGAGGACAGGGAGAATGATCGGTCACAACCATGTCAATCGTTCCTTCCCGGAGCCCCTCCCATAGTCTTTCGCAATTCTCCCGGCTGCGAATCGGCGGCGCGCATTTGAATGGTGTGGCTCCGTCCAGTATGTCTTCCGACGCCAGGCACAAATAGTGTGGGCACGTCTCGACACTTACCGTGAGGCCCTCGGACTTCGCCGTGCGCAGATCGTTCAGCGCGTGGCATGTCGAGAGATGCACAATGTGCAGCCGGAAAGCGTATTCGCGGCACAGCGCTAGCAGCAAGCGGATCGCCGACAGTTCCGCCTCGTCTGGCCGCGATTGCAAGTATGTGGCGTAGCGTCTCCAGTCGGCATTGGCCAAACGCCCTGTAGCCGCATTCACAGGTGCGGCTAACTCCGCATGTGCGAGCAGAGGGAGTCCGCTTCGCGCAACGCGCGGCAGCGCCGCACGGAGTTGCCGCTCGGTAACCATAGTGAAGCCATCGATGCCGGGATCGATGAGGAAGCACTTGAATCCGGCCACGCCCGCGGCCGCCAATGCTTCGATGTGTTCCTGATTATCGCTGACGATGCCGCCCCAGGGAGACCAGTCTACCCAGCATTGGCCGCGAGCGGCTTCTCGCTTCGCTTCGAGCGCGGCAACCGTGGTCGTGGCCGGCAGACAATTCAGAGGCATGTCCGCGAGCAGCGTGTAGCCTCCGGCGGCAGCAGCGCGAGTCGCGTTTGCGAATCCTTCCCAGTCCGTACGTCCGGGCTCGTTAATGTGAACATGCGAATCGACCAACCCTGGCAGGATTACTGCCTCCCCAAAATCATGGATCTGGGCATGAGCGGGCACCTGATCCGCGGCAGTTACGGCCTGGATCCGTCCCTCTTCCACAAGTAATGCCGCTGGCCGGACTCCTTCCGCCGTTACAAGGTGTCGCGAGACAAAGGCCTGAAGGGTCATGATCGGAGGTGCCATGTTTCAGAGGACTTTAAGACATCAGGAGTAGCCCGACTTCCTCGCGGGAAATCGTCTTCTCCGTTAACCGGGGAATGCGCGGTGAAGCTTTGGAGTGCCATGTTAGGATTACGAAAGATGCAAGTCAACGGCGTTACGCAACCCGGTTCGCAAGGGCAACCCCAGTACGGACTGACTTGGGACATGGTAGACTTTAAGAGCCGGATGTTGAATATTCCGCGGACGAAGAACGAAGAACCCATACCCGTCCCGTTGAACGATTTCGCGGTAGCTGCCATTAGGGTTGTGCGTGACCGGCGCGACGGCAGAGGGCGTGTGTTTCAATCGGCCCGGCCAGGCGAACCGCTCGAAAATGGGCGGCCTTGGTTTGTTGAAGCGGTGAATGAAGCGGGAATTAAGAACTTTCGTTGGCACGGCCTGCGGCATCCGTTTGCCAGCCGGCTGCGAATGAAGGGTGCGCCGCTTGAAGACATCGCAGATTTGTTGGGGCATAAGAGTTTGACGATGACAAGGCGTTACGCGCATCTCGGTCCGAACAAATTGCGTGCAGTGGTATCCTTGCTCGGAGCAAGTGACATCACAAGTGACACCAGTCAACAGGGTGCCCCGGCCGCTTCCTTGCAAGTTGCTGTGCATTAACAAGTTAGGGGCGTAGCTCAGTGGTAGAGCAGCGGCCTTTTAAGCCGAAGGTCGTGGGTTCGATCCCCACCGCCCCTACCAACATCTTCTTTTCTAACAGTGAGTTGCAGATTTGCGAGGGAGCTTAAGGGAGCATTAAGCTCACGCTACCTGCGCTGGCAGCACCAAACGAACCACTTTGCTGTTTGCTTTTCTCAAAGCGGCGGGAACCGCGTGCGTGTAGATATTCATCGTGGTACGAATATCCGCGTGTCGCAGCAACTCCTGCTGAACCTTAAGATCCACACCGAGCGCGTGTAGTAGAGAGGAATGACTGTGCCGGAAGGTATGCCAGCCGATCCGGCCCAACCCCACCTTCTCCGCTGCGGGGACGAGCCAGTTCTCCTGGATTTTACCGGGCCAGTACGGCTTTCCTGTACCTGGATTTGCAAATACCCAGTCTTCTTTGTTCGCCGGCGAAGCACACCGCAATTGATGGTGTCGTAGTTTCTTCGCCAGAGAAGGGTCAAGTGGCATCCATCGTTGAGAAGACGGCGTTTTGACAGCGCCAGGCTTTCCGTAAACATAGGACTGGCGTATGCCTATTCGCATGCCTTCCCAATCGACGTCACACCACTTCAGGCCGAGTATTTCGCTAACCCGAAGTCCCAAGCACATAGCAACAATGCACATCGTTCGAAACGGTTCGGGGATGTGCTCCAATATCTGCAGGAACTCATCTACCGCGAGAACTCTTGGCTCCCGCATTCGTTTCGAACCATCCTTCACACGCACGAGGCTCATGGGGTTGAGTTGATACGGAATCAATTCCCAACGCATCGCGGCGTTAAACAAGACGTGCATCAGATTCTTGAGATGGGACTTACTTTTCGGCGCAAGAGAGAGTTTCTTCAACCAAGCTTCAACGAGAAGCGGTTTGATCTGGTCGAGGAGACACTCAGCCCACTTTGGCTTTACGTAATTCTTGAGCCATGATTGATAGCGAGACGCGGTCGAGTTTCTTTCCGGAAGCTCTTGCGCGAGATAGCGCTCAATCACTGCGCCGAACGGTACAGGAACTCCCTTGGGTCTTTCCTGGTTAATTGAAAGCAGCAGGGACATGCTCGCTGTGCGCGCCCGTGACACCGTTGGGTATTCCTTGATTGACCCAACGATCAAACTCGGCACGCGCTTTGAGCCGTCCGCTAATGTTTCCCGATAACGCAGGACCCAGACCTCCGGGCCATTCCTTCTCTTTTTCAAATCAAGCCAACCAAACTGAACCCGTTGCCGCTTATGTTCCATCCGATTCCTCCTGTTTTAAGCGGCACGGATGGCAAGTTGAATTTACATGAGAACGCATCCAGACTTCCAGCTCCGATGCGCGGAAGCTCCAACGTTTGAAAAAACGATAGGCGGGAATTCGGCCCTGTCTCGCCCAGCGTTCGACCGTCTTTGGATGCACGCCTCCCAATACTGCGGCGGCTCCGAGGCAATCGAGGAAGGGCTCCGTGGATTGGGTTGACCTGTTTGCGGCAGATTCGAGGGTAATATGGTCCATGGCGTGTTTCTGAACCTGATTCAGCCTGCTATATGTATAGCATCATGGAAAGTGTTTTTTTAGTGCGCTCGCCAATATCAGTGGTGCGTCATTCATCGGCTACCATCTCCCTGAGAGTGTTTCTGTTTTTGTTCGAGATCTCTTTCGCCGCGGCGCGCACCAGCTTGTCATAGCGAAGTCTGGCGCGAACGCGCGCTGCTGGCAGCGCATCTTCTGGGGGCTCCACGACGCACGTAACGACGTATTTCAGGACCACATCCGTTAGGGCAACCTGCGCTTGCGCCAGCGTGTGAAGACCCTGCACCTGCTTCGCTAGGTTCGTCAGCGTGGCCGCTACGCGGGCCTCAAACTGCGTTACGGCTTCGGTGTTATCGCCCCTGCGAATCTCGCGTTCGCAAGCGGCGAGAATGAACGCCTGTTCGGATCGGAAGCCTCTGTCTTTTGACGCCTTCCGCACCTGCTCTCGGAATTCTTTGCTCGGAAACAGCAGACTCCGTTCGGTTCTGGCTTTTGCCTTATATTTTCTCCATTTTGAATCGCTGAAGTGTCGAGAAACGTGGAAGAACCTGCGGTGGCACATTTGTGCCACATTGCGAGCAAAAGTCGCCACATCCCTTCCTTCTGAAAAATAAGAACTTGCCTGTAGAAATACGCGCAGCGTCGCCACAACCCTTTATGTTCCAATTCGTGTGTCGGTCGCTGATAATCCGCCTGCATTCCATGCACGCTGCTCCTGCTGCTGTTGAAGAATGTCGACTTTGGCCGACTCTTGCCGACTTTGTATCTACTACAGCCCTCTTCAGCCGAATTCTGCCGACCTCCAGTCGACTTCTGCCGACTCTTGTCTACTTTCGCCGAATTCTGCCGAATTCCGTCTAACTGTGCCTACCCAGAGCCTGTTAATGCTTTACATCGGTACAGTGTGGTGCTATACGTACAGCAGCGTGAAAAGAAGTGTCAATGCAAAAAGACTACCGCCACTGTCTGGACAAACTAGTCCGCGCTGTGCCCAAGAGAAAAGCCGCGCTCATTCGATCTCTCCTTCCCGGGATAGAAGCAGCGCTGAACTCAGGGCAGAGTTTCAAAGAAATTTGGGAAGCACTGGGAAACGAAGGCTTGCAGATGAGCTACCACGGTTTTCACAAGGCAGTCTGGCGCGCCGGAAGAATGAGGAAACCAACCGCCGCCAGCGGCTGGGGGAAACAGGACAATCCTTCTGAGGCGGAAGGGCTGCAGGAAACAAAAGTGGAAAAAGTTGAAGAGCGGGACCCGCTTGCGAATCTAAGGCGACTAGAAGAAAACAGGCCTGGCTTTCACTGGCGGGGTACACGGAATTTGAAAACGTCGACGCACGGAACAGAGGACTCGAATGACAAAAACAAACAGTAATGGAGGCGGTGGAACGTCAATTCACATCTCACTGCAAGTCGAGGGCGGGGTTGGAAAGAGCTCGATCTATGCGCTCCTGTCGCAATATTTCCGGGAATTGGGATGTGTCCATTGCTAAACTCCGAGTACCCCGCAATCCGTCCAGAGTCGATGCCAAGCGCGGAGATCACTTCCTACAAGCCGACTTCAGAGGACTAATCCCGCCGTGGAAGCCGGTTAGCCGACCATACGCCCGGAATGCGCCGGATGCGAACTTCACTTGTATGCGTAGCGCGTTTCCAAGGACGTATCCGGCTTACATAGGCGGAAGGGCGGAGACGGATTCCTATTTCTGGAACCGCTGCACGGTGCGGTCGTCTACCCTCGTGAATGAAATGAGAACCCTCTTGCGAATATCCAGGCGCGCGTTTTTGCCGAGTGCTAACGGGCCGTCGCAACGAGGCGATCGTCCGAGGCGAGCACAGCTTCAGCGATGCTTCGGCCCAATCCGCTTGCGCTGCCGGTCACCAACCAGACTCTAGACATGAGAATCCTCCGTAGTTCGGCTAGTCAATTCTACGGCTGTTGCTGCCAGCCTCCGCCTAGCGCCCTGTACAGTTGCACAAGACTCTGGTACTCGGTGCCGCGCGCCTCCGCGAGCGTGAGTTCAGCGGAAAACAGCGACCGTTGCCCGTCCAGCACTTCGAGATAAGTTGTCGTACCTCCCTTGTAGCGCATCTCGGACAGGCGAACGGATTCCTGTAAGTCCTTGACGGTATCCTCCTGGCGAACCCGCACCTGATGGAATTTTTCGTAGCCGATCAGCGCATCGGATACATCGCCAAATGCCCGTTGAATCGTTTGCCGGTACGAGATTAGGGCCTGTTGATGTTGCGACTCGGCTACCCGCAGATTTCCGCGGAGCGCTCCTCCTGTAAAAATGGGCTGGCTCACTTGGGCTCCGTAGGACCAGATTCCAACTTGCGAGGCCATTAGGCTCGAGAAAGCGCTGCTCCGTCCGAAGGAGCCGCCGCCGGAGCCCGTGAGAACGATTTGTGGAAAGAACTGTGCCTTGGCGACTCCGATCTCCGCGTTCGCGGAGACCAAGACTTGCTCGGCCCCGCGAATATCAGGCCGGCGCTCGATCAACGATGAAGGCAGACCCGGCGGCACTTCGGGAGGAAGCGGCTGCTCGACCAGCGGGCGTCCGCGCGGCACCGCCTGAGGGTAATTGCCAAGGAGGATGCTAATGGCATTTTCCTCTTGTGCGATCCGTCGCTCCAAGTCAGGAATTTGGGCGTTCGCCGAATCGAGAACTTGCTGAGCCTGCAAAACGTCAAGCCTTGTGGCCACGCCGTGCTCGACTCGAAGATTAGTGAGTTTCACCGAGTCTTGCTGCGTCTTGACGGTCTCGCGCGTGATTTGAAGTTGAAGATCAAGTTGCAGGAGAGCGAAATAGGCGCTCGCCACGTCGCTCACGAGCGTTAGTATGACCGTCTGCCGCGCATCTTCGGTTGCAAGGAGCTCGGCGCGTGACGCCTCGGTCGCGCGACGCAACCGTCCGAAAAAGTCCAATTGGAATGCCGCGTCGGCAGTAAGGAGCAGAAAGTTCGATTTGGTTTGGAAGTTATGTTCTTTTCCGCCGCTGAAATCGCCATTCCCTTGCACCTGCGGGAACAGACGGGAACGCGCGATGGCAACCTGGGCACGCGCGGCGTTGATGCGCTCCGTTGCGAGCTGCAAATCGTAGTTCTGCTTGAGCCCCGTGCGGATGAGCTCTTGTAGTTGCGGGTCCTGGAAGACCTGCCACCAAGGAAGGTCTGCATAGGATGCTGCTTGAGCCTGGACATTGGCGTTTTCGCTCAGGTCACGGTAGGCCGTTGGAGGTTGCACAACGGGGCGATGGTAGTTCGGGCCCACGCTGCATCCAGCGACCAAGCTCGAGCACATCATGGCAGCCATGAATACCGCTAGTTTCTTCATGGGCTTGCTCCGCTGCTCTTCCCTCGCGCTGTTCTCGCGGTGGTCCATTTCAGTCCGCCTCCGCTGGAGCGGGCGCTGCTGGCAAAGCCCCGGACGCGGGCTCCTTGCCGGCGCCTGACCATTTCTCCACCAGGTAGAAGATCGCAGGCACGAAGAAGATTCCGATCACACTCGCCGCCAGCATCCCGCCGATTACTGCGGTACCCATGATTTGACGCGCAACCGATCCGGCGCCGGTCGCGGTCCACAGCGGCACGCAACCGAGTATGAACGCGAAAGACGTCATCAAGATTGGCCGCAGACGAAGTCTGGCTCCTTCGAGCGCCGCATCTACTAGCGGCTTCCCGTTCTCGTACTGCTCCTTGGCAAACTCGACGATCAAAATCGCATTCTTGGCTGCCAGCCCGATGAGCATGACCAGCCCGATCTGCGAGTAGATATCGTTCTCGATCTGGACCATGAAAGGCGGAAGAAAAACGCCGAGCAGCACGCGGCGCAACCAGAGGATTCCAAAGGCTCCAAAGATTGCCACGGGCGTGCTCAGCAACACGCTGAACGGCAGCGACCAGCTTTCATATAGCGCCGCCAAAATCAGGAAGACGAATAACAGGGAAAGTCCGAAGATCGCGGAAGCGGGCACGCCCTCCCGCGCCTTCTGCTCCTGATAGGACATGCCCGAATAGTCGAAACCCATCTCCAGCGGCATCTTCTTACTAAAAACATCTTCGAGGGCCGCCGTGGCTTGGTCCGCGCTATAGCCCGGCGCCGCGCTGCCGTTGATTTGCGCCGAACGATACTCGTTGAAACGCATCGTAAACTCCGGCCCGAGCCGCGGCTTTACGCTGGTTAGCGTGGACAGCGGGACGTTTTCCCCCTTGCTGTTGCGAACGTAGAACTGTCCGACATTTTCAGCCTTGGCGCGGTCTTCGCCTTCCGCCTCGATATAGACCTGCCACTGACGGCCGAACCGGTTGAAATAATTGATAAAATATCCGCCCATGAATGCTTGGATCGTCCGGTAGACATCGTTGAGGGGCACGCCCTGCTTCAGCACTTTATCGCGGTCTACCTCGACAAATTCCTGGGGCACACTCGGCAGAAACGTCGTGCTCAAGCCTGCTATCTCCGGCCGCTTGCGGGCGGCTTCGAGGAAAGTGCCCAGATTCTTCGCCAGGAACTGAACATCATTGCCGGCGCGATCCTCCAGGACAAAAGTGAATCCGCCGGACGTTCCGACGCCCGGAATCGCTGGCGGCGAGAAGCTGAACGCAATCCCCGAGGGCAACCGGCTTAATTCCTGGTTCAGATGCGCCTTGATCGCTTGAAATTGTTCGGCTCTCGTCTTGCGCTCATCCCAGGGCTTGAACGTGACAAAAAAGAAAGCGTTGTAACTGGTGCGCACGTAGCTCAGCAAACTGAAGCCCACGACGCTGGTGGTGTACTGAACCCCCGGCGTACTCGCCAGCATTTTTTCCACATCAGCAGCGGCCGCAGTCGTGCGTTCCATGGAGGCCCCGTTCGGAAGCTGCATATTGACGAAGGCATAGCCTTGATCTTCGTCCGGAAGGAAGCTCGAGGGTACTCGGTTGGCAAAAAAGCCGCCCGCCACTCCAAAAGCCACGAGCAACACGACCACGACAACGGTCTTTCGGATTAATGCCGCGCTCCAGCGCACATAGCCTTCGGTGGCTCGCTCAAAGACGCGGTTAAACCAATCAAAAAACCTCCTCAGCAACCCTCGACTCTGTGTCCTTGGCCTGAGCAGCAGTGCGGCAAGCGCCGGGCTGAGCGTGAGCGCGTTGAACGCCGACAGGAGCACCGAAATCGCGACAGTGACGGCGAACTGCTGGTAGAGCCGGCCGGTAATGCCGGGGATGAAGGCTGTCGGCACAAAGACCGCGGAGAGAACCAGCGCGATCCCGACCACAGGTCCGGAGAGTTCTTCCATTGCTTTCAAGGCCGCGTTCTTAGGAGTCAAGCCCTCCTCGATGTGCCGTTCCACGCCTTCAACGACGACGATGGCGTCGTCCACCACGAGGCCGATCGCCAGCACGAGGCCAAAGAGCGAAAGCGTATTGATGGAGAAACCAAACACCGGGAAGAGTACGAAGGTGCCCACGAGCGAGACCGGTACGGCCAAGAGCGGTATCAGTGTGGCGCGCCAGCCTTGCAAGAAAAGATAGACCACAAGAATCACCAGCGCGAGGGCGATCAGAAGCGTCTTAACGATTTCCTTGATGCCTTCCGTGACCGCGCGAGTCTGGTCGAGCGATACGACATAGTCCATGTCTTCCGGGAAGCGCTGCTTCATCTGGGCCATTAGCTTCTTGACGCTTGCGGCCGCCTCGACGGCGTTGGAACCGGGCAACTGATATGTAGCGATAATCGCGCTCGGCTGTCCGTTGAGGCGGCTGAGCATGCTGTAGTCCTGCGAACCCAATTCCATCCGAGCCACGTCCCGGACCCGCACGGTTCCGCCATCCGGCGTCTCGCGCACTACGATCTGTCCGAATTCCTCCGGCGAAGTAAGGCGGCCCTGCGCGAGAACCGAATAGGTGAATTCCTGGCCTTTGGGCGCCGGTTCGCCGCCTGCCTTCCCGGCTGGATTCACTGTGTTTTGCGCCTGAATAGCGCTCACGATTTCGGGAACGGTGATGCCGAGCTTTGCCAATTGGTCGGGTTTTACCCACAGCCGCATCGCGTATTGGCCCGCGCCAAATACCTGAACGTTTCCGATGCCCGGTGCGCGCGTGATCGGATCAGCGATATTGATGTACGCGTAGTTCGCCAGAAACTTGGCATCGTACGTTCCATGCGGAGAGTACAAGGCAACTAACATGAGAGGAGCACTTACCGACTTTCGAACAGTAATCCCGTAGTTGTTGACATCGGCGGGGAGTTGCGAGGCAGCTTGCGTCTCGCGTGCCTGGGTGAGAATCAAATCCGTATTCGGATCGGTTTTTACGTCGAAGTTTACGATCAGCGTTGTGTTCGAGTTGCCCGTGGCATTCAGCGAATACATGTAATTCATGTTGTCCACGCCGCTCATCTGCTGTTCGATGGGAGTGGCAACCGCCTGCTCCAGCGTTTGGGCGTCGGCGCCGACGTAGGTGGCTAGGACTTGAATCTCCGGCGGAGCGATGTTGGGGAACTGCGCAACCGGCAGACTTAGGATCGTGATGGTACCTACAATCACCATGACGATAGAAATCACCATCGCGACGATGGGACGGTTGATAAAAAACTTTGACATCGGATTACCTTCCCTGGCTTTCCGCGGCAAACGGCTTGGGGTTCACCTGCATGCCCTGACGCACCTTCTGCACACCTTCGGCAACCACCCGATCGCCTCGCTTCAGCCCGTCCGCAATAATCCAATTGGCACCGACGCGGTCGCCGACCTTAACTGTGCGGACGCTTACTCGGTTCTCGCCATCCACCACTGCTACTTGATACCCGCCTTGCAACTCCGACACCGCACGCTGAGGGACGAGGAGCGCGTCTTTCTGGACGCTCTTAGCTGTCCGAACTCTGCCGTAACCGCCGGGGCGCAGAATATTTCCAGGATTCGGAAATAGTCCGGCGATCCGAATTGCGCCCGTACTCTGATTGACTTGGCGGTCTGCAAAATAGACTGTGCCCTCATGCGTATAAGTGGTCCCGTCGGCCAGGATGAGTTCGAGGCGCAGACTCTTCCTCGCCGCCTCCCGGGTGTTCTCCGTTGGGAAACGTTTGTTCCAATCGAGATACTCACTTTCGCTGACGGTAAAATAAACCTTGATAGGGTCGACGGTAGACACTGCGGTTACGGGTCCGCTGCTTGGATTGACCAAGGCACCCACCTGAAGCTGAGCCTGCCCAGCAATGCCGTCGATGGGTGCAACGAGGCGGGTAAAATCGAGGTTGATGCTGGCCGTTTCGACGGCAGCCTCGGCCGTCCTAATTTGGGCTACGGCCGTGGCCACCGTTGCCTTTGCCGCCATGTTGTTCTGAATGGCGTTGTCCAGATCCTGCTGGCTAGCAGCCTGCTCTTTGGCCAGAGGCGTGTAGCGGTTCACGTCAAGTTCGGTCCTACCTTGCACTGCCTGTGCATTGGCAAGTATGGCCTTGGCCTGCGCCAACTGCCCTTCGGCTTGATCGAGCGCCGCCTGAAAGGGCCGCCGGTCAATCTCGAAGAGTAACTGGCCCTTCTTAACGAATGCGCCTTCCTGATAGCCTTGCCGCAGTAGGTAGCCCGTGACCTGTGCCCTGACGTCGGCATTGGTGAATCCGTCGAGCGTGCCGATCCACTCACCAAAAATCGGAACGTCCTTCTGCTCAACCTGCACAACTTCAACGTCCGGCGAAGCGCCCGGCTGCGCCCCCGATACGTGTTTTGGCCGTACGGCTCCAATAATCAGTCCGACGACCAGCAAGCAAAATGCTCCGCCGATCCAGAGTTTGTATTTCAAAAGCGTGTTCATGTTCCCCTCCGACAATAAGACCTTTCCCTGGATTCAAGATTCCCTGTTTCCATTTCGCGCGGGATTAGAATAGGTTGATGCTCCGCCTGACGTGGAGGGTACACCAAACCTTCCAACCTGACGAGAGCGCTCAGGCTGCGCGGACGGCTTCCGCGGGAAAGCGCTTGGCCGCGAGAACCCCAACGACAATGAAAATCAACATGACCACCACCTGCGTCCCGAGGAACGGCGGTTCTGATTGCGTGGGCGCCAGAGCCTTGAGCGCGGGAATCTTTATATCGAGTCGGTGGCGCCGCACGTTCTGCGTTGCGGCAAGATCACTGGCTGGCTCGCTAGGCATCGAATCGCTCCGAATGACGGGCAACCCGGAAGTTATCAGCTCGCCCGTTGGGTTAGTACCGACAAACGCGCTTGTATTGAGTGATCTGGCCACCTTACGGGTGGTCGGCCACTCGGAGTGCTATCCCAGCGCCTGGTGGTTCGCCCCTGGTGTTCGGCGATCACTTGGTGTTGTTCCGCTGCCGGTTTCAAGACTTGGGGGAAAAGAAATCGGGGATGGTTGCGGGATCGACGCCGGGAATCTTTCTCCTCGGAAGCGCCGGTACGGGAGTGCGGTTGTAACGTTCATTCCATTTGGCCCAGGAGCTTCGGTCGAAAATCCCTGGTGCAGGGTCATCCAGTGTGGCCTTGAAATCATCGTCGGTGAAATATTTCCTGAGAATTTCAATATCCTCGTCCGATGCATATGTCATGGCGTAGGTAAGAAAGCGCTTCGGAAATTCAAGCGCTTCTTCTGGAGTTCCAAACCACAAGATGCGCTTCGCGGCAGCCAGAAGGTCGTCGGAGTAGATCATCGCTCTTTACCTTGTGAGGCCAACGCTTGATTCGCGATTAGCACGGTGAACTTAATTGATCTTGCGCCTGGCGCCGGGTTCCGAATGCATTTTGCACCAAGGCGGGCAGATTGGGTAGATCACGATTCGACATACGCACACTCTTGCGAAATTGAGGAGGCGGCTTGAACGAGCTGTGAGGGTGGTGTATATATCTGCATGTATGGGCCGCGACATATCTCCCGTCGCGGCAACCCCATCCGGAAGACAGAAGGGAATCGTGCCCAACCGGCGAAGCGTTCAATTCGGAGTCTACAACGTCCGGCTCCTGAGCGCCCTCGACAAACTCCTGCGGGACAAACCGCGATACATCGGAGAGCTGTCGACTTCGATCAACGATGCACTTCTTGCGGTCGATCTGAATACCGTTGAGCTTGTGACGCTTCAATCCAGACAGAAACAAACCGGGAGAGAAACGCAAGTCGTCATCTTGAATCGACTGCGCAAGCGGATTCATCAAGTCGCCAAGAAGCGGAATTGTTCGATGAATCAGCTCGTGAATAGCGCTCTGCTGGCTTTTTACTCAAAGGGCGGAGAATCCAAGCTCAAAAAACCAGCCAAGGGACGAGGTTCGTCCGTGCATTCGTACGACACCATGTCGGAGGCCGAGCGGCGAGAGCTTCATGAAATGCTTGCGCAGGTTTCGGCAATGCAACCGGTTCCTTTCGAGGCGGAAGAGCCGAACGGATCGTATTACGAGTATGATCGGAACCTGAAAGCGACAGTGAAGGTGACGCCTGACGGAGAGAGAACTCCCGTTGAGAAATTAGAGGCAAGCTTTGAGCCCACACGCGGGAAGGCTCCGCGCAAAATTGCACACGAGGAAATCACAACCTGAGCCAGCAAAAGCCAGCGTTGTTCATAATCGCGGGACCGGTGGGCGCCGGCAAGACAACTTTCTATGAAGCCTACTTGAAAGAGCCATTCCCAACACTTGTTCCCGCGCTGAGACACCAGCAACAACCGTTTCTTGAGGAGCGGCGTTCCTTTGCCGTCGAAGACATTCGTGTGGACACGCAGCTACTCG
>WNFB01004141.1_pt1 | contig 12892 bp, 14 predicted proteins | sample 5400501 | NCBI WGS metagenome assembly WNFB01 (sample SAMN13153341, study PRJNA577476) | soil metagenome | isolation source: 200 cm saprolite under Douglas fir tree site 2 hole 1 | place: USA:California | collected 2015-04-18
GGAAGGCGGGACCTACGAGGACCGGCTGAAAGACAAATTGGCTCTTGCAGCAGGCCAATATCTGGTAGAATTGGCCGAAGGTGAGAGACAATGCTTCCACTTCATCTCCAGCCACAGAGCCACGTTCCGCTGTACATCCAACTTCGCGACCAATTGCGGGCCCTCGTGCATGCGGGCGATTTGCGCCCGGGCGACCGCATTCCGGCCAGCCGTGAACTCGCGACTATGCTCGGCGTTCACCGCACGACGGTGGCGAATGCTTACGCCGAATTGGAATCGGAAGGCTTGATTCAGGGCCACGTGGGGCGCGGCACGTTTATCAAGGGAAACGGCAACGGGCTGAAGATCACGCCGCCCGCGCCTCCGGTCCTGAATGGAAACGGGGGAATCCGGTGGGAGCTGCTCTTCGCCGATGAACGCGGGGAGGAAGTGCTTAGCCGGCTCACGGCCAATGTGTCGGAAAATGCGCTTTCTTTTGTGATGGCGCGCCCGGCAGAGGAGTTCTTTCCTATTGAGGAATTGCAGGCTTGCGTGAACGCCGTGCTTCGGCGCGAAGGTGCGGATGTGTTGAATCTTGGTCCGTCGGATGGCTATCCGCCTTTGAAAGAGGCGCTGCTTGAGCTGCTGCATCATGACGGCATCGCGGCCAAGGATGAAAACCTGCTCATCACCGATGGATGCCAGCAGTCCTTTGATCTGATCAGCAAAGCGTTTGTTCGTCCGGGCGATTCGGTGATTATGGAAAACCCGACGTATCCAGGAGCGGTGGCGATCTTCCACGGAGCGCGCGCGCGGTGCCTGAGCGTTCCGATGAACACTCACGCGGAACCGGAGAAGCCGCTGGGGCTGGATATGGAGGCGCTGGAGGCGACGCTGGCGGCGAATCGCGTCAAGCTCATTCTACTTACGCCGGATTTCCAAAATCCGACAGGAACGTCGATGCCGCTGGCATCTCGGCGCAAGTTATTGGACCTGGCCGGGCGGCACCAGGTTCCGGTGGTGGAGGATCACATTTACGCGCGGCTGCATGCACGGGAGGAACGCATCCCCTCGTTGAAGCAGCTTGACCGTTCGAACCTGGTCATTCATATCGACAGCTTTGCGAAAGTGGCGTTTCCCGGTTTGCGGGTCGGATGGATCGTCGCTCCGGCAGCGGCGATTGAACGATTGCGCGTGGTTAAGCAGACCACCGACCTGCACACCGATCAACTCGCGCAAGCCACGCTCGCGGAATTTCTGCGGCGTGGACTTTTCAGCAAGCACCTCGCGAAGATGAGGAAGGTCTACACTTCGCGCTTGGCGGCGCTGGATGAAGCGCTGCGCAAGCACATGCCGGAAGGAACACGCTGGACGCGGCCGGAAGGCGGCATGTGCCTATGGCTGGAGCTGCCGCTCGGATTCGACGCCAGTGAATTGCTGATTCACGTGAAAGAGCGCGGCGTGCTGTTTGCGCCGGGACGCTACTTCTACGTGCAGTCGCCGCTGCCAAACACGCTGCGGCTGGGCTTTGCCAGCTTGGATGAAAAGCAGATTGCGCGGGGCGTGGCCGTGCTGGCGGAGTTGCTGAAAATCGAGATGCGCAAGCGGCAACGCGGAGTCCGACGGGCGGAACGCAGCCGAGTAGCCCTGGTCTGAAGGAGCGAGGCGCCTTTGACCGACACAATGAGGCTGGCGCCGAATCCGGCGAACAAATGCTTTGGGTGCGGCGGGGACAATGCCGGCGGGATGAAGCTGACGTTTGAACAGGACAACAAGAATCGGCGGATTGTGGGACGCTTTGTTCTGGGTGAGAAGTATCAGGGCGGCGGTGGATTTGCGCACGGCGGAATTATCGCGGTGCTGTTGGATGAGGCGATGGGTAAGGTCTGCCGGTTTCGCGAGGTTCGCGCGGTGACGGCGGAATTGACTGTGGAGTATTTGAAGCCAGTCGACGTGATGAAAGAAATTGAGGTCGAGGGCCGCGAACTAGAGCTTAAGGGAAGAAACATTTTTATGAGTGGCGAGATTCGCGATACTGCCGGTCTGGTGCTGGCGAGGAGCAGGGCAAGATTCGTGGTGATCGGGGAAAAGTGAAAGAGCAAAAAAAGATTTGACGGAGAGAGACCTTCGAGAAGTTCAGGGAGCGAGAGGAGAAGCGAAATGGATGCGAAGAAAGTGAATGGAGGCGGGAACGGAAGCAAGGGATCAAACGAGTGGCGCGTGAAAGTCGGCCTGGCCGAGATGCTCAAGGGCGGCGTGATTATGGACGTCACGAACGCCGAGCAGGCGAAGATTGCCGAAAAAGCCGGTGCGTGCGCGGTGATGGCGCTGGAGCGCGTGCCTTCGGATATTCGCAAAGAGGGCGGAGTGGCGCGCATGGCGTCGATCAAAGTGATCCGCGAAATCATGGCCACGGTGACGATTCCGGTGATGGCTAAGGTGCGCATCGGACACTTCGCGGAAGCGGATGTGCTGCAGGCGCTGGAAGTGGACTTCATCGATGAGAGCGAAGTACTGACGCCGGCCGACGAAGAAAATCACATCTGGAAGCACGATTACCGCGTGCCGTTTGTTTGCGGCGCGCGCAATCTGGGTGAAGCGCTGCGGCGCATCGCGGAAGGCGCGGCGATGATTCGAACCAAGGGCGAAGCAGGCTCCGGAAACGTGGTGGAAGCGGTGCGGCACATGCGCGCAATCGTGAGCCAGATGAAGAAGCTGACCACCATGCGCGACGACGAGTTGATGCGCGAAGCGAAAGAGCTGGGCGCGCCGCTCGAACTGATTCGCCAAATCGCGAAAACCGGCAAGCTGCCAGTACCGAATTTCTCGGCGGGCGGGATTGCCACTCCGGCAGACGCGGCGCTGGTGCGGCGGCTGGGCGCGGAAGCGGTGTTCGTAGGGTCGGGGATTTTCAAGTCCAGCGATCCGGAGGTGCGGGCGAAAGCGGTGGTGAAGGCGGCGACGCATTTCGAGGATGCGAAGATCGTGCTGGAAGCTCATGAAGAGCTGGGCGAAGCCATGCGGGGATTGGACGTCCGGCAGATGGAAGAGAAGGACATGCTGTCGACGCGGGGATGGTGAGGAAAAGTTCCCAGTTGTCAGTGGTCAGTTTTCAGTCGAACACGATGGCGCAAAAAAGAAGTTTGACAGGGTTCGGTTTCGTTTTTCAAAGAAACCGTGATGAAAGGAAATTGGAGCCAGTCAAGTGAAGATTGGGATTCTGGCGGTTCAGGGAGACTTTGAGGCGCACGCGGCGATGCTGGTGCGGCTGGGTGCGGAGACGGCGGAGGTGCGCACTCCCGCGCAACTTGAAGGCTGCGACGGCCTGATTCTGCCGGGTGGGGAGAGCACGACGCAGTTGCAATTTTTGCGGGAAGAGGGTCTGTCGGACGCGATCGGGAAGTTCGCGAAGGAGGGTGGAGCGATCTTCGGAACGTGCGCTGGGGCAATACTTCTCGCTACGGAAGTGGAGAATCCCCGGCAGGATTCCTTGAAACTGCTGGACATGACCGTGCTGCGAAATGGCTACGGGCGACAGATCGCCAGCGACGTGGTCAACGGCCCAACCAAACTTAAGAACGAACCGTTGGAGATGGTTTTCATTCGCGGACCCATCATTGAGCGGGCTGGCCCGGGCGTGAAGGTTCTCGCGGAGTACGCAGGGAAGCCCGCGCTGGTGCAGGGGGGCCAGATTATGGCGGCCACCTTTCATCCGGAATTGACAGACGACACCACTGTGCATCAACATTTCCTCGGTCTCGTCGCGGCGGGAGCGACTCAAGCGGCGGGCAGCGCGAAGTCCTAATCGTGGGGAAAGAAAAGAAGGCAGATTCGGGTGTCCGGCATTCCAGCCGGACGAGAGTTCTATTCGTGTGCGTTGGGAACGCTTGCCGGAGCCCCATGGCCGAGGCCATTGCGCGTTATGACGCCGCGGATGTGATCGAAGCCTCAAGCGCGGGTTTGAGTCCGATGGGAGCAATCGCCGCGCAAACCAAGCAAACGCTGCTGCTGAATGGCTACTCCGCAGACGGACTGACTTCCGATTCGCTTACACCCGAAGCCGCTGATGCCGCGGACATCATTATCAACATGACTGGCAGACAAAGGGATGAAACCTTCTGGGAACAGGAGAAAGTGGAGGACTGGATGGTACAGGATCCTTACGGCGCCGCGCCGGAAACGTATCAGAGGGTGTTCGAAGGCATCAAGCGGCGCGTGAACCAGCTTGCTCTTGGCCTGAGAGAGAAGCGCGAGAACAAAACAAGGGCAAAATAGGAGTTGCGTTGCGGCGGGAAAAAACAAGCGTATCGCAGGAAGATTATTTGAAGGCGATCTGGGAGATGCTGGAAGAGGACCACACGCCCATCAGCGCGCGGCTCGCGGAGGAATTAAACGTTACGCCTCCCGCGGTGACTGCTGCTTTAAAGCGCATGACGCGCGACGGCCACGTGCGTGTGGAGCGAAGCGGGCGGATCGATCTGACACAAAAAGGCAGAAAGTTTGCGGAGCGCCTGGCGCTGCGGCACCAGCTTGCCGAGATGCTGTTGACGGAAGTGATCGGACTTTCCTGGGCGAAGGCTCACGACGAAGCGGAGCGGTTGGAGCACGCCATTTCTCCCGAAGTGGAAGCGCTTCTGCACAAACGCTTCGGGGACAAAAAGAGTTGTCCCCACGGCGTGCCCATGCGCGGGGGCATCGCGCAGCTTCGCAAACAAGGCGCAGTACTCCTCTCGGACTTGCGGGCCGCGGAGACCGGCGAGATTCTCTGCGTCTATGAGAAGGACGCGAAGTTTCTGGAATTCCTGGATGGTCATCATTTGCGGCCGGCAACGACCGTTCGCGTGCTCAAGCGCGAATACGATGAGACGATGACGCTGCGTGCCGGCAGCAGGACCATGCACCTCGGCAAGCCCGCCACAAGCCGCATTTGGGTGCGGCGCCTCAGCGCATGAAAAGAGAGTCCCAAGTTTTTAGTTTTTAGTGAATAGTTCCCGCAATAGAATTGGCGTGCCAGAGTTTTCAGGGTTTGCTCAAAGACGACTTGTGCGTAGCTGTGTCCATGGATTGCGGACGGGAGTTGGTTACTTCCGTTCGTCGAGGAGCAGGGCGACTCCGCCCAGAACCAGGAACGCACCCCAGAAGAGACCGCTTGTGCCTCGGCCGCCAAGGTGGATTCCCACCACGATGGGCCTGCGCCGGCTTTTCGCTTTTTCGTTGAAGGAATTCACGCTCTCGTGAATACCGCGATGGATCTGATCGTGAAGATCATCGCTGAACTTTTTGGAATCAAAATTTTTCTCGTCGCTCACATGATCCTCCGGTGGTCCTCTAGCCGTCCTTCGTGCTTCTTTTCACTCATTAGCGTTCACCGGCAGCAGAAGAATCTGCATCGGTTCGACGCACCGCGAACGGGCCCCGGAACACATCTCGTAACAGCTCGGCTCCATCGAGGATCAGGATCACAGGCCAGAATGATACCAACATCTGCATAAGACTCGACAAAAACCCGTCGTGATTGAAGGTGTAGGCTTGCAAGGCATGTAATCCCGCCAGCCCGACGGCCGCGAGCATTCCCGGGGCTTCCGCCCGAGTGCAGATCATGCTGCTCATCTGGGCTGCATCTCCATCCAGATTGACGAAGAGCAGGAGGAGCCCGAGCGCGAAAGCGCCCGCCCCCACTATCGATTTCAGGCTTTGTGAGGATGTTCGCCGGGCTGTCATGTTGTCCTCCTGTCGGGCGATTTCCTGGCCCCAAAGCGAGAATAGGGATCCCACCGGAGGAGTGCATCCAGGATTCGGCCAAGAGGGAGGATTTACCGGCGAATGGTGGCCGGGAGAGGGGCAGTAGCAGGCCAAAAACCAGGAGGTCCAAACCCGGCGTATAAGAACGCTTGCAAAATTGTTCCGAACGGACTACGGTAGGCGGCACGCGTTGGGACATCCCCCTGCATACTCTCGTCCCCGAGTTGCGAGGAGTTACGGAATGACCGCCTCTATGGGCAGAGCCGTCGACAAGAATGCCGAGCGATGGCGCTGGCTGCTTTATGTAGCGTTGGCTATCCTCGGCGCGTTGCTGACTTTCGTTGGCGCCCGGGCGCAGCAGAAGGCCACAGACGACGCCACGTTCCGCGAACTCATCGACAGTTTTTGCGCGGCTTGGAGCACTGGAACGGCGGAGGCTCCGGCGAAGTTCTACGCCAAGGACAGTGGCCTGGTTTTCTACGATGTTGCACCCTTCGCGTACCACGGTTGGAAGGAATTTCACGATGGAGTGCAGAAGGAATTCCTGGAAAATGCCTCGGAAATCAAGCTGACGGCGGGTAAGGACCTGAAGGTGACTCGCCGCGGCATGATCGCCTGGACTATTGTGCCGATGCATTTGTTGGAAAGATCAAAGAACGGTAAGACTACTGAAATGGATCTCCGGTACACCGGGATTTGGGAGAAGCGCGGCGCCAGTTGGGTGCTCGTACACGATCATCTCTCGGCGCCGGCAGCCGAAAACTAGAGTCTTGACGACGAGGGCTGGGCGATTCGCCCATTGCGCAAGAAATGTTCAAGACAATGCAGTACTACTGGAATGCAGCTCGGGGCTATCGATTGAAGCCGTGGAGGAGTCCTTATATCCGTTGGCGCTTTGAGACGTTCCTTGGGAAAGAGGCCGCCAATTTAACTGCCAGCAAGTTCTTTCATCTTGCCTGGAAGTACCGCGACCACATGGAACGGTTTGTGGATTGGGCCGCGGAGAGACAGCGCTTCCAACGCCGTCGCCACGCTTGAGTCTCGAACACATCCCCGTAAGAAACTTGGATGAAGCTCACGGTCCCCTCTGTCTGGAGGTATAATGGTGTCCGAGAGAGGGGGATCCATGGAAGAGTTGAAGATCCTCCAGAAGACGGAACAGTTGCACGAAGGCCGTTGGTGGGAACTAGAACCTTCGGGGAAGGTCCACTGCTACCTCTGTCCGCGGCATTGCCACATCGGGCCCGGTCAAGCGGGATTCTGCTTCATTCGCATCAATCAAGACGGAAAGCTGTATAGCCTTGGTTATGGTTCCCCCGCCGCGCTCCAAGTTGATCCCATCGAAAAGAAGCCGCTGAATCATTTCTTGCCGGGCACGCGCGTTTTTAGCATGGGCACCGCAGGCTGCAACATGGGCTGCTTCTTCTGTCAAAACTGGGACATTTCGAAATCTCGATCAGACCAGGTGCGTTCGCAGCATGTTCCGCCGGAAGACGTGCCGCTACTGGCTTTGAAGTACGGTTGCGAGTCCATCGCATTCACCTACAACGAGCCGACCATCTGGGGCGAATACATCATCGACATCTGCAAAGAGGCCAGGAAATACGGCCTGAAAACGGTGATGGTCACGAACGGCTACATCACTTACGATGCTTTCCACGACATCTACGACCACATCGACGCGGCCAACGTCGACCTCAAAGCCTTCACCGAGAATTTTTACGGGAAGATTACGCTGACGCATCTTCAGCCGGTGCTGGAGACGCTGGCGTGGCTTAAGAACGAAACGCCGGTGTGGTTTGAGATCACCAACCTGATGATTCCAACGTTGAATGACGATCCGGTAGAAACGCGGAAGCTTGCCGAATGGATTCTGACTCATCTGGGGCCGGACGTGCCGCTGCACTTCACCGCGTTTCACCCGGACTTCAAGCTGCAGGACAAGCCGCGCACGCCGCCAAAGACGCTGGATCATGCCCGGCAGATCGCGCTCGACGCGGGCCTGCGTTACGTTTATGAAGGAAATATCTACAGCGATGGCGCGAACTCCTATTGTCCGAACTGCGCGGAACTGCTCGTCCGCCGTTCCTGGCACGACGTGCTGGAGAATCGCGTCAAGGATGGCGCTTGCCCGAAATGCGGACTCACGATTCCCGGCGTTTGGGCAAACGATGCAAAAGGGAAGCGCTCGCCAAAGCAAGGTGTGACCTCTGCCGCGAAGGCCTACACCCATTTGAATCTGTAAGTCTCCCTTCTCACGGCGGATGGAAAGTGTAGAAGCCCGGCCCGACGCGCATGGCGTGATGCCACGCAACCGGAAACGCCCACCAAACCAAAGTGCCCAAAACTCCTTGCCCAATGGCGAGCGGAATGATGTTGCGTTCGCGCGCAAAGAGCCAGGCCATCGCGACTCCGCCGACAAAGGTGAGCGGAACCAGCACGGGATTCGGCCAATGAAGCGCCGCAAAAATTGTGCCTGCGAGCAGCGAGGCGCGCACCGCGCTATCCGTCGCTCCCAGGAGCCGGTTCGTCAGATAGGAATTCAGCCCCACTTGCTGGAGCAGGCAAAAGGCCATATACCCCAAAAAATGTTTGGGAACGAAGAGATGGTGCACGGGGAGATGCACTGCGCCGAGCAGGATTCCCGCGAGGCAAAGCCCCGCGATGCAGGGAGCAAAAAAGACGGCGGACCGTTTCGTGGCCGACCATAGGTTGTCGGCCCGCCATCCGATGGTTCTCGGAGTGTCTCGGTGGACCACGAGACTGGCGATCATCCAAACAGGGAAAACCAGCCACGCAAAGAAGTAAGAAGCCTGGAGCTGCCAGATGTACCAGCCGACGAAAGCGCTGAATGCGAGAGCCTCGAAAAAATTTAAGAATCGAAGAGTAGAGGATTCCATCGGATAGCTAATCAGCCCGGCGTTCTTCGTCCGGATGGCAGAGGTCGAGAAGCTGCAGCGCGCTCTCAAAAAGATGATCGATCTCTTTTTCGCTGACCTCGTACGGAGCGAGCAGTTGCTTCAGGTCGAAGTCCGGGAAGCCTCGATTGGTCACCCGCGCCGGCAGAAGTTCCCGCAAGCGGCGGGAATCGATGGATCCGAGTGCCCGGATTTCTTCGAAGACCACGCGCTGAAGTGGGTCTTCAAATACAGCGGGATCGAGCAACCTGCAAATCTCAAGGCGCGTCCCGCTCTTGATCAACACCGAGCAGAGAAACCGCAGCGTGTTTCTCTCGAGTTGAAATCCGCGGTCTGTTTCTCTTCTATGCATTGGAATGCTCTCAAACGCGCGTTTTCGATGCGACTTCACATAAGGACGAGGGCGCCAATAGAATTGACTGGAAATGCTGCGCAAGCCCCGCGCATCAAAGCTGGGCGGTCTACAATAAATGAGATGATACTGGGATGGACGAGGTTGCGTTCGGGAGAGAACGAATGGGGGAAAAACATCGTGTCGTCATTCTCGGCGGCGGATTCGGCGGGCTGGCGGCCGCGCAAAAGCTGAAGCGCGCTCCGGTCGAAGTCACCCTGATTGATAGGCGAAATTTTCACCTCTTTCAACCACTGCTCTACCAAGTGGCTACCGGTTCGCTGTCTCCCGGAGAAATTGCAGCCCCATTGCGCGGCGTGCTCAGCCGCCAGAAAAATGCACGAGTTCTTCTGGGCGAGGCGGCGGACGTAGATCCATTGGCAAAACGCGTGATTCTGCGCGACGGCGCGCACTTCGAATACGATTCCCTGATTGTGGCCACGGGAGCGCAGACCTCTTACTACGGCAATGATTCCTGGCGGGAATGGGCGCCGAGCCTGAAATCCGTCGAAGAAGCTACTGCGATCCGCCACAAGATTCTGTACGCGTTCGAGCGTGCCGAGCGCGCCGCCACACCGGAAGAAGCGCGCGCCTGGCTCACGTTCATCATCGTCGGTGCCGGCGCCACCGGGCTCGAACTCTCCGGAGCACTCGCGGAAATCGCCCGCGAGACGCTGCGGCACGATTTTCGGAAGATCGATCCGCAGAACGCGCGGATCATTTTGATGGAAGGCGCCCCGAGAGTGTTGGGCCCGTTTCCCGATGATCTGTCGGCCAAAGCAGAAAAATTAGTCACGCGCCTCGGCGTGGAAGTGATCAAAGGCGTGATGGTGACGAACATCGACGCGGCCGGCGTCACGTTCAAGCGCGGGGATTCGAGTGAGGTCCTTGCGGCGAAAACCGTCCTCTGGGCCGGCGGCGTCACGGCCACACCCTTCGGCAGAAAGCTTGCCGAGCGCACCAAGTCGGAGTCGGATCGCAGCGGCCGGTTCAAGGTGAATCGCGACCTAACTGTTCCTAACTTTCCGGATATTTTCATCATTGGCGATCTTGCCCACGCCGTCGATGAGAAGGGAGCGCCGCTGCCCGGTGTCGCGCAAGTCGCGATGCAAGGCGGAGCGTATGCCGCCAAGGTCATCCGTGCCCGATTGGGCGGCAAAAAAGAGCTGCCGCCATTTCATTATTTCAACAAAGGGGAGATGGCCGTCATCGGCCGCGCGGCCGCGGTGGCAAATATTTTTGGCATCCACGTTTCCGGGCTGCTGGCTTGGCTGATGTGGCTCTTCATCCACCTGATTTACATCGTGGAGTTTCAGAGTCGCGTTCTGGTTTTTGTGCAGTGGGGATTCGAATATCTGACGTTCAGCCGCGGCGCGCGCCTGATCACCGGCGAAGCCGCCACGGATTCGGTTGACCAGGCAAATACGATGGGTAACCGGAACGAATGAAACTAGGATGGAAGAAGAGATTGCACATTTCTCGTCCGTTGGGTTGGCGGGTTAGGAAGTCAGCAGCGGACGGCTTCTTTTCGCTCAGACGGTGGCGATGCGATCGGGAGTTTTTGCGGCACGGTAGATGGCTTCGACGAGGGCGACGCTGCGTCGACCCTCGAGGCCGTCGCAGGCGGGGGCTCGATTCTGCTGGATGGCCTGGAGAAAATCTTCGAGGACAGCTTGGTGGCCGCGGAAATCGCTGACAGCGGCGGAAGAGGCGCTTTGGTTTTCGTCGAGTGCGGCGGATTCGGTGGCGGCGGCTGGAGAGTTGCGGAGATTGGCAGCAATGATGCGGTCGTGTTCGAGAATGACGGTGCCTTCGGTGCCGGAGATTTCGACGCGGCGGGGGTAGCCGGGATAGGCGGCGGTGGTGGCGTGGAAAACGCCAAGGGCGCCGCTGGAGAATTCGAGGATGGCGGCCGCCGTGTCTTCGGCTTCGATTTCATGAAGCAGGGTGGCGGTGCGGGCTTGCACGCGAGCGACATCACCGAGGAGCCAGAGGAGCAAGTCGACAGTGTGGATGCCTTGATTGATGAGGGCGCCGCCGCCGTCGAGCGCTAGAGTGCCACGCCATCGCGAATTTGCGTAGTACTCGGGAGGGCGATACCACTTCACGCGGGCGTAGACAAATAAGAGCTTGCCGAGCAGTTCTTGGTCGAGCCAGTTTTTGAGTTGGCGAATGTGCGGCTTCAGGCGGTCCTGAAAAATCACACCGAGCTGGACTTTGGATTGTTTTGCGGCTGCGATAAGGGCGTCGGCGCGCGCGGTGCTGATTTCGATCGGTTTTTCCGTGAGGACATGCAGGCCGTGACGTGCGGCGGCGACGCCTTGGGTGGCGTGGAGGCCCGAAGGACTGCCAATGATCACGAGATCCATGGGGCGATGTTTTAAGAAGGCGTCGAAGTCTTCATAGGGTGTCCCGCCGTGTTCGCGGCAGAGGCGGGCGATTTTTTCGGCGTTGGTTCCGTGGATGGCTGAGATTTCGACTCCGGGGATAGCGCGTGCGGCACGCGCGTGAGTTTCCGTGATGTTGCCGCCGCCGATGAGGCCGATGTGGAAAGTCATGAAGAGTTTTCGGTTGTCAGTTTTGAGTTTTAAGTAAGGAAGAAGAATAGTTGGAATTGTGATTTTTTCCAAATGAAAGGATGGGGGCCGGCGAAGACGAAAGACGTTTGAAAGACAACCACAGTAACGAGATGAGAGATGCGCCGACAATGAGAATGCGCATGGTTAGCTGCGGACTCGAACGACGACTTGCTGCTGGGCGTCTTCGAAGGTGATGCGCTGGCCAGTCTGCATGGCAGCGATAGTCATGCAGCAGGTCAAATCTTTTCCGGCACAATATAAGGTGCGCGATAACTACCACGCAGGAGGCGGTTGGCTTCCTCATCGCCAATGACCTGCTCCTGCGCGGAATCGAATTGCAGCGTACGCCCCAGACGGTACGAGGCATTGGCTAGGTGCACCAGCGTGGTCGAGATGTGGGCTTCCTCAATCGGCGAATGAATATCCTGGGCGCGACGGCTGCGAATGCAATCGATGAAGTTTGCGTAATGGTCGCCTGAACCCTTGCCATGTGGCCCAGGTTCGGTCTCATCAGTCAGCCACGTCTTGTAGGTATCGTATCCATCGACGCCGAGAAAGCCTTTTGATCCATAGAAGATGTTGCCAACGGTATTCGTCTTTGCATCTCTTGGCCCCAAAGCCTGTTTGCTAGCAGGCTTTTTGTTTGCATCGGCGCTGAGTCCCGCGGGGGGTACACCACTGGTCCCGTAAGTGCCGGTGCCTATCTCCACTTCGTGATTGGTGATCCAGTGCCGCACTTCGAGTTCCATCATCTTCCGCTTGCCCCCCGGACCATCGAAACAGAAGGTAGCATTCAAAGTATTGGGTGTCTCCTGGTCGTCGTCGAACATGAAGTGTCCACCCATGGCAGACACAGATACCGGGAAGCCAACACCCAAACCCCAACGCGCAATATCGATTTCGTGGATTGCCTGGTTGCCGACTTCACCGTTCCCGGTGTCCCAGATCCAATGCCAATTGTAGTGAAAGCGATTGCGCGTAAACGGCTTCAGGGGAGCGGGGCCGGTCCACAGATCATAATTAACGCCGGCCGGAACAGTTTCCACTGCAGCGTGCCCGATCGATGGCCGCCACTTGTAGCAAAGCGCGCGGGCCATGTACACGTCGCCGATCGTGCCGTCACGGAGCTGCTGAATGGCTTCCTGCATTCCCGGGTTCGATCGCGACTGGCTGCCGTGCTGGCAAATTCGGTTGTACTGCTTTACGGCACGCACCAGTTGTCGTCCTTCAAACCAGTTATGCGAGCACGGCTTTTCTACATACACATCTTTACCGGCCTGGCA
>WNFB01004142.1_pt1 | contig 12891 bp, 13 predicted proteins | sample 5400501 | NCBI WGS metagenome assembly WNFB01 (sample SAMN13153341, study PRJNA577476) | soil metagenome | isolation source: 200 cm saprolite under Douglas fir tree site 2 hole 1 | place: USA:California | collected 2015-04-18
TTCGCGACGAGCGCCTGCACGGTCGCATCGACATCCTCCACGCGGAACGCGACATGATCGAGGCCCTCCCCGGGGAGATACGGCGTCGCGTGAGGAGAGCCGGGAGGGTACCAGTTCAGCTCGAGCCGCTGGCCCGAGAGGGGGTCCCGCAAGAGGACGTACGAACCGCCGCCCGTGGTTGCATTATCGCCTCCGGCGATCCTCTGCAGGCCGAAGAATCCGGAATACAATGCCAAGGACCGCTCGAGGTTCTGGACTCTGATGCCGGTGTAGCTCAGGTACATGGCACCGGGATAGCTGCACGACGGAAATGTTCATCTCCGTCTCGTCAATGAACGGTCGGGCCGGGGAGCCGGGTCGGTGTACGCATGGTTCAGATCTTCACGCGCGAGGAGTTGAAAGCGAAGCTCGACCGAAACGACGTCTTCCAGCTCGTCATGGCCATGGACCAGTGGCACTACGAGGCGTGCCGAATCCCCGGGTCGATTCTGTTGTCCGATAAACGCGACGCGGGGAGACTACTCCGGAAAGACCAGGAGGCCATCGTGTACTGCTCCGATGACGCGTGCTACGCGAGCCGGGCCGCTGCGGATTTCTTGGAGAAGTCCGGCTACACGAAGGTCGGTCACTACCCGGGCGGCTTGCATGATTGGAGCGCGGCCGGCTACCCGCTTGTGGGTACGATGATCTCCGACCCGGTACGATCCTGAGAAAGATGACGCGGGACGGACCGGTCCGAGGCGAATCCGACTACAGGACTTCGAGGACCTTCACCGCGACGATGAACGCGAAGACGACGAGGAGCGGGCTGATCGGCACGAGGAGCGTGTGGGACAGGACCTTCGACCGCATGCTGCCCGATTCCTCCGCGTGGGCGCTCGTCAGCTCACGCATGATCAGGAACAGAATGAGGGCGGCGACCGCCGCGGCGCCGAAGCTCCCCGCGAGGAACGTCGACGTGACGGTGACGACGGTTGTAATCATGTGATGCTCCCTTCTGTCCAATAAGGTCGATGGAAGGTTGGTCTATATAAATACATCCTCGATGAGTGTTCGTTTCGACCATCAATCGTGAGAATCGTCAATTCGGCCGGCCTCTACTTCCGTTTCCCCTTCCCGCCGCTGACGAGGGCCGCGATCGTCGCCGCAACGTACGCTCCGATTCCGATCCAGCTGTAGCTGATGCCTAGGATGAGCGCCGTGTTCAACGCAAAATTCGTCTGCGCAAAAGCGTCGGCCCCCGGGAGCATCATGCCCGAGATCCCGAGGATCAGCGCGGAGGCGGCGGCGGGGCCGACGACGTACCGTCCGAGGAGCTTCTGCCGCTGAACGAGTCGCGACTTGCGGATGGCAACCTCCCGGTCCGTCGCCTCGATCGTCGGGACGTCCGGGATGCCGGCTGGCTCCATCTCCATTGCCCGCGCGTCGCGAGCCGCGCTCGCTTCGACTTCGCTGAGGCTCTCGAGGAGCTCGTCGATGTCGCGGTCGACGTGGTCTCGACCTGAGGTCGTGTCGGGGAGCGGCGGCGGCAACGCGTTCGAAGTTGGGTTGTTCCACGAGCCGCGATCGAACTTTCCCTCGAGTTCGCGAATCTGGCGAGCGAACGAACGGCGGATGCTGAGGCCGAGCCCGCCCAAGCCGACGAGGAAGATCGCTGCGACGAGCATGTACGTCGTGTAGATCCAGCGCGTGATGTCCGCGGGGAACCACGCCGTCGCTTGGCTGCCGGCGAAGGTCCACGAGAAGTACGCGACGATGGCGAAGAAAACGCCGAAAATGATCGAGAGCGTCCTCGGTCTCATCGCTTCGCCATCCGACTCCACAGTCCTACCGGGGAGTCGGATATACTTCATCCCCTCCTTCTCATTTTTGATATCCGCTCGCTCGCCGTCCAAAAGGTATATCCCGCCCAGGGTCGTGCGTCCTCCTGAGGAGGGCCGGATTCCTTCGGAGTCGGCCCGGACGGAGGGATCCGTTGAGCGGTTACCGGACGCGCGAGAGACCGTCGGCAGCGCGGGAATTCGCCATCGTCAGCCTCGCCGGTTTGGCTTCGTTCCTGTTCCTCAACCACGAGAACCTCTACCTGAGGGAGCCCTTCGCCCTGTCGAACGCCCCGATCGAGGCATACTTCCTCGCGACGATCGTCATCTACCTGTTCCTGCGGATGCTGATCATCGCGGTGGAGATGCGCCCGACCCGGTCCCGCAACGGAGCGATCCGATGCCCAGAATGCGGACAGCGCCTCGACACCTTGACCGCCGCGGGACGCGACGCCCACCGCCGGATCGAGCTCACGCCGAAGCCTTCCGAACGAGAGATCGTCTCCGCGGTAGCCCTCCGCAAGGCCGTCGATGCCGCGCATTTCTCGACCCGCGCGTCCAAGGCCGTTTCCCGAGACGACCTCTCGACCACAGCTCAGGACCTGGAGAACGTGTCGAGCCGCGATCTGGTCGCCGCGATTGACGACCCGGACCTACTCGAGCGCCTCCGGCACAGCCCGAATCCCCCGCGGGATCCGCGCCTCAAGCGCTGAGCCCGACGAAGACGAGCAGCTCCTCGAGGATCCGGTACGTGAATCCCCAGATGAGCCGGCCATCGTAGGTGAACGAGGGGACGTTCAACTCCCCGAGGATCGTCGTGACGGTCGCCCTCCCTTGATTTGCCAGCAGGTCGGAAAGGGGGACCCAGAACACGGCGGCCATCTCAGGTCCGGCGGTCGCTCCCAATCGCTCCGTCGCCAGCGCCACAAAGGGAACGACCAGCACCTCCGGTTTGTTGCCGGGCGCCCGCGGAGGCATGTGTCCGAGGATCTCGGCGCGATTCTCGAGATCGATGCCGACTTCCTCTCTCGTCTCGCGGGTCGCGGTCGCGAGCATCGTCGGGTCCTCCGCCCGATGCCGTCCGCCCGGAAGGCCCACCTGCCCGGACCAGGGGTCGCCTTCGCGTTTCGTCCGCTCGCCCAGGAGGACCTCGAGGCCATGAGGGCCGTCGCGCAGGATGATCATCACCGCGGCGGCGGGTTTCGCCTTCAGTTCCGCCTCAGCGAGTTCGACGGGCAGCAGGAACTTCCGCAGGCGTTCGAGGGAGGCTTCGGACACCCGGAAGCGGCCTATGCCCTTTCGGAATATAAGGGATTCATCCACCTCCCGACAATGTTGATATACGTGTGTTTACATCAACACAGACGTGCCGGTGAAGACGGTCACCCTCTCCGAGGACGCATACGTGGCGCTGGCCGCGCTCAAGAAGGACGGCGAGAGTTTCAGCGACGTCGTCCGCCGGCTCGCCCGCGGGAACCGGTCGCTCCTCGAATTCGCGGGGGACTGGAAGGATTTCCCGGAGGAGAAGATGACCGCGTACCTCGCCTTCCTCGAGGCAGGGGATCGGCTCTCGAAGGCGAAACTCCGCCGTGAACTCGGGCGCCGCCGGAAGTGACAGGACTGGTCAGCCTCGAGACGTCGTTCCTCATCGATCTCTTGAGGAAAGACCCGGCCGCCGTGGCGCGCGCGCAGATCCTCGAGGCGTCGGGCGAACCGAGGTGCGTGACGGCACCGGCCGCCGCCGAAATTCTGATTGGCGCCACGCTGCGCGGGGGACGAGCGCTCGAACGGGCCCGTGAACTCCTGGCGTCCCTCGTCCTCCTCCCCTTCGACTTCGAGGCCTGTGAGGAAGCAGGCCGGCTCGGCGCTCAGCTGATTTCGCATGGTGAAGAACTCGCGAGTTCGGACCTGTTCATCGCGGCCATCACGAAGCGGCATGGCCAACGGCTACTCACGCGGGACCGGGCCTTCGCCCGAATCCGGGGCCTGACGGTGGAGACCTACTAGTGTCTGCGGGAGGGCCGCGCACTCCCCTTTCGACCGTTCGGGAGGACGCTCTCAAGCGGGGCTGGCTGCCCGCTTGCGCCGCCGCTCCCGCATCCACAGCCCGAGGGCGACCAGCGCGATCCCCGGGGCGATGAGGGCCGACCCGACGGTGATGAACTCAGGCTCGATCCCCGCGACACGATACGACACCCGGACGTTCTGCGCCGAGTTCTCGGACCCGTGGCCGTGCGCGAGGACGAGAAAATAAGTGCCGGAACTCGGGAGATCGATCGCGAAGGAACCGGAGGAGCCGTTGAGCGAAAACAGGCCATTGCCCCACCCGATGAACGCATACAGTTCGTATTGTTTCTCGCCGAAGACGTACAGGTTCACGACGTCGCCCGCGAGCGCCGCGAACTGCCCGGACATGCGGCTGCTGCCAATCACCTTGAACTGGTACACGTAGAACCACGAAGGTCCGGGAGGAATCGTCGCGACCGCCCCCTGCGTCCCTTGCAAGAATGAAGCCGCGAGGAGCGCTTGTCCGGAGAGAAACAGCACGCCACCGACGAGGAGGAGGACCCGCGGCGCCTTCCAGAGATGCGCAATCGCTCGGAGGCTGCCTCTCCCCTCCACCGCCCCGCTCCCGCGGGGGGAATCGGCGTCAGGCTATTTCTCCGTTCGCAACGCAGGTTGGACGACGCTTCCAAGCGAACCGAAAATCGTTTTCACATTGTGCGGCTGACAAAAACCGGTCCAGAGACAACATATACACCACCGAGGAACTCGTAGTCCGGAGGGCTTGTGGGCGTGGAGCGAGAGGTCTCGGGGGGGACCTCTCCCGTGCCAATCGCGGCGTCGTATTCGCGGTTCACCGCGGGGCTCAGTCGCGTGCGAGGGTATTGTGTGACGGAAGAAGGAGACTCCCTGTCCTTGGCGTTCGAGCCATGGTTCACGGAATCGGGGAGGTCGTTCGCCGTCCCCTGCATGCGAATCGTATTCCGCCGGGAGGGCGAGCGCATCATCCTGGAACGATTTGAGATCGAGGATGCGGACGAGCCGCGGACGGTGAACATCGATGCGGCCCACGATGCCTTGCAGGCCTGGATGGACTGCATGGCGGACTAGCCGCCGGCGCCGCGTCACAGGCTCTCCTTGCCATTAATACGACGACGCATCGGGCACGCCGCAGCCTTGTGCGCGAGGCGATGAATTCCGTTCCTCGGCCTCCTTCCCGCGATCGATGAGATCTTGTGACAAGCACCGCGGGCTACGGAATTCTCTGGAAGCCGAGTGTTTCCAGGTCTCGGTCGAAGGAGAACGCGGTGTCGATGCCTTCCCGCTGCATCAGAATCTGGGTCGTGCAATCCGTGTACGAAACGCGCGAAGAAGCGTATCGCCGGAATGCCGTGTCGGCCTCCCCCTCGACCTCTTCGGAGACATGCAGCACTCGCAGGGACGGAGAGCTCCGGATCAGGCCGAGGACGGACACAGCGACGCGTCCACCCGCCTCGTAGAGGAGAAACGTGACGGTCTCGTCGACCACGTAGTTCGACGTGTAGAGGAGACGGAACGGTTGGCGGGCTTTCGAGATTCCGTCAAAGACGCCGATTGCGGCTGCGTGATATCGATCGTCTTTCAGAGCCCGGGCGATGAATGCTCCGGAGTCCACGAACAGTTTCACCGTTTGCGCCGCCGGTAGAGGACCTCGTCGACCTTTGAAGCGTCCGTGCGTTTGCCCGTCGAGAACGTCTTGGACAAATCGAAGAGCGGGTCCCAAGACAGATCTCCTTCCCGAGACGCCCATTCGGAGAGAGCCTGTCGCGCGGCCTCCTTCAAGGTGAGCCCTTTGGCCTCCGCGGTCCGCAAGACGAACGAATAAACTACGGGATCAACCTCCGTTTGAATGACCTTCTTCCCACGCATCTGAAAAGGAAGCGGGAATGGACTATTTACATGTTTTCATTACATGTATCTACTAAATGGGGAAGCCTTTCCCCGTCGCCAAGAAGCAGCCGACTCGTTGGCCGCTCGCACCGCTGCGGATCCTGCCGATCTCCCCTCGTGGACGACCCTCGGCACCACCAAGCAGCGGCAGGCCGAAGGGCGAGGAGCTCGCGATCGAAGAGATCGTCTAAAACAACCGGGGGGCCTGATCTCGCCTGAAAGCGGACACACTTAACGGGAGCCGCCTCGCCCCCCCATGACGGGAACGACTCGGCGCTGTTTGTCGATTCGACAGCGCTGCTGACCCGGGACCGTGGAGGTTCACCTAGGTGGCGACGGGAGGTCGGACCAACTGGCCGTGCCGGAGGAACGCCCGGAGTGCCGCCCACGACCGGATCCCGTAGGCCCAAGCGAGGGCGACCAGGACGACGGCGCCCACGACTTCCGTGGAAACGACGATCGGGTCGGTGAACAGCGTGTGGATGAACGTCGACAGGCTCCATGTGCCCCGATGGAACGGTCCCCCGAACGGCCAGAGCGCCGCGTTCGGCCACTCCCACATCTCGTCGAGGACGAGGTGCGTCGCGACGCCGAAGCCGATCCACTGGAGCATCCGGAACGCACGGATCCGACTCGCGAGGATGGTGCCGCCGAGGAAGAGCAACGAATGGGCCCAGAGCCGACCTTGCAGCTCAAGCAGGAGTCCGAGCGGCTTGTCGATCAGCTCCGGCAAGAGCGTTCCGAGGAGGACGATTCGGAAGTCGATCGAGCTCGGTCGACGATAAGTGAGGAGCCACGCCGCCCCGAGGCCGATGCCCACGTGGGCCAGGATGAACACGGCATCGATGGGATGGAATGCTTGCGGATGACTTTTGCGCCCATTCTCAGATGCGCGAATTCCCGGGCGGCAGAGATGCGCAGTCGACGCACCCTTGCGTTGCGGGCCCTTGATCGAAATCAGGTGGGCGGGGTCCGTCTCCGGCGGCGACGCCAAAGGAGCCCCGCCACGATTCCGGCTGCCGCGACGACGATGAGCGCGTACGTCAGGAGGCCCAGGTCCAGGCCCGCCGGATTCGGGGTCGCAGGGTTCGTCCCGAGGAATTCGTTCATGTTCGCGGCACTTCCATCGTTCGAGGTAAGCGACGAAAGATTCCAGTTCGATTCGATCGTCGCGAGGAGAGAGAAGTGATTGTAGGCGATGGACGACGTGAAACCCTTCTTCGCGACCGGGCCGGCCCAGACCGTGTACAGGTTCGGGCGGCCGCTCCCGCCGCTGTCCTCGTCGAAGGTGATGAAGAGGGCGGCCCTCGTCGTCTTGAAGACGGTGCTGTTCAGGATCTGCGGGACGAGGGTCTGGAGGTACTTGTCCCCGGTGGAGACCGAGCAGCTGTGCATGTTGTTGCAATTGTTCGGGGTGAGCCACATGTAGTTCGAGGCCGTCGACGTCGACCCGAGATCGCTCAAGAGGGTGCTCGCGCCGGTTCCTGCCGGGATGACCCGGTTGCAACGGGTCGCGTTGTTGGCAGTGCCGCCATAGTAGACGAATGGATCGTGATGGACGATGTACAGTCCCGAATCGCTGCCGTAGCAGTTGCTGGGCATGTCCTCCATGTACGCCTTCCACGTGAGGCTCGCATTGACCAGCCGGTCCACGATGCTCTGAGAATTCCAAGCGGCGTTCGTGCACGGGTTCGAATGCGGGCCACCGTCATATCCGCCGCAGCCGAAGTCGGTACCGCCGCTTAGGCACAGATAGTTCGGGAGACTCGGGCGGTTGCAGTCGACGTAACGGGTCGCGAGTCCGTTGGCGTTCGCGAGGCCGGTCATGTAGGGCGCCGAGCCACCGCACGAGGTCATGATGTTACAGATCGCATGGTTCTCCATCAGGATGATCAGGATATAGTCGAAGTTGCGCCCGGAGGTCGTGTTGATGACCGGATTGTTGGCCGGTCCGGACTCGGGTTTCGGCCCGCCAACGAGGCCGCCGGGGAAAAACGAGATCGGAGGCGGGGCATGCAGGTTGAACGCGAGCAGCATCGCTCCGACCAAGAAGAAGGCGGCAGCGCGGGGAGCCCTAGGCTTGTCTGCGGAACTCTCTTTTGGCATGAATCGCGGCGGCACGACGACAACCGGATATTAACTCTTGCACTCGACCGTCTCTACATGAAAACGAGGGACGTCGCGTGGAACGTAAGAACAGAAGTAGAACACAGAAAGGTTCACGGAAGTCCGGGACCCCGACTCCTCCGGATCAAAAGGACGACGGCGGCGATTGCGAGGATGATCAACGTAATCACGACCGTAAGCTGGACGCCCTCGTACCCACCGGCTGGGGAGACCGCGGCGCTCACTCGGAACATCACGGTGCTCGTCGCCGAGTGCCCCGCTCGGTCGAACACGGTCACGGTGACCGTATGGGATCCGTCGATGAGGCCATTGAGGCGATGGGAGGTCGCTGTGGCCGGGAGCGTGATCGCCTCCCCGCTGTCCACAAGGATCGTGACGTGATCGATCCCGGACATGGCATCCGACGCAGCCCAAGTTACCATCGTCGAGGACGAGTTCAGAACAGCCCCGTTCGCGGGGGCAGTGATGGAAACTAACGGAACCACCGTATCAACCATTACGTCCGCGCTGGTCGTGACCGCGTTCCCGGCCCAATCGACCGCGTCAAGGCGGACCGTGTGCAAGCCGTCCGAAAGGCCCGTGAAGGTGTATCCCGTGCTGGTGGCGGGCAGAGCCGTCACCGGACCTCCATCGAAGCTCACGTCGAAGTGGTTGATGCCGGAGGTCGCGTCGGCCGCGGTCCACGTCATCGTGAAGTGGGAGAAGGCGACGACGGCACCCGCCATCGGAGACGTGATGGCCACGCTGGGGGGCGTCGTGTCCACAATGACAGACACTGAGACCGTCGTGGAGTGACCGGCACGGTCAAAGGCGGTCACCGCAAAGGTGTGGCTTCCATCCGCGAGGCTCGCGAAGGTGTAAGCCGTCCCGGACAGGGAGATAGGCCCGTCCCCGTCAATGCGGACCTCAAAGTGGTCGAGCCCGGACGTGCCATCGGAGGCCGTCCAAGTTACCGCAACGGTCCCCGCAGCCGAGAACGAACCATCCGCAGGGCCGTCGATGCCTAGGGCGGGCGGCCGCGTGTCGATCCAGATCGACGTCGACTGGGTCGCGCTCGCAACGCCCGCAACATCGGTCGCCCGGAACTGGAGGATGTGCGGACCATCGCTCAGCGTCAAGGCCGAGCTATAAACTAGCCACGGACTGCCATCCGTCCGAAACCAGATTCCGGCCACCCCACTGCCGGCGTCGGACGCGCTCAAGGTGGCGGAAACATCCGAGATGTACCAACCGTTGCTTCCCCCAGTGCCTGACAGGACTACCGCCACCGTGGGGGGAGTTGCATCGACCCAGATTCCCGCGGAGTGCACTGGCTCAACGAGCCCCGCGACGTCGATCGCATAGTACTGCAAGGCATGTTGACCGTCGTCCAAGATGAACCCGCCCGAATAGGCGAGCCAGGGGCCGGTGTCGACCCGATACCAGATGCTCGCCACTCCGCTCGAGCCGTCCGAAGCGCTCAAGGAGACCGTCACATTGGACATGTACCATCCGTTGTTCCCGAGCGTGCCCGAGAGGCTCTCACTCGTCGCGGGCGGCGTGGTGTCGACAAAGATGCTCGTGGAGTGGACCGCCTCGCTCAGGCCCGCGACATCGGTCGCGAAGTAGTCGAGCGAGTGCTGACCGTCTGTGAAAGTCACGACGTTGGGGCAGGGCACCCAAGGTCCGCTGTCCACGCGGCACGCAACGGTCGCGACCCCACTCCCGGCGTCGAACGCAGTCAGCGTTCCGGACATATTGGAAATGTACCAACCCTGATCGCCGGGCGTTCCCGACAACGTGAGATCCGTCGTGGGTGGGGACATGTCAATCGAGACGTCCGCGGTCTCGACCCCCTCGACGTTGCCAGCGACGTCCGTGGCGAAGTACTCAAGGAGATGTCGACCCTCGCTGAGGACGAAGGGGCCGGCGTACGGCACCCAAGATCCGTTGTCGACGCGGTAGGATATGCTGGCAACCCCGCTCGTCCCATCCGTGGCGTTCAGTCCGAAGGTGACGTTCGAGATGAACCATCCGTTGTCGCCCGGTGTACCGGAGATCGTGGCGGTCGTGTCCGGCCCGGAGGCATCAATCCAGACGTTCGTTGTGCCCACCGGTTCCACAAGACCCGCGACGTCGGTTGCGTAGTACTGCAACACATGTGCACCGTCGCCGAGGACGAAGGGACCGGAGTACGTCTCCCAGAGACCGCTGTCGACCCGGTACGCGATGCGCAAGACACCGCTCCAGGTGTCGACGGCACTCAAGGTGACGGTTACGTTCGTGATGTACCAGCCGTGATCGCCGAGGGTCCCTGAGAAAGTGACGTCCGTGGCAGGCGGGACCGTATCGATCCAGACGTTCGTCGTTTCCACCGGTTCGACGTGACCGGCCACGTCCGTCGCGTAGTACTGGACGATATGCTGACCGTCGCTGAGCGAAAACGAGCTCGAGTAGGGTCCCCACGAGCCGTTGTCCAGCCGGACCGAGATGTTGGCAATGCCGCTGGGCCCGCCGGTGGCGCTCAACGTGACAATCACATCCGAGACATACCACCCGTTGTTCCCGAGGATACCGGACAGAGTGATCGTGGTCCTTAGCAGTGAGGTATCAATCAAGACCGTCGTTGCCTCTACGGGTTCGACGAGGCCCGCCAGGTCGGTCGCGTAGTACTCCACGAAGTGGTCGCCGTCGGAGAGAGTGAAGACGCCCGAGTACGTCGTCCAAGATCCGTTGTCCACGCGGTACGAAACGTTCGCGATCCCGCTCTGCGCATCGAACGCGCTGAGCGTCACCGATACGTTGGACGTGTACCAACCATTGTCGCCGAGGGTCCCCGAGAGGGTTGCGACCGTCACGGGGACGTTCGTGTCAATCGCAACGGATGTGGAATGCGCCGCCTCCACCAACCCTGCGCGGTCGGTCGCGTACGACTGAAGGACGTGCGGCCCGTCGCTTAGGAGGAAGGGGGTCGCATACGTGGTCCAAGCGCCCGAGTCGACGCGATAGGAAATGCCGGCAATCCCGCTCGTGGCATCCGTCGCGGTCAGCGTAACCGTCACGTTCGAGACGTACCATCCGTTGTCGCCGAGGGTCCCCGAGAGCGTCACATCGCTCGCTGGGGGCGCGGTGTCGATCTGGATTGTTGCGGAGTGCGTGAGCTCGTTGACGCCCGCGTGGTTCGTCGCGTTGTATTCGAGCGGGTGAATGCCTTCCCCGGTGACCATGAAGGACGCGGAGAGGAGGGTCCACGCACCCCCATCGAGCCGATACGAGATCGAGTCCGGAGGAGAGGTCCCGTTGACGAGTGCCAAGGTCACGTTGACGGCCGAGGTGTACCAGTTCGCGGAACCGAGCGTCCCTTCGAACGTCGCCGTGGAGCTCAGCAGGTTGACACCGCTGACGGATCCATTCAGGACGGCGAAGGAGTTCGGCGATTCCACGTTGCCGGCCACGTCGGCGGCACGGTAGTCGACCGTGTGGGAACCGTTTTCGTCGACCGTGAACTCCGCCGTGTAGTTCGTCCACGGACCGCCGTCGACCCGGTACCTCGTCACGGCCACGCCCGACGTGGCATCGCTCGACTCGAGTGTGACGACGATCGGCGTCACGAAGACGCCGCCGTCCACGGTGCCAGCGAAGGTCGCGGAGCTCACCGGCGGGGTGCCGTCCTTCTGGAACGAGGTGCTCTCGGTCGTCTCGACGTTGCCGGCGTTGTCCGTCGAGTTCGCTCGGATCGTGTGGTTGCCATCGGGACCGACGCCGAACGGACTTTGATAGGCCTGCCACGCGCCTCCGTCCACGCTGTAGTCCGTCGACGACACCCCGCTGAGATCGTCGCTCGCGGTCAAGGTCACGGTCACATTTCCCGTGAACCAACCGTCCGGGCTCTGCGCCCCGGACAGCGACGCTGTCGTGACCGGCGCTGCGCCGTCCACCGGCACCTGCCTGTCGGTTTCGTTCATCGTGCCGTTCGTGTCCCTGACTTGGAGGGCGGCCGTATAGACGCCCGCTGAGCCGTACGGATGGTCCGCGATGGGGGACGCACTCCATGTCGTGTCCCAACTCCCGTCGTCCGTCCAGTCCCATCGGAACTGCAAGCTCGAGTTGGGATCGGGGGCGGTGGAGGCGGAGCCGTTGAAGGTGACGTTCATGGCCACCTGAGGCCAGGCCGGCGCATGGTTGAAGCGCGCGGTGGGGTTCTGAGGTGGCGGGGGCGGAGGCGGGGTCACGAAGAACTCGTTCATGTTCGCCGCCGCCGAGTCGTTGCTCGTGAGGGGAGTCAAGTTCCAGTTGGACTCGAGCGTGGCGAGGAGGGAGAAGTGGTTGTACGCGGCGGACGAGGTGTAGGCCGTCTTCGCGACGGGACCGGCCCAGACCGTGTAGAGGTACGGTGCCCCCGCTCCGCTGCTGTCCTCGTCGAAGGTGAGGAACAAGGCGGCTCGTTGGGTCCGGAACACGGTGCTGTTGAGGATTTGCGGGACCAGACCGGACAGATACGTGTCCCCCGTCGTCACGTTGCAGTCGTGCATGTCGTTGCATAGGTTCGGCGTCAGCCACATGTAGTTCGAAGCGGTCGACGTCGAATTCAGGTCGTCGAGGAGGGCGTCGTCCGAACTGCCCGCGGGGATCACCAGACCACACCGGGTCGCGTTGTTCACGACGTCGCCGTAGTACACGAACGGATCATGTTTGACCGCGTACAACCCCGAGGTGGTCGTCGAACAGTTGTGCGGCATGTCATCCATGTACGCCTTCCACGAGAGGCCGCCGGCCTCGAGCCGGTCCGCGATGTTGGGGGACCCCCAGGCCACGTTCGTGCAAGTGTTGGAGTGCGGACCGCCATCGTAACCGGTGCAGCCGAAATCAGTGCCTCCGGTGAGGCAGAGGTAGTTTGGGAGACTCGGCTTCGTGCAGTCCACGTAGTGGGTCGCGAGTCCATTGGCGCTCGCGAGGCCCGTCATGTACGGGGCTTTGCCGCCGCACGAGGTCAGGATGTTGCAGATCGCGTGGTTCTCCATCAGAATGATCA
>WNFB01006305.1_pt1 | contig 12891 bp, 10 predicted proteins | sample 5400501 | NCBI WGS metagenome assembly WNFB01 (sample SAMN13153341, study PRJNA577476) | soil metagenome | isolation source: 200 cm saprolite under Douglas fir tree site 2 hole 1 | place: USA:California | collected 2015-04-18
ATGACGTTTTGTTTTGTCGACCTTCTAAGGAGACACCTTTTTCTCTCTTTTTACAATGCTTCTCCCCTTTTATCCACCTTTTTCCTCATTTCGCCTGCTTGTTGGTATCTCGTTGCGCAACTCGTGGGTATAAAGAATAGCTCTCCCAAGATCAAAGCGAATATGCTCTAAGGCTTGTTGATATGTCATCACTGTTTCATCATAACGTTTCAAGTTCATGAGTATCTCGGCCTTATCTAGCCAGACTTGTATATTGGAAGGGACAAGTTGGGTTGTCAGATTATAGGTTATGATCGCCTCATTGTAGCGCTCAAGTCGGCGAAGAATATCACCGATAGCTTGGTAAGCAAGAGGTTTAACTTCTCTCGAAGCATAATGAAGAGCTTGTTTATATGCCTCTAACGCCTTATCATAGTGCGTAAGAATTGTCAAAACACAGCCTTTCTCGATATAACCAATAACATGAGAAGGATCTAATTGAATAGCCCAATCAAATGCCTTTAACGCTTCTTGATATTTTTTCATACCTACGAGCGAACGACCCTTTCCTATATAACCAATGGCATAAGCAGGTTTCAGGACCACTGCTTGATTGAATGAGTCAAAAGCCTTCTCATAACTTTTTGCGCGTAAAAAGAGATCTCCCTTGATTTGATAGAACAAGGGATTCTCTGGGTCATCCCGGATGGCCTGATTACAGTCTGATAATATTTCCCCAATCCTCTCCGCTTCAAACTCTTCCAAAGCATAACTTATTTGCCAACGCGCACTAGTTGTCTTGGGGTCTGTTCCACCGATAATAGGGTTACGATCTTTGTATAGAGTTTGCTCACATATTGCAAAAGACAATTTTTGAATCTCTTGTTCAACACGAGTTGCATAAAGTGTCTCAACGATTATACGAACCGCCATTGCAACGTTATGCAACGCTTCGTCTTGATTATCCCACAAAGTAATGGGCTTTCCACCGGTTGGCAAAGCCGGAAGTTTACCCAATGGTAATTTTTCCCAATCTGTCGGGCGCAAAATAATAGGGAGAACATGAGATTTTCCTGCCTCATGCCGCTCAAGAGCCTCACTCATCTCTACACTATAGCAATAATCTGAATTAATGAAGTCAGCACTAACTAGGAGCAGAATGACGTTGGCAAGATTCAGATTCCTAATAGCCTCATTTTTCCAATCCTGGCCAGCAAGGATCTTGTTATTACTCCAATTAGTAATGTGGTATAGACGCTTCAAAGTACTCAAATGCTTTTCAAGCTTATTTTGCAGAAGTTCATCCTCTGGTGCATAACAATAGGCAATCCGTATAGCTTCTGGTATCATGACAGCATCCTCTCTTTTACAACATCTCCTAGCTTAAAACTACATGCAAAATTACGCTGACGCCTTTAAATAGGATGCCATACCGAATCTTGTGTAACGGCACATTGCAGAAAAGCCAGGAAGCTAGGTCTGGACTGGGTTTAGCGTCTTCTCATTGTACATCCTTACACAACAATCGATATGGCATCTTTAAATAGCCTTATATGAAGCTTGAGGTACTTTCTCACATCTATTCGGCCTTGCCTAATAACTACGTTTTCTCATGCTGTATTAACTACATCCTTGGTAATAGTTCGTATGTGGTTAATCTCCAAAGTACAATTAATCTGCATCAGCAAGCAATGAATCAGTCGAAAACTTCCTCTGTAGAAGTGTGTGGAGGGAAAGTAACCAAGAATCATCCCGAATGTGATGCGCTTCTAGTCTACCATATAAGGTCATCCCATTTCATACAGAAGAGTGATTTCCTTGAACATTACATCTGCAGTGTGCCAACAATTCTTCAAGGTATACAATTTGCCGTTGCAAAGCAAGGATCATCTTTTTCAGTTGCGTAACCTCCTGATTTGGGCTGCGCTCTCCCAGTTTGGCAAGCTGTGCTTCTTTCTGGTAGTATTCCGCATCAGCCTGTGCTTTTTTCAGATCTTCTTGCAGTTGCTGAATGGTTTTTTGATAGATATGCTCCGCCTGCCGCCGCTGGATAGTGGAATTCGCCTTTTGAACAAGCGTGAATAGGTCCGTTCTCCGGTAGACCGTCGCAACGGAAACCCTGGCCTCTTTTGCGACGGCTGGAACGGTGATTTCGTGCGGCTTCATCCCACGCCGGAGCATGGCCAGGACTGTGACACGTACTTGCTGGTAATGCTGTTCAGCCACCTGTTTGCGAGATTGAACGAGCCCATCAGGATGCTGGTTCTGTGGGCGGTAACTGTTTTTGGAACGCATGGCCCCCTCCCGGTGCAAACATCTCAACAAGTTGGTCAATGGTCCCCAGGTGCTGCCACCAGGGACGAAGTTTTTCGGCCAGGTCATCGAGGAAACGACGCTGCTCAAGGATATCGGTTTCCATTAAGCGCTGGCCCAGGGCGCTTTTGAACGAGTCTTGAAGATGGTGAAGATGAAACTGGAACATCCCAGGTAATGCTCTAAAGAGACGGTATAGGCGATCCCGCCCTCAACGATTTGCCCTGGAGCAGAGCCAAGGGCATGACGCACATCCCGCAGGCGCTTTTCCGCAAAGATCTGTTGCACCTCATTGGTAGTATCTTCCAGTAAGAGATGAAGATACCGAAGATGCATCGGCACCGTTTTGTGTCCATGCAACCGCATATTGTGCGCCAGCGACACTCCTGCACGCTGGGCTCGGCTCACACTGTTGTGGCGAAAGACATGCGTGGTAATCGGCAAGAACGCAGCTAAGGGGGTATCGCATTTGGGACAGAACATCTCTCCCGACAAGGCCTCACCATCGCAGGCGAAATCTTCTGTCAGGACGTGACAACAGCGCGCTCCAAGCTTTCCGGAAAGTGGTGAGCCACAGCAAGGACAGATCGTGATGCCCGCCTGAGCCGCGAAGTAATCACACCGCTGCCCCTTGCGTCGCCGATGTTGGCAGGAACTCTGGTACGTATCGAGTTGAAAAAGGCCATCAGGATTGGTCTTTGCAGCAATGCATAAGGCTTCGGTAAGCGCATTCCCTACCCGAGTGCTCGAAAGACATCCTCGTTTCTTCAACACACTCCCGGCACGTGGGGTTCGGTCTAATAAGTAATGCCAATCCCTGGCTCGCTCTGGATCGTCATCCAGATAGCGAAAATTCGTTTTTCCTAACGTGCGTGACGTTCCATCGGGAGACAGGCGCAGAGCAACAATCTCATCCATGTACTCCAGCAATGGTCCCATCCCCAACTCCACAATGGGAAAGGGTCGCTCTTCTTTCGATTTGCCACGCGGGATTAAGAGATAGGCGTGACCGTCGCGATCTTCCAGAAGGCAAAAGAGGTGAAGGTCGCACGTCTCGCTGACGCGGGTTCCGCAGTAGTATTGAATCGTGAGAGCCAGGCGCGCCAGCGGATCATAACTCAAGTGACACACCCCATCGCGGAAGACGCGATCCAGGATCTCCTCCCGTGGAACCGCTCTCTCGTGATGAGGATCATGCTTTTCGAGGGTGTAGAGCAAGCGGTAGCCCGTAGGGACAGGGTACTCCAGATCGGCAAGTGTGGCGAAGAAGTGTGCAAGGTGTGTCAAGCGCGTGCGTCGAGAGGATGTTTTCATCTCACCACACCTGCCCGATGCGTAGGCACGGAAAATCTCTTGTGCCACCTCCCGAGAGAAGTCGGGATAGTGAACGAGCTTTCCCTGTCTGCGGAGCCAGGTAAAAAAGGAGAGAAGGTCGCGGGTGCGCGTATGCAGGGTGGTGAGTTCTATCTGCTGCTCTTGATGACAGTAGGTGAGATAGGTCATGATCTGTTCCTGCACCATGAGGGGGAGCAAAGCATACCCAGTGTCAGTGAGCTTGCCCTTGTGGGCAAGAAACCAGGGGCTGAGAAGTGAGCGTTCTGTTTCAGGTCTTCGGGAGAGAATCGCTGTCGCACGTTCATAGACCGGCGCTGCCAATGCTTGTTCGGCAATTCTGAGCAGCATCGGTTGGCACCCATGTGGCCCCAGGCCCCACTGCCGTCGTGTTCCTCGCTGCTCAGACGTGGCAGCATAGGACCAGAAGAAATGGCGGATGTCATCGAGCAAAACGTGTCCCACACGAATGTCTGGCGTCAGTGGATAGGGTAAAAAGACGCCAGAACCCAAATGGAGCGTGATGAGACGACGGTCGCGACACACCTGTTGGAGCTCTTCAGAGGACAGTGGACGACCCAGTTCAGCAAGACCAGGAAGCCCATATTTGAGCAGCATGAGCAGACCAACGACAGCCAAGACTTTGTTTCGCACCTCAACGTTTCTGTAGCTCGCTGCGTGCATGGCATGCAAAAACTGCGCATACTCTTCTGGACGACGATTCCGCCAGAGACGCGTGAGATCCTGATGATCTTTGTTCGAGATAGGTTCAAACTGAAACAGTTCGTCGAGCGAGAGATGCACCAGCCGACGATCAAGCAGATAGATCACCAGGATTCCTGATGCGGAGCAGATTGTTTTGCTCCAGGTATCTCTCTGATGTTCCTGCCACCAGGCGGCCACGTTGCCAAGATGGTGAAGTTCTCGCAGAAAGTGGGTAAAGACGACACGCAGTCTATTCAGCGGAACACAGCCCGAGCAGAAAAACTGCTGCGCCATGGGTGAGCGTCCGCTCCTCCGACAACTCTGGCAGGTGCCACAGGCTGGAGGGAAAAAACGGAGCCACCACTGATCAAGCACGTGCGTCAATCGCTTCCATTCCCATTGCTCAAGGAACAGAACCAGGTCTTCTTTCCGAAAGGCCCGACACTGTCCTTTTGTGCCAGTCGGTGAGAGGTACGGGACATATCCTGGTGAAACGATCCGAAAGCGTTCCACATAGCGGTAAAGCCAATCGAACGTACATCCACACAAGCGTGCTAGATCGGGAATCGTGTACTGTTCTTCGGTGAGTGCGAGTGGAAGTGGCAACGGAGACCGCCCCACCTCTGGCTGAAAGAGCGGAAGTTGCCATGCCGTTTCCAACCAGTCGAAGAAATCGGTTATCAGCATGGACAGATCGTTTCCCTGGATGAGGGGAGTCACGGGAAAAAGGTCGAGGGGTACGGCAGACGACTGGCGATCTTCGTCATCGCTCCATTGAACAACGGCCATGGGAGCCTCCTTTCTCTCCAACCGCGTAGCCTTTGCGTTCATACCAGCCCAACGGTGAATGACCAGACGCTGACGAAGATGAGGCGGAAGCGAGTGCTTCTTGGACGCGGCGACAAATGAGTTCGACTTCACGAGGAAGGTCCAACTGTTCGGCGGCCAGGTAGTACCGCTGAGTCGTCTCAGGACTGGCATGGCCCAGCAAGAGGGAGAGTCGCACCAGATCCATGCCAGCAGCAGCCATGAGCGTTGCTCCTGTTGCTCGGAAAATGTGGCTGTGTAATTTCTCGGCAAGGGCGTTCATGAGGCGCTGTTGAGAAGATAGAGCCGTCGGAGCTGCCTCGTGAAAATGTGATTTCAAGGTCAGGATCAGATGTTCGACGGAGTGTTTGGTCAGTGAAACGTCTTCGTGATCAATCTGTCGGAACAAGGCCCCATGAAACCGCTGTTCAAGCGGGAGCCGAAGCTCATTGGTGTAGGCGTTGAGAAAGGTCCAGGTTTCCTGGTCAACGATGGGAATGAGACGAGACTTTCGCCCTTTGCCGCAGACCTGGAGCACCTGGCCGTCCACGGCTTCCCAGGTGGTCGCGACCAGTTCAGAAACGCGTAACATCCCCCACAACGAGAGGCGGATCAGGGCTCCGTTGCGATTAGCGGTATTGTGGCCAAAGCTCACCTGTGGAATGGTTTCAAAAAGGAGCTGGAGTTCTGCTGGACTCAGTGCCTGTGGAAGAGGGATATCTGGGTGACGACGAAAGAGCTTGGATGGTCGATGCGCCTGAGAGGTCGTCTGGGGTAAGAAACCATCTGGACGGTATGCCACTTGCTCTCGAGTGAGAGGTCGCTCTGGACGCTCTAAGGGATGAGAAATGCAAGCATCTGCGGGTCCATTCTCCGGCACGTATTCTGCGATGAGCCAGTCGTAAAACGTCGAGAGGGCGGCCAGGCGAAGGTTCCGTGTCGATGCAGACAGGGCGTGCTCGCGATATCCTGCGGGAAGCTGGCCCGTCTGACAGAGCGCCTGACGAGCGCCTTTGTCTTTCGCTGGAATGTCAAGCCAGGCAAAGAGTGCTCGCATGTCGGCCCGACTGAGGGAAAACAGCGAAAGCGGAATCGCATGACCAGTTCTAAGTTGGATTGGCTTGTGAGCCAGCCAGGTCAGGGTATACAGCAAGACCTTCGCGTATTCAAAGATGGTGCCAAATGAGTAGCCACTATCAGCGCCCAGGATAGTGAGCCAGACATTGATTGCAACGAGGCTCTTTCCCAATTGCAAAAAGAGGCGCTGCTCTTCTTTCATGCGTTGCTCAGGTGGGCGATTCTCAAAATCCCAACGGATTTCACACAGGCGACGTGAACTGTCGCGATGGAGGACAAAAAACGTTTTCACTTCCACTCTTCCCTTCTCCCATTCTCTTTCCATTATACTCAGTGCTGCAAGAATATCTCACACCCACTGATGACTGGATACATGCGGATGATGGGAGAACAAAATCACTGGAACCCAAGAAAAAGGTATCATCTGGTCGTACTGTTCTTTGATCAGGTCCCAGTCGATGGGGCGCGTGAGAATGAGCTGAAGATTGGGATAGGCGTCTGGATCACCGCTCACTGGACGAGCGAGCTTCTGGGCATAGATATTTTTGAGGCGAGGCATGAGCTGGAAGCCCAACAGGTGGCAGAATCCGAAGGCCACCTCGTTCTGCCCGTGAGTATCCACAAACTGCTTTTCGACCTTCATCTGGGTACAGTGCCGCAGCACGCCTTTGATCATCGCCGCCACCTCGGAAGACGAACAGGTTTTGAGCTGGGAGTAGATACAGGTGGCATGCTTTTCGACGTGCCAGTAAATCATGACCCCCTTGCCCCCATAGCGTAAGTGCCACTCAGTCATCAAATTCTGATCCCAGGCCCCGAACTGGGTGGAGTCAGAGGCACAGGTGGTCGTGCCTTCTCCCCAGATGTGGGGCTGGCGCACCTGAAAAATAGCATTGGCCACATCGATAATCGCCGCTCTCAAGTGCTCCTGGTGGATGTAACGCCGACGGGTATAGATCAATTCGTTGTAGCTTTGCCCATGCTCACCCTGACTGATGCGCTTGAGGCCGGTATTGGTCCCCATCCCATACAGACACAACAGCAAGCGCTTTTGCAAGATCTCCCGGTCAAGTACCTCGCGCACAGCAGGGCTTTTGAAGTGCTGGGTGAAGCCGATGCGCAACTCTGCCTCCTTGAGAATATCCAGCAGGGAGGTCACGCCCCAGCGCTTGCTGATTTCGGCTTTGAGCTTGCGCAGGTTCTGCGGCTCGGATTGGGCAGTGAGCGGCGTCAGGCTGATCCAGCCGCCCTTTTTGTCGAGGAGACGCACCTGGGAGGACAGTTTCGGCACGGCCTGGTCAAACGACATCAGCGCGTCGATCATCTGTTGGCGCAGCGTGGTGATAAACTCCTCTGCCTTTTCAGGTTGCCCCAACGCCTCGTAGTACTCAGTGCGCTTGTCGTCGAAGTCCTTGGGCAAATCATCATCAGGATTACGGTATTTATTGGCGCCCACGACCCATAACTCACGACAGCGCAGCTTCTCCTGGAGCGCATCGAGCACACAGAGTTCGTAGTTGACCCGATTAATGCGCTGCTCCCCCTCCTTATCTTTTTCCAGCACCAGGTCGCGCCACATCGGACGGACGACCCCGGCAATAGGGACAGTTTCTTCAACAGGATAGCGTTTGACTACGACGAGCGCATCAGAGACGGGGCGGTGTGCCGTATTATTGGAACGCACATCGAGCATATTGACGAGCAGGGGTACCATGCGACGATAATGATCGCGGTAGGAAGCGCGCATGCGCTGATAGACCTGCTCATGATACTCACCCTTCGCCTGGTATTCTTTGAGAATGGCTTTGCATTTCTCTTCGCTCATGACGGGGTAAATACCTGCCCGGATGGTCTTCTCTGGCCCTGTCAGTGCTGCTTCAGCGACCTGGCGGAGCAGCCGCTGCTTGCCCTCAACGGTTTGGATCTCGTCAAGATACTGCTTCTTAACGTGCTTTTCGGCCTTGGCTCCAATGCGGCGGATGACCAGCAGCAGGAGATCGACCAGGCTATCAGTCACTTCTCCTGTACGCTGCTGGCAAAAGGCTGCCAGCAAAGTATAGCGTGTCGCATCAGGATGGCGACGCAGTTCATAGAGCGTTTCCGTGGCAGCCCGTTCCCGATAGAGCGTGACCACTTTGGGAGAGACCTTCTCAAAGAGATCAGCAGGAAGAGCTAACTGCAAGAGCACACGCAACTTGTCAATTTCATGTAGCACGCTTTCCAAACCGACCGCTCCGGGATTGGTTTTTAAGTCCTGCCAGGTGGTGGGAGTCCGACGTGCTTCCACTATGGAGACTTCCGGCTCATCATCCTGGACCTGTTCTTCCTGCTCGGCAACAGCGACGCTGCGCGCCAGCAAGTCATCGAGCAAGATGCAGGTTGACGGCGGGAGACGCTGCATGATCTCTGCAAACAGCTGCTGCTCATAGGTATGACAGCCGGAGCGAATCAGCCGTTCGATGCGGTCGGTCGTGGGCGGCTCCACTTTGAGTTCGCGAAAGCGTGTGGTCACGACTACCTTGAGATGTTCCAGATTTTGATCAGAGGCAAGGACGTGCGTGACGAGCCAACCCGCCATCTCCTCCGTATCGAGGTTGGTGGCTTCCCGAAACGCGAGGTGCTCGCGAATCTGTGTCCGGTGGCCTTTCACCGTGCGTCCCTCCCAGTCGTACTGGGCATACAAGGCAGCATCGAGCTTGAGTTGATGAGCAATATAGTCCACCACGGACCTGGGAATGTCGTGCTTGGCGGGAGGAAAACGCCCCTCAAATTGGAAGCATTTGAGCAAGAGCGCACAACCAAGACGAGTCGGGCCCGTCTTATTGGCAAGGAACTCTAGATCGTCTTCCACCAGGGTAAAGTGTTCAATCAGTTCTTCGATGTCCCATTGACGTTTCATCGGCCTTCATCTCTCCATTTATTAAATAACAGGACAGGTAGCAAATGCCGCATGCTGGTGTCATCTTTTATCTATCAAGGCATGCTCCTGCTCACTCTATCCACAGCAAACGTGAACGAGCATCGAGAAACGGGGAGAGAGGACTTTTATACTATCGGTTTGTGAAGGAAAACCGTGTAATGAAGAGGAATAGAGTAGTGAACTCGCGGCGGAAAGCACCTTCTGCTACGAGTTTTCTGCTGTGAGTCGGCCTCCTAGCAATAGGGAAAGAATGCAAGTGGGAAGCAACCTAAGCGGCATCTCTTCTTGAATGGAATGGAAGCAACCAAACGGCTACTTGGCACTTCATCAGGGTTTCAGGCCATTTCCACTGTTGCAGATCAAGAACGAGACTAACTATGTTCCTGGGAGCACAGAGAAGGCATTCATCGTCCCAGTTTACATCAGTAAAACAGGAGGGGCCTGAAACCCTGTTCATGTCAGCTTCGCGCATATCAGCCCTTGTTCAAGGGCACGCTGTAACGCTTGCGTAATATCATCGGGTTTGCCCGCCAGCAACACATCGAGCAGCGCCTCCGGTCGCCCATCACGCGCCCAGTGCGCGTCACGCGGCTGTGCCACTAGTATGGGGAGTGCCACAAACAATGCTTCCTGAGGTTCTATCGTCTCGTGCCAATCGGCGTCTTCCTCGTGACGGAAGCCCATCGCCATTGGTCGCACGACTGCCGAGAGCGTCGTCGCTAGCACTTCGCGTGCATCAGACTCGCCAATAGGGGGTCACCATATTTTTGATGCTGCTGGCAAACCCCTTTCCCGTCTGGAATCTAGAGTGTTAGGCAGCTACATCCTTGTCATCAGAACATGCAAGTCTTCCAAAGCGTGAGGTACGCGTTTGAGCACGAGGTCGCTCCATCAACCAGGCACCGATGCGGGCGGCATTCAAGGCTGTTGCAATGAAGATATGTTGGAGCCGCGTTTTCGCCAGACCAATGTAGCGCGAACGGCGCAGATCAAAGGAATGAACACCTTGTGAGATCGTTCCCTCGATCCCAGCGCGTTTTGCATACCTCTCTTTGAAATCTTTCGTTTGTTGCCGCTCACGGGCCTGCTGAAGAGCGAAATGAGAGTGAGAGTGAGGACGTAAGGTGAGCATACGCCCTCCAGTTTTTGCTTGTGTACAGAGCGGACGACAAGGGCATATGCGGCAATCTTTGGGATCAAACTTGATATGGACGACATCCTTGCCATGCCGATCATGTGTCGGAGTCCAGCAGCGACTGGTTTTTCCCGCAGGACAGCTGACCTTCTGCTGTTGCCAGTCTACGAGAAACTGGGTTGCATCAAACCCTGTTGCTGCTTGAGCGCGGCCCTCTGGTATCAAGAGGAACGGGACCAAGCAGTGTGAGGCCATGCCTCTTTTGGCTGGTCACAATCAGTTCTGCATCGAGATAGCCTGAATCAACGATATGTTCCTCTGGTAGAAGTCCTTTGGCTGCCAGAGCGGTTTGAATCGTTTCTGTGACGGCTCCATCATAGGTAGTTGCAGTGGTCGTCTCAACATGGGTAATGAGGTGAGGCGTCTCATCATCGCAGGTTTCGGTCAGATGCACTTTATAGCCAGCCCAGAGAATATCACGCTTGACGCTCAAGCGGGCTTCGACATCATACGGCGAGTGGATCAGCAGAGCAGCAGGTGGCAAATCTCCATCATCTCGCCACTGCATCGTTGCTTCCTCGGTGGCGTAGTACTGCTGAACCCAGACCTGCCGCAGAATCTGAACCATGGGAACCTCTCGGAGCCAGGATGGTGCATGTGGGTCATAGATGGCTGAGAGCAGATGCCTTCCATCGGCTCCCATCACTTCGGCGTAGTGTTTCCGCTCCGCCTTTCCCTTTGGCAGACGATAGGCCTCACATCGTTTCTCATAGCGATCAAACCAGTCGGGCAAGATCTGAGGACGAAGCCAGTCGGGAGCAACGGTTGAAAGGCACGTTGAGAGTTGCTCGCATGGTTTCTCCGACCGTTTCCAAACGACTGAGCGCACGAATAGCTCCTAGCACATGCGTCGAGTCCGTTCGCTGCTTGCCATGAGGCTTGAGCCAGCCTCGCTTCATAGCTATATCAAGCAACGGCTGGAGGATGAGTTGTTCGGCCTCATCTTTCAGGAAACGCACGCGAAAATCACAGAGGACAGAAGCATCAAAACCAGAATCAGTCGCCTCTAAACTCAACAGATATTTCCAGTCCAGCCGTCCTCGAACCGCATCTGCAGCCTGCCGGTCTGAGAGTCCCTCCGCAAATTGAAGCAGACAAACGAGGAGCAAGCGCCACGGAGCCTCAGCAGGTTTTCCACAATGAGCAAAGAGATGGGCGAAGGACTGGTCCTGATAGATCGTTCCAAGTTCATCTCGTAGCTGTATGTAGACGTTTCCTCTTGGGTAGGCTGCTCGGGCCAAACGAGCGGTTTCTTCGGGCACAGGGTCGATGGCATGTGGTTGGAGGGACATCTCTTTCTCACTTTCGTACTACTGAATGATGGGTTCCATTCTTTTTCCCTATCATAACAGATGCCCGTTCTCCATACCTATCCATTCTAGAGGGTTTGCCAGCAGCATCAAAAATATGGTGACCCCAATAGGCAATGCTCCGTCAGTTGTCATCACCTCAAACAACTCAAAAGCCTTGTTAGTAAAATCGATGACATGGCCCGTGCTCAAGAAGTAGTGATCTGTGGCACCCGCCATCAACAGGTCGATCAAATCTTCTGTGGAGTATTCGGCTGCAATTGCTGTACGCAGGATACGCTCGGCTCCGGCTGCCTCACGATCTTCGATGAAAAGACGAAACCAATGTTTTAGTTGCGTTTTGTTCGTAAACTGCGTCGTAGGCAACGGACGCAGCATGCGGCGCGGTGGACCAGCAAAGGCATCGCGTGCGCAGTTGATGAGGGCATGCACGTCGGCCAAAGCCTTGTCATCTTCCTGCAAATGCGGTACGATCAATCCCATGCAGGTGAGGATGGTCAGTCCCATCGAGAAGCCACCCTGGCGGAAGCGTAGTCCATGCATCGCCGCAGTGCTGAGGATGTCACGATCGGCGACTCCATTGGCACGCAGACCCGCCACTGCCTTGGCAATCAGGAACGTATTGCGTTCCTCCATGCCCTGACGCAGGTCGCCCAGGAACTTTTCGATACGGCTGCGTACGTAGCCTTCCAGTGGTGTTGGACTGACCCAAACTTCACCATCGCGAATCTCTAGTGGAAACACAGCTACATCGTCGCCACCTTCGGTAAAGCAGCCACCGGAGGCCAGATCAAAGCGCCAATGGTGCCAGTGACATCGCAATACGCCATCTTTGATCGTTCCCTGCGAAAGAGGGTAGCCCATATGCGGACAACGACTGTCGAGTGCCCTGATCTGCCCGTCGGCACGCAGCAACAAAATATGACGATCTTCGATAGTGACAACTTTGAAGGGTCGTTGCTCCAATTCTGTGACGCTGGCAGCGCGCACAAATTGCTGCCCATTTGATTCAAACCGATTACCGGCGGTATCTGTATGGATGGTTTGCATGGGGCATAGGCTCCTTTGTAGTCCCCACAAGGGTTTGTCATGAACCCCCGCATGAATGCCGGGGGCTTGCAGTATCCCTTAACCGACACGGCGATTATTCCGCCGTCTCTCAGGACCCACAATAGGCACCATGACGGGTGCCCTTGAAATGTTGATCGCAGCATTCCGGTCAGCGTTCTCGGTATGACTGCACTGTTGACAGA
>WNFB01004143.1_pt1 | contig 12890 bp, 10 predicted proteins | sample 5400501 | NCBI WGS metagenome assembly WNFB01 (sample SAMN13153341, study PRJNA577476) | soil metagenome | isolation source: 200 cm saprolite under Douglas fir tree site 2 hole 1 | place: USA:California | collected 2015-04-18
CCACATCAGTGATGTAGGCGGTGCCGCCGGGCAGCACCCGCTCATCCGCGGTGGGAACGTGCGTGTGTGTGCCGATAACGGCCGTGACCCGGCCATCCAGGTACCAGCCCATCGAGATCTTTTCCGAAGTCGCTTCCGCGTGGAAATCGACCAGAACGACTTTCGCCTTGACCTCCTTCAGCAAGTGGTCGGCAACACGGAACGGGTCGTCATTGGAGGTCATGAAAACCCGGCCCTGGAGATTGATCACCGCGTAAGGAACGTCGTTCTTCCGCCCTTCGTACACGCCCCAGCCTGGCATGTCCGCCGGATAATTCGCCGGCCGCAACAAGCGGCGCGCCATGCTGTGCTGATTGCCGTCCGCCATCCGGAAGTAGTCCACGATCTCGTGCTTGTCCCAGATGTGGTTGCCGGTGGTGAGCACATCGATGCCCATCTCGAACAGATCTTCGGCCAGGGGAGGTGTGATTCCGAATCCGGCTGCTGCATTTTCTCCATTGGCGATGATAAGGTCGACGGCGTGGTCTTTGACCAGCCCCGTCAGGCGATCTTTGACGAGAGTCCGCCCCGGCCGTCCGAAAATGTCGCCAATGAAGAGAATGCGCATGAGAATCTCGAAGGTTTATTTTTGATGGTAACACGCAGGATTGTGTCGCTAGTCGTTGGTCGTTGGCCGTTAGTCGTTAGTCGTTGGCCAGGCGACCAAAGACCAATGACCAAGGACTACCGGCCAAGCGCCAACTCTGCTGTCTTCAAAAAGTCGTAGTTGCCCGACGGATTCAGGCTAAGATTCCGCACTCGCTTGGAATGCACTAGCACGTTGTCCTGATACCACAGGTTGATGTAGGGCAACTCCTCTGCCAGAATGCGTTGAATTTCCGCGTAGAGCTGCTTGCGCTTGTTCTGGTCGAGTTCGCTGCGCGCCTGATCGATCAGCGCATCCACCCGCGGGTTTGAGTAGAAGCCGCGATTGGCGCCGTGCGGTGGGAACTTGGCCGAGTGGAAAACGTACTCGAAGATGTCCGGGTCCTCGTTGCCCCCAATCCAGCGCAGAGAATAGAACTGGAACGCGCCGCGGGTGACGTCGGAAAAGAAAGTGGCAAATTCAAAGGTGCGGATATCCAGCGCGATCTCGGCCTCGCGCAACTGCTGCTGCAGAACCGCCGCCATAAGCCGCGTGCTCTCTTCGGTCGAACTCTTCATGGTGAGATGAAAGCGCACGCCATTTACCGCTGCGTATCCGGCTTGTTCGAGCAATTGCCGGGCGCGCTCGGGATTGTGGTCGTAGTGCGGCACATCGCCATCGTAGGCCCAACTCTCCGGGGGGAGAATGCTGCTGGCGGGCCGGGCAAAGCCGCGCCCAAGGTATTCCAGCATGGGACGCCGGTCGATGGCGTAGGCCAGCGCCTGCCGCACCCGCACGTCTTTCAGGATGGGATCGCGCAGGTTGAACGCCATGTAGCTCAGCACGGTGCCGGGAGCACGCAGAACCTCGAGGTTGGGATCACGCTCGAGGGTTAGCACCATGTCTGGAGTCAGGGCATTGATCGCAATATCGGCGCTGCCTTTGCGCAATTCGAGGGCGCGTGTCGTTGTGTCTGGCACAACCATAAAACGCACCCGCTTAAGGCGAGCCTTCTGGCCCCAGTACTGGTCGTTGCGTTCGATGATGACTTCCTTGTCCTGCTCGGTGCTGACGAAGCGGAACGGGCCCGAGCCTATTGGCTTGCGGCTGATCTCGTCGCCAGCACCGTAAGGCACAATGCCAATCGCACCATCGGAGAGATTCCACAGCAACGTGGCGAATGGCTCTTTCAGGTGAAAGACCACGGTGTAATCGTCGGGCGCATCAATCCGATCTACGAAGCGGTACGCGGTCGACTTGGTGCTGAGAATCTTGCCCTCGAGCAGGGAATCCAAGGTCCACTTCACGTCGCGCGAGGTGAGTGGGCGCCCGTCGTGAAACTTCACTCCGTGATGGAGATGGAAGACATAGGTCCGTGGATCGGGAATCTCCCAGCGTTCCGCCAGACCGGGCCGTACGTTCAGATGTTCGTCGCGGGTGAGCAGGTCATCGAACAGCAGGTCGTCAATGCGCTCGGACTGGGCGTCCAGTCCCACCCGCGGATCGAGGTTGGTAGGGCTGCTCTCGATGATCATTACCAGCGTATCGGGATCGGACCCGGCCGAACAGGACAGCAACGGCAGCACGATGAGCGCACACAGGAGAGCACCCAGCCATTGTGCTCCCGGCTTGAAGGCCTTCCCGGGCGGCACCCGCACGCGCATCTTGCCTGGGCTCGCGGGACGCATCAAGTGTGGCCCAATGACATTGCGTAGAGGGTGTTCACGGTTTTCCAATTGCGGGTTGTGGTGGCGCTGACCGCGAGCGCCCTGTCGGAAGCGTTGCCGAAGAGCTTGGTTCTGGCTAATCCATCCGGGCAATACAGGTAAATTTCCTTGCCACAATAGCGAAACTGGTCTCGCCCCGCGGCCAGCGTGTCCAATTTCTTCAAGCTCGACTGGGCGGGAGCCTCCGACAAGAAAGTAACATGAAGCTTGGACAAATCAATCCCTCTCTCCCGCAGAAATGGGTTGTTCTGGATCGCTTTGCCCAGTTCCTCGGCAGTCCTCGAAATGACAGGAACCGAGAGGCCAAAATCCCTGAAGATTCGTTGCTCGATCCTTTGGGACAAATCCGAGGGAGAATGCCTCGCGTTTTTGAAGACTACGTTTCCACTCTGGATGTAAGTCCGGACCTCTACGAAACCAAGTCCCTCCAACGATTGCCGAAGCTGGTCCATCTTCATCCTGTTGTGCGCGCCGACATTGACTCCACGCAGCAACGCAATGTAGGTCGGCACAGGCAACCCCTCATGAATAAGAAATCTTTCCCAACACCGCGGGCCGTTTCGCCCCCGTCGCCGAGGGAAGGTTCGACGGCTGCCGGTTCCACGTCTGATATGCGAGCAAAGCGAAGGCCGCAGCCTCTTTTGCCTCCGCCGGCAATCCGAACTCATCAGAAGAACGAATCCGCAGGCCCAGCGGGCGCAGCTCGTACGCCAGCATGGCCAACAGTATGGGATTTTTCGCGCCGCCCCCCGAAACAATGAACTCGCGGAAGGTACCGCGGTGCTTTACGACGAAGCGCTGCAACGCATCCCCAATCGAGCGCGCCGTTAATGCGGTTGCCGTCGCCACAACGTCACGTTTGTTGGCGCGGCCGCACCGTTTCAAGAACCCACGCACAAAATCGCGCCCGAACTCCTCGCGTCCGGCGGTCTTGGGAGGCTTGCGGCGGAAGAACGGTGCTCGCAGGAAATGAGCGACCACGTGCTCCAGAACTGCGCCTGAGGCCGCGATTCGCCCATCTCGATCCAAGGGCTTGCCGAACAGAAGCTCGGTAGCGGCGTCGATCACCATGTTTCCGGGCCCAGTGTCGAAGGCTAACACTTGTTCTGGAGAAGCACCTTCCGGAATCGCGGTGAGATTGGCGATGCCACCGATGTTTTGCACTACGCGGCCCACCACCTCGTCGCGATATAACAGGTAGTCGAGGAAGGGGACCAGTGGCGCGCCCAGTCCACCGGCGGCCATGTCCGCGGGACGGAAGTCAGAGATTACCGGCACACCCACGCGCGCTGCGATGACCGCGCCCTCACCGGTTTGCCACGTCACGGCGAGCTTGCGTCCCAGAAACGCCGATGCTTCGCCTTGATGATAAAGCGTCTGCCCATGACAGCCGACCAACTCCACTTTCAGGCGGAAAGTGCGCTGCGTGGCCAGCACTGCCTCGGCATACAACTCGGCGAGCAGGAAGTTCAACCTCGCCAGGTTGGCTACGCTCGCGCGACTCGAATTCATCGCCGCCAGCACGGTGCGGCGCACATCTTTGGGATAGGCATACTCCGCGTGAGCAAGAAACTTGAACTCCGGGACTGTGTGGCGCGGGCGCCCCTTCGGCAGGCTCAGGGCAGGCTCTCTCCCGCGAGTGAGCCGGGGTCTGCTTTCCGTACGAGCCTCTTGCCGCCGCTCCGAAATACGCACCAACGCCACATTAATCCCATCCGCGGAAGTTCCGCTCATCACCCCGGCGACGATCATGTTTGATCCTGCCGGTTGAGGGTTTCCAGTCGCACCTGCTCACTGAACTCCCACAACTGCCGCGAGAGGCGGTCCAGCTTTGCGGGAGTGGGCGCCGGAGTCCCGCGCTTCAACTCCCTGGACCTCTTCTTGAAGGCCAGGACACGCGCCGCCGACTCCTCTACCCTATGCGCAAACTCGCGGTCTTTTTCCGCTTGCCGGATGAGCGCTTCATAGGCGCGGGTGATGAAATCTTGCTGGTGGCAGATCAGGCACAGATCTCCCCCGGCGCGAATGTGTTCCACGGCGGCTTGCCCAATGGGTGCAGCCTTGAGCACGCCACCCATCTCCAAGTCATCCGAGACTACCAGGCCGCGGTAGCCGATTTTCTTGCGCAGAATATCAGTGATCCATTTCTTCGAAAGCGACGCCGGCATGCGGTTGCGCGTTACCGCGGGATAGCTCGCGTGCCCGACCAGAACCATCGGCAACTCGCGCCGCAAAGCGCGGTAAGGATATAGATCCTGCTCCCACAGCTTCTTCCAGGGCTTCTCAACACTGGGCAGTTCGTGATGTGTGTCGAGATTGGCCTCGCCCAGCCCGGGAAAATGCTTGGCCGCGCCCAACACGGCAGCCGAGCGCAGTCCGGCAAGAAACTCGCGGGCGTAAACCACTACCTGTTTAGGATCGGCCGAGACGGTGCGAGAGCTCATGACCGTACGCGACGCATGAAAAGCCAAGTCCACCACCGGCGCGAGGTCCGTGTTGAAGCCGAGCGCGCGGCAGGATTCGCCAATCACTTTTCCGTGCTTGCGGAAGAGCCTGCGGTCTCCGGTGGCGAATACATCCGCCGCGGAAGGTGCCGGACCAGTGACGTTGCGGAGCCGGTCCACCCGGCCGCCTTCCATGTCCACACAAGTAAACAGGGGCGTGGAGACGCACCCCTGGCAATCTTTGAGCAGCGTGTGCGTTTGCTCCGCGCCGGTAATGTTGCGGGCAAAGAGGATCACTCCGGCGGGCTGTATCCGCGTGAGCAGGGAATGGAGATGAGACGACATTTCAGTGCCGTCGAAGCCGATGATGAGAAGTTGGCCAAGTTGCTCCGAAATGTTAGCAGCTAATGTTTTTCGCATCATCCCGAGGCGAGTGCACCTAGCTGTCCTTGGATTTGTATTCAATCCTGCCGAACTGTCTAAGAATAGAGCGTGCAGACTCTTTCGTGAGCCCACCTTGCTTTACGGCCATTGCTATCTTGTGCAGTTCTACCGTCGACAGCAAGCCAATACTAGACTCCTTCGCCGCCTCCACAATGTGCTCCAACTCGCCGGAGTATAGCCGGGGCCTTTGAAAAGGGCGGTTCTCGATATCGTAGTTCACGACGAGCAAGCCGCTGATCCGCGCCTTGTCGACGGCGGGAACCAAATCGCTTCTCTTGAAAATTGTGTTCAGCCTTCCAAGAAGGTCGTTGTACTCCTTGCTCTTCGGGTTCTTGTTGCGAGTACCGGTAACCTCGGTAATCGCGAGAAATGGACCATCCTTAACCCAGAAGTCCTCCTTCCTTATGGCTCCCTTGATCTTCACGTCTATGTCGTCGACTTCGAAGCCTAAGAATTCCAGAACTCTTTTCACGTTCGTTGCGAGGCGCCTGTCTGACTCAATATCCGGGTCCTCGGTCGCCACAAGGATCTCCTTAATGAAGCCGAAACGCTGCCTTACATCCGCCTGCTCGGCTCTCTTAGCGTCCACGAAGGCACGCGTCTCCACTAGCTTCCGGTCGATCTCCACGTCGATGTCGGCCTCCTCCGCAAAGGAAAACTCCGGTCCGGAAAACCAGTCTCGAGTCTTTACATCCGGAAGTATCTCGGGATAGACCCTAGCGATCGTGTGAAGAATCTCAATAAGCCCCGCGGCGTTGTCTCTCAGCTGAGGCAAAAGAACGTACAGCGGTTCAGGCGACGGGGACACGTTGACGCCGTAGGCCGCGATTTGGTCGCCATTACGATTCACGATCACCGGGAAATGGTATAGCGGCCATGTATTCGTGCTGCCAAAGTGGACGTAGCAGGCTATCGGGACAACCACACTGCTTTTAAGTCCACCAATTACCTCATGAAGTTCAGGGTTGCATCCCATTCAAATCTCGCGTGCGAACGAGAATGTCTCGAGCCTCCTGGTGACATCCGCCCATACCTTCGCAATCGCTGCCGGTAGGAGACTTGGACCAGCTGACCCGCCCAGAAACACTATCCGCAAAGCAGGTGGCCGGACTGCCACAGCCTCGGGCTGCAGATTTCGGCACTCGCTAGGGGGTTCCCCCGCCTCCTCCAGGCTGAGGACGTAAACGTCGTAGTCGTAGAGGGGGTGGGGTGAATAGAACGGGACATATGGTTTTTGGTGACCGACTTGGGGTGTGCCAACGTACCCGGTCTCGACGTTGAATCCAGCTTTTCGCACTTGTTCGGACTGCGCAGCCTTGAAATTAGCCAGGAGAATGCGATGTGTTCGCTCTGTGTTCACGGCTTCACTCCACCTGCTTCTTAAGTTCGGCTAGCAAATTCAAGGCCTCGAGCGGTGTCAGGCGATCCAAATCCACTACGCGCAGACGTTCGAGCACCGGCTGCGACAACGGGGTGAAGATCGTCAACTGGGCAGCAGGACGCGGCCGTAACTCATCGCTTGCTAATTGCGCCGTCAAGCGCTGCTCAGCAGTTTCGTGCTCCGCCAGCACTTCACGCGCCCGCTCGATCACTTCGTTGGGCAATCCTGCCAGCTTTGCCACTTCAATTCCGTAGCTGCGGTCTGCCGCGCCCGGTTCGACTTTGCGCAGAAATACGATCCCACCGCCGGTTTCTTTCACGGAAACGTGATAGTTCTTCACCCCGGAGAGCCTGTCTGCCAACTCAGTCAGCTCGAAATAATGGGTGGCAAAAAGCGTCTTGGCCCGCGTCCGGGCGTGAATGTATTCGACCGCCGCCCACGCGATCGCCAGCCCATCGTAGGTCGATGTGCCTCTGCCGACCTCATCGAGCAGGATCACCGAGCGCGGCGTCGCGGTGTGCAGGATCGCCGCGGTCTCTGTCATTTCAACCATGAAGGTAGAGCGGCCGCGCGCCAGGTTGTCGCTCGCGCCAATGCGGGTGAAAACGCGGTCCACTACGCCCAGTCGCGTCGAACGCGCCGGGACGAAAGAACCCATCTGCGCCAGGATCACGATCAGAGCTGCTTGCCGCAGGTAAGTCGATTTGCCGCCCATGTTCGGCCCGGTCAGCACCAGCACGGTGTGGGTGGTGGAGTTCAGGTAGAGGTCGTTGGGTACGAAGCGTTCGCCACCGCCCGCCAGTTCCTGTTGTTCGATGACCGGGTGCCGTCCCTCGATGATTTCAATGTCGGCCGAGTCGTCAAACTTGGGCCGGCAATAGTTGCGCAACGCGGCGATGTGCGCCATCCCCGCCAGTACGTCGACCTCGGCCAGAGCCAGTGCGGTTTGGCGGATGCGCCGGGCCTCCCCTGCAATAGATGTCCGCAACTCGGTGAACAGCCGCCGCTCGATCTCGACAATCTTTTCCTGCGCATCGAGAATCTTCGACTCGTACTCCTTCAGTTCCGGCGTGGTAAAGCGCTCGGCATTGACCAGCGTCTGCTTGCGCTCATAATCCGGCGGCACCAGATGCAGGTTAGGCTTCGAGACCTCGAGGTAGTAGCCAAAAATGGAATTGAATTTCACTTTCAGCGACGTGATCCCCGTCCGCTGCCGCTCCCGCTGCTCGATCTGCGCCAGGAACTGCTTGCTGTTGCGGCTCAGGTCGCGGAGTTTGTCGAGTTCTTTATCCACGCCGCTCTGAATCACGCCTCCATCGCTCAGGGAAATCGGCGGTTCGGAGACAATTGCCTTATCGATTCGCTCCCTCAGATCGGCAAGTTCGTCGACTGATCCATGCAGTGTTTTCAGCTGCTGCGTCGTGAACCGCCCCAGCGCCGCCCGCACTGCCGGAATCTTTGCCAGTGAAGCCGCCAATGCCAGCACATCGCGGGGATTTGCAGTCTCCAGCGTCACACGGCTGAGCAGGCGCTCCAGATCGAAAATTCCGTCCAGCGCCCGTCGCAGTTCCTCGCGTCCGACCGTTTCTTTTACTTGCGTCTCGACAGCATCCAGACGGGCGTTGATTTCCGCTAACTCGATTGAAGGCCGCAGCATCCAGGAGCGCAGCAGGCGCTTGCCCATGGGCGTGACGGTGGCGTCGATGGAGCGGAACAGAGTCACTCCCGCATCGCTGCCCGCGAACAGGGGCTCGATCAGCTCCAGATTCCGCACCGTCACCGCATCCAGCACCAGGCAGTTCTGGCGCTCATAGAAGCCGATGCGGTCGACGTGGTCCAAAGTCCCGCGCTGGGTGGAACGTACGTAGTAGAGGATGGCCCCCGCCGCCGAAGCCGCCGCCGGTTTGCCCGCCAGCCCGAATCCTTCGAGTGACAGAACGCCAAAGTGATTTTCCAGCAGGGGAATGGCATGGTCGGGCGCGAAGATCCAGTCATCGAGAGGGGTTTCGGCGTAGCCGGCAGGGCCACTCGGGGGTCGGCCTGGACGGGGCATCGCCCCGTCCCCGCACTGTCCTTTCCTCTCAAACAGCGGGGCCGATGATGCGTACAAAACCTCCTTCGGGCGCAACTGCTGCAGCTCTTCCTGGATTCGCCGGTCAGCGTCTTCGCCATGAAACTCGGTGGCGCGAAACTCGCCGGTGGAAAGATCCAGGGCCGCGAATCCCGCCCGGTCACCCGTCTGCGCCAACGCCGCCAGAAAATTATTTTCCTCGGAACTGAGCGAAGAATCGGCGGTGCCCGGCGTAACCACTCGGGTCACTTCGCGCCGGACGAGCTTTTTGGCGAAGCGCGGGTCTTCCATCTGATCGCAGATGGCGACCTTGAATCCCTTGCGGATGAGTTTGGAGATGTAGCCGTCGGCCGCGTGATAGGGCACGCCGCACATAGGGACAGCTACGCCTCTTTCCTTGTTGCGCGAGGTGAGTGTGATCTGGAGTTCTTTCGCAGCCACAATGGCGTCATCGAAGAAAAGCTCGTAAAAATCGCCCAGACGAAAGAACAGCAGGGCGCTGGGATGTTCCTTCTTGATAGCGGCGTACTGCCGCATCAACGGCGTGGACGTCTCGGTCATCTCGGGCGGCTTCGTGCGCGGATTATAACAAACGGGGCGGTCTGCTCCCGGTGACGGAAATCACCAGTTGACGCGCCCTCCGCAGGGGTGTTTTCCTTACACGGATGGAATTGCGCAAAGATCCCATCACTCGCTCTTGGGTGATCACCGGCGACGACGTGCCGGACACGACTCCGCGCTCGGAGTCTTTCTGCCGGTTCTGTCCCGACTCGCCCGTCGCGCCACAGGTCGTCTCCAACATGCCCGGGATCGACGGCGGTCCCTGGTCGGCGCGCGCCGTGGTACATCCCACGCCCTTGTACCACATTGAGGGGGAGCCCGGCCGCCGCGGCGAAGGCATTTACGACCGCATGCGCTCGGTGGGTGCGCACGAGGTGTTGATCGAGAACCCCCGGCACGATCGCCAGTGGTGGAATGCAAGCGACGCCGAAATCGAGCAATTCTTTTTCTTGGTCGCTCAACGCATCCAGGACCTCAAACGCGATGGACGGTTCAAGTACGTTAGCATCTTTAAGAACCACGGGGCCAGCGCGGGACAGGAGTTCGAGCATCCCACCGCCGAGCTCACGGCGACTATCTTCGTACCGCGCCGCGTGCTCTATGAACTGCGCGCCGGCCGCGATTATTTCGGCCAGAAGGAGCGCTGCGTTTTCTGCGACATCATTTCCCAGGAGCTCCACCAGGAGCAGCGCGTACTCGAAGTGCGCGGTGACTTTATCGCGCTCTGTCCCTACGCGCCGCGTGTGCCCTACGAAACCTGGATCATGCCGCGCACCCACGAAGCTGCCTTCGAACGCTTCGGTCTTAGCCGCCCGAGTACGATGCGCGATCTAGGCGCTCTCCTACGCCGCACCCTGCAACGGATTCGCACCGTGACCGACGAGTTCCATCTCGTACTCCATACCTCACCCAACAGCCTGCACCAGTCGGAGAGCCTGGGCTACTGGAAGACCATCGACGAAGATTACCACTGGCATATCGAGATCCTGCCCATCATCGCGGCCAAGGCGAAGTCGTACACCTTCAAAGAGGTGTACTACTCGCCTGTGGCGTCCGAGACAGCGGTCGCCCGGTTGCGGGAAGCGAAAATCGAGGCGTAGGTTCTTCAGCCACGAAGGACACGTAAGGTACATGCAGGCCTCCCAGGCAGTTGCTTTCCTTCGTGTACCTTGGTGTTCTTCGTGGTTTCAGGGTTAAGCATGCGGCTTATAATGGCTCCTCCCTGGAGGGACAGAACCCTTGAAGCGCCTGATTGCGCTGCTTTTCCTGCTGGCCACGGCTTGTGCCCAGACCAGCCACCCCACAGCAGCAGAGAAGCAGCAACTTCTCTGGCACAAACTCGAATCCACCATCAATGACGTCGATCACGACCTCGACGGCGTTCTGGGCGTCGCCATTCTCGACCTCACTACTGGTCAGAAATCCCTTCTCCATCCTGATGAAGTTTTTCCCCAGGCAAGTTCCATCAAAATAGCCGTTCTGGCCGAGCTCTACCATCAGGCCCAAACCGGCAAGCTGAAGCTCACCGACCTCTATACCGTGCAATCTTCCGATCTCGTCTCCGACAGCTACATCATGGGCGGCCTCACGCCGGGCATCACAAAGATCACGTTGCGTGACTTGGCGACGATGATGGTTGCGGTTAGCGACAACAGCGCAACCAATGTGCTGATTGATCATGTGGGTATGGAGAACGTCAACGAGCTGCTAGACTCCCTCGGCCTCGCCCACACCCGCCTGCGCCGCAAGATGATGGACCTCAAGGCCGCCGGCGAGGGCAGGGAAAACGTTTTCACGCCGCGCGAGATGATGATCTTGCTCGAGAGTTTGTATCGGGGTAAAGTCTTGAACAAAGAAATGACCGACGACTTCTTTAAGGTCCTCAGCACCGTAAAAAAAGACAGTTTCATCCCGCGCGATCTGCCGGAAGACCTAAAGATCGCCAATAAACACGGGGAACTCGAGGGCGTGCGCAACGACTCGGGAGTGGTGTTCCTGCAGAATCGCCCATACGTGATCTGCGCGATGACCACTTATCTGCGGCGCGAGCGCGACGGAGAAGAAGCCATCAGCAGAATTTCGCTTGCCGCCTATCGCATGTTTGACCGCCTGGCACGCGCGTCGGAGTATGGGCGTGTGATTTCGCCCGGGAACAGCAGTCGGTAGTTGGTCGTCAGTCCTCAGTCGCCAGCTCATACTCGTGTCATGCTGAGCGAAGCTGAAACTTCGCATCGCGAAGTTTCAGCGCAGTCGAAGCATCCCTACTTTGACCACTGGCCCTGAGTAGGGATGCTTCCACTCGCCCGCAGCCATGCTCCGCATGGCTGCAGACTCGCTCAGCATGACAAGTGGGATAATATTTCCTATCCATGACCATCCGTCGCATGAAGACCTACACCGGTGGCCAAGGCTACGTTTACCAGTACTACTATGTCGGTAAACGTCCGGCGCTGGCCAATGACTCCGAGGGCCCGGCCACCGAGTACATTTTCGATGTAACCTCGGACCGCAAGACCACCTTCGCGGTCAGCGTCTTCCTGCCGGACGAAGCGCTGCGCGGCTGGGTGAGCACCCATGGGCGCTCCCTTAACGAAGCCGAGCAATACGGCGCAGTGAAGATGCGTCTGTTCCAGGCCTTCGATGAAATCGAAGACATGATGACCCACGGCCGCCGCCTCGTCGTGCCCCCCGAGACTCTCGAACAAGCCCTGGCGACCCTCGGGGTGCAATAACCGGCTTGTGCCTCCGATCACAACTGGCAGTGACGTGCCCGCTGCTTCTGCCCCGCCCGCGGGGCAGACTATAATCACCCAGTCGGATCGGGAGAGGATGCCCGAGCCTGCACAGGGCCGCAAATCGCACTATGCCCACCCTTTGGTTGCGAGTCACGCTCGGCTTCTACGCGGTGGGATTGCTCTACGCTCTGCTGGCGCTCACCCGCCGCAGTGAGCTGCTTTCCCGCCTTGCCCTGCCGGCCATGAGCTTGGGGATGGTCTTTCACTTCGTCTCTCTCACGGAAGCGATCCTGCTCTCCGGTCAAATCACTCTGGCTTCCGCGCACAACGCCGAATCGCTGCTGGCCCTGCTGAGCATGATGTTCTTCATGATCGTGTACCTGATCTACCGCACCACTTCGCCCGGCATCGTGGTATTTCCTCTGGTCTTTCTGCTGACCTTTGTTGCCGCCACCGGACAGCAGCCGTTCCTGTTCATGTCTGGCGGAATTCGCAAAGGATGGCTGTTTGCGCACATCGCGCTGATTTTTACCGGTTACGCGGCCCTGATTCTGAGTTTCGGCTCCAGCCTGTTGTACCTGGTGCAGGAACACAGCCTGAAGTCGAAAAAGCCCGCCGGCATCATGTCGCGCCTGCCTGCGCTCGAGGTGATTGACGAAATCGGCTATCGCTCGCTGCTGCTCGGCTTTCCTTTCATGACGTTGGGCCTGCTCGCGGGCACCATCGTGGCCCAGGCCAGGTACGGTCGCGTGGATTTGCTCGACCCCAAGATTTTTCTGTCATTGCTGATGTGGGCCGTCTACATGGTCATGGTCTTCACCCGCTGGAACTCGGGATGGCGGGGCCGCCGCGCCGCCTATCTTGCCACCGGCGCCTTCGTTGCGGCCGTGGTAGCGTGGGCG